>Ga0268262_10004020_pt1 | contig 15450 bp, 12 predicted proteins | sample TergutNc150P3_FD_190354 | JGI IMG/M metagenome (GOLD analysis project Ga0268262, IMG submission 190354) | Nasutitermes corniger P3 segment gut microbial community from laboratory colony in Florida, USA - Nc150 P3 (SPAdes) (version 2) | ecosystem: Host-associated > Arthropoda: Insects >... | reverse complement strand
GGGTTTCCAATCTACAGAATCAATGAGATATATATTTTTTTGACAAAGATGTGATGATGTTGTGTTACGGGCTAATTGCGCTATCCGCAACGCCACTTAGACCCTTGGGGATAAGGTTCGGACATGAAAGCCATAATGTGTGTAAATATAGAAATATTTGGGAATTATAGCGATGTGTACCCACAACCAAAAACTCTAGGAATATTTTGTATATTTATGGGTAAATAAGGGCAGAGAGGCGCGATTATATTATGAATACGGTGAATACGGGCACCAATGGCTTTTCAATTACTAGGATACTGCAAGCCTTGTATTATATACAAAGCAAGGCTCCATCAGGCAACCCAGACCGCTTCGACATATTGTATTTGCTTAAAATGATATTCTTCTCGGATAGGTATCATTTGCGCAATTACGGGATAACCGCCACCGGAGACGATTATTACGCTATGAAACGAGGTCCCGTGGCTTCGGCGACATTTGACTTGCTGAAAGGCTGCTACGAAAAATATTCATCTGCCATCCAGGGAATAGACGAACACGATGTTCAAGTAAAGCCTCAAGAAAAGGACGAATTGTCGAAGAGCTTCAAGGAAGCCATGAATTTTTCACTCAAGGAGTTCGGACATTTCGATTGCAAAAAATTGAGCAATATATCACATTGCTATCCCGAATGGAAAAAGCACGAAAAGAAACTGTCAAGGATTGCCAAAAGAGTGCGAATGAATGAAATGGACTTCTTTGAAAACCCCGATGATTCTTGCTTCGCGGAATTCGGCAAGAAATGCGATCCGTTCAAGGAAGAAGACGAGGAGTTTCTTGCGTTGAAAAAAGAACATTACCATGCATATCACGCTTCCCGATAATTTGTTCAGCGTTGAAAAATGGAAGGCTTTCAAGGGAAGGTATCCGCCAGGTTCGGATACTGATCACAGGATAATCATAGTATTCAAGCAAGATGGAGTTCTTAAATATTTTTACGTAACATCGCAAGTTGAGAAAGCTCGCAAAATGGCTAAAAAGGACTCTAAATCATTGGTTTACATCAATGGCAATGACTGGAGCGCATTGACCACGGAATCATGCATTCAATGTGGCAAAGGCTATTTGTTCGAACTCAGCGAGGCAGAGTTCAGGAAAGACTACTCGAAAGGAAAAGTGAAGCCGCTTGGGAAAATTCCCGAAAAAGTCATAAAATCCATAATTTTCGCCATTTGCTCGTCAAAGACATTCGACGACAAAGAAAAGGCAATATACATGGTTTGACTGTGATTCCAGCCCTGAAACGCCTTTATTTTTTACTCAGCCGCCTTTTTTGCGTCATCTTTTTTTATTAAATCTTGCCGCTTGTCTCGTTGATTTTTTCCGCGGCAAATTGCAATTTCCAATTTTGCTTTGCGTTTTTTGAAATAGAGCTTTAGAGGAATTATTGTAAGCCCTTTTGTTTCAACGGCTTTTTGCATTTTTTCAATTTCATGCTTGTGCACAAGGAGTTTTCTTCGCCGTGCTGGAATGTGGTTGAATTGATTTGCCTGCGAATATTCGCTTATGTGCGCTCCCACCAACCAAAGTTCGTTTTTTTCGGAAATATCCACCCAAGATTCGCTGAGGCTTATATGCCCAGCTCTAATGGATTTCACCTCCGAGCCTACCAGCATAATTCCCGCTTCAAAACAATCCAAAACCTCGTATTGGTGAGAGGCTTTGCGGTTGTGTATAGCGGAAAATTTTTGCTCCTTCTGCATGGTCGCCGTAAGGTAGAAAAAGCATATTGAACTTACTATATTTGCATTTATGGATGATATCGTTTTCCTATCTAGGCTTCAATTTGCCATAACATCGGTTTATCATTTCTTCTTTGTTCCGTTGACCATAGGCTTAGGGCTTTTCATCGCTATATGGGAAACTTTGGCTTATAAAAGCGGAAATTCGGAAGATGAAAGAATTGTGAGATTTTGGGGCAGGTTGTTTTTGCTAAATTTCGCTGTTGGCGTGGTGACCGGCATTGTGCAGGAATTTCAGTTTGGAATGAATTGGTCGGAATACAGTCGCTTTGTCGGTGATATTTTTGGGGCACCCCTTGCAATAGAAGCTCTGCTCGCTTTCTTTATGGAAAGCGTATTTTTGGGGCTTTGGATTTTTGGACGAACCATTCTGCCAAGAGTAGTTCATCTCACCTGTATATGGCTTGTCTTCGCAGCTTCCTGCGTGTCTGCGATTTGGATTTTGATTGCAAATAGCTTTATGCAACATCCAATTGGCTATGTGCTAAACAACGGACGTGCAGAAATGACGGACTTTTTTGCCCTTATAACAAATCCATATTTTTTGCATCAGTTTCCACATGTCATATCCGCCAGCGTATGCACAGCGGCATTTTTTGTTCTGGGAATTTCCGTTTGGAAGATGTTCCATGATTCAGAAGACTCGTTTTTGTTTGAAAAAACCTTTAAATACGCTTTGTTCATGGGATTTATAGGAATTATAGCCGTTGTTTTGAGTGGGCATTTGCAAGGACAATCCATAGCTAAACTGCAACCCATGAAATTAGCCGCTATGGAAAACTTGGAAAAAACATCCGCTCCGGCACCGCTTTCCATTGTGCCCGGAGTTGAAATCCCCGCCATGCTCAGCTTTATGGTTTATAATAGACCAAGCGGAGAGGTTCAAGGGCTGGAAGACTTGCAAAACGCTTTCGAATATCGCTACGGAAAGGGAGATTACACTCCGCCGGTGTGGGTTTCTTACATTTCATTTCGCATAATGGTCGGTGCCTCGTTCGTTATGTTGCTCTTTGTTCTTTACGGCATATCTTGGCATTTGTTTTTGAAAAAAAACATACATAAAAAAATAATGTTTTTAATGCTTTTAGGAATTTCGCTTCCATATCTGGCAAATTCAGGGGGGTGGATATTAGCGGAAATGGGGCGCCAGCCTTGGATAGTTTATGGCTTGATGCCAACGGACAAAGCCATATCCGTAGGCGTTTCTCGTGGCAACATAATTTTTTCCATGACCGCTTTCACCCTTACTTATGGAATTTTAGCAGTTATAACATTTATATTGATGCGGCGCGAGGTCTTTCGCGGTTGCAAAAACAAAAAACCTACAAAAAAAAATACTACCATAATAGTATAAACGGAGGGATTGTTTTATGAGTTTTGAAGTTTTGTGGTTCGTGCTCATTGCGGTTTTATGGGCTGGTTTTCTCTTTTTGGAAGGTTTTGATTTTGGCGTTGGTATTTTGCAATTTTTTTTGGGAAAAAATGAACGTGAACGAGGAACCTATATAGCTTCCATCAGTCCGCACTGGGATGGGAATGAGGTTTGGCTTTTAACAGCGGGTGGAGCGATGTTTGCCGCTTTTCCATTCTGGTATGCAACATTTTTCAGCGCACTTTATCTGCCTCTTGTGATTTTACTTTTGGCTTTGATTATTCGTGGGGTATGTTTTGAAGTTAGGCACAGAGCAAGTTTTCAAAAACCTCGTTTTATATGCGATATAGCTCTTATGGTTAGCAGTTCATTGCCATCCTTGCTTATAGGCGTTGCCATGATGAATTTGGCAATTGGCATTCCTATAGATGCGAGCGGAAATTTTACCGGAGATTTTTTTGATTTGATTAAACCTCTTGCTTTGTTTGGCGGCATCCTCGGTTTTTCTCTGTTTTTAACAAATGGAGCTTTATTTTTAACCTTGAAAATTGAAGGTGAATTGCAGACAAGAGCATATAATTTTTCTAAATATTCCGTTGTTGTCAGCGTATTTTTATTTGCGGTAGCAACTGTATTATTGTGCAAATATAGTGCAATTTGCATGGTTTCTTTTATTTTGATTTTGGCAGCGGCGGTTTTGGTGTTTAGGCAATATCTAAAAATCGCTTTTATTTGCGTTGCGCTCTGCACAGCGTGTTCCGTTGCGGCTCTGTTTTATGCTATATTCCCTAACGTGCTCGTCTCTTCCACAGCCGAAAACAGCTTAACCGTATGGAACGCTGCTTCTTCAGCATATACATTAAAAATCATGAGCATTGTAGCGGCGTTTTTTGTTCCTGTGGTTTTAGCATATCAAATTTGGAGTTATTATGTTTTCCGCAGGCGGCTTAGCCCAAGAAATGCAAATTTAGAGGTATAGCGTAAAATTGTGCAACCGGATATTAGAAAAATAACTCAAAGCCTTATAAGCCTGCCGACGCTTCCAACTGTTGCAGCACAACTCTTTGAATTGGTAGATGACGAAAAATACCAAGGGGAAGCTTTGGAACAGATAATTTCCGGCGACCCGGTTTTAACGGCGCGTTTACTGAAAATGATAAATGCTAGAGGCGAATCTGTTACCGGCATTCATAGCGCAATAAGCAAACTTGGCTTTGAGCAGACAAAGGATATAAGCATGGAAGCATCTATGTCCAGAGTTTTTGAGCTTAAAAACTCTAAAGTAGATTTGCAAAAATTCTGGGACCATTGCAGCGCAGTTGGCATTGTGGCACGCATCATCGCTCAAGAATATGAGCCTCATTTGGCAGCCGATGCTTTTACAGCCGGGCTTGTACATGACATTGGAAAAAATGTTTTGCTACAATATATGGGTAGCGAATTTGAACAGGCAATAACTCTAAGCAAAAATCGCCCTTGTGAATTGTACATGGCAGAAAAGGAGCTTTTGGGGTTAGACCACGGGCAAATAGGAGCATTGCTCGCAGAGAATTGGCAACTTCCCCGTTCTATAAGCGAAGTTATACAATATCACCATGATTTGTCAAGAGCGGAGATTAACAAACCCTTGGTTGCTCTTGTGAGTTTTGCGGATATTCTCTGCAGAATTTTAAATGCCGGCGATGGCGGGAATTATGCAACCCCTGCATTTAATGCAGAGCTTGCGCAGGAACTTGGCAAATGGCACATAAATTTGGAATTGAACGCTTTGCAGCCCCTTATGCTTTTGTGCATAGACGAGCTGAATAAGAGAAATTTAACCCAATATGGATAGGAGAAAATTATATGAGCGACATGGTGGATTGTCCCAACAGAGAGATTAACAAAGAACGATGCCCTTGCCAAAGCAGGGACTGCGAACGCAATGGTTTTTGTTGTGAATGTATTGCATACCACAGAAAAGCAGGCAATTTGCCGATTTGTCTGCGTGGCAATAGATAGCCGCTCTTATACCTTGAACTTACTCATAACGGTTCGCAGTTGCTCTGCCATCTTGAATAAATCTTGCGCAGAGCTGCTCACGTGAGCAGCTCCCTCGCTAGATACGCGGGCTGCTTCCTTCATATTGGATACATTCTCGCTGACATGGGTCGCCCCAGTTGCCGCTTCGCTCGCGTTGCGGGCAATATCACGGCTGCCTTTGGCAACTTCACCTATAGCACTCGCCACGCGCTTTGCACCCGTGCTCGATTGAGCAACATTGCTCGCTATCTCGTTGCTCGCCTTTGTCTGCTGTGCTACGTGCCCGGCTATGGCTTCAATGGATTGGCTAATCTTGGCTATTATATCAGAAACATCCTTTATAACATCTACCGCATTGTTCGTCTCATCCTGAATGCTGTCTATCCTCTGGGCAATATCGTCTGCACTGATTGCACTCTGGTTGGCAAGCTCCTTGATTTCTCCGGCAACAACAGCGAAGCCCTTGCCGGCTTCGCCTGCGCTTGCCGCTTCTATGGTCGCGTTTAATGCCAAAAGATTGGTTTTATCGGCTATCTTTTTTATCACATCGGTAACCTGCCCTATTTCTTTGGCGGCTATACCAAGTCTGTTCATGGTGGAAGTCGCTTCGCCAGATTTAACCGTTGCATCGCCCGCCACTTTTCGCGCATCATCAGCGTTGCTGGATATCTCGCTTATGCTCGCACTCATCTCCTCTATAGCTGCGGCTATCGTGTTCATGTTCGTGGACATCTGCTCCGCTGAACCCGCCACATCGTTCGCGTTAACACTCGCCTGCTCGGCACCGCCTGCCATGGCATTGATGTTCACGGACATTTCTTCGGCAGTGCTAGCCACATTGCCAGCCGTGTTCACAGTCTCTTCCGAAGAGGCGGAAAGATCATTGGAAACTGCGGAAAGGTCTTTGGATGATGAAGCCAACTGTTCCACAATTATTTTTGTCTCGCCGATTGGCTTTCGCAACACTTCCATGAGTTTGTTGAAATAACGAGCCAAATCGCCTACTTCATCTCTGGATTGCACTTTGATGTTCTGCGTCAAATCGCCTTCGCCCTCGGAAATATCTTTTATGGTATTGGTAACCTTGACAATCGGCTTGCTGATGGAATTGGACATATACACCGCTACTATGATTACCACTATGATTATAGCTATGCTTATGTAAACTGCGATTTCTATCATATTATACACCGGTGCCATGACGGTCTTAGTTGCGATTGCAACCGCAAAGTTCCAAGGGGTAGTGGATTCGCCAATCTTAATCGGGGAGAAAAAGAATGTCATATCCGAGCCTACTGCCGGAACATATCTGACAAAGGAATATGGTCTCCCATCTTTGAGAGCACCCATAAAATCCTCAAGGTAGGGTCCAAACATATCTCTTTCCGACTCCAGTATTTTTTTCCCTATGCGGCTGGGGTCAAAATGAGCTGTCACAGTGCCATCGTTGCTGAACACCGCGGTGAGGGCATCGCCTAAGGGTTTGTGGGTTTGGGAGATTTTCTGAATTTCTTCAAGGCCAATATCAATACCTATAATAGCAATAATAACACCTTTCTTTGAGCGTATTGGTGCGGCGATAGAGGTCATCAAAACGTTTTTTCCATCCACCATATAGAAATATGGGTCAAAAAGCTTAGTGCGTCCAAAATTTTTGATAGATACATAGTAATCGTTATCTCCTGGCTTGTCCAGCGTTTCCACTTTTATACCTGTCGATGTTCTAAACCAATAAGGGACAAAACGCCCGTCTTTGCGCGAGGTTCCGGGAATGTCCATGTATTGCGAATCATCTCCTTCCAAAACATTGGGGTCCCAGCTACAATAGGCAGCCAAAATACCCGGATTATCCTTCACCATAGCTTCAAGCTCGGAATTGAAAAAACGTCGCCGCTCGTCAGGCGACAAATCTTCATAGCGTTCCATTATATGCTCTACGGTTTCCACAGTAAACCAATAAGGCTCTAAAAATGTCTTTACCCCTAAAGCAGATGCCTCGGAATCGCCTTTAGCATATAACACTGATATGTCGCTGATGCTATCCCGTGCCCCAAGCAATACAACGGAGCCTACCGTACCAGCACAAAACAAGCTCAAGACTACCATTATTAGCGCAAATTTAACTTTTAAGCTCAGTTTCATTTTTAATCCCCTAGTATGTTATGTAACCATAATATATAAAAATTGTTAAAAAATCGTCAAAAAAGTATTTAGTCAACTCAAATTTATCCACTTACCGCACTGAATTCAAGTTCTGGATAATTTTTAACCGCCAAATTCAAGCGATATTCGTTTGGGAACAAGCAAACCAGATTTCCATTTTTGTCGTGCATGCAGTCGCCTCTATATTCCTTTGAAAAAGCCTCTTGCTTTTTGCCATCTCCGGCAATCCATTTTGCGCAAAACACGGAAATTTTATCCAATTGAATTTCCGCTCCATACTCGTTTTCTAAACGGTACTTGAGAACATCAAATTGCAATTCACCTACAACACCAATAACAGAAAGCGCCGAGGTCAGCGAAGTATATAATTGCGTTGCACCTTCTTCGGCAAGCTGTGAAAGCCCTTTGACCATTTGTTTGTTTTTTAGCGGATTTAAGAGTGTTACCCTTGCGAAAAATTCCGGCGCAAAATCCGGTATTCCAGAAAATTTAAATTTTTCGCCATCTGTCAAAGTGTCACCGATGTTGAAAATTCCTGGGTCGTTTATGCCAACAATATCGCCTGCGTAGGCTTTATCTATAACCTCTTTGTCTTGAGCTAAAAAACTGGTGGGGGCGGCAAGGCGCAATTCTCTGCCCGTGCGGCAATGCAAAACCTTGTTTCCCCTTTCAAAAGAACCGGAGCATATACGCAAAAAAGCTGTGCGGTCTCTATGCTTTGGATCCATATTCGCCTGAATTTTGAAAATGAATGCGCTGAATTTATCTTCCGTTGGTTGTACCAAGCGAATATCGGATTCTCTGGGCATAGGTGGGGGAGCAATGCTCGCAAATGTATTCAAAAGCTGCCTAACGCCAAAATTATTGACTGCGCTCCCGAAAAATACGGGACATTGTTTGCCTGCTAAATACTTTTCCTTGTCAAATGGTTCCATCGCCTGTGTTGCAACATCATAGCGGTTTTTAAATTCCTTAATATATTCTTCGCCGCAAAGCTCAACCAATTTATGGTCATCGGCGCCGTTCATCTGCAAAATTTCCTGCTTTCCGTCTTCTTTGCTGAATGTGTGAAAAGTGTTGTCTGCTATGCTGTAAACACCTTTGAAGAGTTTTCCATAGCCGATGGGCAGGGTGAAAGGGCAGGTTTGAATTTGCAAAATGCTTTCAATCTCATCGATAAGTTCCAGCACATCGCGCCCATCCAAATCCATTTTATTTATGAATGTAATTATCGGCGTGTGGCGCATCTTGCACACTTCCATCAACTTTATGGTTTGTTTCTCCACGCCGTTCACCGAATCTATCAGAACCAAAGCGGCGTCTACAGCGGTCAATGCTCGGTAAGTGTCTTCGCAAAAATCCTGATGGCCAGGTGTATCCACCAAATTGAAATAGCAACCTTCAAACGGGAAATTCAAAACCGAGGAGCTTACGGAAATTCCCCTTTGCTGTTCAATTTTCATCCAATCGCTAACCGTATAACTTCTGTTAGCCTTTGCCCTAACATGCCCCGCTTCCCTTATCACCTTGCCATACCATAGAAATTTTTCCGTAAGTGTGGTTTTCCCTGCATCGGGGTGCGAAACAATGGCGAAGGTACGCCGCCGCTGTATTTCAGAAGGTAAAGACATGGATGAGTAATGTAGTAAACAGTCAAATGATGTGATAGAAATATGTATATTGTATATGATGAGTATTTTCTATGTAAAAAAATGTATTTTTTTGCAAAAGTAGCGTTTTTTTTGCAAATTCTTTTTTATATTTTGCGCAAATCATGCGGGCAGCCACCCTAGAGAGAATTATTTTCTTAGTTTTTGATTGCGCAGCGAGCTTTCTGTGCTTTGTATTGTTTTTCCCAAAATATATGGAATTTGTAGCCCCTGTAACTTTTATCTGGTTTCTAGTTTTCTTGGGTGTAGGGTTTTATCGCCGCTGGCTTTTGGATTCCAGAACTGCACTTGTTCTGCATATCTTAAAATTAGTTAGCATTATATATTGTTTTGCCATAGCTATTTTATTCGGTTATTTTCTTTTGCCTTTTATAACTGGATATGATACCGTGTTAAATGCAAAAGAATTTTTTACCAAAGCTATACATACAACAAACTATTTTTTCTCAGTTTGGTTCTCGGTGAGTGTTTTTAGGCTTTTAGTTTACAAAATCTTAAGGATTTTTTTAAAAAAAGGATGGGGCGCAGATAACATTCTTCTGTTAGGTTGCACAGACGAGGCACGGGAATATTTGCATTTATTCAGGGATAATCCACAATTTGGAAAAAAAGTTATTGGTATTGTTGAAGAGCGTTGTGACTCTACAAAAAGTTTTGATGGTTTGCCAATTCTGGGAACATATTCCAATTTGCCAAACCTCATAAAAAAAAGCGATGTGCAGGCAATAATCATTGCTCATCACAGCAATTCAGAAAAAAAAATAAACGATATTTTATATTGGGTAGCGCATCTACCTGTACGAGTCTATTTGGTGCAAAGTTTATGGGAATACGCAAAGAATTTTAAAACATCAAATCAGCATATGTCCATTTACTCCGATAAATTACAGGAACTTTTTGTACAAAATATGTTCCCTTGGCAGGCGACTATAAAGAGAATTATGGATGTAATTATAGCGGGATTTCTGCTAGTGGTAACATCGCCTTTGATTTTGATAACTGCAATTGCAATTAAACTGGATTCCAAAGGTCCTATTTTTTACAAACAGCAGAGAGTGGGCTTGCATTCAAGGCCATTTACCATCTATAAATTTCGTTCCATGCGAATTGATTCTGAAAAAAACGGTCCCCAGTGGGCAAAAAAAAATGATACCCGCATTACGAGAATCGGGAAAATAATCCGTAAGTTTCGCATAGATGAAATTCCGCAGTTTTTGTGTGTTTTGAAGGGCGATATGAGCATGGTAGGTCCCCGCCCTGAGCGTCTTGTGTTCATAGAAAAACTTCGCAAAACAATTCCTTTTTATGCGAGTCGATTAAAAATGAAGCCGGGTTTAACAGGTTGGGCACAGGTTTGCCATCACTACGATAACAACATCGAAGATGTGAAGATAAAACTCGGCTATGATATATATTATATGTCCAACGCTTCTATCCTTTTGGATATTCAAATTTTGATTAGAACCATCTATGTTGTTTTAACGGGTAAGGGAGCGCAGTGAATTATGGTATTGTTACTCTCTTAAAAAACCAAACTCATAAATCTTAGGCTCAATTTTCTGTGCAAGCTCTTTAAGCGCAGAACGCAAATCACTTATCAATTCATTATACTTCTCATCATCGCTCTTGTTGTTCATTTTGCCTTGAGCGTTTCTGCCTTGAAAATACTCGCGAATGTCGTATAAACTTGCATTTACATTGCATTTTGGCTGCGTGTGGTAGTATTTCCACAATTCTAATCCCGCTTTGAAAACATTTTTTGCTATTTTTGAAAATTTAAGTGCCGTTTTCTTTTTAGGTACTCTTCCAGCAGCCCCGCCACCACCTGTGCCAGCACCTGCATTGTAAAATAAGCTAGGTTCAGCAGCAATCAAGTCTATTTTCCCTGCGATAAAATCGGTCATAAAATGGCTGTCGAATTTATCGTGGGCACCTACATCCCATTCTATGAACGGAATCCAATGATTTACGCCGTGTTTACTGGAAATGTTGTTGTTGAAGAGAGTGTAAGCCAAGCAGTCGCTTTGAAATTCATTATCATTTTCCCAGCCATCATTTGGGTAAAGGAATTGGTCGCGGTCATTTAGCCAAGTGGCAGGAATGCAATGACGGACGGCAAAGTAAACAGAGACCACAATTAAATTTTCCATAGTAATCATTGTGTGTCTGCCACCTTTTTTACGTTTTTTATCAACATCATCAATAAAAATTGTGTTTTGATTCTGAAAATCATTGCCAACAGAAGCTAAATGCCCAATATATTTTTTTGAAATGTATTTTGAATTTTCTTCCAGCCAGTCACTGATATATTTTGAATTATCATAAGAGCAAATACTTTTTTGATTTAAGTAATCACCATTTTCAGAATAAACATCAGCGGCAATTTGCTCAAAGGTTTCTTTCTTGCCGGTATTCCAAATGAAAAAGCCAATTGGAAACTGGCCTTTCACGTTGTCAAACGTATCTGCTGGAACGATAAACAATTTTTCAAGTTTCGCCAAAAAGAAATTTCTAAAATCCGAAAAATTCGGGGCCTGCAAGTTTTTTAGTTTTGAAAAATTTGCGAGATGGCAACCATCTATCTCTCCGTATATTCTTGCAAAGAACTGTACAAATAATTCACCGCTTGCTTTACCTAAAGCATTTTTATATTTATCGTGAATTTTACTTATTTGAGTTCCTTTTCTGCCTTTTCCAATTCGTGCATCACCCTCTACATAAGGTGGGTTTATATAGACAACAAGTTTTTTGCGTTTCTTTGGGTCGTCAATAATTTTCCGCAGTCCCTGTGGCAACTTGTTAAAATCGTCATTCAAAAAATCAAATTGAAAGCAATGCTCTTTCAATAAATTCGCCCCGTTTTCTATCCTATCGTGCATAACATCCACATCGGCTTTAACATCCGTAGATGCCCATATATTGTATTTGTTTGTTAGCCCTGCCAAAAGATTGCCTGTTCCTGCCGCGCAGTCCCACACGTAATACTCCTCCTGCCAGTTCTCGCCAAGTACATCCGCTATATATTTTTGGGAGAGTTCAACCCAAATTTTAGGCGTAAAGTAACTGCCTTTGCGTTCACGAATATCTTGGGGCACAAGCAGGTCGTGCCTCTCTATTATGTAATCCCAATATGCCTCTTTGGGAGGGCGTTCATAGATAGCCCAAAATGCAGTGTGGGCTCGTTGCCTATCGTTGAATCTTACCGTGCTAGATGTAAAAAGTCCTTGTTCGTTTTTATGGCGGTCTAACTCGTAATGCTCACTTTTAAGCAATACTTGCAATTTCTCTTTCAAAGTTTTGTTCTCAGATGAGAGCAAATCTGCCAAATAAAAATCGCCGTCTATTATTCCGCTACGTTTAACAGCCGACCAATCATCTATTTCAATGGTCGGCTTCACAACTTCCAACCACTTTGCGTAAACGCTTATGAAATTATTTTTGTCTATTCTTATTTTGGAAACATCGCTTTTTCCTACAAGAAAATTTTTGAGGATAAATAGTTTAAGCGGGTTTTCATCGCTGAATTTGAAAAGGTAAGTTCTTTCGCCTGTTAAAATTTGTTTTATTTTTTCATAAATTTGTTTGAACTCTTTCGTTCCGCGGTTGCTCGGTGCAACATTCCAGTTGAAATCGTTTTGGTGGAAAATATCCTGTATATCGGCATAAGGAATAAAGGCTATTTTTTCGCAGTCAAAGCAACCGAGGAACTTTGGTGGCAGAATTTGGTTGAACGTACGGGCTTTGCCTATGGTCAGCACCAGTTGGGTGAGCATAACCAAAATGTCGCTTGGTGCAGCTTTAGCCTCTGCCCATAGCTGATATTCGTGCTTGGTTTTCACGGCGAAATCTATATCTTTAATTATGTCTGTGCAATCGTATTTTGCGAAAAAATCTACCGCCACTTTGTTTTTAAGTTCTTCTTCGCGAATTTTGGGGGAATATTTCATTAAAGGGGAAATATAGGAAACTTTAAATTTTGTATATTAACGAACATGGCGACAAACGGCGTAGCTTTTGGAACAAGCGGGGCTAGGGGGCTTGTGAGTGATATGACAAACGAAGTTTGCTACGCATACACCTTTGGCTTTTTGAAGCATACATTAAAAAACAGCAACGCAAAAAAAATGGTTGCGCTTGGCGGGGATTTGCGCCCAAGCACTCCACGCATAATAGCGGCTTGCATGGCAGCAGCAAAGGATTTGGGCTTTGAGTGCGACTATCAGGGATTTTTGCCAAGCCCAGCACTCGCGCTCTACAGCATAAAAAAAGGAATCCCCAGCATAATGGTAACCGGAAGCCACATACCAGACGACAGAAATGGCATAAAATTCTGCGATTATTACGGCGAAATAACAAAAGATGATGAACAGGGAATCCGCGAACAAATGGCGGATATTTGCCCCGCCCCCAATATCGGGAATTTACCAACCCCAAACAACGATGCGTTGAAAATTTACAAGGAATATATTTTAAGCCTATTCCCCAAAAATTCCCTATCGGGCGTAAACATAGCCTTCTACCAGCACTCTGCCGTTGGCAGAGACATCGCGGTGGAAATTCTAACCGCACTCGGAGCGCAAGTTAAAGCCATTGGGCGCAGCGAAAAATTCATCCCGGTGGACACCGAAGCCATACGCAAAGAAGACGTAGCCCTTGCAAAACAAATTTGTGCGAGCGGAGAGTTTTTCTGCATGGCGAGCACAGACGGCGATTCCGATAGGCCGCTCTTGTCCGATGAAAGCGGGGTTTGGCTCAAAGGAGACTCGCTTGGGATTTTGGCGGCAAAAGCACTTGGGATTGAGGCGGTGGCTATTCCGGTTAGCTGCAATACCGCTGCGGAAAAGAGCGGATTTTTCAAAGAAGTTTTGAGAACGAGAATTGGAAGCCCTTTTGTTATTGAGGGGATAAAAAAATTGCAGGGCAAATATAAAAGCGTTGCTGGCTTTGAAGCTAACGGCGGTTTTTTAACCGAGGGCTTAACCACAAGAGATGCGCTGACACCCATTATCGCAACCATCATAGATAGCAAAAAACAGGGGTTGAAAATATCGGAGCTTTTGGCAAAATTGCCAGCGAGATATGCCTCAAGCGGTTTGACCAGGGGATTTTCTGTGGACGCCACTGATGGTTACAGAATAGAATTTGAGAACGGAGACATCATTCATCTGCGTAAAAGCGGGAACGCCCCTGAATTTCGCTGCTATACGGAGAGCAAAACTCCTGAACACGCGGAACTTCTGAGCGATAAGTGCATAAAGGCTTTTGAGCTTTGGAAAATTATGGGTTCAAAGCTATACGATGAATTAAAGGAATTGACAAAAAAAGAGATAAAACACTTGGAAGAGAACATCACACCGATAAATTTTGAAATGCTGCGAGATAATCCCAGATACAAGGAATTTGAAAAAACAGGCAAGGAGCTTTTGGAGCGTGGAAAGGTCGCGGCGTTTTTGATAGCTGGCGGGCAGGGTTCAAGGTTGGGTTTTGATGGACCAAAGGGAGTATTCAGGTTGGAAGCGCTTGGCAAATCCATTTTCCAAATACACGCGGAAAATATGTTGAAGCTGGGAAAAAATATCCCCTGGGTTATAATGACAAGCCCGCTGAACAATAGAGAAACTATAGACCATTTTGAGCAGAATGATTATTTTGGTTTGAACAAGTCTCTGATTAAATTCATCAAACAGGGCACCATTTATGCGATGAACCAAAATAGAGAGCTTATCTTTGAAAACAACGGCGATTTATTTTTGGCTCCAGACGGCAATGGCGGTTGCTTTCACGCGCTTTCTAAGAGCGGAGCGTTGAAATGGCTTGAAGAACAGGGCGTAGAAGTTGTTTTTCTATATGGGGTTGATAACATTTTGGCAAAACCCTGCGACCCACCTTTTATAGGAGCATTTTTAGACTCAAAAATGGCGGCTGCCTCCAAGGTTGTGAAAAAGAAATACCCCGAAGAGAAGATGGGTGTGTTTGCGTTCAAAAACGGTTTGCCCGGTGTTATTGAGTATAGCGAAATCTCACCCGAATTGGCAAAAAAACTCGATGGTGGCAACATTCTCGCACATCTATTCACAATTGAATCTCTGGAAAAACTCGAAAAGGAACCTCTGCCGTGGCATTTGGCGGTTAAGCGTGTTTGCGGTGTAGAAAAAGCGTTTAAGTTTGAGCAACTCTTATTTGACGCTTTTCCAGAACTCGGAACAATGTACTTAACAGGCGTTTTGCGAGAAGAGGAATTCGCTCCCATAAAAAACGCCACCGGCGAAGATTCACCGGAGAGTGCGGTGAAAATGTTTAATCGGTAATTTCTATAGTAAACGCTGATTAAGTCCAACCGTTTTATCTAGAAATAAATTATATTTCTAGATATGGAAAAAATACTTACATTTTCAGATTTGGAGACGCAAAACAAGAAGAAGCGTACTCGCCGCGAGGA
>Ga0268262_10004019_pt1 | contig 15456 bp, 22 predicted proteins | sample TergutNc150P3_FD_190354 | JGI IMG/M metagenome (GOLD analysis project Ga0268262, IMG submission 190354) | Nasutitermes corniger P3 segment gut microbial community from laboratory colony in Florida, USA - Nc150 P3 (SPAdes) (version 2) | ecosystem: Host-associated > Arthropoda: Insects >... | reverse complement strand
GGGCTGGGAAAGAGATGCGGTTACGTGTCAGCGCCAGAGAAAAGAATTAGCAATAACGGAGAAAAGGGCGGGAATTTACGGAATTTAGCGGGAAATATCGGGAAAAAAGCAAGGTCAAAGTTTCAACAGGTGTAATTAAAATAGCCTAAAAAACAATAAAATTACGCTTTTATTAGGCCCTCCGGCGGTAAAAGAAAAAATCAATAATTATAATTATGTAAAATAAATGCCTTTAACCCGGTATATTCTCTCCAGAGAGGGGAACGGGTGAGAAAGTTTCTGCTTGATTTTGCGTACAAGGTAACATCCCGGCGTTTTTGGATTTGGGCGGTCACAACGGCGATTGTAATCCACGGGATGAATCTGCCAGGCGAAAAGCATTGGATGATCCCTGTCGTGATCATTTGGGGTGTTGTCTCGGTGCTCTACTATGCCAATGACGTCATTTCGGACGCTTTGGCCAAGTCAATCGAAAAAATGAACATTTCGGTAACCGCCAACAACACTATTAACACTAACATTCAAGCCTCTGCACAGGCGGCCGGAATAAAAAACGGATAGGAGGGTGATCATGAATATTACTAAAAACTTTTTGTCGTTGGGTAAAATGGCCAGGGGTGACACTAACAATACCACCAGACCCTTATTGTTTACAAAACCGCTTGAAAAAATAATCATTCATTGGATTGGCCCTTACGCTCATGCTCCGGCATCAGTTAGAAACTGGTGGGAGAATGGGAGCGATGGTAAAGGCGTCAGGGCATCCGCACACTTTGTTGTCAAAGATGAATTTGTACTCCAGTGTCTGCCGCTAAACGAAGTCGGCTGGCACAGTGGGAATATGAGAAACTACAGCAGCATCGGCATTGAAGTCAGCCCAAAAGACGCAACCGGAGAATTCAGCGAAAAAACAATCAATACGTTAAGAGAATTGGTTGGGCATATAAAAAAAGAAACCAATAGAAATTTGGAACTTGAAAGGCACTTTGACGGATTTCAAAAAAAAGACTGCCCGCGATTTTACACACCTCTTACGTCCCTGTTTGAAGGCGGCGGCAGGGTTGTTAATCCTGAAGGCGGCCAACAAAGATGGGAAATTTTAAAATCTTTTTTGAACAACCCCGAATAATTTAGGAGGATATGAATGTGCGGACGCTTATTATTGGCATGCTTTGTATTATTGCTGCTGCCGGTGTGCTTTGCGGCTGCCGAACAGGAGTACCGTATCTCGGAGTTCCAGCTACAGAGTATCGAGAAATCTCTGGAGAGATTAGAGCAGGACAGGCGGAGCTGGGAATCACAGGCGCGAGAATTGAGGAACGAAGCCGCGAGCTTGAACAGGCAATTGGCCGAGGAGCGGGAACAATACAAGACATTAGAGCAGTCCTTCAGCAGGTACGAAACCAGCCAGTCTGCGCGGATGTCGGAACTGACGCGGGAAGCGGCGATGGAACGGCTGGAAAAGGAAAAACATAAGGGAACCTCCCGGACACGCCTCATCGTCATTGTAGTGTTGGCCGGTTCCTGGGTTTTATTTGCGGGCTTTAAGGTATGGCGGTTTCTCCGGCCTGTACCAAAAAAATAAAGGAGAGTTTTAATGGAAGCAGTAAAAATTATTTTTATGGGTATCGGCTCTTTTTTATCGGTTCTTGCGTTTTCGTTTACGGTATTTCAATACTGGCGGAAAAAACAGGAAGAGAAGTTTTCCGAACTAAAAAACGAAACGCGAAATTCAATAACCCGTATGGGAGAGCGTGTTACGTCTCTTGAACAGAGCGTTGTCCGAAACTTTGAAAACCGTTTAAGCGTAATAGAAGGTGAATTACGCGGCATTAAACCAATTTTACAGTCAATTCAAAACTGGTTTATTACCAATACGCCGGGAAAACAATGATAGAAAACATCTTTCTGCCGCTTAGGCGTATCATCATTTTACAAGGCATAGAAAGATCGCCGGGCCGCGAGCTTTCCAACGAGATGCTCCAACGGTTGTTAAAAGCCCACTGCATCCGCTGTTCCATTGCCGAAGTCAACGAGCAAATAAACTGGCTTGAAAACCGGGGTTATGTACAGACAACCCGCATGGGGGAATCCGGCTTTATTAACGTACACATTACCCGCCCCGGGATTGACGTCGCCCAAGGCAATACCGTCGCCGATGGAATCGATCCGCCCCCGGAGGTATAGATGGGGCAGAAAAGCGCCGTTGACAGGCTCCCCAAGGAACTCCGCGGCAAATTAATTGATATGCTCCATAACCCGGCCGTGACACAGGCGGAGATAGTGGACGCCATAAACGCCGAAGCCGGGGAACCGCTCGTTTCAAAATCATCACTGAACCGTTACGCGCAAAAAATGAACCGCTTTGCGGAAAAGAACCGGCAGGCGAAAGAAATCGCCGACGCGTACATAGACAAATACGGCAGTGAAAACCGTGTAAAACTCGGTAAAGTGGTGAATGAACAAATACGCTTGGCCGTGTTTGATCTGATCGGCGAGATTGAAGAAATGCAATCAAACCCGGAAATCAAGAAAACCGAAATTGCCGACATGCTGTATAAACTATCACGAGGTCTTAAAGAACTGGAGGCGGCAGAAAAACTGAACGCCGAACGTACCCAGCGCATCCGGCAGGAGGCGCTGGCCGATGCCGCCAAAATTGTAGAGAAAGAAGGGCCGTCAGCCGGAGCAAGTGACACCGCGCTGGACATTATCAAACGTAAGATATTGGGAATTTGAGACAACAAAAATCATGACTGAAGATGTGCTGCTTTCCTACCAAAAAGCATGGATAGAAGACGAGGCCAAAGTCAAAGTCTGGGAAAAATCCCGGCGTATCGGCGCTTCCTATGTCGAGGCGTTGGCTTCCGTACTGGAAGCGGCAAAGTCAAAAGAAGCCGGCGGCCAATCTTCTTATTACCTTTCATATTCCAAGGAAATGACCCAGCAGTTTGCCCGGGATTGCGCGTTTTGGGCAAAACATATTCACGCGGCCGCCGAAGTATTTGAGGAAACGGTTCTAAACGATGAGGACAAGGATATTACCGTGTACCGCGTCCGGTTTGCGTCGGGCTTTGAAATTTGGTGTCTGCCCTCGGTGGCGCGTTCGCTCCGTTCAAAACAGGGGCGGGTTATTATTGACGAAGCGGCGTTTGTTGAAGATCTGGGTGCGCTTTTAAAAGCGGCCATGGCCCTGTTGATGTGGGGCGGCTGTGTCAGGATTTTATCAACGCATAACGGCGATGATAATCCTTTTAATGAGTTAATCAAAGAAATCAACGAAGGGAAAAAAGAGTATGTTCTGCACCGCACAACCTTTGACGAAGCTCTGGAGCAATGCCTGTATAAACGGATATGCCTTGTCCAGAAGAAACCATGGAGCCTTAAAGCGCAGGAAGCCTGGCGGAAAGAAATAATTGACAGCTACGGCGACGGCGCGGATGAAGAGTTGTTTTGTATTCCCGTTAGAGCGGGAACGCGGTACTTCCCCTCCGGTCTTTTGGAAGAAGCATCCGATCCGTCGGTCGCCGTGATCCGCAAAACTTGTGAAGACTCCTTTACTTTTGAAAAGAAGGAAAAGCGGGTTAAGGAATTTGATTCCTGGCTGAAACACGAAGTGCGGGATCTGCTGAAAAGTATTGAAAACCCCGTTTACCTGGGGGAAGACTTTGCCCGCTCCGGAGACCTGACCTGCGTTTTTCTGGATGAACTTATGCCGTCCGGGGATCTGCGGGATTTCTGCGTTATTGAACTGCGGAACGTGCCCTTTGATCAACAATGGCAGACCATCAGGTACGTTATGGAAACCGTTCCCCGCTTTGCCGGCGGCGCTTTTGATTCCCGTGGAAACGGCCAAATGATAGCGGAACTGGCCGCCCAGGAATGGCCCGGCTTTATCCACCAGGTGATGATCTCCGCCGCCTGGTACGCGGAGAATTTTCCCAAACTTAAAAACGGGCTGGAGGACGGAAAAACCAACATCCCCGATGATGTTTTTATCAGGGAAGATTTCCGGCAGGTGGGGCTTAAGGCCGGGGTTCCCCGGGTGATGGAACGTACCGGCGGCCCCCGTGAACGGCGGCACGGTGACGGCGCCATTGCCAAACTCATGGTTTACTACGCGGCCCTGAAAGATGAAGAACAGGGCTATCAGGAATACGCCTATGAAACGGTAACAAACGAAAACCGTTACCGGGACCGGAGGAACGATCTATGGGATCAACCGTAAAGAAAACAACCCTGGCAGAACTGGAAGAAGAAATTGCCTTTCCGGTGGCAAACACCAACCGGTCTATTTGGAGCGGGGGCCTTGTCCGGGGGCTTGATCCGGCCCGGCTTGCTTCGCTGCTGGATATGGTACGGCAGGGGGATGTCCCCGCCGAATATCTGGAGATTGCCCACGAACTGGAAGAGCGGGACGCCCATTACCGGTCTGTGTTGTCTACCCGTAAACACGCGGTGGAAGGGCTGGAACTGTTTGTACAACCCGCGGGGGAGGAAGAAAAAGACAAGGAGATCGCCCTTGCGGTGGAAGAGGATATTTTAAACCACCCGGACATGATGGACCTTCGCAAGGACGCGCTTGACGCCCTGGGCAAGGGGTTTTCCGTAAACGAAATCATGTGGGACACTTCGGGGCGGCGCTGGAAACCGGAAAAGTTTCTCTTCCGTGATCCCCGCTGGTTTGCCTACGAGAAAAAAACAGGAGTTCTGGGCCTGCGGGATCCTGCCGGAATGGAACTTACCCCGCTTGCCGGTAACAAGTTTATTGTCCACGAACCCCGGCTCCTTTCGGGAATGCAGATTACCAGCGGCCTTTCCTTTACCGCCCTTTTTTACTGGCTGGTAAAGAATTACGACGTAACCAGTTGGGCGGCTTTTGTTGACCGGTTCGGGTATCCGGTACGGCTGGGAAAGTACGGGAGGAAGGCGACCGAAAAGGACATTGCCACGCTCAAAAGGGCGGTGGCGGCCATCGGTTCCGACGTGGGGGCGGTGATCCCCGATTCCATGGTGATCGACATTGTTGAGTCCACCACTACCGGAACCAATGCGGAGGTCTACGAAAAAATGGCGGAATGGGCGGACAAACAGCTTTCCAAACTGGTACTGGGACAGACCGCCAGCGCCGATGGAACGCCGGGACAGTTGGGAAACAGGGATGATCAACAGCAGGTACGGCAGGACATCTGCCGGGCCGATGCCCTCCAACTGGATAAGACCGTCAACCGGGATCTGGTAATCCCCTATATAAGGTTCAACTTTGGCGAACAGCAGGTGTATCCCAAAATCAAAGCGAAAATTGTCGAATCCAGAAACATAGAACAGATAGTCGCCGCCGTTGAAAAACTGGTGCCGCTCAACTTTAGAGTATCCACCGCCGAAATGTACGATCTGATGGGACTGGCCGCGCCCGGGGAAGATGACGAAATTCTTACCCCCCGGCAGGCTGCCGCCTTTCCGGAACTGAACGCCGCTCAAAGAATATCACTGAACAGTGAGGGCGCGGCGGATCTTACGGATGAACAAAGCGATTTTGTCGAAATCACCGACGAGATACTGGACGTGCTGGAAGAAGCCATGGCGAAGGCTCAAAACCTTGAAGGCTTTGAGGCCGAACTAAAAAAGCTGGTGAAAGACTGGGCGCCGGACAAAATCCAGGCAATTCTTTCCGTGGCGTCTTTTAAAGCCCGGATACAGGGGGAAATGGAGTTTGACCGGTGAAGCTGGTTCCAAAAGAAGTCCTGGCGTACCTGAAAGGCAAAAAGCTCCGCACAGGGTTTAGCTACCTTGATGTCTGGCGGCAGGAACACGCCGCCAATTTTACCGTCGCCAAAGCGATGCAGCTTGATGTTTTAAAGGACATTAAAACAGCGGTGGAACAGGCCCTTGAAAACGGGGAAACGCTGGAATCGTTCCGTAAAAAACTGACGCCCGTCTTACAGGAAAAAGGCTGGTGGGGCCGCCGGCAGATAAGGGATCCCCTTACCGGAAAAATGGTTAACGCTCAGTTGGGCAGCGCCCGGCGGCTTAAAACAATCTACGATACCAACGCCCGGAGCGCTTATCAATACCAGCGCTGGGAACACAGCCAGGCGTCGCCTCTGCACCCCTACCTGCTGTACCGCGTCGGTCCTTCGGTGCATCACCGGAAGGAACATCTTGCCTGGGACGGGCTTATCCTTCCCAAAGATGATCCCTGGTGGAACACCCATTTCCCCCCAAACGGCTGGGGCTGCAAATGCTGGACCCAGGCGCTGACCAAAGAACGGAAAGAACAGCTTGAAAAAACCGGACTGAAACACCCGCCCACTCTGGACGGCAAACCCGGCTATACCAGCCCGGTTAAAACAACAGCGCCCAAAACCACCTACACAACGTTTGTGAATGTCCGGAAGGGGACGGTGGAGTATGTTCCGGTGGGAGTTGACCCGGCTTTTAACTGGAACGTGGGGAAGGCGGGACGAAACACCGGTGAGCTTTTACAAAAAATTGAGGAATCCACCAGGGAGATACTGGGCGAACCTGTTACCGCGGAAAAAATCAAGAACATTGCCGGAATTAAGACGGTTTCACTTCCTGAAATACCGGAAAATGTCCAGAAAGGAATCCTTGAAGGCTTTCAAAAGGTTTTGGAACGGTATCCGCAGTTGCATGGCCAATTTAAATCGCTGGATGATCAGCAGTGCGGGACTAAAACATACGCTTCCTGCATTTCCAATGATGGAACTATAAAAGTAAACCGGAAATTTTTTGGTACCATTTCGGTAATAGCCAAATCGTATGAAGATGATGTAAAAAAGGGCGGGCACCCGGCTGGTACGGATTGGAGGGCTATTATTGTTCATGAGATCGGGCACAGAACACATGGCATCCTTACATTACGGTATTCAACGAGTTTAAAAGACATATCTGTAGAAACGTACATACGAAAAAAAGCGCTGGTTAATCTTGGACTGAAAACATCTGACATAAAAACAGAACTTTCGACTGAATCAAGAAATGATCAAGAATTTTTTGCGGAAGCTTTTGCCGAATATATTACCAGTAAAACCCCCCGAAGGCTTGCCAAAGAGGTAGGAAGGCTAGTAGACTTGGCAATGAAAGGAAAACTTTTATGAGTATGGCGCGCCCTGATTTTATGGATTCCCCTTATTTTGTTGATGAATACGACAACTGGCATTTGTTACCGGAGGCTCCGGAAGAAGTAAAAAAAGAATTTGAAGAATTCATGCGTGAAGCAGACATGGATGACAATGAATCATCGGTCGAAACCGAAGAATAACCACCCGCAATAATCCCCATTATATTACATTTTCCCGCCCCTTAACGCAGCCTTATATCAGGCCACGCTCCTTGTGGTTTTGGATGTCTCGCCGATAGACTCGTATCAGTAGCCCGGGGTCTTGCTTTCTTGGCCCCAGGGCTTTTCTTTCTACAGTGAAAAGAACAGGAGACAATAAGATGTGGATTGTTAAGGCGGGTTTTGAGGTAATAGCTCCTCAAAATAAAACGGGCTTTGAAACGGCGGCAAAGCGAATTGAACGCATGGGCCGTATCGCGTACAAGTCGGAAGACAAGATCACCGATGATTCCTGGAAACAATTTGTTTCTATGATTGTTTCCCGCGGGCATGAGTCGGTTTTGGAACACGCGGTTATGGCTGTTGTTTTTACCTGTGATCGCGGCGTTTCGCATGAGCTTGTGCGCCACCGGCTTTGCGCGTTTACACAGGAAAGCACGCGTTATTGCAACTACAGTGAAGATAAGTTCAGTAACGGGATTACGGTTGTACAACCCTCTAACCTGACAGATATGCAATACAGGGCATGGTGGAACGGTTGTAGAGAAGCGGAAGATAAATATTTCCGCTTGCTTGAAAGTAATGCGTCTCCTCAAATAGCGCGTTCTGTTTTACCTAACAGCTTAAAAACGGAGATAGGCGTTACCGCTAATTTCCGTGAGTGGAGGCATATTTTTAGATTAAGAGCCGTAAGCAAGGCCGCGCATCCGCAGATGCGTGAAATTATGGGTCCTTTGTATCTGTACTGCCGTAAACAGTTACCGGAAGTTTTTAATATGGGAGATGTTGAAGCATGAAAAAAATATACCCCGCAGTCTCGTCCGCGTGAAAGACAGGTCTGGTAGTTTTTGTTATTCTGGTTAATTATGGAGGAAACAATGGAAGGAAAGCCCGGAAAAACCATTGATTTTACTAAAAAAGATTGCAACATTCATCATTATATTTCCCTATTACCTCATCTTTGGCTGGGTATGCGGCGGTAACACCGCCTCAAATGTACCCTGCACCTGGTTATTATCCCCCAATGGGATAGTCCGCCCGGTTCCGTCCTCGTAACAAAGCGTCCAACTGCGATCCTCTTCCTCCCGCATCCGCTTGAGGGTAACCCGGCCGTCAAGCCGCACTATCTGAATTTTCCCGTTCTGGGGAACATCTGCCTTACGGACAAGTACCTTGGAGCCGTCAGGGATAAAGGCGTCTATCATGGAATTACCCCGCACCCGCAGGGCGTAGTAGTCCTCCGGCCTGGTCTTGATAAGATACTCCGGCACGTCCACCACCAGGCTTCCGTCCTCTGACTGGGAGATCGGCGGCCCCGCGGCAATATCATCCCAATAAGCAATCCTTGCCGAGCTTCCGTATGCCGGTTCCGGGTCGCTGGTATAGCTTTCCCTGCCCCCGGATTCCTCCGGGTATTCCGGCAGGGAGACGGTCTTTTGGGCCTGGAGTTCCTGCATGGAGGATTCCAAGGCTTTCAAGCGAGAAGCAAGCCCCTCTAAAGGTTCTTTCAAATTATCTTTTATGATGGCCTCTATATCGGAAACAAGGGGGTGTTTTACATCAGATTTCGAAAAATTAATGGCAGGAGGAAACGAATCAACAGCTTTTATCATTTTTACCAGATCAGTCATAGGCAAGTCTAGAGGAAAAGCGCCTGTCTTTAGAATATTTATTCTTCGCTGAAATTCTTTCTTTTTTTCTTCAGACCAACCCTCCATAAAACTAGAGGTTAAGCCTTTGATAATATAACCCATTTCCGCTAAATCAAATAAAAGCTGCATAGGAGGTCTTGTTATTCCGTTTTCATAGTTAGACCATGTTTTTTGAGCTACACCCAAGGCATCTGCAAATTCTTTTTGGCTTTTTCCAGAGGATTTTCTAAATTCTTTCAGTTTTTCAGCTACATCTTCCATAAAAATACTAAAATTCAAGAAAATACTTGACAATCAGTAAAATAATACTGATAATTAAGTATCGGTAGGCATGCCTACTAGCGCAATCAAAAGATTGCAGGGTTCCAGCCCCAAGCAAAAACCCTACAAATAACAACAAACCCGCTTGAGCGGGAAAGGAGCCTAATTATGGCACGGAAACTAAGCCGCGCAAGGAGAAAGGCCATGGGAATCACCATAAGCCCCCAGAAGGGTTGCTGGATTCAGTACCAACTGAAACTCAACAACTTAACCCAGTATACAGTCGCTGAAAAAGCAGGCTGCACTTCTAAAATGGTATCACATTTTTTGAGAGGCCGCAAGAATTCTGACCGGGTAAAAAAAGCCCTGGCAGAGGTGTTGGGTTACGAATCTTTTGAGAATCTGATCGCCGCCAGCCGGGGCAAGGAGGCTTCATGAAAAACAAAATGACAGACCTCCACAATCACCTGTTTATGGCTCTTGAGCGGCTTAACGAAGAAGACCGGAAAGGCGAGGAACTTGCGGAAGAAATCAGGCGGTCCGAAACAATTTGCAAAGTTGCCGGGCAAATCATCTCTAACGGTAATTTGGTACTAAGAGCCAAAGTTGCGGCCGACAACGCGTGCGGCAATCTAAAGCTGCCCTTTTTGCTGGAGTAGCCAATGCGCATGCATCGTCATTATACGCCGGAAGAAATCCAATTTGTTAAAGAGAATATCCGGGGACGCCCTTATGTTGAAATGACAAAAACATTCAACAAGCGTTTTGGTACCCGGATAACTTTAAAACAAATGCAAGGCCTGCTGTATAAACACGGGTTTCGCAACGGCATTGGCGTCGTCAATGGGTATGCGCATCCCTGCAAAGGGAAAAAAATAGGCCATCACGGCAGCAACTACAGCAACTACAGGCCCCTGGGAGGTGAATTTGTTAATGGAGAATACATTTACGTTAAAACCGGACACCGAATTCATAAACCCAAACACCTTGTTCTTTGGGAAAAGACAAACGGCAAGGTTCCCAAAGGACATGTCGTAACTTTTGCCGACGGAAACAAAAGGAATTTTACTCTGGACAATCTGCTGCTTATCTCCAGGAAGGAAAATGCCGTCATGAACAGGTTAGGTCTTCGTTCCCAAAATGCCGGTTTAACCAAAGCGGGGAAAACAATTGCGGACATCAAAATGGCAATAGCCGCCCGCAAACGGCAAATCAAAGGAAAAGCACGTTCCAAACAAAGGAGAACAGGATGATCAATTCCTGGAAAAGTTTTGTCTATGCCGTTGACCAGATGCGGCAGCTCCAGAAGAATCCCAAGGCCAAAACAAATCCTGAGCTTAAAGCCCTCCTTGCCAGAACGGAAAGCGAGGTTGACCAGGCGTGCGCAAAAAAAATCGCTGAATGAAACAGCGCGTTAGAACTTTTTTAAGAGGAGTAAATCATGAGTAGAACAAAGAGCAGCGGGATTATCCTTAAGACGCTGGATGACGCGGACAAAACCCTGCAACGGCTGTGCGAAATCGAAAGCCGGCTGGAGATCATCGACAATGCCGCGAATGAGGAGATTGCCAAAATAAAGGAAAGCGCGGCTTCCGAAGGAAAGGCGCTCCGGGAACAGCACAAGGCAGGCATCCAGGCACTGGAAGCCTATGCGGCCTACTACCGGGCGGAACTGTTCAAGGAGCGGAAGTCCATGGAACGGCCCTTTGGTGTATTCGGTTTCCGCAAGGCGCCGGATTCCGTCCGTGTTACCAAAGAGACGGCGGACCTTCTTAAAAAGAACGGCCTTGACCAATACCTGCGGGTAAAGATCGAACCGGACAAGGAAGCCATGCTGTCCCTTTCCGAAGACACCCTGGCTCTGGTGCGGGCCAGCAGGGCGTCCAAAGAGGACTTCTTTGTAGAAACCAGGCGGGACCTGGTAAACCAGGACCTTGCCAAACAATGTTCATAGGAGGGGAAACTATGCTGAATAAAAAACTGAATTGCCAGGAGCGGGTTATTGAGATTGTGGAGGCATTAAGCCGGAACCTGTTAAAAGGGCTTCTCAATAAAGAACTGGCTGCCGAAATCGGGGTGAATCCGGTCATGATTCACAGGGATATTTCCATTCTGAAAAAACGGGGATGGATAGAGAAATCAATCGAAACCGGCAGGTGGCGCTTGTCGAAGAGTGTTGGCCTTATGGGAAAAAGGACGATTGATTTTTATTTTGGGAAACAGGAGTAGTTCCATGAGTGACGTAACGTATGAGTTTCCGGACGATGACAAGCAAGAAAAAAGCAAGCGGGGGCGTAAACCCAAGGGAAAAGAGGGAACGTCAACTGCCCTTATAGAAAAAGCGGTTTCCGACATGGAACGAATTGAACGGCTTTACGGTGACGGCTTGCCCTATGACCGGGACAGGTTAGAAGATAACGTCAAATCCCAACTGGCTCAAACCGCACAGGCGCTCTTTGAAGCGGGAAAAATATTTCTCCGGTTAAGAGCTCATGAGGAACTGGAGGGATACGGAGGGTTTTCGGCATCATTGGATCGTATTGGGGTTGCTCCAAGAACGGCCTATTATGCCATGGCGGTTGTACTTAAATTTGGCCCAGTTGTGCAGACGGCTGCACAACTGGGATCTGAAAAGCTGCGAATGCTCTCCGTTTTTGATGATGAAGATATTCAAAAATATGTAGAAGGCGGCCCTTTGGGAAACATCTCCCATGACGATGTGGAACGAATGACCTCACGTGAACTCAAAGCCGCACTCCGGGAAGAGCGCAAAAAAAACAAAGAACAAAAGGAAGTACAGGAAGACGCCATTGCCCGGAAGGAACAAAAGATTTCCGAACTGGAACAGCAACTCCGGTACATGGATCCCCCCACGGAAGAACAGAAACTCAAGGCCCAGGCGGCACGGGAACTTGAAAAACGGATGCCGGATTTGTACGAACACATGTTCCGGGGGTACTACCACATGGACGAGGCAGTCAAAGTAATCCTCCAGGCCCAGGGAATACCCGGCGCGGATTACACCATGCTCCAAAACTGGGCCAAGAGCCATTGGGACATATTGGGGCCCCTGAACGAGGTGCTGGCGGCGCTGGAAGACCATATCAACCACTGCCACCCCGAAAGGCCAAAGGATTTCGCATGAACAACAGACGTTTATCATATTCAACATGGATTACCGTAAAGAACGGCAGGGTTGACCGGGTACGGCAGCATGCCGGAACAGCGTCCCCCGGCCCGCAATGGCGGCAGGTGCCGAATGACTGGGGCGGCAGCCAGGGCGACAAAATCGAGTGGCTGGACGACGGCGGCCGCCGCGTCCCCGATCACAAACTGATTGAGACGGGAAAACGGAAAGACTTCCGGGGGCCGTGGCATCACAAGGAAAAAATCGGCGAAGTCAAGTTCATTCAAAAGCTGGATGAAGAACCCGGCGAGGAATACACCAAAGAACTTCCCCTGCCGAACGAACCGTTTCAAAAGTGGGACGCCAAAAAGCAGACCTTTGCGGTGGACACGAAACGCCGGGCCGAAGCGGACAAGGAGCAGAAGGCTGCCGCAAAGAAAAGCGCCATCCAGGATGCCGAAAGGAGGATGCTGCGTTCCATTATTGCCCGGCAGCGGGGGAAAGCCACTGCGGAAGATGAGAAGTTTTTTACCGGCATCGGGGCGGAGATCGACACGCTCCAGGCTGAGCTGCAAACACTGCAGGATGGGTAAAGCGTGTACCGGGACTATGCGGTTAGAATGGCAAAGGCGGAAACACCGGCGGAACGGCGGGAGATTGTGGAAGAGATGTGCCGCATGTTCGCCTTTTCCCGGGCCAAAGCCTACAAAGCATTGAAGGGAGCGGGCTGGGAATCCGGCCGCAAACGCCGCGCCGATGCCGGTAGTACCAGCATCGGAGAGGAACAGCTAAAACTGCTGGCCGCCATGAGGAGCCAATCGGCCAGAAAGAACGGCAAAGTTACCATGCCGGTCCCCGTTATCCGTTCGGTTTTGCAGAGTCAGGGCGTAGGCATATCCCTGCGCGACAGCCGCCTGCGGGAACTGCTGCGGGATCGCAATCTTGCCGCCGGTGCCAAAACCCGGACGCCCCACCAGCGTATGCGGAGCGAATACCCGAACCAGGTACATCTAACCGATCCGTCGGTCAGCCTGATGTGGTTTCCGCCCGGCGGAAAACTCAAAATCATCGGCGACGATCAGCATTATAAAAACAAGGACTTTTTTAAAGACAAACCCCGGTGCTGGAGGTATGTGTTAACCGATCATTTTTCCGGTTCTGTCTGTGTCCGCTATTATTCAGCGGCGGGGGAAACCGCCCTCAACATGTACGACTTCCTGTTGTACGCATGGGGGAAAAAGGACGATCCCCTCTACGCGTTCCACGGTCTTCCGGAATTACTGATATGGGATTGCGGCAGCGCGAATATATCCCGTCAAGTTACCAATGCGCTGAAAGCGCTCCGGATAAAAACGGTACCCCATCTGCCGGGGAACCCGCGGGCCAAGGGGCAGGTGGAAGACGCAAACAACCTTGTGGAAACCCAGTTTGAAAGCCGCCTGCGGTTTGAACCGGTGAACGGCATGGATGAACTGAACGAAGCTGTCGAGCGGTGGTGCGCCGCCTATAACGCCAATATGATCGAATACCTCGATACCCGGCTTAAGCGGGGCGGCATGCGGAACAGCCGGCTTATGCTCTGGCAAAAAATACAAAACGAACAGCTTAGGGAATTGCCGGATTCCGAAATATGCAGGCAGATCTACACCACCGGGTACAGTACCCGGAAAGTCGGCGGCGATCTTTCCATTAGTCTGGTCCACCCGTCCGTCCGGCGTTCCCTCCGCTATAGTCTCTCCCACTTGCCGGGAATCCTTGTCGGCCAGGAAGTGATGATCCAGCCGATCCTGGTAGACCCCGAACCGCTCGTGCAGGTGAGCTACAAACATAACGGCGAACTGCTCTGCTTCGAGGCCAGGCCCATCGTTTACAACGAAGCAGGTTTTGATGTCGAAGCGCCGGTATTCGGCCGGGAGTACAAACGTCTTCCCGACACGATCCGGGAACAGAACGCCAGGGAACTTGCAGCCATGGCGGGGGACACCATGGGGGCGGCCCACAGCTTTATCAACGCGGAAAGCCCCTTTATCAGGCAGCGAACGGGAGAACAGATCGCCATTGCCCGGCCCGAACGGGTGGAAGTCCAGGAACTGTACGTGTCCCATTTTGAAGCCCTCCGCCGCGTTTCTTCCCGTCTGGGGTTTACCCCGGAGGGTCTCCTCAACCGGATGAAAACGGAATACCCCGAAGGGGTTCCCACATCCTTTATTGAGGTAGCAGTCAACGAGTATGAGGCCGGAACGGACAGTATCGGCCTTGCTTTATAGCTTTATTAAGGAAGAAAGCATGTTAAACCTGAATACCAGAAAAAACTTTAATTTGTTTAAAGACCCCTTTACCGATGACGTTATGGCCGCAAGCGACGTGTACCTGAACGAAAACGCCCGCTTCGCGGAGGAGTACCTCTACATCACCGCCAAAATCGGCGGTATGCTGGCGCTTATCGGTGAATCGGGGTCCGGCAAAACCACCATCCGGCGGCTTGCCCTGGACCGCATCCAGAACGAAGGGTTAAAAATCCGGGTAGTCAATCCCCGGATCATCGACAAGGGGCGGCTTACCGCAAGCCTTATCTGCGACGCCATTATAGCCGACTGTTCCTCCGAAACGCCCCGCCGCACCCTGGAAGCCAAGGCCCGGCAGGTGGAGCGGATACTCACCAACTCCAGCCGTTCCGGTTATTCACACGTACTGATGATCGAGGAAGCCCACGATCTGTCCATACAAACCCTTAAGTACTTAAAACGTTTCTGGGAAATGGAGGACGGATTCAAGAAGCTGCTGGCCATTGTCCTCATCGGACAGCCGGAAATGAAAGGGAAACTGGACGAAGCCCGGAACTGGGAAGCCCGGGAGATCATCCGCCGCATGGAAGTGTTGGAACTGGACCCGCTTTCAAACCAATGTCAACAAGTTAATGCCTCAACAGTTAGATTTATGGTTATGATGGAATTTTACTTTGCGCGGGAACGCGGCCCTGGGCAGGGATCGATTAGGGCGTATTGGAATAAGCTTCTTCTTAAGCAAAGCGAGTATTTCATCGAACATGGCGCCGCGTTTCTTGTAATCGTCTTCTATAAGCGTTTTTACAAGCCTGTCTTTTAACACCCCTA
>Ga0268262_10004018_pt1 | contig 15457 bp, 16 predicted proteins | sample TergutNc150P3_FD_190354 | JGI IMG/M metagenome (GOLD analysis project Ga0268262, IMG submission 190354) | Nasutitermes corniger P3 segment gut microbial community from laboratory colony in Florida, USA - Nc150 P3 (SPAdes) (version 2) | ecosystem: Host-associated > Arthropoda: Insects >... | reverse complement strand
GTCAAATTTTGGTTTTTCATCCATAAACATTGCCTTCCTATACTCCTTTACTCAATTCAGCAAGAACTGTCCCATTCAGCAATAATACAAGGAATTTAATTTACATCTCCCTGTTGAAGTTTCTATTCACTTCCCCTGCTTTGAAGTCCCATTTGTCGTTATCCGGGCCTAATGCCTGTCTTATTGTTTCTCTAATGCCGACTTCTTTGGGATTAAATAACAACGCCCGTATTTGCAACATTCCATTGCGGATGGCAGTTTGTGTGTCAACTCCGTTTATTTTCGTTATTCGTAATGTCATGCTGTCTGTTATATCAGAGATTTTGATATTTTCAAAAGTTACGAAATATGTGCTATACCCGGACGAACTAATAGAAACAGGGCCGGCGTAATTGTTTCTTTCGGCGCTAAAGCGCGTGCCAAGTTTAAATGTATGCCTGCCTATTATTTTATTGCCGCTGTTTACAAGCTCAATAGTTATCTCAAAGTCTATTCTTTGTCCTCTTTCATTGAGTCTATAGAATACATTCGAGTTTGTAACGCCCGTCCATGGCCAATTATAAAGATTCCAGTCTGCTGGACCTATTTTATCAGTTGCTCTAAGTCCGGCATACACAGACTTTATTATCCTGTCCAGCGTGTCAATCCACGTACTCGATCCGCATAACACTACAAATGTATTTAAATCCATCGTCTCAGTCCTGTAATTTATCATTCCCTCCGTCACTTGTGTATCATAGAACAGGATATGAGGCCGGGACGGGTTTTTGCACACATCTTCAAAAAGCTGTTCTGTTTCAGCCAGCCGCGCTATCCAGTCTTTACGCCACTGAATATCATTACGCGCGTTCTGGCCTATAGCGCCGCTTCTGATATTGGCGGCTAACACCGAAGACCTGTTAGCGGCTTCCAATAAAGCAGGATCAAGAGCAGCCGCCTGAAAATAATAACTCAACGCCGCTATCTCCGTACCCTGCTTCTGCGCGGTAATGCCCTGTGCAAGCGCGGTTTGAGCGTTAATAGATTCCCTGGCATTTACCGTGCTTAACTCCTGCTTCGCTCTATCGGTCAACATGACGCCCATTTGTGTAAGCAAGTCCAGAGAAGCCTTTTGAACGGCTGTTTGATCGTCAAGCTGGGCAGCCGTAAAGGAGCCGGAATACGATGCAAGCGTTTGGGAATTGGGCGTGGTGTCGCTTACATTGATTTGCATGGTATAACCGGAAGAAGTCTTTATAACATTTCCGGTCATTATATACCCTGTCTGCGCTACGTGTCCCAGCCGGACAATATCTAAATTATCTTTATAGGCAGGGTCAAGCGTTTCCGCAATAACCTTATCCAGCGCAACCCTGTCAAGTACGGAAATAGCCGAGTATTTGGATATATTACTTACCAAACAGCCCTGAATCATTGCGGGCAGGTACGCAAAATCTCTTGAAAGCGACTGGCCTTGCGGAACCAGAATGGCAAGGCTCATCCCTTTTTTACCGTCCCCGGTCCAATACGGGGACGGTGTTTGCGCCCAAGAGAGCACTGGCATGGTTATAAACATGGCCAGTATAGCAATTCTGGTAAAACAAAACGAAAAAGTAAAAATTGATTTTTTTTGCTGATGCATTTTATTGCTCCTTGTTACTGTTCAGAACGGTTGGTTACATTTATTACTCTTTCCGCCAATTACCGTTTGAGTCTTTGAGGTATGTACCGCCTTCCCGGTTATTCTTAGAGTAGAAATTATCAAATCCATAATTACTATCTCCATATGGAAAAGCATTAACAATAGAAACATCGCTTGGTATGGTTATACTGGCAAGGCTGGGGCAATTTGCAAGAGACTCAAACTCAATACTGGCAACTCTTCTTCCAATGGTAATGCTGGCAAGGCTGGTGCAATTCATAAAAGCTCCTGAATTAATCCTGGTAAGGCCGTTCCCAATGGTAACGCTGGTAAGGCCGGTACAGTTGCTAAAAGTAATACGCCCCATTCTGGTAAGGCTGTTGGGTAAGCTTACGCTGGTAAGACTGGTACAACCGTAAAAAGTGCTATCCTCCATACCGGTAAGGCTGTTGGGTAAGCTTACGCTGGTAAGACTTGTACAACCGGCAAAAGCACGTTCCCCAATGATAGTAAGGCTGTTGGGTAAGTTTATGCTGGTAAGACTGGTACAACCGTCAAAAGCTCTATTCCCAATGCCAGTAACACTGTTCGGTATGGTAATGCTGGTAAGACTGGTACAATTCCCAAAAGCACTAGGCCCAATGGCAGTAACACCTTTGGGTATGGTAATGCTGGCAAGGCTGGAACAATTGTAAAAAGCACGTCCCCCCATACTGATAACGCTGTCGGGTATGGTAATGCTGGCAAGTCTGGAACAACCTCCAAAAGCTCTATCCCCAATACTGGTAACACTATTGGGTATGGTAACACTGGTAAGGCTGGGACAACCGGAAAAAGCCTCATCCCCAATACTGGTAACGCCGTTTGGAATGGTTACAGTTACGCTGGTAATATCTTTTGGAAAAGCGTTTTCGCTAATTCTGGTAACCGGAAGGTTTTGTATGCGCGGAGGGATACGGACAACCGTGTTGTCGCCTACATATGCGGTAATTTCTATTTCCTCCTCATCTTTGGAATTACGCGTTACCCTAATGCGCTTTACATTAAAATCGCTTTCGGGGTCATACTGCTGGGCGCTCTTGGGAGTGCTTTTAGGAGGGGCGTTATCCTGTTTGTTGTTATCCTGAGTCGACTTAATTGAAACCACATAATCGGGCTGATCATCAAACGAATATACAACTGTTTTTCCGTCATATATTACTGTAATTTTGCGGTCAAATGATCCCGCGCCGCTATAGAAAGGGACAGTTCCTTTATAAGTTAATTTTTCATTTTTTGCTCCAACTTTAAAAAGTTCAAGCTCCGGCGTTCCGTTGCCCATATCTGCCTCAGCCTCTCTGAGGCCGTCGCTAATTGCTTGTCCCACGACTTTGGCGATTTCATCAATACCCGTGTCCATAGGGGTGGAAAGCGAACTCAGATCGGCAATGATAGTTTGAGAAATTTCTGTCTTTTTGCACGCAAGAGCTGAAAAAATGACGGTACAACACACCAACAAGGCCACTGCATGAAACTTAATTTTTTGTTTGTTTTTCATCGAAAAACTCCTTTAAAAAGATATAATCAATCCATACGGATTATTTGAACAAAACGCCGATCAGCCTCTCATATTCTTTCTCGCCGCCTTTAACAACGGTTTTGAATTTAGCCCCGTCTTTTCGGTATATAAACAAAGTTTTGGGGAAAGAGAATATTAAACCGCCGATTATTCCCAATGACAACATGATAAGGGTGGCGATAAAAAATCCCAAAAAAGCTCCAAAAACCAAACCTGCCAATAACGGTATTACTGAAAAAGAACGTTTGATTTTAACAGCTTCGACAGCGGAACGGGAGATGGTTATCGGCTCTCCTTTTGGCGTTTGAATATTTGTTTTACCGTCTATTTTCATTTTACGGATGGTTATATTGCTGTCATTAACCGTAATAATAGTGTGGGTAACAGGGGTAACTTGAGGAATTCCCCAAACAAAATCAAACTCATTCGGATTCTCAACTTTTTCCTGTTCATAGGAAAACTCAGTTCCGGTTTTTTCAATAAGGGTTGCAAGGAGATTTTTCAATTCTTCGGCTGTTGCTTCTTCTAAAGTAACATCATCCGCAGCCAGGCTGAAATTAAAGTAGAGCGGCTTCTTCTTGAAACCGTCCCATACAAGCATTGTTACATCCAACCTTGGCAGTAACGGCTTTTTGACAGATACAATATCGTGAATGATGAATTGATCCCGAAATTCCCCCTTGGTTTTCGGTATCTTCATATCGCCGGTTGAACCGCTTGAAAGAGAGAACTTAATCCCGTCCTCCAAAACAGCTATTCCCTCTGGCCCGGTTAAACCGTCCGAAACAATGGCCGCCAGTACATTAGCGTCAACGCCGATTTTCTTGAGCGCCTTTTGGCATTTCTCCTCATTTAGCCGTTCCCCGGAATACACAAAAGGCAAAGAGCTTTGCCTGACAGCGTCAACAAAATTTTGGGTATTCATAATTCTTCCTCCAAATTGAAATTCCAGCCGCCTTTTGGATGGAATATAGTTAAAATAACCGCCCATACGGGCAAGCCTATAAAAAACTAGATGCCCTTATATATTTCCCCCATAAGGTAAGGCCAATATAGCACCTTTCCAAAAATATAAGGTCGCTTCTCAGGCGACTTTTGCATTTTTTTCTACAGTGAACGCCTCCTAAGAGCCTCGCATTGCCTCAAGGTGTGCAGGCCCATGAAGTTATGCCTGGGCAGCTATATTTCTTGAATCTGTGCGAAAAACCGCAATAAAGGCCAATATTATCGCACCACATACGATAATATACAATTGTGAGGCAATAAGTCAAGTTAAAAAATCAAGTATTATAGATCGAAAGGCGTTAAATACCAATTCAATGACAGATATAAGAGAAATTTTTGCTGGAAACCTAAAAAAAATCCGCCGGAAGAGGGGGCTAACGCAAGAAAAATTGGCTGAAAAAGCAAATATGTCGCTCCAATATCTTGCTCTATTGGAACTTGCTCGTAAGTTTCCTTCCGGCGAGATGCTGGAACGTATTGCAAAAGCGCTTGATATTGAAACTTATGAACTTTTGGAAGTTTCTTCCTCTGCCAAGAACGAACTTGAGCTTCTGCGAAGTAATATTATCAGTGAAGTTAAGAAACTCAACGAATCTCTTGCTAAAGATATTGCTGATGAAGTTATAAAGGCTGTAAAACATTCCTTTGCGGAAGAATTAAAAAGCCCAAAGAAAAAATAAATCCTTTATTTATCTCTAAATACATCTCACTGAGACTATTCTGTTTACGCTTAATAAATTTTGTCACCAAGACCCATGCAAGTCTCGCTTCCAGCGGCTTGCTATGTCCTTCTGGGTGAAATGCGCGGTTGCCTGTGGTTTTCGCCAGATCATTTCAAAAGTTTTCTCGTTTTTAATTTACCTATGTTCCGTCAAATTTTGGTTTTTCATCCATAAACATTGCCTTCCTATACTCCTTTACTCAATTCAGCAAGAACTTTCCCATTCAGCATAAAACAAGCAAAACCGTTATTATTGCCTCCCAGAAGCTCGTTTGCCAGCCCGCTTATTGAGTATTCTTTGCCATTGTATTTGACTCCGTTCTTTTCATCCGCAGTTATACAATGGACGCTTGTATTTTTCTTGAAAACAATCTCGGTTCCCACTTTTATTTTTAATGTTTTAAATGTCATGCCTTGTCTTCTGGGACGGCAAAGTTCCATTTTTTTATCAAGGTTACAAAAAAGTTCTTTGTCAATTCCGTCACCCGATAAAAGTTCCGCAATTAAGCAGTCAATAATTTTAACGGTGTTTTCCCGGAATGTGTTTTCAAGTTCGTTATCTTCGTTTGCGTCTTTATTTATATAATCTCCGATTGCCAGTAATGCCTCGCCGACAGTTCTTTGAGACGTGTTATTCAAATATAGAATAAGTTCCTTGTAAAACTTTGAAGTTAATTCCAAATATTTATCCTGATCTAAATTACGGCCTTCCCATACTTTCCATATAACGGCTATAAATTCTTTATAAACACGCAATTTATCACTAAAGGCGGCGGCGTTGCCTTCCTTAACTTTGCCAGCGTTTGATTGTTCTTGTAATTTAATTATTGTCATAAAACCGGTTATTTCCATCATTAACAGGTTTGTCACATATTTAATCGCGTTTATAAAAAATATTAAAGTAACAATTCCGGTTATTATCGCTCCAAACGCGGCTCCCATAAAACTTGACGGCAAAGCAGTGATAGAATATACATTAAAGATGATTGTTATAATAACAAAGCCGGTTAAGCAAAGAATGGCAATTATTATTGGTTTTTTTATATCCATTTAATATATTCCTCTTTTATCCAAATTTACCCGCCTGCTGCCACAAGTGTTAATTTACCTAAATCGCATACTATACAATATCCCCGCCAATTCGCCGTCATCATGTCTATATTTTGTTTTTATTTGTATCTATATTATTAGGCTAATTCATGTTTTTTATTGCCCGAAGCCTGGCAGATGTTTCCCCCGACACTTGCCCACAATTTGCCGGAGACACATTTAACCGTTTTACCGCAGAATTTGCATACCATTGAAGAATTGCTGGCAATTACATGCTTTTTGTTGTCCGATGCCTGGCAAACATTGCCTCCAACGCTTGACCATAATTTGCCGGAAACAGTTTTCACTTCCCTGCCGCAATATTTACACACCATATTGTTTATGCTCCTTCATTTGATTCTACAATAAGCGCGGCAATAGCGACAGTTCCCAACACTACCGCTGTAGTAACCGCCTTTTCTACTTGTATAGATTTGCTTCTTCCGGTTTTACACCACAAAGCAAAATGTTCGCAGTTATTGAATATAAGATTGTAACTTTTTTCTCCTATTCTGGATCGGGCGCGGTTAACCGTCTCTTTCCCGGAGAACAGCCTTGTTCCTGAATGATTTCCCGCGAATTTGACAACGGTACATTTCCCGCCTCCGGCAAATTCTTCCAGGCTTGTTTCCCTAACGCCGACATCCCGACCGAAATGGCTGCTTTCACCGCTGTAGTGAATAACTCGGCCATTCCCCGCATAGACGCCGTAATGCTGGTAAAGCAGATGGTCGGTAAAAATAACGTCGCCTGCCTGTAATGCTTTTTCTGTTTTCATTAGTACACTATCCATGGATTTTTTCCTGTCCGGAGGCTGCCGCAATGGGGGCATTTTGGCTCTAATCCCAAAAATCCCCATATCGGTATTACCGCCGAAAACCAGCGACCGCATTTTTTGCAGACATACTGGGCGCTGCTTCCCGGTATTGGGGGATGAAATGATTGTATATTTATGGAAAAACGCATCGTTTTACCTCCTTTAATGGCCAAGATAACGTACGGCATAGTAAATGACATAGCCCCAGCTAAATATACCGTGCAGGATCGCCCAGGGGATTGAGTGCCATGCTGAATAGGACACCACAATCGCAAGGCAGCTTCCGAAAGTAATTCCGGCTGTTGTTGTATGATGCCAACCTCTCATTCTTATGCCTCCTTATTTTTAACTATAGCTCAAATTGAAAATATATTGGTCGCTTATAGGGCGACTTTGATGGAAATATATAATAATCATAATAATCAATTTCTGTAGTATTCGGCGAAAGAATTATAAAATTCCTCTGCTTCATCTTTATCAATAAAAGGACAGTCGGTTAATTTCTTAATTTTATTTGGAGATGCCGCTTTCATGGCAAATATCCTACAGTTGTCACATTTACATCTGCCACAATCATCTTTATCTGTCATTTCATAAATCTTTTTCATTCTTCGAGCTTGTTCTTCTATTGGTGTTAGCTCTTTTTTCTTCGGTTTTACCGCAGAGGGCTTTTTGGCTGCCGGTTTATTATCCGTCATTTTCCTGGATGCTGGCATTAAAAGACCAAAAAAGTCTATCTTTTGGGGAGTTGTTTTGTTAACTGATGGTTTTGCTGTTGCCGATTTTTTGGCAGGAACAGTTTTTTGCTCTGATCTGCCTACCTTTTTTACCATCTTTCCTTCTTTAGGTTCAATTATTTTCTCAGGCTGTTTCGCACGGCACTCGATACAAAATTTCGCGTCATCATCCAACGGCTCGTTACATGCAAAGCAGTTTTTCATGTCATTTACTCCTTTTTTATTACCTGATACTGTAATAAACCTGCTAATGTTGCAATGACTTCTTTCTTCGTAGCTTTTTTTATTGTCAGCTCCGGTTCCTTCGATTCAGCCAGTATTTCAGGCTGCCCCGCACGGCACTCGATACAAAATTTCGCGTCATCATCCAACGGCTCGTTACATGCAAAGCAGTTTTTCATGTCGCTTTCCCTTCTTTACTTATACATCCGCCCCGCACTCTGAGCAGAATTTCGCTTTCGCAGCCAATTTCTTGCCGCATTTAGGACAAATCTTTTCATTTGGCTTGGTTTTACCCGCGCACTTGGAACAAAGCTTTTTTCCGGCCTCTACCGGCTCCCCGCAATATTTACAATATCTCACTTCTTTGCGTTCAATACCCATATCATCACAAAAATTATCCAGACAATCCATAAATTTATCTCTTAATTTTTCAATTCTCTCTAAGTGTTTTTCTTTATTTTCTTTAGGTTTAAAATAATTTAATAATTCATCTATGCCGTTATCAAATTTTTTTGTTTCTTCTGTTTCATCTATACCTATAATTTTAGCTCCATAAGCATCACTGTATAAATTATTTACTAACTTATGCATTTTATTCATTTCTTCATAATCATTATTTGTTTGTATAAAATATGGTTTAAATACATTAATTATTATGTTTCTAAATTCATTATATTTTTCACTGGGTTTGTTATGGTTTTTCAGAAATGTTAAAATATCACATTTTATAGGATCTGGATATAATTCTTCTTTCGATGAACTGTATGCCGATATTCCATCATAATAAAAATAATTTTTATCCAGGGTTTCTTTAATTTCATCCAAGATGCTCTTTATATCATTTTTAGGTTTTTTATCCGCTTTATTTACAACAATATAGAGAGGCCGCTTTGCAGTTTCAACAAATCCCAGTTCTCTTAAAAACTCCAAATCTGATTTTATTATCGTTCCTTTTTCTATATTAACAACCCATATAAGGAATTGTGCGTCTTTTATATATTCCTTGGCTACATCAAAATCTCTCTTGGTATTTCCATGTTTTGAAGCATCATATCCCGGAGTATCAATAAGACAGATGTTTTCAAAAAGGTCGTTCTTCATTGGAGTAAGCACTATTGTATATTTTATTATTTTATTTAAATCAAACGTAAACGATTCAAGAAATTTGTGGTCTATTTTTTTATATATTTCAGATTCAATTATAAATTGTCCTCCCTCATAGGAAATACCTTTTATCTGAGATTTCTCGTCTGAAATAATATAACTTGGAATAGCGGTAGTAGGATTGACATCTTCCGCAAGTTCTATACGTTCTTTTTTTTTATCAACTAAAAAGCTGTTTATAAATGCGGATTTCCCGCTTGAAAAACTGCCGCCCATCGCGCCTATTCTTTTACTGTATAGTTGAGGGCAATTTGCAATAAGCTTCATTTCCTGGTAAATATAATCCAAATCTCTTATTGCTTTTGCATCATTAGTATTTCTGCCACGTTCAGTATTACAAAACTCTGTTTCGAAATCATTTTTGATCAGCGAATGAAATATATCAATATATTGATTTTTTTCTGCTTTTGCCTTGAGTACATCGCTTATAAGTTCAAATTTATCTTTATATATATTTTCATTGTTGTCTTTAAAGTTCATCTTCTTCCTTTTTCTCCCAAATATTTCTGAAGAACCGTATACTATATAAGTTTCTTCAATGCATCCATGCATTTTTCCAATCTTTCTATAGTCAGTTCTTTTTCCTTAATATCAACTGTCAGCTCATCTATCCGTTCTTTTAGATCTGAAGAAATCAGTTCTGAGATTTTTACTTTCGTATGTTTATCAATATGCGACAGAATGTCTTTTCTCGCTTTCTCGACAACATGTCTTAGGCTTGAGGTATAATTCCTTACTTCGTCCATAAAACTGTCAATTTCTTCGTCTTCAACAGTTCCCTTGACGGAACTGTTGAATCTATTTGAACCAAGATCCAAGTCCGGTAATTCAATATTATTAATAATTTGTCTTAAAGATGCTCTCAACAATGTAAGTATTTTCTTTTCAGGAGCCTCGCCTTGAGCCTCATCTCTAAGCGCTTTTTCTATTTTACTTAGAATATTTTCCTTGAATTCATTTTTTGCATTTTCAACGGAATTTTCAAGCAATTCCTGTGAACCTAATACAAGATTATTTAATGTTGACTTTACAATACTGGTATTAAGAGTACGAACCTCATAAGTGTAACTTTCGGCTTTTTCATAACAACAAGGACCGCTGTAATTAACACCTGTAGCAGTACGGGATTTTTCAGCACCGGCTGCGTTGTTTTCCGCAGTTGCAAATGCATCTTTTATTTTTATTAAAATTTCTTCTTTAATTTTCAATTTAAAATCATCCACACATTTCTCGTATGTCTCATCGACAGCTTGCGCTCTTTCAGCAAGAATATTTTCGACTTCTTTTCTTTGCTTTATTATATCTGTCAAATCAGCGTTTTTTATAGTTTTTATCTTCTCTTTTATCTTGTCTGTAAGCTCACGCGAAAAATTATCATTTTTTTCCTTTTCAGCATTTTCTCTATTACGTTGCGTATCCGTAATAATTCTGACTTTATCTTTTCGTAGAGAATCTATTTTATCTTTTAACGCCTTTATACCGCTTAACTTTTCAAGATTTGCTTTTCCTGTTTTTTCACTATTAAAATAATCCGGGTAATATTCTTTTAATTGTGCCCATGATTTATTTAAAGCACTATCTTTCAAATCACCGTCCCAAGAATAACCTTTATCATTATATCTCAAGAGTATGTCATTGCAATGTGAGGAAACCCAATAAAAACAATCCTCTTCGCCTTTTGAGATCTTCTCAAATTGATCAATTCCATTGAGATTATTTTCTACCAGGTCGGCGCGAGCATCTGATGGTTGGGATAATATTTTAGAAACTTGTTTGTATTCTTCTTTTAATTCAGTAAATGCTTTTTGTGCTTTTGGAAATATTTCAGCTTTGATTTTTTCAATAGCTTTTGGCAGTTCTCCATTGGCATATTTGGGTACGCTTGCATCACATAATGCAGAATCAAACTGTGACGCGACAACAAAGATATTTCCTTTCTTTTCCCTTCCAAAAAGCAAACCAATGAGTTTTTCTTCATAACTGGTAAAAAAATAGCCTGCCTGACTAATAATAAAAACCACGTCGCAGTTTGAGAGGTATTTTTCAGTACGTGCCACGCGGGATTCTACCGGATCGTCCATACCGGGAGTATCTACAACACAAATATCATGCAATTCATCCTGATTTAGACATATTTCAACACTCTTGGTAAAAGGCATCATCTTTCCATCCGCGCCGACATAATTTTTCAATTCTTCTAGAAGTTCCGATATGGGTTTACCCGCCAGAACTTTCATTCCCTGACTGGGCTTTTGAACGTTTTGCATAAGTTTGTATTGCTCGTATAAATCGAGATTGGGAAATTCTTTCATATCTCTGTCAGTATTACGTCTGACTTTTTCCATATCTGGTGTTTCGCCCCGCTTCTTCGCCTGTTCTACGGCCTCCTTTTTATTTTTTTCGTGTTTTTCTTCCCATTCCGCATTATAGGCATCGTATACTTTTTTAGCGTTCTCAATTTCCTTAGGAGTGAAATACTCCACGGTTGCCGAAGGAGGATCGCCGTAGCTGATAACCGTAAGAGAAGCGGTCATGGGCGTTGCCGCTTTAGGAAGTATATTTTCCCCATTAAAAAAAAGGGAGTTTAAAAGCGATGATTTACCGGCTTTTACCACACCTATTATCCCTATATTGAGTAGTCGGTCTTCTTCAGCATTATCGTCAAGCTCTTTCCGCAATTCATCAGCAGGTGATAACTTATCATTGTTACTAAGTTCTTTGGCGTCTCTTCCAATTACATCGTCAAATTGAGCAATTATATTCTCAATCTTGGAACGCTTGTTAATGATTTCGTCGTACATTATTCACCCCATACCCTGATTTCACTGTCGATTTTCTTAACATCCGAGAGAATCAAGTTCAATTTATTCTGCCTTGCCTCGTTTTCTTCTATATTTCCGCTCTTTTGAGCTATCTGCGAGTTGATGTCATCTCTCTGATTTTTAAGCAGTTCCTCATACTTTTCACTGGCAATTTTTATCATTCCTTCTATCTGTTCATTCAACTTTCCAGGTATTTCCTCCCGGATTTTCCGTTTAATGGCAGGAAATACCTCGCCCGTCAATTTGGAACGTACCGCTTCTTTTTGCTTTTCTTTAGGGTCTCCCCCGAATAATTTGACGAACAATTCGATAATATTGGGCAACAACATTATAGCAATGCCGATTATCGGATTGACCTTTGTAGCGGCAAGCCCCGCTCCAGCCACGGCTTTAAAGCCCATATCAAGAGCTCCTTTTCCGGGGAGCGGTACTCCAGTTATAGGGGAATCGCCCGTCCTTGAAATTATACCGTCAAGCATTTTTAAGAAAGTTTCTACTTTCTCGGTTATGTTTTTAAGGTAATTTGCGTCAAGTTCCAGGTCTTTCATTATCCTGTCGATGTCTTTAAGGGCTTCAGAGAGATCGACCGCTATCTGCCTGTTAATATCATTCAGCTTTTCCTGTATAGAAGTAGTCAGCGCAACCCTGACTATATCATTAAAATGCCGATTCAATTCGTCTTTGTTGCCGGTAACCGCAATTCCGGCCAATTCCTCAAGGGAACTATCAAGGGCTCTGCCCACGTCCGATACCAGATCATTGACCATGGTGACAGAATAGCGGCGTTTCATGTCCTCAATATCGGAAGACTTTTTTTTGCTGAAATCTTCAATACTTTGTTCTAGTTTTTTTACAGCCTTACGAATTTCATCCGCATTTCTTTTTGAGGCGTTTATTTGAAGATTGATACTGTCGATGATGTCGCTGCATGTTTCCAACAACAAACCTTGATAGATTTTCATAAAAACCTTGTTTATATCTATACTTTTAAGGCATCGTAACACTTCTTCCGTAGAGGTTCCGAATGGCACTACCTTTGTCTTGCTTTCATAGCTGTCGTTAATTTGGTCTTGACATTGCTTTACAAGAGCGGGTATTTCATCTTTAGAACGTTTATTTTCTTTACTCAGGAAGAAAGAAAATTCCCGCCCGTAGCCTTCAATTTCTTGCAATTTTCTTTTAAGTGATTCTGTAATAGTACCTTTTTCTGCGTTGGAAAGCACGATGTAGTAACACCCCCGGCCAATGTATGCCATTATTGCCTTGTTATGATATTCAATTGACGAATCAAAACCGGGCATATCGACCAGTACGAGCGGTTCTATTTCCCGTAACCGAGCATTGTTCAGATACAAGCGGGCATAAAGGTAATCTTTTGCCTTTTTCTGTACCTTATCTATTTCTGCCTTTTTTTGTACCGTATCTATTGCATTTATCTGATAAAGTTCAATCTCTCCGTTCTCTTTTACCGCTTCAATGAAATTTTCCAGTGAATAGTGTAATTCTGTCGCCAGAGCGGTTTCCGGTTTAATTTCAACAGGAAGTATCTCCTCCCCAATAAGGTTGTTAATCATAGTTGATTTTCCCGCATTGAACGAACCTACAACCGGAACAACAAGCTGCTGTTCCTGTGCGCTATTCGCAATAGCAGTAATTTTTTCCGGTATACCGCCTGTTATAGCCGCTTCCGTAGTTTTTCCCGACAGGGCTTCGCACCAACTGTTGATTTTTTTCTGAGCTTCAATCATTTGTTTCCCCTTTTAATATAATCTACAAACTTATTTAGAGTCTGTCTATAATGTGCCCACATTTTAACTTATCCCTCAATGCACCACCGTCCAGTCCCTGCCCACCCGAAAGCTCCCGCACTTGGGGCATATTTGGACAAAATCAAAAAACGAGGTAATTGTGCGGGTAAAACGTTCACCGCAGGCATGGCAAATATAATGCGCGTCCTGACCGGGAACAGGCGGAACTGCATGTTTAAGCGGATTAAAAAAAACATTTGTTACGTCAATCATAATTGCCCTCCTCTCACGCCGCTTCCTTGGCCAATGTCTTCTGATCCGCCTGCAACAGCAGGGCGTTCACATCGTGCAAGTCATAAATCTCCCGTTCTACGCAGAAACGTATCACAAGGTCAAAGATGGAACTGTTGCTCATGGCAAAACCGGCGTTCTGTAAGAATGAGGCAAACTCATCAAACTTCAATCTAAGCGCGAGGCCGAAGGAGATGGCGGTGTTCTTTGCAGGCTTGTAATTGGAAGTAGCCATAATTTTGGAATACAGCCGCTTGTCTATCCATGCGGCTTTGTACAGTTGCGCCGGACTCATGCCCTTTTTCTCTCTTAATTCCTCCAGAGAATGAGCAAAACTGGTGTAGTCCCGCTTTTCTTTGATAAAGTCGGACGCGAGGTCGGAAACCTCCCTAAAATTTAAAGTGGCGCCCTGGGTGATTCTCCTCAGTCCAGCTTTTTTCTTTTTGGGGAACAGATTAGGAAATGAGATGAGTTTATAGTGCTCTTTTATATAGAGTTTGAGTTCGGATATTAAGTTTAAATTGTCAGTAATCATCACTCCTCCTTGTTTTACATTTTAGAGCAGTTCCGGTATCTGCCGGAACCGCCTTAATCCAAAGATTTCACGCTCTAATCCTATTCCTCTTCCTCTGCATAATCATCTTCCTCATCCAAAAAATCAAGATTAATATCAATGTTAATCGAATTAGGCTCAACCTCCGTTTCTTCGTCCGCGTCCGGTTCTACATCGAAAATCATATCCATGATTTCCTCGTTAGCGCCGTTCAGTATGGCGCTCATACTGTCCAGCGCGTTGACCAGCGGCGCGGCGATCTGCGCCGCAATCGCGTCTTCCCGCTCGATCTCCTTCTTTGACTTCCCGGCGTTCAATTTGGCAAGCTCCTCCTCGCTTGTACCGAAAGAATCGGCGAGAACGTCAAGTTTCCCGGCCACCCCGGTAAGAATACCGGCTATTTTCTCAAGACCGTCCATAAAGTCGTCTTCTCCGTTAAAGGGCTCGTCTCTTCCATTTGTCATTGCCGATGTCGTTGTCGTCATATTTGCCTCCGTATCGTTTGATATGGACAATATAGCACCTTTCCAAAACTATAAGGTCGCTTTTCAGGCGACTTTTGCATTTTTTTTGTTATGCTTTTCCACAGGGGAACTAAAATTATTATACCTTACTGTTCATAGAAAATCGTATATAAGTCCCATAAATAAATAATTCCTCTTGTAGTTTTATATCATTTTTCGCCTGACCTTATCAAGACATTTACCATGATAGTACCAAGTGTTATTTGATTTTACTACACTTTAACATGGCAATACGTTATGGGAGAAAAGAAAGATAGGGATTTGAGACGGATCCTATCAGCCAATGTCAAAAAGCATCGTGAAATGTTAGGGATTTCACAAGAAAAACTAGCTGAAGATGCCAAAATATCAGTAAATATGGTACAGGACATAGAAGGATGCCGGACATGGGTGAGCGAAACAACACTGATGAAGCTCACTTTAGCCCTCAAAACGGATACATATAGACTTTTTATGACGACAATGGTGCATGATAAGGAGATAAACAGAACTATCCAACGTGATTTATTCAAAATTCTTCAAAAAGTGAGAAAAAATGTCGTTTTCGATATAGATGAAGCTATAAGATTACTGGAACTTGAGGGG
>Ga0268262_10004017_pt1 | contig 15460 bp, 15 predicted proteins | sample TergutNc150P3_FD_190354 | JGI IMG/M metagenome (GOLD analysis project Ga0268262, IMG submission 190354) | Nasutitermes corniger P3 segment gut microbial community from laboratory colony in Florida, USA - Nc150 P3 (SPAdes) (version 2) | ecosystem: Host-associated > Arthropoda: Insects >... | reverse complement strand
ACTCATGGGTTCCGGGATGATGTATATAAATAAGAAAATCAATATTTGAATCATTAGAAAAATTATGCAGTTTTACATAATCTTTAACACGCTCTTTTGCCCTATTGGTATCAATTACATAAACAGAAGCGATTTCAGCAGAAGGTTTTTCAAATGATGGTTCAGCATACTTCAAAGATCCTAATGACGAACATGCGCTGAATGTGCAAATAAAGAATACTACTAATACAAAAAAACATGCTTTTTTCATAAAATGCTCCTTCAATATAATCTTACCACTTGGAAATACCAATTGTAAAGGGTGCAAAGTTTTTTCGTGCCTGTACAATATAGTGAATTTAATTTTATTCGCATTTTTTCTTTGTTTTGTGATAGAATCTCCACATGCGTTTTGAACTGACCGATGCCCTCATTGACGATATACTCTTTGCGATGGAAGACCAGGAAGGGTGCTTCCTTGTGGACACCGTTGAAGGCGTTGTCGCGGGCGGGCCGGATGGCATAAATTTTTTTGACGATGAAACAGACGATGACGACGGGGAAGGCGTTGAGCGTTACATCGATCTTCCCGAATGGGATTCAGCCGACGGCTTCCGGCTTATGGAACGGTTTGCCGCAGGGTTTCGTAACCCTGTTATCTCCAAAGAGCTAAGTTCCGCCCTTGGCAGGGGAAAGGGCGTTTTCAGGGCTTTTAAGGATGTCCTTGGCCGTTACCCCGAAGCGGAAAAGCGGTGGTTTACGCTTAAAGAAAAAGAAATGAAGCGGGAAATTTGGCGCTGGTATAACGGACTTAGGGAGGAATGGGGGCTTGAGAAAATCGGCGTCGAGCCGGAGGACACGGACGACCTTGTTTTGGAAGATTTTTGTTTTCGCCCATTTGAAACTCAGGACAGGTTTCAGGCCGAGGCCCTGCACAAACAGTGTACCGGGGAACTAGGAGAAAATTTGACGGAGACCGGTTCAGGCTCTGACATTGAAACCATCACCGGCGAGCTGTATTCATTTCGAAACGCTCCAGGCCCTTCTTTTGGGATGACCGTTGAGTCTTTGAGCGGAGAATTTGCCGGGTATATTTCCGGCGCTCTGAAAGACACGGCGCTTTGCATACAAAGTCTGGAAGTAAAACCGGAATACAGGGGCCTCGGTTTGGGCGAAGCTCTTCTTGTCAAATTCATTGACTCTCTTGATCGCGAAAAAATTAAAAAAGTGATGCTAGACCTTCCTTCCTGGACGGACGGGTTTTCCAGGGTTCTTTTAAGGGAATCTTTCAAACCTTATGCTACAAGGTACTGGCGCAGCCTGTGATCAATTTATAGTACGCACACGGATAACCCCTTCGATCTTTCTAATCTTTTCCAGGGTCTTCTCGTTTATGCTTTGTTCCGTATCAATGATATTGTACGCGTAATCATCGCGGTGGTGGTTAATAAGGTCTGTGATGTTGATATTTTCCATTGCCAGAATGGAGGTTATCTGTCCGACCATGTTGGGGATGTTCCGGTTTATAGCCAGAAGCCTTGACGGTGCGTGCATTTCAGAATGGCAGCGCGGAAGGTTCACCGAGTTTTTTATTTCCCCCGATTCAAGATAGGCCATCAGTTGCTGCGCCGCCATGATGGCGCAGTTGTCTTCCGCTTCGGGAGTGGAGGCCCCCAAATGTGGAATGGCCGTTACTTTGGGGCAGGCCAAAAGTTCCGCCGTTGGAAAATCTGTAACGTATGCGGCGAGTTTATTCGAATTAAGAGCTGCAATGAGAGCAGTCTCGACAACCAGTCCTCCGCGTGCCAGGTTGATGAGCCTTGCCCCGTTTTTCATAAAGCGGAGCTTTTCAGCGTTTAAAAGTCCTTTTGTGTTATCGCTCAAAGGCAGATGCAGGCTTACATAGTCGGCTTTTGAAAGGAGCCCTTCCAGTGTTTCGGCCCGCGCAACAGAACGGGAAAGATTCCAGGCGGCTTCCACCGAGATAAAAGGATCATAGCCGATCACGTTCATGCCCAAAGCGGAAGCGTCATTGGCAACCATTACCCCAATCGCGCCAAGCCCCACAACGCCCAGGGTTTTGCCCCTGATTTCCGGGCCGTCAAAGCGGGATTTTTCTTTTTCAACGAGATCGGGCACTTCGCCGGCCTTATCCGCTATTGTTCGGCACCAGTCAATCCCGCCTACTATATTTCTTGCGGAAAGAAGTAACGCAGCCAACGCCAGCTCCTTCACCGCATTCGCGTTTCCGCCGGGCGTGTTAAAAACAGCGATTCCCCGCGTTGAACAAACCGAGACGGGGATGTTGTTATAGCCTGCGCCGGCCCTTGCAATTGCCAGCACGGTGCCTGGAATTTCTACCGAATGAAGATCCGCGCTCCTGACCAGTATTGCGTCAGGGGCAGAAATATCACTGCTCACTTGGTATCTATCGGTGGGAAAAATCTCCAGTCCAAGGGGAGAAATTTTATTCATGGTTTTGATTCTGAACATGATGCTAAGGGTACAATATTTTGCAGTATTAATCAATAAAATTTCCCCTTGTAGGAACTGCCTAAATCCAATACATTGAAATGAAACAAAGAAGAATATTATGTCAAGTAATCTTCAACAACAAAAACAAAGTACAAGGAAAGAAGAACCAGCCAGCCCCGACATTCAAACCGAAACTCAAAATGCCAATCAAAAAACCGTTATATGCCCTAACTGCCACGCGGAGCTTCCTGAAGAAGCTCTTTTTTGTTCGGAGTGCGGTCTTTCCATAAAACAGCATGTTTGCCCAAAATGCGGCTCTCCAGTTTCCCCGACTGCTGATATTTGCGAGGTATGCGGGGCATGGCTTTTGCAGGGCAAATGCAAATTCTGCTATGCCGACCTTACTTCCGATGAAGCGCTGTTCTGTCCCGAATGTGGTAAGCCCAAAGACGGTATTCCCTGCCCTCATTGCGGTAAATTAAGCATATTTGATTTTTGTTCCAACTGCGGAAAGCCGGTTACAGAAGAAGCCATCGCGGAGCTAAAACATGCTCAGAAAGAAATGGCAAGCCAGGCATCGTCTGCCGCACCGGAAGCGGCGCTGGTAACAGTGAAGAAAACATTCAGTTCAAATCAGGAAGCCAGACGCTGGCATAACGCGCACCGCCCAGCCGCAAAAACAGCCAAAATCGAGGCAGAACTTGCCAAACTGGAAACACTTATCAAGAGCAAGCCACAGCCGGAAAAAACAGAAAAGGAAGCGCCTGCCTCCGTAAGAAAACCACTTTTTTCTGAAAGGCAAATGGCGTCTATAAGGAAAACAGGCGCAGTCGTGGATGAAATTACCAGGCAGCGGCTTGAAGCGGAAAGGATCGCGGAAGAAGCCGAGAGAAAACGTAAAGAAGCGGAGCGCCAAAGACAAATAAAGGAAGCGCAGGAGCGTAAAGAAGCGCTGGAAAGACAACTCCGTGGTAGAGGCTGGCTTTGCAATGCTTATGGCGTCGTACATCCCGGCGGCCCTAATGAATGTGCCGACGCGTCAAAAGGCGGCCATTGGGTGTGACGGTTCAAAAAAAGTAAAGAGGTGCGAAATGCAATGTGTTAAATGTTCTACCAATAACCGCGGTTCCGCAAAATTTTGCAAACAATGCGGCGCCGCAATAACGGACTCGAAACCGGCAGCCGGTCTTGGTTCTTCTCTTGGTTTATCTATCGATCAGCTTGTAGGGCTTGACGAAATAAAAAAAGAATTATCCGTATTGCAGGCGATACTAGAAGGGATGAAACAGAGTAATAAAGACACCCGTTACCCTTACGACACGATCATTATCGGCGCTTCTGGCACCGCAAAGACACTCATCTCCAACCTAATTGCCGATTTGTTTTTTAAATTCGGTATGACCACAAAAGGCAAACCGGAAAAAGTAGACGGCGCTTCCCTTGTTGGAATGTCAAAAAAAGATATTGAAAGCCTTTTTTCAAAAGCAAAGGGCGGAATGCTTTTTGTTGACAATGCCCAAAAGCTCCTGGATTCCGAAGGCAAGCCAATGCCGGCTTTTTCCCATTTTATTGACGCGATGGACGCCAACCAGGACGACCCTGTTGTACTTTTGGCTGGCCTTCCTACCGGCTTGAGGGAAATGGTAAAAAGCGCCGATTCGGCAAACAAGCAAATAGTCAACCATTTCGAAAAGAAATGGTTTATTCCCGATTACACGCCGGACCAGTATGTAAAAATTACCGAGAACGAATTGAAAAAACAAGGTTTTACATTCAGCTCTGAATTTTCCGAAAAACTCCTCTTGCGGTACCGTTATCTCTACAAAGAACTAAAGAAGCCGGACAATAACTTTAAATGCAACGGCTATCTTGCCATTCAGGAAGCCCAGGATATAATGGGCTGTTACTACCTGAGACAAGCTTCTAATAAAGTAATCCTGCCTGAGGATATACAAGGGCAGGTTGAAGAAAAGAAAAGCATACAGGAAATTATGGCGGAGCTTGACGCGATGACCGGCATGACTGAATTGAAAGATGAAATCAAGAGTCTTTATACAGAGCTAAGCCAGATCGCTGAAAAGGAAAAGAAGGGCATTAAAACGGAAAAACCCGCTCGGCATTTTGTCATTACCGGAAATCCGGGTACCGGCAAAACTACGGCGGCAAGGTTCCTTGGAAAAATATTTGAAGGACTGGGTCTGCTGGATTCCGGCCATGTTGTCGAGGTAGACAGAAGCAAGCTGGTTGCGGGTTACTTAGGCCAGACCGCGCCGCTTACCAACAATGTCTGCGATTCGGCGATGGGAGGAATCCTTTTTATAGATGAAGCATATTCATTAATGCAGAATGACAACGACACTTATGGGAAGGAATGTATAGACACCCTGGTAAAACGAACGGAAGATGACCGGGGCAAGTTCGTGGTTGTCGTTGCCGGATACAAAGGCCCGATGGATAAATTCCTTACAGCCAACGAGGGCTTAAAAAGCAGGTTTCAGGAAGACTCTTACATTAACCTAGAAGATTATAACCCGGAAGAACTCGCGGATATTTTTACGTCCCTTGCCAAAAAACAGAACTTTATAGTACCGCCTGAAACAAGAAATAAAGTAGTTTTATTTTTTAGGGACAGATGCGGGCGCAAAACCAAAGGCTTTGCCAACGGAAGGGAAGCGAGAAATCTTTTGGACAAAGCAAGGAAGAATCAGTCGGAACGTTTATCCTCAGCAAATATTGCGAGCATGTCGAAAGAAGACACCATTACATTTCTCCCGGAAGATATTCCAGGCACAACTGCCGATAAAATGGTTTCCATTGATGAGGCGCTCAAAGAACTCAACGAGCTTGTGGGCCTTAAATCGGTTAAGGACGCGGTAACCAGGATAACCAATTCTTTGCAAGCCCAAAAACTTACCGGCGAAACTGAAACGCTTGCCAAGCACTTTGTTTTTAGGGGTAACCCCGGTACGGGAAAAACGACTGTCGCACGGATAATGGGCGATGTTTTCAAAGCCGTAGGTATGCTTCCCACCAACAATTTGATAGAAGCGGACAGGGAGGACCTGGTGGCAGCCTATGTAGGCCAGACCGCCAAACTGGTGGCACAGCAATGCGACAATGCTATGGGCGGCATCCTTTTTATTGACGAAGCGTACTCGCTGAAACAAGGTCCGCAGGACAGTTTCGGACAGGAAGCGGTGGATAAGCTTCAAAAACGAATGGAAGATGACAGAGGCAAATTTGTTGTTATAGCAGCCGGCTATTCCAAAGAAATGGAAGAATTTTTAGCAACTAACAGCGGATTTAAATCGAAGTTTTCGGATTATATCGACTTTTATGACTACAATACAGACGAAATGCGAGAGATCTTTATAGGGATGTGTAAAAAGAAAAAAATTGAATTTGCCCCCGGCTTTGACAAGGCTCTGCGAAAAAGGCTGGAAGAATTATATGCAGGAAGAAGCGCCCAATTTGCCAATGCCCGTACGATAAGGAATATATTTAACAAAACAAGGGAGAATGTATCCAGCAGGGTGCTTGCCATGAAGAAAAGCGAAGAAGAAAAAAAGCGTGAATTATTAATCATGCGACCAGAAGATTTGGATATGACCGTACAGGAGTAAACCATGCAATGCCCTTCATGCAAAGAAACAATTGACGATAAAACGATTTCCGTTGACGAGGCGCTCAAAGACCTCAACAATCTGGTGGGGCTTAAATCGGTCAAAGATGCGGTAACCAATATAGTCAAACAATTTCAAGCCCAAAAACGTACCGGTGTAACGGACACGTTTTACAAGCACCTAGTTTTTATGGGCAATCCCGGCACGGGAAAAACTACTGTCGCGCGAATAATGCCTGATATATTCAAAGCTATAGGCATACTTCCCACCAACAAATTGATAGAAGTGGAAAGGGGTGACATGGTAGCCCCCTATGTCGGGCAGACCGCCAAGCTGGTAAACGAACAGTGCGACAATGCTATGGGCGGCATCCTTTTTATAGACATAGCGTATACACTGCAACAAGGGCCGCATGATTCATTCGGGCAGGAAGCGGTGGATACGCTTCTTAAACGAATGGAAGATGACAGAGGCAAATTTGTGGTTATAGCCGCCGGCTATCCCAAAGAGATGAAAGAATTTTTGACATCCAACAGCGGTTTAAAATCGTGGTTTACGGATTATATTTATTTAGACGATTACAATCCAGACGAGATGCGGGAAATCTTTATCGGAATGTGTAAAAAGAGCAAAATTGAATTTGCCCCAAGTTTTGACGAAGTTCTGCGAAAAAGACTGAATGATTTATATGCCGGAAGAACAAAGTCGTTTGCCAATGCCCGTACAATAAGGAATATATTTAACAAAACAATGGAAAATGTAGCTGTAAGGGTGTTTGCCATGCAGAAACCCGAAGAAGAACTAAAGCGTGAATTATTAATCATGCGCCCGGAAGATTTGGATATGACCGTATAGGAGTAAACCATGCAATGCCCTTCATGCAAAGAAACAATTGACGACGATTCCCGCTACTGCGATCAATGCGGCGAGCAAATACTGGTGTGCTCACTATGCGGGCGGCCCGGCAAGGGAAAGTGCTGCACAGTTGACGGAAAAAAACTGGTTCCGGCAACAGGCTTGGCTTCGCCTGCTCAGCCGGTACCGCAAAGCAGTGGCGCCTACGGCGGTGCCAGTGGCGGCGACAAAGTAAAACTTACGTCTCAACAACACGGCATAATGATAGAAGTTCAGGACGGCGATATAATCGGAAGCCAAAACGGGCCATTTGCGGGCGTATTCAGCCGTTTTAAATATGTGTCGCGCACACATTGTAAAATCGTCAAGACCGCCGCGGGGTGGCATATTCAGGACATGGGTTCCACGAACCATACATTTTACAACGGGACGCTGCTTGTTCCCAACACGCTCTACCCGCTTGCAAACGGCGCAACGGTAACAGTCGCGGATGTTGAATTAGCGGTAAGGTATGATACAGTAGGGGGCGGGACAACACGATTATGAAAATGACCCTTTCAGTTTACGGCGTTTGCGACATTGGCTTAATAAAGCCAAACAACGAAGACATGATCCTGCTTAATGACGAAATGTTTCGGGACGGTTCAAGGCAGAAGGAATTTGACCTCAATATTGAAAAAAGAATAGTAATTGCGATAGCGGACGGGATAGGCGGGCTGGACAGGGGAGAAGCCGCCAGCGAAATGGCGCTGGTCAGGCTAAAGGAAGTTCTTGAAAAAATTCCGGATGATTTAAGCGACCAGGAATTAAAAGATGTATTCGATGTGTATACCCAGGAAACCCATAATGCTATGTCAGATGGGATGGGAAGCACCATAGTCGGACTTTTTGTTTACCAGGGCAAAGTTTTCCGTTTCCATGCCGGGGACTCGCGGATTTACCTGCTGCGTGACGGCGGATTACGCCGCCTTACGATAGACCACTCGCTTAGGGAGTCAGGCGGTAACCCGGACGCCCCTTCCAATATAATTACCAACGCGCTAGGGGGCGGGGACAGCGCGTTCATAGAATTTGAGGAAGTCGATGAGCCTTTTATGAAGGGCGACATATACCTTCTGTCTTCGGATGGCTTGCATGATCTTGTACCTCCCGATGTAATTTCCGATACGCTTATGCTTCCGCGAACCGAAGGGTTCAACGCAGCCGAAAAATTGTTGGCGCTCGCGAAAGAAAATGGCGGAAATGATAATATTTCAATCGTTACTATAAAAATTAAGGAGAAAGAAGAATGAGTACCGAGAAAATGAGCAATAAACAAGGCACTACCAGAATGTCCGATACGCAAGGAACCGCCCGCATGGACACGGGTACCGCCAGAATGGGCGCTAATAAAGCCAGTGCAGCGGCGGGCGCTGTTTTAGCTTCCGGACAGGCCATTGATTTAAACGGCAAGAAATGTGTCATAAAAAGTGTGATCAGCGGTAATTCCGGCGAGGCGGTTGTCTATAAGGTAAGTATAGGCAACAAGCCTTACGCTTTGAAACTATACAAACCCAATATGCCGTTAAGCGATACCGCGAAAGAAGTTATAGCCAAGATTAAAGATAATCCCAAGGACAGGATCATAAGAATATACGACTTTGGCAGCTATAACGGGCAGGATTTTGAAGTGATGGAGTATGCCGAGGGCGGCACCCTTGAGGAGTACCTGAAAAGCTCAGGCGCAATAAAAACCAAGACCAAACAAAAAAATATTGTAAAGATGATAAACGAAGGGCTCCAGCAGCTTCACGGTTATTATAAAGTCATTTATCAGGATTTAAAACCGGAGAACATCTATTTTAGGGACGCGGAAAAAACATCCATTGTTCTTGCCGATTTTGGGATTTCAAGCGCTATGGAAGGCTACGATGACGAAGCTGAGGTAACCGCCAGCGTTACAGACCTTTACGCCGCGCCTGAATTGAGGCACAAGGCAAACCGGAAAGAGGTAATGGCAACGCCGTCTGTTGATTATTTTGCCCTTGGGATAACCATGCTTGAACTGTGGCTGGGCGAAAAACCGTTTAAGGGTATAAGAGACGCCAAGCGTGATTCTTTGATCGACGATGAAGAAGTAGATTTGCCCATTGATATGCCTGACGATTACGCAACGATAATAAAAGGGCTTATCAAGCCGAAGCGAAAAGACCGCTTTGGAAACGACGAGGTAAAAAAATGGCTTAAAGGCGAAGCCCTTGAAATTAAATCGAGTGAATCCGATAAATCCAGTGAACCCACGGTTCCCGAAAAAAAAAGTACGCCTAATGGAAGCACGAAATATGAGCCGTTAGAGTTCAGCAATACAGAATTCGCAACCACCCCCAAAGAGCTTGCCTCCCTTATGGAAAAATACCCCGATATAGGGAAGACCTGTCTGTACGAGGGCATTATAAAAGAGTGGTTTAAAAAAGCGAACAAAATAGGGATGCTTAGTGCAATCCAAAATATCACATCGCAGTATGCCAAAGATAAAGACTCAGGTCTTTATTCCGCGATACTCGCCCTGGACCCTGAAAGGCTTTTCAAGAGCAGAGGTGGAAAAGTTTGCAAAACCACCGAAGACATAGCTAACGCGATAATGGCCGAATCCGCTTATTACATGGAAGACCTAAAAAAGCCCAACGCAAACCTGTACCTGTATCTTGCCGCTACAGAAGGCCAGCAGGGGAAGGAAGCGGCGGACACTTTTTGCAAATACTTTAAGGAATACTCCCCCAAACGGGCGCTTGCGCTGGTATATTTGAAATTGCAGAGTGACGGCGGCATTACAATAGGCAAAAAACACTATAAAAGCCTGGATGAACTCAAGAAGGATAAGGACGCCGCGCAGATAGCCCTTATTGAAAAAGCCTTGGCGGAAAAAGATTCTTTGCTGCACGTGTGGCTGTCTGATAATTACGGGATTAATCTTGAATCAAAGAATAAAGCCCCCCAATCAAAAGATAAATCCCCCAAGCCTGCATCGCAACCCGTCCAAACCCAACCGGCAGCCTCAGCCCAGCGCCCTGTTTTACCAGAAATGGTACGCATACAAGGCGGAACCTTCACCATGGGCAGTCCCGCGAATGAACCGGAACACTATGATGACGAAGTACAGCATAAGGTAACGGTGAGTAGTTTCTACATGGGGAAATATCAGGTAACGCAGAAGGAATATCAGGCGGTAATGGGGACGAACCCCAGTAATTTCAAGGGGGATAACCTTCCGGTGGAAGAGGTCAGTTGGTATGACGCAGTGAACTACTGCAACCGCCTAAGCCAGAAGGAAGGCTTAGCCCCTGCGTATACCGTAAACGGCGCAAACGTAACCTGGAACCAAAACGCCGACGGCTATCGCTTGCCCACCGAAGCGGAATGGGAGTATGCTTGCCGGGCCGGTACAACAACGCCTTTCAGCACGGGTAACAACATCACTACCCGGCAGGCAAATTACGATGGCAATAACCCGTACAACAACAATGCCAAAGGAGAGTACCGTGGAAAAACAACGCCGGTAGGTAGTTTTGAGCCGAATTCCTGGGGCCTGTACGACATGCATGGAAACGTAATGGAATGGTGCTGGGATTGGTATGGGGACTATTCGGGTGGTGCGCAGACAGATCCCAAGGGCGCGTCCTCGGGGACGCACCGCGTTGAACGCGGCGGGAGCTGGCTCAGCCACGCCAAGAACTTGCGTTCTGCGCGCCGGGACTACTACACTCCGTCTTACCGGATCGTCAACCTTGGCTTCCGCCTTGTCCGCCCCTAGTTTACAGGCTCAAGCAAGGGGAGGAGACCGTTCCCGTGAAATGCCCGCCAGAGGGGCCGGGAAGGCCCCGAGGCAGGGCATGAACAGGGAACGGCGAAAAACAAATAGAGGGGAAAACAAACAAGAGGGGGTGCAGGGGGCTATAGGCCCGAAAGGTGACTGACACCGCTTGAAAGCGGACGGCACGGTGGTTGCGGTTGGGGATAATAGCAAAGGCCAGTGCAACATCGCGAGTTGGCGGGATATTGTCGCGATTGCAGCAGATAGTTCTCTCACAGTCGGCAAAAAGTCTGACGGCACGGTGGTCGCTGTTGGGGATAATAATTTCGGGCAGTGCAATACCGGAAGCTGGCGGGGCATTGTTGCAGTTGCCGCTAATGAATATACAGTCGGCTTGAAAGCTGACGGCACAGTGGTCACGGCTAGTAGTGATAAAGAATACCGGCGTAGCATCGAAAGCTGGCGGGACATTGTTGCGATTTCCAATCGTGGTTGGCATACAGTCGGCTTAAAAGCGGACGGTACGGTGGTCGCGGTTGGAACTAATACATACGGTCAGTGCAACACCGGAAGCTGGCGGGGCATTGTCGCGATTGCCGCAGATAATATTTCTACAGTCGGCCTGAAAGCGGATGGCACGGTGGTCGCCGTTGGGCGATACATTCATTGGAATGGTCAAAACCATCAATATTTCAATTATGATACCAGCGGCTGGCGTGACATTGTTGCGATTGCTGCTGGTACTGATCTCATAGTCGGCTTGAAAGCGGATGGCACGGGGGTCACTGTTGGAGATATTAAAGATAGTCAGTGCAATACTGGGAGCTGGCGGGGCATTGGGCCTGTTTCTGAAGAGCTAGTTTGTAAGTGGAAAGGGGTATGCAAATATTGCGGCGGGAAGCTCGACGGCTTGTTCAGTAAGAAGTGCAAGGATTGCGGGAGGGAGAATTGAGAGGTGCGTGGGGTGTTGGGGAAATATGAGTGAGAAACGAATCACGGGGCTTGTGAAAATCGATGGTCAATGGCACAATGAAATCACGGGATAGTTTAGCTGGTTGACTGCCAGGAGTAACCAAATTTCCTCTGTGGGCAAAAAACCGGATGATAATACTGAGATTATAGTTTCTGGTTAAATGATTGTGGGTACTTAGAAGGAGTACATTTTGAGGTGGTATTTTGATTTTTTTAATCAATTTTATGGAAAGAATTAAGGCAGATGATATAGTTCTATTTGTTATATTTTATAGCGAGATCAATGCTGAAACGCCAATAAAAAATCAGTATTGTATAAAAAAGTATTGCAAAAAAATAAATAACAATATATAAAATTAATTGGAGAATGGTTTATATGTCTGGGGCTATTAAAGCATTGAGCAATGAGTCGTTGAATTATTTAGGAAGCCTAATTGAAAAAAAGAAATTGGTGCTATTTGCGGGATCAGGTATTTCTATTGACTCAGGAATGCCAAGTTGGGATAAATTGTCATATGATTTTCTCGTTTTATGTAAAAAAATTTTTGTAATATATAAAAATGAAGAAGAACTTATAAATAATATTACCAAATCAATAGATGAAATAAAAGATAATGAAAATCAAGATAAAACTTATGTTCTTGACACTATAAGTGTGTATAGAAATTTATTAAATGAAATAATAAACGATACAGATGAAGAAAGAATAAAAGAATTATTTTCAGATTGGTTCCGTGAGCTTTTTTCTGGGTCAAAATATAATAAGAATCATGAGTATATTGTCAGTACAAATTTTCCAATAATTTTAACAACTAATTATGATAATTTACTACATGCAGCTATTGGTGAAAAGTATAAAGATTTAATTAAAAATAATTTTGGTTTGAAAACATATAGAGATGTTGCAAGATGCATTTATGAGGAAGAGAGTTTTATTTTTCATATTCATGGTAAAGCTTCTGAAGTTGATTGTAATAATATTGTTTTAACCAAAAAAGACTATGTAAACATAATAAGAAATATTCCTAGTTTAAGAATGTTATTAGAAACAATATTTATAAAATATGCAATATTGTTTTTTGGGTACGGAATGAGTGATCCTCATTTGGAAGATTTATTGGAAGAAATAAGTTTTAATTTTAATTATTCAGAGGGAAACATTAGAAAATTTTTTATTGTAATACGGGAAGACAAAGTAAATTTTATTAGACAAAATTTAAAAAAAATGCAAGGTGTAACTTTATTAACAGTTGATAAAGATTATGAGCAATCTAAAGAATTACTCAGAATTCTATCTGAAAAGTACCCAAGGGAGCCTAATTAACATGAAACCATTAGTTCAAAGAAATTTAACTCAACGAAAAAAGATTTACCGTGTCTATAAAGATGAATTAACTTTGTTAAGGTATAAAAGAGAAAAAAGAATTAGTAAATCTAAGTGTGAAAATATGATAGAAAAAATTATTGAATATATAACTATGATAGAAACCATAAAAATAAAAGATATGGGTTTTTATTCAAGAAAAGAAAAATATATAAAGAAATTGAAAATACTACAGAAAAAAGTATTAAGTTACAAAGAATATTATGAATATTTACCAGATATAATGAAAGCACATACTTCATTATTTAGATATGCCAAAGATAACAAATTAGAATATTCAATTCCTGAAAATGGGGTTGATTTAATGTTATTATTAATAAGCCTTTATGGGTAATTACAGTGGTTGTGGCTGAGAGTAATTGCAAAGGGCGGTGCTACGCCGGAGGTTGGAGGGGCGTAGGGCATTTTCAAGAATAAGTCCAATCCCTAGCTTAGGGAAATAGCGAGAAAGAAAGCCACGGCTAAGAACTAGGGAATGGGGAGTAGGGAATGGGGCCAGTGCAGCAAAAGCTGACACCGCTGACGGTGGGAACAAGGCTTGCGGGCGGGAGAATTGAGAGGCGCTAAACTTGACCCACAGGCTTGTATAAGTCGGAATTTTGAAAGGCTACCATTAAAGCGATTGTATGGTTTCCATGTCAAGTCCGGTAGTTTCATGTATGAAGTCTATTGCTAGCCCCTTTTTGAGCAAATTCCTTGCAATCTCAATTTTTGCCTTTCTGGTTGCCGTATTAATTCCGCTGGTCCAATCCATTAACGCCATTTCCCGCATATGGTATTCCCTCAAAACCTCTTTATCCTGGGTTACAAAATTGAGTCGCTCGTAGGCTTTGTTGATTGCACTGTCCATTTGTATTATCTCCTTTAATGTTTTTTCAGGCGTGTTTACATCCAAAAAGGTTAACCACCTTTCAAGAAGATTGTTTGCAATATCTCCGGTTTTAAGCTTCCGGAACTTTACCATGTTGATAAAATGTATTTCCAACACGTCCGTCAGCATATAATCATGGTGATCGTCTTCCCTTAAATGAAAACAGGTGTGAAAATCGTCCAGTTTGATATTGTCAAAATTGACGATGTTTATAGTTACTACTTTGGGCAAATCCTCATATTCACCCCCAGCGGATATGCCTTTGGTATACTCGCGTCCCCAGTACCACAGCGTGCGCCTTTCCATGTTGCCCATGTCCCGTAGTTGAACCTCAATATTCACTTTCTCGCCGGAGTCTGTTTCCACCCGCACGTCAAGGATGCTGGTTTTATCTCCGACAACTTCTGCGACAAATGTTTTGTTTTCAAGGATTTTGACCAAAGTTATCGGTTTTAGACTTTTTGAGCCCAGGACGGCATTAAGAAAGGACAAACATTGTTCCTCGTCGCCTTTCTCACCCATAAGTTTCAGAAAAAGGTAATCATTTAAGGGATTAAACCGCTCCATATTGTAGATAATATCAAAAAATCACACATTTTCAAGGACTAATTAATAAATGCAAACAAGCATTGTAATGGCAACAACAAGGCTTGTGCAAATATTACGACGGGAAGTTTGGCTGGCTATTCAACAAGAAGGGCAAGGCTTACGTGCGGGAGAATTGAGAAGGGTGCTAAACTTGGCCCACGGATTTGCAGACATGGCAGGAGTGTGGTAGACTATTACTATGGAGCAAAAAATATTATTTGTTCCGTCAGCGTTCAGGCACGGGTTCACTGAAGAAGATATTCGCTGGGTACTGAATAATTATCTGGTTGATGGTATCGTAGAAGAAGATGATGAGACTACCCGTATTGCCTGTGGGGTTTGATCGTTCCTTCAATATTCTTCTGGAAGTTATTTATCATGAACTTGAGGACGAAACCGCTTTGGTGTTCCATGCAATGGAGTGCCGTAAAAAATGGCTCATAAAACTAGGTCTGGAGGAGTAATTGTGCCGCGATTAACCGATGAAGAATATGCCGTATTGGACGAAAAATGGACACGGGAAACCCCCATGGTAAATTTTTCGCGGCCTGGCATGTTTGCCCGTCAGCGGCTTTTGCTGGAAAGCCTTGATACAGTAGCCGCAAACTACATCCACGTCCTTGCCGAAGCCGCTGGAAAGACTCCCGCCCAGATAATCGGAGCAATGGTTCGTAAGGAAATGGCGGCTCGATTGTCTTCAGCAAAAGGTGACTGACACCGCTGACGGCGGGAACAAGGCTTGCGGGCGGGAGAATTGAGGGGGAACGCAGAGTTCTTATCACACCATCTGCGTAAAATGGAATTTCACCCTTTAAGCGAACTTGAAGCAAAAACAAGCCCGGAAGTTTTGGCAAAAGCCCGCAAGCTCTATGAACAGGAGAGTTTGAATATCAAGCTAAAAGAATTGCGTGGGAAATACGGAA
>Ga0268262_10004016_pt1 | contig 15460 bp, 10 predicted proteins | sample TergutNc150P3_FD_190354 | JGI IMG/M metagenome (GOLD analysis project Ga0268262, IMG submission 190354) | Nasutitermes corniger P3 segment gut microbial community from laboratory colony in Florida, USA - Nc150 P3 (SPAdes) (version 2) | ecosystem: Host-associated > Arthropoda: Insects >... | reverse complement strand
TTGTACGCGGGATTGCGGCTGAGCTAGCCGCGCGTAAACTGCCGCTGCGTGGCTTTACCGCCAACGCGGACAATATGGTGTTATCCGGCTCGGGGCTTTCTTCCAGCGCGGTAGTAGAAGTTCTTATTGGCAAAATCTTTGACAGCCTTTACGGGAGCAACAAAACTAACGCCCTTGAACTGGCGAAAATCGGGCAAAAGGCGGAAAATGTTTACTTTGGAAAACCATGCGGCCTGATGGATCAAACCGCCTGCGCTTCAGGCGGGGCGGTGGCTATTGACTTTGAAGATCCCGCCGATCCCCAGGTAAGGGGGATAGGTTTTGATCCGGCTTCTTCCGGTTTTGCCCTTTGCATAGTTAATACCAAAGGAGATCATTCCTATCTTACCCCAGACTATGCGGCAGTCCCCGCCGAGATGAAGGCAGCCGCATCTTTTTTCGGGAAGCATGTGCTTAGGGAGCTGGACGAGGGGGAATTTTTTTCCCGTTTACCGGATTTACGGAATGCCGTCGGCGACCGGGCTGTTCTAAGGGCCATGCACTTCTTCAGCGAAAATCGCAGGGTGGATGCGATGCTCGCCGCGCTTGAGGAAATGGCCGCCCCTCCGGCAGAAAAAGCTATGGATACCTTTCTTGCCCTTGTCAGAGAATCCGGAGATTCGTCCTGGGAATTATTACAAAATATTTACTCGCCAAAAAATCTTAATGCGCAAGGTTTGAGCCTTGCCCTGGCCTTGACAAAAAATTTCCTAAAAACAGGCAAAGGCGCCTGCCGCGTGCATGGCGGCGGGTTTGCAGGGACAATTCAAGCGTACATTCCGACGGAAAGCCTAAAAGACTACCGCAGCTTAATGGAAGGAGTTTTTGGAATCGGAACCGTTACAGTTTTGAGGATTAGGCCTCAAGGCGCCGTTGAGCTAAACTTTAGGCAGCTTTGATGGCTTCCAAAAACACATACACTGAACTAAAAAAAATCAGTTCTATACTTGCGGCGGAGTGTTCCGCCCTGAATTTCAGGTCAAAGGTGCAGACAGTATACAATCCCCTTGTTTATGCCTCCCGCCCTTACAACCTGTACCTTGAACTTGCTGCCTCTACCCCCAAAAAGGTTATTTTTCTGGGAATGAATCCGGGGCCCTGGGGTATGGCACAGACCGGCGTTCCTTTTGGCGAAGTCGCCGCCGTGCGGGACTGGCTCGGCATCCAGGCGGCGGTAAGCAAACCTGAAAAAGAGCACCCAAAGCGCCCAATCGAGGGTTTTGCCTGCACAAGGTCAGAGGTCTCAGGCCGCCGTCTTTGGGGCCTTTTCCGCGAATGCTTCGGTTCTCCTAAAGAATTTTTCCGCGAGCATTTTGTCGCGAACTACTGCCCCCTTGTTTTTATGGATTCATCGGGCGCAAATGTTACGCCTGACAAGCTTTCGTCGGAAGAAAGCCCCCCCCTGTTTGAAATTTGCGACCGTGCCCTCGCAAAAACCATCGAACTGCTTGAACCGGAGTGGGTAATTGGCATAGGGGGCTTTGCGGAAAAAAGAATCCGCATAGTAAAAGAACAGACTAAACATCAATTTTCTCTCGCGAAAATTCTTCACCCCAGCCCCGCGAACCCAAAGGCGAATGCGGGCTGGCAGGATGAGGTTGTTGGGAGGCTTGTGGAATTGGGGGTATGGGATAAAAAACAAGGGAGATAACATGATAGAAAAAGAAATTACAGTCGGTATAAATGGAAAATATCCTTTAAAGGGAATCTTATCGTTGCCGGATAATTACGATGAAAAAGTTCCTGCCGTTGTACTGGTACATGGTTCAGGCTCTACCGATATGGATGAAACCGCCTGGGGGAACAAGCCGTTTAAGGACATTGCCGATTATCTACCGTCCAAAGGAATAGCTGTTCTGCGTTATAACAAGCGTACATTTGTTTATGGTAAGCAAATGAAGAAAGAGGATGCCGGCGGTATTACAGTAAAAAATGAAACAATTGAAGATGCCATACTTGCTGCAAATCTTTTAAGGGATGACAAAAAGATCGATCCGGGTCGTATTTTTATATTGGGACACAGCCTTGGAGGGATGCTTGCGCCGCGTATTGATGTGGAAGGCGGGAATTTTGCCGGCCTTATTATTCTTGCCGGTTCGCCGCGTACCCTTACCGATATAATAATTGGTCAAATGGAAGATCAAATTTCACAGCTAGGTAAATTGCTTCAAATCATTGGAAAAAAACAAGTTTTGTCAATTAGGGCAAAATTTGAAAGAATCGACAGTATGACAGAAGGTGAAGCAAAAAGGCTTAAGATTTTTGGTTATTTATATGCCTGGTATTTCAAAGAGTTGGCAGAGCATCCTGCTGCAGATTATTTAAAAGTAATCGAAAAACCCGTGTTGATTTTACAGGGAGGAAAAGATTTTCAGGTTTTGCCTGAAAAGGATTTTGACTTATATAAAAAAATATGCGCCGGAAAGCCAAATATTGGTTTTAAGGTATATCCTGAATTAAACCATTTGTTTATGAAGGCGATTTATGGGAGGGAGAGAATAAAGGAGGCGCAAAAGGAATATAAGGCACCCCGGAAAGTCGACTTGGCAGTGCTGGATGATATTGCGGATTGGATTCTAAGTAAGTGAATAACTAAATTCTTTACTTTTTGCTATTTCTACTGACCAGGTAATATTATCATAAATGACATTACTGCGTGCCGTAAAATAAGCAGGATAATTAACGCCGCTTTTTATTTGACTGCCTTCTTTTAAATAATCAGCCATTTCCGGTTCAAAATTCCAGGTTAAGCCGTCATCAAGAAGTATGCTTTTTGTAATTTCATCGCCTATATTTATTGTCGCAAATTTTGCGCCAGTTCCGCTATACAATAAAGTTAGTTTATAACTTGTTTCAGTAGGGGCAAATTGTACTTCTGACGAAAATTGCGGTCTTGAAGATAACTTAACAACGGTATGGGTTTCATTTATGCTTAATCCAATGTTCCGGTCGCAATAAATGCCATTGTCCGCTATACATTCTGTTTCCAAACATATTGGTTTATTATCTTCAGTTTGCGTTTCACCCTCTTTAGTTAAAAAAAATACCGCATAAATTTTGTATTTATGACCAGCCTGAACAAAGGGCAGAATTAATGTATGTGTTTCTTTGAGCCGTTCTATTACCGGGGTTTCCTGAATAAACGCATAATTGCTTGTTCCGTCGTAATAATTTTCAGGGGTATCCTTTCCACCCCAATCATAGTATCCAACATAAACCCATGTTGTATTGGGTGGAATATTTTCAAAGCACAGACTGATACCTTCAGGTACGGATACAGCTTTTAAATTAACACCATCTCTTATTGACTGTGTTTCAACTAAAGAACAGCCGAAAAGTATCAGAACAAAACCTGAAAGTAAAAGAATCGTCCATGAAAACCTAAAGTGACACATTGTTTTCTCCAAAATATCCAATTACTATATTATCGGAAACCAAATAAAAAAATAAATGGGTTTTGGATATAAATACCGATGTCTATTATTTTAAATGACTACATATCCCATGAAAATTTTGCATCAGTTAAAATAACTTCATCTCCGTTTAGCATTATGAAATCATTAATTTTTACAGTTTTCCGATGACCAGCCGGAATATCTAAGTCAAAATGAAATTGATAAACTGACGTATTTATTCTAACTATTTTCCCATCAACATTACGTAATGTTGAGACACGGGCATTATTTACGACGATAATCTCATCAGGCAAATTCATGGATATTGATACATCTGAAATACCGTCAAACATGGCGCATGAAGCAATTTGAATAACAATACAAACAATTATAGCCAATTTTTTCATTTTTTTTATCCTCCAAAAAACCTATAAGGTCTTTAAGCGCTCCCCGATAACAACCGATTCAACCTTTTGACGAAGTCTGAAGGTTCCTTGAGCTTCACCCCCTCAACCAGCAGCGCCTGATCTAGCAGAACGGAAGAAACGTCGGCTATGAGCTCTTCGTCGTCTGTTTCCTTAAGTCGCGTGACGATGGGGTGCTCGCCGTTTACTTCCAGAATCGGCTTGATGTCGGTCATATCGGACTGGCCCATGGCCTTGAGCATTTGCGCCATTTGCAGTGTGGGGTCGTTTTCGTCAGCCACAATGCAGGAAGGGGAATCGTGAAGGCGGCGGGAAAGCTTAACATCTTTTACCCTGTCGCCCAGGGCCTTTTTGATTTTTTCGATGACAGGCTTTATTTCCTTTTCCGCCGCCTTGTCCGCCTTCTCTCCCAGCTCTTCGTCAGCGCCGGAACGGTTCACGGCTTTTAGCTCCCAGGTTTGCGCTTCTGTTTTGCCGTCCGCATCCGGGACTTCCTTTCTGTAGCTGTGCAGGGTAGGTATAACAAGGTCGTCAATCTCATCGTCCATGACCAGCACTTCGATGCCCTTGGCTGTGTAGGCTTCCAAAAGCGGAGAAGCTTTAAGGGTTTTTTCATCCCCTCCGGTAATGTAGTAGATGTTCTTTTGATCGCTTTTCATCCGGGAGACATAGTCGGCAAAGCTGGTCCAGCCTTCAACGGATGAGCTTTTGAACCTGACCAGATCCTGAATCGCATCGCGGTTGACATAGTCCTGATACAGCCCTTCCTTCAAAGGCCGATTAAACTGGCTGACGAAAGTTTCCCAGGTTTTCTTAGCTTCTTCGTCCCCTGCGGCAGCCTTCTCCGCCAGAGACCTAAACTCGGAAAGGAGTTTTTTAACCGAGGCGTTTTTAATGTTGACCAGTATTTTGTTTTGCTGGAGAATCTCGCGGCTTACGTTTAGCGGGAGGTCTTCAGAATCGATAACCCCGCGGACAAAACGAAGCCAGGTGGGCATGAGCTCTTTGTCGTCATCGGTGATAAACACCCGCTTTACGTAGAGCTTTACGCCGGGGTGGTAGTCCACATGGTACAGGTCGAACGGGGCTTTTTTTGGTATGTAAAAGAGGGTGGAGTACTCAAGTGTCCCCTCGGCCTTTGTGTGAACATAGAAAAGCGGATCGTCCGAATCGTGGCCCAGACTCTTGTAAAACTCCTTGTAGTCCTCATCTTTTAGTTCCGATTTGGCGCGGCGCCAAAGAGCCGTACCCGAATTGATCCTGTCGCATTTGGTTTTGCTGCCCTTCTCTTTCCCTTTGTCATCATATTCCTTTTCGTCGTAGGTAAGGTAAATGGGAAAAGCCACGTGGTTGGAATAACGCTTGATGATGTCTTCAATGGACCAGCGGTTTGCAAATTCAAGCCCTTCCTCGGTCATGTGGAGGATAACGGTGGTGCCCTGGCTGTCGCGGCCATAAGGTTCCATGTCGTAGCCATCCTTGCCATCGCTCGTCCATTTCCAGGCGGCTTCTTCCGCAGCCTTGCGGCTGATAACCTCGATTTTATCCGCCACCATAAAGGCCGAATAAAAGCCCACCCCGAACTGGCCTATCAGGTTTGAATCTCTTTTTGCGTCGGCGGACATTTTTTCAAGAAACGCCTTTGTCCCGGAGCGGGCAATAGTGCCCAGGGAATCGGCAAGTTCGGCTTCGTTCATTCCGATGCCGTTGTCGGAAACCGTAAGGGTCTTTTCATCCTTGCTGAAAGAAATATCAATTCTGGGATCGAAACTAATGGACTTGTAAGCCTCGTCCGCAACGGTCAGGTATTTGAGTTTGTCCAAAGCGTCGGAAGCGTTAGAAACCAATTCCCGTAAAAAAATTTCCCTGTTGGAATAAAGGGAGTGGATAATGAGGTGAAGAAGCTGGCTCACCTCGGTCTGAAACTGATGTTGGGCCATCATAAAACTCCTTTTGTGGTTTTGCTAATATATAAATGGTAACACATATAAGTTACAATACTCAAAATAGCAAAAATCGTGAAGCATCCAAAAAGAGGGCGGTAACCGGCATGATCCACGATGAATCCGCCGAAGAAATTTCCAATGAACGTAGGAAGCCCTGTCCCTGCCGAGACATACAGGGTCATGCCTAAAGAGCGATGTTTTGGAGGCACGCTGCTCGAAATAAAAACTACTGCCGCAGGATGGAATAGTCCGAAACAGCATGAATGGAGCAGCTGCGCGATGATAATTCCTGCCTTGAACGGGAAAATCGCATATAACGCCAGGCGCAGGCCCACCATTCCGCTTGAAAAGACAAGTACAGGCATCGCGCCAAAGCGTCGGATAATACGGTCAGAAAGGTATAAAAAAGGCATTTCGGCTATGGTTGACAGCGCCCACATAAGCCCAACTGCGTCCCAATGCATGTACTCAACCAGATACAGAGAGAAAAAAGAGTAAACCGGCGTCATTGCCAGGCGGTTCAGCGCAATGCTGACTAAACCAATCACAAAAAAGGGCGTCCAAATTGATTTATCACTCGATCTTTCTGTGAAATCTTTAGATTGAGATTTTTGGCCTGAATAACCCAATGGCAGAAAAAACGTTACAATTATACCAAGTAAGGATGTCATGCTTATCCACAGGGCTATATTCATTGCTGTGTTGGGCTGCAATACCGGCACAAACTGAAAAAAAAACAAAATGCATGCAAAGGCAATGGAACCAAAAACTCTGGCCTTTCCGTAATTACCGCTTTCTCCCAGCTTTATTGTAATTATTGCGTCGGTTAGCGGCATCGCGGATCGATAGCCTATAGCAAGCAGGGCAATAAAAACCGCGCTTGCCACCGGGCTGATAAAAATCGCGAGAGGTATGGCCGACGCCGCGCTTAAAAAATATGTAAGGGTAATACAGACCTTGTATTTGCCGCGCCTGTCAGCGTGGCGGATAAACAGGAAAGGCCCGATGATACCGGCCCCCTCGGAAATGGCAAGAAGTATTCCAACTGAAGTCGCATTATAGCCAAGATCGCGTATTAATATCGGTAAAAAGGGGGTAATTGCGCCATAAACAAAGAAAAGGGTAATATAAGCCGGAGCGAAATACATTTATTGAATTATATATTTTCAGAAACCTAATGACAATATAAACCAGGCAGAGTGGGCGCTACGGGCTGCATAGTCCGGGTTCACCTATCTTTTTTGGACCTACAGAACCGTCAGACCGAAGGTCTGCGGTAGCCCCGCCCTGTCTTTACTGCTTTATATACTTTTAATCAGGATCAAGGTCGGTAGAAAGGCGGTTTTTTATCGCGAAAAGGCTTGAATCCACAGTTCCGCGAGGGATGCCCAGGATTTCGGCAATCATGCGGTTTGAGGCGGATAATCGCATCCCGGTAAGCCGCTTTCGCATGGCCTTGTATCTTTTTTTTGCCCGTTCAAGGCGCCTTTTCATTTTTTCGTGATGCTCAGTCCCCGGTTGGGCGTTGGTCATGAGTTTTTCGTATGCCAAACAGCGGTAGTGCTGGCAATGGATCCTTTCCTTCAGATCCATAATATCGGCATCTTTTTCGGAACGCTGTTTTCGCAGCTCATCGATCAAGCCCTGAATTTCGCTTACATCCATTTTGATGGCTTTGGCCACTTGTTCTACAAATTCATTGGAGACAAAAAAATACGACTTAAGGAGGAGGAATAATATTTGTTTTGGGTTTAGGTCCTCGGGGATGGTTTTATTTTTCCGTTCATCAAGATATTCCGGCTCGTTTTCAAAAAGCAATGTCTCTTCCGCCTTGGCCCGCCAGCAGACATATTCCGTGACGTTGTGATCGGATTCCCTGCACCTGTATTCCCTGGCGGCGCTGTTTACAAGGCCGGTAATATAGGCATCGAAAGATGAGCCCAGGTTCCTGTAAAGATCGATAGCCCTGGCAAACCGGGGATAAAGCCAGGAAAGAAAATCGCTCCACCGTTCCTGGTTTCCGTTGAACATTCGAAACCTTTCAAAATTATTCAGGAGATGTTGAAAAATCCTTCCTTCAAAAATTTTCTTTGGCAGATCCCCCACTATATACAATTTATACAAATCAGACAGGGGTGTGTCACAATCCATGGAAGCCTCCTATAGCGCCTGGTTGATTTCTATGTACCAGATCATTTTTTTGTCGGTATAAGGATTATGGGATTATTATGCGGTTTTGCTTTTTTTTAGATTACAAATATCATTTATTATTAACGGCATTATTTTTTGTTCATACTACTGGCGATAAAAATTATCTTTGGGTATGATTTGATCATTGCGGCAACCCGTATGCTTAGCTTCTTGTAATTAGGTTTTCCGGCTATTATATTTAAATAAAGACAAATGGCCACCGCTCTTTCCCCCTACAAGCTTGGTAAAGCCAGGGATATTTACAATGTTTTTAATATTTTTAACGCCATTTCCTGGGCTTTTTTGGCAGGCAATATTGTAACGCTTTTTGCCCTCCGCATCGGGGCTAATTCCACATATATCGGTATTATCAGCGCGGTACTATACGTTTCTTTCTTTTTTCTGCCCCTGGGGAAAATTTTAACCAAACGGTTTGCCATAATAAAAATATATAGCTTCACCTGGAGTAGCCGGGCTATCGGTATGATCCCCCTGCTTATAGCCCCTCTGGTTTTTGCCTTTGGCCACAGGGATTTGGCCCTTTTTCTTATTTTAATCGGAGTTACCCTTTTCCACGTCACTCGGGGTATAGGGATGATAGCCAACAACCCTGTACTGAGCTATCTTTCCCAGGGCCCGGATCGTGGGAGCTATATGACCCAGATCCAGATAATTAACAGCGCGGTGGGAATGTTCGCGGGCTTTATTATTGCCATGCTTTTGGGAAGGGACCCTCCGCTTTTTCTGTACGCGATAATCATGGCTGTGGGGATAGTATGCGGCGTATTCAGCGGAATTCTGGTAGGCAAGATTCCCGAACCGGAACGGGAAGAGGGCCTAAAAAACAAAAAACTTTTCGTGGTAATTAAAGAAGCCATGACCCAGCCAGCCATCCGCCTTTTTCTTTTTATTTTGTTGATGGTGGCTCTTGTATCCGGCGTATCCAGAACCTTCCTTATAGTCTACAGCCGCGAAGTCTTTACCCAAAGCGACGGCATGATTTTTTTATACGCTGTGTTTGGCGGCCTTGGAAACCTCATGGTAGGGCTGGTAATAAAATTCCTTGTTGACAAAATTGGCGCAAAACCCATATTCAGCTTCTGCGTAATTTTGGGCCTCGTGAGCATGATTCCGGTTGTTTTTTTCCCGGCGTCAATCAGTGAAAATTTTACCACGGTAACCCTTTACCTTACGTTCATGTTCTTCATGCTGAATTTCGGCTGGCTTGGGGCGGAAGGGGTAATGCAGACTTACTTTCTGGGCCTTATACCATTGGAACAGATGGTGGATATGGGAATACTTTATTTTCTCGGCTTTGGCATAGCCGGTGCGGGGGGATCGGTTTTAAGCGGTATACTTCTTGACACCGCCGCGGCGGTCACCGGATCCGCAGTCATATCTTTCAGGATCCTCTATATAATTCTTATAGCTATCAGCGCTTTAACTTTATTTCTTATGCGAAAACTAATACCTCTTGGGGCGCTGCCTTTCAAGGGCGCGATGGAAGTAATGTTTTCTTACAGGGAACTAAAGGCCATAAGCCTTCTGGACAAACTGAATAAAACAAGCGACTCGGGCGTGGAAGAGGCAATTTTAGGAGAGCTGCAAGACTCCCCTTCCGGCCTGGCAATTAAGGGCCTTCTTGCCAGGGTCAAGTCCCCGCGCTTGCCCGTACGCATGGAAAGCATCCGTGCTATTGACGCCTTGCCTGAGCTTGACGAAGACGCGGAGCGCGCCCTGATAGACGATATTATCAATAACCCCTTTACAACGGCGTACAGATCAGCCCGTACATTAGGGAACCACCGCGTCTTTCAGGCCATACCTCTCTTGCGGGAACTTGCTATTTCCAGCGATTATATGCTCGCCGGTGAAGCGATAATCGCCCTGGCAAAACTTAAGGACATTGCTTTTAAGCCGCAGTTGGAACAAATCATAATGGAAACACAAAACCCCAGGCTGAGAATCGCCGGGGTTGAAGCCATTGGCATTTATGGCTTTACTGACTCCCTGCCTATACTGCTTGATATGCTCAGAGTAGCGGATCCGCCGCCATACCTCAGGGATGAAGTAGTCATGGCAATGGCCAGTATCCTGGGCATAGATAACAAATATTATTCGCTTTTGATCCGTTTTCTGGCCAATGAATCACTCGCCGTTACCCTGGCCATGGATGAGGCCGAATCGGTTTATGAGTATTGCTTGTCCGTACACGGCCACAGGCGCAGAAAAAAAGAACATGGCCTGGCAAGCCTCCAGAACCACACAAAGACTTTTCAAAACGCCGTTTTAGAATACATACAGGGCTCAAAGGGGGAGCAGCTTTACCGCTGGATAATGGGTCTCCCGGACGATCTGGTTAACGGGTCCGCCCAGATGATCCTGGCGGAAATAACCATAGATGAAGATTTTATGTCTTATCACCGCCTAAAACTCCTCATTATTCAATGGGCCGCCCATGAACTCAGGCTCTGGACAAATAAGTTGAAAAAAGAATAATAGAAATGGCATGAACCCGCTAATAAAAAATATCTTTTTTATACTCGTAGTCTTATCGATTTCTTCCTGTTCGCGTTTGTTGGGGTATGGGGTTCTTCTCTGGTCTGTGGAAGATCCGGCGGTGCCTTCGGGTACTGTATTGCCGGTGTATATAAGGTCCAATATTGATCATGTTTGGGTGGCGGGGATACCCAAGGAATTTCGTGCGAACGGCAGCCGTGTGGATAAAATAGAAATCCCCCTCCCTAAACTCGAGCTGATCGGCAGTAAAAAGAAAGCCAGAGAACGGGCTGACGCGTTCAGTTCCTATGCTCTTGTTTACGCGGAGACATTGCAGGATGGGCTTCCCATAAGAGACAATCCCGATAACGGCGCCAGGCGGGTTTACCGGCTTAAGCAGGGGGAGATAATAAAAGTTTTGGCTCCCACTCCAAGGGGAGTGGAAGCGGTTGGTGCAACGGGGGATCCTCTGCCGGGTGAATGGTACAAGGTTCTGACAGAAGATGGCGTTACCGGCTATTGTTTCTCTTACCGGTTGAAATTATTCAATCACACCGGTGGTTCCCTTGCCGCGATTATGCTTGGACAGCAGGAAGCGGAAGATCCCAATTTGGACAGGCTTTTGTCCCGTACCTGGTCGGCTGAATCCTACGGAACAATGGTAAATACCGGCAAAATAAACCTGGACGAGCTTTCGTATCACTGGAATTTTGATCCGGGGCAGGACACCGGCATTGCCAGAATCAAAACAAAAGATCTGGAGCTTAGTGTTGAGTACACCAAGATTCGCTCGACAGGAACGCAGTCCTGGCGTTTTGAAGGGACACCCCTGCAGATGAACCTGCGTTCAGATACCACACTGGCTGTACAGTTTACCGAAGAAAACGGAGTACTGCGAACCCTGCTTTTTGTAGCCTTGCCTTCCTCTGTTGATGACATTATCTTACAGGAAACCGCGCGCCGGCAAGAACTCTTCCGCAATATTTATGAGCTTGGGCCGGTATACATCAGCAACAATTACGGAACCCTTGTTTTCAGCGAAAACGGGCATTTTACCTGGACCGGTAATTATCTTTTGGTGCCTCAGGTGATTTCGCCTTCTGCTTTGGGGAGCGGCGTACTGGATATGCGGCTCCATGTATCAGATGTGTTAAGCAGCCGCTATGACGGGGCGTTCACCTTGCGCTTTGACGGAATCGGCGGCATCAGGACAACTACGGATTTCATTTACGCTATCGATCCGCAGGGCCTTAGAATGGAATATGTACCTGAGACAAGCCTGGATGGAATTATCGTTGTCAGGCGGGCTTCTTCTCCTGTTGTGATCTATTTCTTCAGAAACGATTTCCAGGACGACAGCTCTTCCTTATTCCCACAAGACTATGAGGGAGAGGAAAGCGATTCAGAATACATGGTTGAGTATGAATAATGGCCTTTGTCCAATTTTCCAGGGTCTGCCTTGCTTTTGGCGATCGTGACATACTAAAAGACGTAAGCCTCAATCTTGCTTCAGGTTCCCGCGCAGCTTTGGCGGGAGCCAACGGAGCGGGCAAGTCTACTCTGATGAAGGTCATCGCCGGAAAAATCCAGGCGGATTCAGGCGAGCGCTCCGTGCAGAAAGGCTGCCACGTTTCATATTTGCCCCAGTCAGGCATAGTTCACAAGGGCAAAACCCTCAGGGAAGAAGCTGAAACCGCTTACGAAAACATACTGCTGCTCATTGCGCGAACGGAAAAACTGGGAAGGGAGCTTGAAAAAACCACAGGAGATTCAAGCCACACCCGTATGCTTCTGGAAGAACATCACCGCTTATTGAACGAAGTTGAAAATTCCGGCTATTACCGCCGAGACGCGGTCATTAGCCAGGTACTTTTGGGGCTGGGTTTTTCCGAGAGCGACGCGGACAGGGAGACAGGAGAATTTTCAGGCGGCTGGCAGATGCGAATTGCCCTGGCAAAAATCCTTTTGGAAAACCCTGACATCATGCTTCTGGACGAACCGACCAATTACCTGGACATAGAAGCGCGAACCTGGCTTGAATCGTGGCTGGAATCTTTTTCGGGAGGCTGCCTTTTGGTCTCGCATGATCGCTATTTTCTGGACGTTACTGTAAACGAGGTCTACGAAATTTTTCAGGGGAACCTGAAACGTTACGTGGGGAATTACAGCGCCTACGAAAAAACTCGTTCCGCGGAACTTGAGACCCTCGTTAAGCGCTATGAGCTTCAACAGGAGGAAATTGAAAAAACCGAATCCCTGATTCGCCGCTTCAGATACAAGGCAACCAAGGCCGCCTTTGCGCAGGAACTTATCAAACGGCTCGAAAAAATAGAACGCATTGAAATCCCGGAAAACCTAAAGAGAATAAACATCAGCTTTCCGCCGCCGCCCCATTCGCCGCGTGTGGTTCTGACGCTGGAAGGGCTTTGTAAAAGCTACGGACACAGGCAGGTTCTCTCATGGCTCGATCTAACCCTTGACGCCAGGGAACGGCTGCTTGTGGCTGGCCCCAACGGCGCGGGAAAAACCACGCTGCTTAAAATAATAGCCGGAGGGGATACGGATTACGAAGGGCTTGTTAAATACGGCTCTGGTATTTCCGTCGGGTACTTTTCGCAGGACGCTGCGGAAAACATATCGGGCAGCGAGACAGTGGAACAATACATTGAGGCGGAAGCGCCCACATACCTGATTCCAAAAATAAGGGGAATGCTTGGGGCCTTTCTCTTCCGGGGCGACGATGTCTTCAAATCCCTTTCGGTATTGTCAGGCGGTGAAAAAAGCCGGCTTGCAATGCTCAGGATGCTTCTAAAACCCATGAACCTTTTGATATTGGACGAACCGACGAATCACCTGGATTTACAAAGCAAAGATATACTGCTTGACTGCCTTAAAGCTTTCGAAGGGACAATAATTTTTGTTTCCCATGACCGTGGCTTTATGGAAGCCCTGTCAACAAAGACCCTGGAACTTTCCATCGGGAAAACAGCGGGCGAAGCGGAACCGAAGCGGCGGCACCGGCTTTTCTACGGCAACTACGCTTATTATTTGGATCGCATAGCAAGGGAAGAATTAAACCATAGGTTTGTTGGAGAGATTAACGTAAGTGATAATCTGGAGATAAAGCCGCCAAAAAGTCAGACTGCAGCCGAACCTGCCGTTGAGGTTACCGCTGAGCCGCTGCCAAAGGTCATTCTTGTTAAAGCAGGCGGCGAGAAGCCGCTTAGCGCCGCGGAACGCCGGGAACAGGAAAAGCAGAAACAAGCCCTTATGCGCCGGCTTGAGCGGCAGGAAGCGGAAACGCTTTCAGCCATGGAAAAGCTGGAAACCGAGAAGAAACAATTTGAGGAAAAACTTGGTAAGCCCGAGGTTTACTCGTCAGGCGAAAAAGCCAGAGCCGTTAAGCTCGCTCTGGACGAAACAACGGCGACTCTGGAAGCCAAATCCAAAGAATGGGAAAGTATTGCCGCAGAGCTGGAAAGGGCGAGGAAGAACCTCATTCCACAAACGCTTCTTTAAGCAGCTTCAGATCGAGCTCCGGGTACACCGGGAAACGGTCTTGTAGTTTCTTTACCCGATCCAGAGCTTCGGCTTTTGCTTTTTCGTTAATGATGTATTTGGCCTTGCTCTTTTTTGTCGCGTCCTTTGCGTCAGGCGCCTGGCTTGTATTTTTAAGCACCAGCGCGATGATGCTTCCAAGCTCGTCCATCTCCGCTTTTCCCATGCCCAGAGTTGAAACAGCGGCGGTGCCGATCCTCAAGCCGGATGTGTACCAGGGGCCGTTAGGATCAAAGGGAATGCTGTTGCGGTTCAGCGTAATCGCACATTCGTGGAGGGCGCTTTCGGACTGGCGGCCGGTTAAGCCCAATACATGCACGTTGACCAGGAACAGGTGGTTGTCCGTGCCGCCTGTCAGCACCGTTAAGCCATTGTTGATACAAGCGGCGGCAAGGGCCTGGCAGTTGTCAACGATCTTTTTCGCGTAATCCCGAAATTCAGGTTTTGCCGCTTCCTTTAAAGCCACCGCCTTTGCGGCAATCACATGGGGCAGGGGGCCGCCCATGGTTAAGGGGCATCCCTTGTCCAGGGCTTCGGCAAATTCCTTTGTGGAAAGTATAAGGCCGGCTCTGGGCCCCCGCAAGGTTTTATGTGTGGTAGTCGTAACAACGTGGGCATGCGGCACAGGATCGTACTCGCCTGTAAAAACCTTGCCTGCCACAAGGCCAGCAAAGTGAGCCATATCTACCACGAATACCGCTCCGACCGAATCGGCGATCTGCCTCATCCTCTTAAAGTCGATTTTCCTTGGGTATGCGGAATAGCCGGTCAGGAGAATCAGGGGCTTTAACTCTTTGGCCTGCTTTTCAATTACATCGTAATCAAGAAGGCCGGTTTCTTTGGAGACCGAATATGTTGAAACATCGAAAAGCCTTGACGAGATATTGTAGCGATAGCCATGCGTAAGGTGGCCGCCTGAATAATAGTCCAGCCCCAAAAGGCGCTGGTTTCCCAGTTCTTTTTTTAGCTCTTTCCATTGCTCGTCAGTCAGCTTGTACAGGTTGGTTTCGCCGAATTTTTCAAGGAGGGGATTTTCTATCCTGGTGGCAAGTACCGCCCAAAAGGCCAGAATGTTGGCATCGGCCCCGCAATGCGGCTGGACATTGGCGTATTCGGCGCCAAAGAGGTTCCTAGCCTCTTCCGCTGCCAGCGCTTCAACGGCGTCAACATTTTCTGTCGCCGCGTAAAACCGGTGGTATGGGGAGCCTTCGGCGTATTTGTCGGTAAGCAGGTTTCCCATGGCAAGCTGCGTCGCCAGAGAACAGTAATTCTCGCTGGCAATAAGCTTGACCTGCCGCCGCTGGCTTTCCAGCTCCTTGACAATCGAGGAGGCCACCTCCGGCGAATTACGCGCGATCTCGGTCAGGTTGCACAAATAAGCCAAAAAACCGGTATTAATGTTCTCCGG
>Ga0268262_10004015_pt1 | contig 15462 bp, 8 predicted proteins | sample TergutNc150P3_FD_190354 | JGI IMG/M metagenome (GOLD analysis project Ga0268262, IMG submission 190354) | Nasutitermes corniger P3 segment gut microbial community from laboratory colony in Florida, USA - Nc150 P3 (SPAdes) (version 2) | ecosystem: Host-associated > Arthropoda: Insects > Digestive... | reverse complement strand
CTTGCCTCTTTTGATTTTGACTCATCCCCCGGCGGATAAAGTGTATTGTAAATTTCCACAAACATTTTTTCATAAGCGTTCATTGTCCCCTCAAGAGCGCGGTTAAGCTCAGCGGCCCGTTTTGAGAATCCGTCAGCCTGAAGACGTCCTTCTTCCAGTTTTGGAATTTTTTCAATAAGCTTTTCCTGATATTTTAAGAGTTCAAGCTTAACTTTTTCATTGTTTTCATAGTTTGAAAAACCTTTCATTAATAGTCCGCCGGCAAGATAAACCAGCGCGCTTGTACCCTCTGACAAATTTGTTTCTTTTCTAAAATTTCCATAATTTAGGGCATATTCAATAAGTTCTTGTTTGCTTGTGTCGCTTAGCCGGACGGCCAGCGCAATCACACCCGGTAATCGATCCGGAATTTTAACACTGATGCCACCAACCTTTAAAGCTTGAGCTGCATCCTCAATTTTTCGCTTCTTTTGCGCCGCGGTAAGTTTGTCATATATATCGTTGAGCCGTTCGAAAAGCAAAAGAACTTTTTTCCTGTTTTTGGTATAAATATCGTTTTCCAATTTTGCCCTAGCGGCTGAAACACGATAACGAGCCGCAAAACCATCTGCAATAACTTTAATCGTCATCACCTGTAATTCTGCATCCTGGACACCGGCATTGGAATTAAAAAAAGCTTTAAAACCGGTTTTAAATGTATTCCATCTTTCCGGATTATTGACGCATAATTCAAATTCCTTATCAATATCTATTTCAAATTCAGAAAACATTCTTTTTGCTTCTTCTAATTCTGTGGAATTATTCTGATACTCTTCCTGTGCCTGTCTTTCCAGATCAGCCAGTCTGTCTTCAAAAGGACGGGCTTTCTCAATTCTCTCAAGCCGCTTTTGTTTAACTAATTTAAATAATCCGACAATTTTCCATAAAAGAGCAGTAAAAATTCCCCCTGCCAATACTCCCAATATAACAGCCCACCAGGAATTATTGATAAATATTGAGGTGAATATACCGCCGGCTGCCATAAGAAAGGGAAACGATACGGCTTTCAGTCCTCCGGCTTTTTTTATTTGCGCTAAAATAAATCCGGTTAACCCGCCCAGCAAAATACCCAATATTACCCACCAGAAACCTCCGATAACCTTTCCGGCAAAAATGCCGCCTATAAAGCATGTAAAACATATTATCATGAGGATATCTTCAAAATCATCCTTCTTATCCTCATCCTCATCATCATTGTCATTATCATCATTATCCTTATCCAGTACCAGTATCCCAACAAGCGCCGAAATTGTAAAAAATCCAAAAACACCGCCCCAGAATCCGCCGAGATAAGCAACTCCTGCGATTATACCGCCGACAAAAAGACCAACAGCAACTAACAAACCAAATAAACCTTCACGTAAATCTTTTATTTTCCACAATAATTTGGTTAATTTTCCTTCAATTTCTTGTCTTTTTGACATTGATTTAAATGATTTTTTATATTTTTTACACCAATAATATCCTTTTCCATCTATATCTTCTCTTTGAGTACATACTCTGCAATTTTCATTGTTTATACTTACACATTTACTACTATAATTCTTCTTTATTTCTGAATTATTTGTTTCATTTTTATCAGCAATTCTATTTGGTTTTTCCTTCATTTCAATATACATCCAATAATAAATTTTTTTTATAAAAATAATATGCGCCTTCAGCATGTATGTTGGTATCTATTATTGCAGTTGTCATATAACCAATCCATGACACCGGAGCAATAATAATTGCAATCAATAAAAGTTTGCTTATCTTCCTTTTCATTTCCATATTCTTCTCCATTGAAATAGGTTTATTGCAAAAGACATACAACACCGCCTGTATTGCCAAAAAATGAGAATGTTTGAATTGGTTGGATTGAATATATGCTGCTAGATAGTTGACATGGTTTAGGCTGTTAGGTGTATAATTGCCTGTTGCCTGTTGCCTGTTGCCTGTTGCCTGTTGCCTGTTGCCTGTTGCCTGTTGCCTGTTGCCTGTTGCCTGTTGCCTGTTGCCTGTTGCCTGTTGCCTTAAGCAATTCGGCGAAGCCGAATTGCATTTGACCGAGGTCTGTCCAGAAAATGAAGAAATATCTGTTGCCATCGGCCTGTAGCATTTTTCCATAAGTGGGGTATTTACTGGGCCTCTCACCGTGCCGCATTTGTGCGTCAACGCCCCTTGACGGAGCGCGGTTGTTGGGGTGTGCCTTGTTGCCTGATTGACTTTGACCTTTGGCCGTTATTCTGTCTGTTAAGGCTGTTTTTTCACTCATTGGGATTATTTTATCACACTCCCGGCGAAAGTATCAAGAGAAACAGGCGTTTATGGGGGTAAATTCCGGGCAAGGTGGAACGACCATGATAATTGTGCAGAGATCGTCTGCATAATTTCCAAGTCAGGATCGCATTTCTTCTGGCAGAACATATCTTTATTTTAATTTCTTCAAAAACGGACAAGTATTCTTTATTGTTCATGAGCATAGTCTCAATTCCTCCGTGTAACTCCGTGTACTCCGTGGTTATATTCTTCTTAATTAAAAATTAAAATTTATTTCTCCGTCAGATTACTCACGCCATCCCAGCTATCCGGCGGCGGCTCTTTAATAAACGCTTCACAGCGTTTGAAGTATTTGGCTGAGGGGCCGCCGTTTTCGATGGCGTGGGATTGTTTGAAACCCTGCGCGGCTTCTTTCCATTTGCGGTTATTGAAGTAATCCAGCGCCTGATGAAAAATGGCGACGAGTTGTTTTTCCTGCGGGGTCGCGTCTTCTGTAGTGTTCAGCAGTTCGTGAAGCTGGACCGGCTCGTTGATGCCGACTACCCGGACGCGGTCAAGCCTGCGGGTGAGAATCTTGCCTTCCGTTTCCCGGATGGTCGCGTCCGAGGCGAGTATCCAGGTGCCGTATTGTTTGTTGACGCCTTCAAGACGGGCGGCCAGATTTACCGCGTTTCCCATAATCGTGTAATTCATTTTGTTGCCGGTGCCCATGTTGCCGGCGACCATGTTGCCGGTGTTGATGCCAATTCTGGTCAACAGCGGAGAGGGAGAAAGCCCGTCTTTCATAATGGTTTCATTCAGTTCTTTTTCAACCCGCTTCATGGTAATGGCGGAGAGGCAGGCCCTTAAAGCGTGATCGGGAAGTTCCATGGGCGCCCCGAAGAAGGCGATAATGGCGTCGCCTTCATATTTGTCAATGGTTCCCTTTTCTTCCAGCACTACGTCGCTCATGGCGCTCAGGTAATAGTTGAGGAGGTGGACGAGTTTTTCAGGATCAAGTTTTTCCGATATGGTGGAGAAGCCCTGAACATCGGTGAAGATCGCGCTCATGTGGCGCATGGTTCCGCCCAGCTGAAGGCGGGAAGGATCGGCGATAATTTCTTTAACAACATCCTGGGAAACGTAGGTGGAAAAGGCTTTGCGGATAAATTGTTTTTCCCGCTCTGAACCCGCGTACGAAATTATTTCCCGCACTATAACGGCGCTGATCATGGCGAAAGTTACCAGCAGGGGGCTGAAATAAATTCCCGTAAAACGGAACAAAGCGGCTGCCGCCGCGATTACCAGAGCGGTTATCACAAAGCCCGATACGGCTCTGGGTACCGGCAAAAGTTTGGCGCTGGCAAGAAAAAACAGGGTTACAAAAATCAGGACGAACAGCATCGGCCACATTCCGCCGATGGGGAAAATGAACGTTTCTGAAAGGATCATGTCGAGCACTACCCCGTGGGTTCCTACATTGATGTACTCGCCGTAAAAGGGGTTTGCGCCCATATCGGTGGTTCCCGTATCGACCCGGCCCAGGATGCAGAATTTATCCTTTACCAGATGTTCTATTTTCGCCGTTATTTCCGCGTATTTGTCCAGGTTAATGGCAAGATACTCCGCCATGGTCGCTATATAAGCGGCAGTATCGCGGATCGTGTCTTCATTTCCGGGAAACTTCGCGGCTAAACTCGGAAGCAGGGCGTTTACCCTGGCGCCGGGATCAATGCTGAGCAGTTCCCGTATAAGGCCGCGGCTTTGGCTGCGGTAGTTCACATAAGAGGCGAAATATTCCTCGGAACATTGTTCCAGGGCCGCGGCTTTGATTTCGCGAATCCCGTCGAAAAGTTCCGCCAAATCCCCGGTGATAAACGGTATCTTTGCCAGAGCGGGATCAAACCGGGCAAAGAAAGGAAAATCCTCGGCGGCCAGCGCCCGGACATACTGCTCTATTTGAACCTCAAGATCTTCCAGCAGGGAAAAATTCTCAAATGAAATATGATGATAACTGTCTTTATAATCTTTTTTGGGCCAGTCAAGCATCATCCGGCCCTTACCGTCCAAAGGAATGGTAATATCCCTGGTGACGCCATTGGGTAATTGCGCCGCTTTTATAAGAGCCTGGTGATTGTTCAATTCAATTTCAGGCCTGCCCAGATAATTGATCAGGGGGGCGAAGGCAAGCTGCAAATACCAGTGGTCGTGAATATTTTGGGCAAGGTAGATACGCCGCCGCACGCCGTCCGTGTCAATTTCCACATTGGTATAACCGGCCCCCTGCGCGGACAGGGCGAAACCGGGCAGGGCGGGCAGAATGTCGGTAAATTTTCCCTTGTTGGTATTGGGCGCCGCTTTAACCGGATAGGAAAAGTGTTCTTCCGCCAGGGGCCGCCGCTCCGCCTGCTCGCCAAAGGGAGGTTCGGCGCGGAGGTTCAGGGTAGCCCAGCTTCTGCCGAACAGCGCGGAAGACTGAATCAGGTAGAGGTCATTGTCCCGCGCTATGCCCTGGGCTCTGGCAAAAAGTTTGTTTTGTTCATCGTTGACAATACCGGCAAAAGCCTGGGCGTAATTGTCAATATCGGCGCGTCTTAATCTGCCGGAACCCAGGGCGGAAAAAATATCCGCCGCCGCCGAATTGATTTCGGAAAAACTCCGGGTAAAATCCGCGGGCAGGCCCTGGTTCAGGTAAATGGTATCTACCCCCTGGGGGCCCCGGTCAATGTATTCAATATCAAAAATTGCCGCGCGGGCTCCGTATTCCTTCAGGCGCAAAAGCGCGTCCGCGGTTATTGAGCGGGGCCAGGGAAAAACTCCGTTATACGCAATGGCATTGTCGTCTACGTCAAGAAACGTCACATCCGCGGCGCGTTCCCGGTTTGAGCGGAAATGAAGGAACAGATCATAGGTCCGGTCTTCCAGGGCCCCGAATATTCCCAAAATATACAGCAGCGAGAAAAAAACCGCCGCCGCAAATCCTATCAGAAGATTTTTCCAATTCATGAGGCTATAGATAATCCAGCTTAATGGTAAATTGTCCGTTTTCGGAAGAAGCGGCTCCGGATGTCTTCGGCGTGTTGCCCCCGTTATCCGACCCTACCGGCGCGGAGGGGCGCAGATTCCCGTTTTTGGTTTCAAAGGAGGTTGCGGCCTTGCCGTCTTCTTTTATCCGGGAGGAAGAACCGCCGCTTACCAATGTTCCGCCGCCCCGGCTGCCCCTGAAACTTACCGTGCCATGATTTACATAAAGGTTCCGGGTATCGAATTCAAAACTTGTACCCCGCACCGAAGCGGTGGCGCTGGGACTGCTGACCGACATGGCGGCTTTGCTTCCCACCGGAGGGTTTACGTCCACCCGCACTCTTCCGGCCTGGAGATTCACATTAAGGGTTTCGGCGCCTGATGAGGCGTTGATCTCCGTCAGGGACAGGCGGGTCAGGGGCCGCACCGTCAGCAGGGTGCTTCCCACCTGAATCAGGGCGGTGCTTTTAAAACCCGTGGAGACCACCGTTTTCTGGTTTACCGTATCCCCGATTTTTGCGGATACATAATTCTCGGCGCCGGGATTTTTCAGTTCCACCGTGCCGCTTAATTCCCGTATCGTCCCGTTTTGGGCAAAAACGCCCATGCCCATTATCATCAAAAAAAACGCCAGAACTGTTCTTTTCATGGTTTTCTCCTTGTTAATATAATACCAAAATAAAGTTCATTTCAACCCGCCAGAGAAAGGGGACATCCCGCGCCACATTTCCCATTTTGGGCAAAAACGCCCCGCCTCCCAGATTTATCTGTATGTCCGAAATCGGCGCCCAGAGGAGCCGTCCGAACAATTCAGTCCCTAAAATAGAATTGCCGCTGTTATCGCCGTCGGCGGTAAGCGGGTATCCGCTGTAAGTGCCTAAATCGTTGCGTATAAAACAGGAAGCGGTAAGACCGGTGGAAAGAGTCCGGTGCATCCGGCACAAATAATCCAGCGAAACAACCGAAAGCCCCGAAATTTTTGCCTTGAGGATATCCCCCTGATACACGGTGCTCAACGGCAGAAACGCCGTCATCTGGGAATCAGTGTTATCCGGCATCCCGCCGGAGTAACGCCACATCAGCGAAAGGCGGGTCGCCGGGAACATCCAGCTGAATTTCATTTCCCCCGCCAGGGCGATTTTATATTCGTCCGAATATTCTACCGCTTCCACACATCCTCCCAGGTCAATGGTAAGATCAACAATCGGCACGGAGATTCTTCCCGTTAAATACTGGCTGTCTATGCTGTTCTCTCTGGCAAGATCAAACTGGCCAAGAAGGGCAAGTCTTATCTGCGCCTGTTCAGCCAGGCCAGAATGTCCCCATTCCAGCGCCGAAATAACGCGGCGGGGGGCAAAATAGGTATCCGTAAAATTCTCATAATCCAGGGGGGTATTATACGATTGCAGTTCCGCCGGAGTCATGGTAATCTTGGCCCGTTCTTTGTAGAGCAGTCCCGTATACCAGGCCCCCATGCTGACGTTTCCCCTTCCTACATCCAGGGAAAGATATGCCCCGTCAAAAAGCCCGTCCGCGATAAAACCCAGAGGGTCGGTATACTTCATACGGCCCAGTCTGGCTTCTCCGCTTTCGGAATGCCAGGAAAATTCTGTCCGCAGAAGTTCCGGCGTGTAGGACAGGGTTTCCTTTTTCCAATCCGCCGTAATGCTTGCGGAAAAATAAAATCCGCTGTTATCCCCCGGAAAGGCGGAGAACCACGGGATAAGAGTGCCTGAATATTCAAGCGCGTCGCTTTTTCCAAATGTGTCGCCTCTTCCGAAATCAAAAATGCCCTCGTTTTCAGAACCGTGATACTCGGTAGTCTGGTCCAGAAAGAGGCCAATATCCGCCCCCCAGAGGGGCGCCCGGGAGGACAAGCCGGGGAAAAAAATCAACATACATGCCAACAGTTTCAGGTATTTTTTCATGGCCAATCCTTCCCGCCGGCCGCGTTTTCCTGATATGACAAAAGCCGGTTTATCAGAAACAACAACTCTTCCCCCGATACGGTCGTTTCCGGATCGGATCGGCCCTGAATAATATCCTGGTATACCAATTCCCGGTACGCGTGGTGGGGGCTTTTTGTCAGGGAATACCACATTCCGCCCCTCATGTCGAAGGCCTGCATCAGCAGCAGGGAAACGTCGCTAAGCCGCGCGGGCTGCGCCGCCGACGTTCTTCTGGGCAGCCAGCGCTGTCCCACCGCAAACGCGTGGGCCTGCTCCGGATCTTGCAGGTTTGCCGCGTCCGTCGCCGCCAGCACAAAACGGGCCGCCTGCCCGTAACTGACCGCCTGATCCCGCAGCAGCCCTTCCAGTTCCGCCGCGGTCTGCGCAAAAAGCGGCGCGGAAAACAGGCCAAAAAAGAGACCCGCGAAAAACAGCGTAAAAAACTTTTTCAACATGGTATTAAACATTTTACCTTCCTGTTAATTTACCATTCTCCACGTTAATCGTGTCGTTATTATAGTTATTGGGAGCCAGACCGTCATCAGTCCATCCGTCATCTTCACCGGCGCCATAGTGCGCTGAGCCGCTTGTGTCTTTAGTTCCGTCCCGTCCATTAAACACATACAATGCCTGTCCATGCTGACCTGATGATCCATTCGCGTTTAATGTTTTATTCGCGTTAGAACTGTCTTCTCCCGAAATGACGCCATTGGTTATAAAGAATCGCCCATAACTGCCCACAGCCACTCCTCCGCCGTTTCCGTTATAGACAATATTACCGCTGATTTCTCCGCCGTTCATGGTAAAGGCGCTGCTGCCGCTGACCACATATACCCCGCCGCCGTATTGACCGGCAATATTGCCGCTGATGGTTCCGCCGTTCATGGTAAATGTACCGCCGTTGTTCACCAGCACCCCGCCGCCGTATTGCTTATTAAAATTATTTTGCAGCGTTACGCCCTTATTCATAATAAACCCGCCGCCGTTAACGGTAATCAAGGGCGCGTTGGCAGTAACAACGGAAGAAACAGTGTTGAGAATACTATTGATATTGACGTTACTGGGAATATTACTGAAATCTTTATTGATAATATAATCGATAATATAATTGATGTTGCTGTCCGTGGTAGACGGGCCGCCGCCGTTAATGGTAATCTGCGCGCTGTCTTTGCCGCTCAGGGTAAGCGTTCCGCCATGGTTAATGGTGAATAAGGAGTCGGTAAATCCCTTGTCCCGCTTTATGGTTACAGAGTTCTCTGTTCCGATGGTAATGGACTTCCGCTCTATGGCGGGGAGCGCGCTGGTTAGTTCAATCGGCCCCCTGGTTTTAATAACAATCGTTTTGGATTCTTGAGAGCTTCCCAGCGCGGTTTCTATTGCCTGACGCAGGGTTCCTTCACCGCTATCACCGTTCTTTGTCACCTCCAGGGGATTATTGGTCTCCTGCGGGGGGGTCGGGGGCGTTTGCGGCCCCGTTTGCGGCTGCCTCATTGGTATGGTAATATCATCGTTTAGTCCGGGTTTTATGTCCGCTTCCTTGATGCCTTCGGCGGCCAGATTTTCTTTGTCGTCTTTGGTGAAGGCTTTTACGGTTATCTTCCACCGTCCGGGAGCCACCGAAAAAGAAGCCGTATCGCCGTAGTTGAGGCGTCCCGTACTTTGATCCGGGCCGGGGCCGTTTGTCAAATATATGTCAAAAAAACAGTTCCGTAGCTGGTCATTAAGCGGCTCTTTCTGGCCATTGGTGAGCGCCCTGCCGCCGTTTTCACCGCCCATGCGGATATTTATCGTGCCTTCGTCGCCCCGCCAGCCGCTCAAACAGGCGCCCAGACCCAGAATACACACTATGAGGATAATTAAAGTACACTTTTTGTTCATAATGAATGCCTCCTATGGGAAACAGGCTTATACTTCTAATTATACCGCCGCCGGACAATAAAAACAATTATGCTTCTATTGTACCATTTCCGAAAAAAAAAGCAAAGAGTAGAAAAAAGTGACTGTTATTTGCTCTTCTGGCATCAGGCGCCGTTCTTGCCAGGCGGTCCGACACAGCCCTGTCGGGGGCTAGACGGTCGTGGCCTTTTTTGACGGACGCTCTGGCGTCGCTTTTATTCTCCCACGCCGTGCGCCCCCGCCAGGGCTGTGTCAGACCGCCCAATAATATAGTCGGCACATATAGCGCCTGGCGCCCTTAATCAAATAACAACCAACAAAGTAAGATGCCGCATTTCTTCCTTTGTTAGTTGTTTCCCTTATGGATGCTGCCGAATATACCGGGCTGCCAAAAACAAACACACGCTAATCAGTAACAGAGCTATGGTTACAATAATCTGAAAAAACATATCAACCTCCAAAAAACCGCCAACATTTTGTCGAGAGTATTGCTTATATAATACAAACACCCTTGCCATGTCAGCGACGTTTTCTTCCGAAGAATATTTTACCACGGAGTACACGGAGTTTCACGGAGGAATAAAGTTATCGTATCAAAACTCCGTGGTACTCCGTGTAACTCCGTGGTTATATTCTTCCTGGCTCCAGTCACCGTTTTACTCCTGCGGCGATATTTTGCTCCCACCCACTACTTGAATCGTGCTGTCTATGTAATAAGAAGGAGAGCCCAAAACGGATGAAGTTGTACCAACAAAATTAGTCCAGGATGAACCTGTACCATATTGGGCGTTATCGAAATCATCTAAACTCCACAATGCCGCTCCTTCTCCTCCATCGTAGACGGTGTTTGGATTTGTATCACCAGTTCCACGAATAATTCCGTCGGTTATGTGGAAGGTTCCATCACCGTCTATATACACCCCGCCGCCTAAAAAAGCCCCATTACCGCATATCAAAGCGGCGCTGCCCTGCATGGTGAAGGTGCTCCTGATGGAAGAAATACCTACCCCGCCGCCACATGGTGCTTCATTGCCGCTGATGGTTCCGCCTGTCATGGTGAATTCACCATACTGCACAAACACCCCGCCGCCGCTGTTGGCACTGGTGCCATCGACGGTATTGCCGCTGATGGTTCCGCCGCTCATGGTGAATTCACTGTCGTTCACATACACCCCGCCGCCATAACCAGTGACGGTATTGCCGGACACCGTGGCGCTGCCTGTCATGGTGAAGGTCCCGCCGTCCTCCACATACACCCCGCCGCCACAGTATGCTCCATTGCCGCTGATGGTTCCGCCGTTCATGGTGAAGGTGCTGCCAGCGTTAGCCACATACACCCCGCCGCCGTTGTCACCGTTAGTATTGCCGGTAATTGTAGAACCATCCTTCATGATGAGTGTGCCGAGACCTACCCATACTAATGGCGCATCATTATCTGACCTGCCCCGCAAAGTGATGTTTTCCAAAATGAGGGTTTTTTCGTCTTCAATATAGAACAAGTTGCCCTTAGTGTTCAGCTCCAGGGTTCCGCCTCCTGTAATGGTTACGGAAATGTTTTTAGTAAAGCCAAAGTCAGAAGGCGAAACGCTTAAAGGAGAGGCAGAGGTAACGTTGATGATGTAGCTTTTATAATCGCCGCCGGTTTGGATTTGGTTGAGAGCGTTATCCCAATCAGTAGAGCTACTAACAGCAACAGGAGGAACCTCCAGTACCCCGTTCACCACTTTAATGGTGTCATTGGTGGTTTCCAGATCGCCGTTAGGTGTAAAAACAAGTGTACCAGCGTCTTTTAACGTGCCGTATTGGGCGGTGCCGGTTGCGACTCCTGCGTCAGTTTCTAAAGACAGCGCCGCGCCGGTGGTGGCCTTGTTACTGTTAGTATCCTCATTTTTTCCGTACACCGTGCCGTCTGTTATGCGGAATACGCCGCCGTCATACACACATACCCCGCCGCCCGTGCTGGGTGTTCCTTTGGCTTCATTGTTGAAGATTTTCCCGCCGCTCATGGTAAAAGGAACAACGCCTTGCACAAACACCCCACCGCCTCGACCGATTACGGTTTTTCCATCGGCTTCATTACCGAAGATTTTCCCGCTGTTCATGGTAAAACTGCCGTCAGCCGCATACACCCCGCCGCCATTGGCGGAAAGTGAAGCGGCGGTTCCCGGAGTCAGGATAGCATGATTGCCGGATACCTCGGCGTTGCCGTTCATGGTAAAGTTGCCGGAATTACACACGCTTACCCCGCCGCCGCCGCCATTGCTGACGTATGCGTAATTGCCGTGTATTCGCGCATCTCCGCTCATCCCGAAAAAGCCTTGGGAAATATACACTCCGCCGCCCCCTCCGTAGGTGGGGTTGGTGGCTATATTGCCGGAGATTGCCCCGCCGCTCATACTTAATTCACCATATTGAGCCACATACACCCCGCCGCCGTTGGTGGCATTATTGCCGGATATTGTTGTGTTGCTATTCATGTAGAAAATGCTGGTATCATTTTTACCTATACCAGAAACATACACCCCGCCGCCGTTGTTGTCGGCAGTATTACCGCTGATGGTTCCGCCGAACATGTTGAATTCGCTGCCAGTGCCCGTTATATACACCCCGCCGCCGTAGGCGAAAGTGGTGGCGGGATAACTAGTCTCAGAAAGGATAGCACGATTGCCGGATACCGTGGCGTTGTCCTTCATAGTGAAACTGCTTCCGTATACATACACCCCACCGCCGCCATTGTTGCCAAAAGAGATGGTAGTTTCATTGCCGGATACCGTGGCGCTTTCCTCCATGGTGAAGCTACCGCCATTCACATACACCCCACCGCCTTTACTATCTTCCCCAGAGGTGCGATTGCCGCTGATGGTCGCGTTTTTACTCATGGTGAATGTGCCGCCAGACACATTCACCCCGCCGCCTTTTTGGGCGGTATTCGCATCTCCTGTTTCATCTCCGCCAATGGTTCCGCCGGTCATGTTAAATGTACCGCTGTTTCTCACACATACCCCGCCGCCGGAAAAACCGCCACTATTGCCGCTGATGGTTCCGCTGTTCATGGTAAATTGACTGTTACTGCCATATACATATACTCCGCTGCCTGAATTACGGCTGACGATTCCGCCATCCATGATAAAAGTGCTGTTAGCGCTCACAAACACCCCGCCGCCGCCTTCAGCATTATTCTTGAGTATCTTGGCGTCGTTACTCGTCATGGTGAATGTACCGCCATTCACATACACTCCACCACCGCCGTCCTCACTGTCATTACGATCGTCTGTTTTATCTCCGCCAATGGTTCCTTTGTTCATGGTGAATGTACCGCCATTCACCGACACCCCGCCGCCGTTATAGGCGTTATTACCGCTGATGGTTCCGCCGTTCATGGTGAATGTACTGTCATTGCCATTCACCAACACCCCGCCGCCGCTGTCGCTGTCCGAGTAGGATGAGTTGCGATTATTTTTCAGCGTTACACCTTCATTCATAAACAACGCACCCTTGTTAATGGTAATCAAGGCCGCTTTGGCACTAGTATTCACTTTTCTGCCGTCAAGGGTAATGTTCGCGCTGCCTTTTCCGCCCAGAGTAAGCGTACCCGATTTGGTATCTTCCCCAATGATGAAGAAAGAACCGGTAAAGCCCCTTACGGGGGCATCCCAGGGGATTTCGTCGTCTATGTATCTGGTAATGGTAACGGCGTTAGCTTCCGCTACTATGGTAATATCTTTATCAATTACCAGACTGCTTTCCAGTTCAATTTTACTAAGCGGCGGCAGCTTAATCCGTATGATCTTTCCGTTACCCGCGTTCTTCAGAGTATCGCGCAGGCTTCCCGGCCCGTCATCAGCGGCGCTGGTAACCAATAAATCAGTTATAAAGTCGGTATCAAAAAATTCATATTCTGTTTCAGTGGTTTGATTTTTATAAATATGCACTACCCGGCTTTTGCTCGCGTAGGGGGGAAGGCTGCCTGGGGCGGCGTTTTTCTCCAGTGTTATCTGAAGCAGATAGTAGCCCGCGTGAATGTTGGGTACCGTGTGCGATTTTGACAAGTCAGTCCAGTCCAACTGCGTATACAGATTATTTGGAGAGCTTTGCTCGGGTAAATCGGTCAGGGTACATGCGGTAACCGAAGCGCCGGTACCTGTATATGTTATTTTGAAACTCAATGTCCCTTCCCCATCCTCAACAATGGGCTGAAGGTTTACCGCAGCGCTGGTGGTTCTTCCGTTGTTAATGGTAATATCATCATCAGCCAATCCTTCCGCGACTATATCATTTTGAATCCTTGCTTCTATTTTCAAACGGTAGACGCCGGGTTCCAGTATAAGCGTTTTATCAACCACCGGATCGGTGTATTCTTTTTCTTGCGGGGGAGTTATTGTTTCTCCTGCCTCGTTTTTGAGTTTGGTAAAGAAATAATGAATGGATAAAACTTCCGGATTCGGTACGGCAGGCAGGGCAGTCCGCGCGTTTCCCAGCGTTACATTGACCCGCAGCGCGCCGAAGCCGTTGGGGATGTTTTCCGTTCCCGGCGCGGGGCGGTTTAAATCCGGTTTTCCGGACAGGACATCCGGACAGCCGCCCAAAATCAGCGTCAGTATGGCAAGGCTTATTATCGCTAAAGGTATCTTTTTCATGGCTGTTCTCCTACTGTATCGTAACCTGGATTTCCGCCGAATACGGCTTACCAGCTTTATAAACCACTACCATCAACTGATAGGTTCCCGGATTATATTCTTGCGGTGAAATGATGGTATAGGGGTAGTCTCCATCAATAACGGAACCCCTAAAGTACCAGACGATACTGTCGTAATCATCAATGCCGTCCCAAATTAACTGAAGGGTCTCGGTTTTCAAAATGGTAATCTCTTTTACAGCCTCGTCATTAAGTTTAAAAGTTCCGTCTTTTTCGTTGAGCCAGAGGTTAATGGTAATAACGGCGTTTCCCTGCCTTGGTTTAATCGTCAGGGTTCCGGCGGATAATCCTGTTGCCTCGTACCAGCCTACCGCCGCTGTTATGTCAAAGGTTACGGTGTAAGAGCCGACTGCCGTGGGAAGGTTAGTTGATCCGTTATAATAAATGGTTATCAAGCCGCCCGATTTGCCTTCTTTGGGCCTTATGGTTACGGCGGTAATTTCGCCCAGTGTCTGCTCCAGACTGCCAATGTCAAAATCGCCGGAGACGGGGGTTTCCGGGTTGGCGGTTTGTTCGGCAATTACCAGCGTTCCCGCATGTAAGCCTGCCGCCGCGTTCCAGCCTGTCACCGCCGCTACGTCAAAGGTTACGATGTAGGAGCCAATAGCCGAAGGCGCGGTTGCATCCCCATCATAATAGATGGTTATCGCGCCGGTAGATTTGTCATGATTGGGCGTTATGTGTACCGTTTTGGGATGGCCGTCAAAAATCTGCGACAAGCCGTTGACGATAAAATCGTCGGCGGTGGGGGTTGAGTTGTTGGGTACTACCGGTTCCCCCGGTTCTCCCGTACTTGTCGGCGTCATTTTTATCGGAATAACGCCGTTCGGTCCGGATTTTATGTTTACCCTGCTGGAACCGCTGGCGTATGGCTGTCCGCCTTGTTTGGCTTCGATGGTTATCGTCCACCATCCGGGAATCACCGAAAAACGAGCGGTGTCGCCGTACTTGAGGCCTGACCGGTGTTGATCCGGGCCGGGGCCGCCGCTCAATGTTATGGTATGGAGTAGTCCGTCAGCGGCATCCCCGGTATCCCGCGCCGCGGTCCTGCCGTCTGCCTCACCGATACTGATACTTACCGTACCTTCGTCCCCCTGCCAGGAGCTCAAACAGGCGCCCAAAACCAGAATACACGCTATGAAAATTATAAAAATACACCGTTTATGCATAAAAAGAAGCCCTCCTTGACTAAAAACAAGCTTTATTATACCGCCACCGGATAAAGAAAACAACTATTCCGCCGCGGGGGGCGCTTAAGAATTTCAACCACGGAGGACACGGAGTTACACGGAGGAGGAAGATATTATCATATTAAAACTCCGTGTAACTCCGTGGTTATATTCTTCTAAAATTAATGCTCATAGCGCTCATAGGCTCATAGTGTCAGTCACCTGTAAAATTACATATAAATGTGTAAAATATACAAAGATATCAATCACCGCTTGATTTTTTTCACAAATAAGGTAGTATATTAAGGTAAGGGCAAAGTGTATAGAAAATCATACAGTTTGCAGCTGTTGAGGTGGAGATTAGCTCGTGATGGGTAAAGTTTCTGGAAACGGTTATATACCTCGCTTTCATCGCGACCCCTTAACGGGGCGCATTACCTGTCCCCCCCCC
>Ga0268262_10004014_pt1 | contig 15463 bp, 12 predicted proteins | sample TergutNc150P3_FD_190354 | JGI IMG/M metagenome (GOLD analysis project Ga0268262, IMG submission 190354) | Nasutitermes corniger P3 segment gut microbial community from laboratory colony in Florida, USA - Nc150 P3 (SPAdes) (version 2) | ecosystem: Host-associated > Arthropoda: Insects >... | reverse complement strand
GGCAACGTTATGTCGTCCTTTATTGATATCCCATCGTTAGCGCTCGTTCTTATCGGTTCATATTTTTCACTTATGATCGCCTTTTCCTTGTCTGACAGTTTAGGAGTCTTTGCCGCTATCGGACTTACCTTCAAACAGCAGGTGTTTAATAATCAGACCATTATTCAAAAAATGATTGCTTTTTCCGAAAAAGCCCGCCGCGAAGGTTTGCTTGCTTTGGAAGACGAACTTGAAGACCTTGATGATGAGTTTATGAAAAAAGGACTGCGTCTTGTTGTAGACGGAACAGACGCGACAGTCGTCAGGGACTTAATGGAACTGGAATTAAGCCAAATGCAGGGCAGGCATTCATTCAAGATTAAACTAATAAATATGTGGGCTACTCTTGTTCCCGGTCTTGGAATGTTAGGTACGGTTATGGGGCTTGTAGGTATGTTGCGGAACCTTGACGATAAAGCGTCTATCGGTCCTAACATGGCTCTTGCTCTTATTACCACATTCTACGGTTCATTATTCTCCAACGTATACTTCATTCCATGGGCAAACAAGCTTATGGTATTTGACAATGATGAAGCCGCTATTAAGGAAATGATCATAGAAGGGGTTCTTTCGATTCAATCCGGTGATAATACGCGTATTCTTACACTAAAACTTCTTGCATATCTTGATCCTGCTACGCGCAGGGGCATGGAAAAAGAATTATTGAAGGACTAGAGTAATTACATGGCGAAGAAAAAGAAACAGGATGAACCTACCCCGAGTACTTGGTTAAATACATACTCGGACATGATTACCCTTTGTCTTTGTTTCTTTGTTATTCTGTTTAACCCTGATGAAGTTACGCAGGCGCAGTTGGACGCCATTGCGGAAGCCATTCGTACAGGCGGCATAGGTTCCATGCCTGGAGGTCTTACTCTTTCGGCGGGGCGCAGCGCGGAATTGGGGAATACAATTATGGCTCTGCCTTCCATGGAACGCGGAAGAGTCTTGGGAACCGCCATGCGAAGAGCCATTTCTGTTTTTTCTCCTGAAATCCGCTCAAACAAAGTAAGAATAACACATGATGAAAGAGGACTTGTTATAACGCTTGCAGGGGACGCATTGTTTAATCCTGCGAGCGCGCGGATTAATATAGAAGCGACCAGGGATATGCTGATGCGGCTTGCTACTTATTTGTCGTCCGATGAATTGCGGGATAAAAAATTCAGAATAGAAGGCCACACCGATGCAGTCGATATAGACCCTTCAGGTCCGTGGGAAGATAACTGGCAGCTTTCATCCGAAAGATCAAGGGCTGTACTTCGTTATCTTGCGGCTCTTGGTATTGACGAAAGACGTTTTCAAATTGCCGGTTTTGCAGATACAGTGCCTCTTGCGACAAATGAAAATGAAGAAGGCCGCGCTCTTAATCGCCGTGTCGATGTGATAATTATAGATGAAGGTCATTTATAAACCAAACGCTGCAAAAGACGGTATAAGTTTATTCATCCAGACTCATGATATAGTCAATGCCGTTCTTCACGCTGATCATCGATGAAACTTTAAACTCTTCCTGTTCCAGAATGAAATGATTTACTCCCAGTGTCTTTGCCTTGGATATTATTTCCCTGAAATTCAAAACTCCCTGATCAAGGTCTACACAATGTTTGTTGTCATCAATTTGCTTAACATGCAGAAGTTTCAGTCTGTTTTTGTGTTTTTCCATATAGGCAAAAGGTTCTACACCGGCGTATGAAGACCAGAAAATATCAAGTTCCATTTTGGACTCAGGCGGAAGGTTTTGAAACAGAATGTCAAGAAGATATTCTCCGCCGGTTTTTACAAATTCATGCGCATGGTTATGATAGGCAAATTTAAAACCGGCGTCATTAATTTTTTTTATTACGGGAGTAATTGTTTTTACCAGTTCCGAAACATCTTCTTTTGTTTTAATGTCGGCTTTGGGACAGACAAAATATTCAGTACCCAGTACTTTATGGTATGCGATTTCTTCGTCAAGGCGTTTGGTAAGCCCTTCAAGACCGATATGGCTGCCGACAGGTTTAAGATTGCATGAATCAAGTGTCTGCTTCATTTCCTGCGCGGAAAGCCCGCCGTAACCTGCAAATTCAACGCCTGTGTATCCTATATCAGCCAGTTTTTTTAATGTACCTTTAAAATCGTTTCCGATTATATCGCGCAATGAATAAAGCTGAATTGAAAATTGATTGATTAAAGGCATACAAGTCTCCCTAACTATTTTCAAAATTGTAACATATACAACATAGAAACGCAATTATACCTAATCAAGACGGTAAGCTGATAAATCCGGCAATTTATCAAGAGTAATCACATGCGGATGATTGTAAACTTTTTCCTTATGCGCCTGAGTGTTATTTGATTCGCCTGTCCAGAAATTTTCCTTGTGGGATTCTCCGTCATAAGAATTATAACGATCATTCCATGTCATAAACCATGACCACATTGCGCCGTCTTTAATACACTCATCGGGGTCGGGGATTCTTCCGTTTTCCGTAAGGGCAATTATGCGATTAGCGGAAGGAACCATCGCAGAAGCGATATCGAATTCTCTTTTTTGAGACGCATAGGAACCTGAATACAAATCGCGTCCTACAATGTCTATAGTATCAGGATTTGGCAGCCATGCAGCATTATCGGCGTTCCAAACCCAGATAAGGTTATTTAGCTGTTTAACGTTTGTCAGATAGTCATGCATGAATTCCCATAGCGCTATGTATTGCGCGGCTCCGCTTGCTCCCCACCAGAACCAACCGCCGGACGCTTCATGCAATGGCCGCCAAAGAACCGGAATATCGCGCTCCTGTAAAATCTTAAGCCTCTCCGCTACTTTATCAAGGTCCTGAACAATAGTTCTGAAATTGTCGCTTTCCCTGTCCAATTTGCCGTTTTTCCATGGGATACGGAATCTTGTTCTGTCAGAATAAAATTCATTGGTCGGACCAACGCGCCAGTGCCAGCAGAATGTAATAATACCGTGGATATTAGGATTGTTTTGCAAAAGCGTGACACCGTTGTTTTTGCCTTCCCACCATTCAATCGCTTCGTTTATCTGTTCATTGCCGCCGAAAAAAGGCGCATTATTTTTGGGTAGTTCAAGAAAGTCAAATCCTTTTAGAGCCGGATATTTACCCGTATCTTTGTACACCCGGGCAATCATGTCCATATATTCATTGGTAGTCCATGATGTATCCATTTGTCCTGATATGATGTTCTTGCCGAATTGATCGGAGAGATAATTTAACAGACGCTTTTTATTCTGTGAATCTTCGGGAGCGCTGCCTTTACTGTTTTTGGGAGTACATGCGAGTATCAAAACTGCCGCGAAAACGGATAGGATAATTTTTAAACAGGCATTTATTGTTTTCATATCTCTTATTATAATGTTAAATATCATAATATATTTATTACTAATTGTCTGTTACAGAATAATATAGCAATAAATTCCTGCGGGGAAATGCCTATTTTCTATGGATAATAGTCGGCATTTCTACATTGAAAGCTTTAAGTACGCAGGTTTTACCTTCGTCAAAAAGACCGTTTTTTACAGCAGAAGTGCGGATTTTTTCTTCAGTTTCCGGGGTAGTGATAATGTCGCAGAGTTGGCGGGAATTTGATTCCATGGCTTTTCCATGCGTAAAGGCTCTGTATGAGCGCATCTCAACAGGGTTAAAGGTCGCTCCGCGCGCTCCATTTTCTATTGCCTCTTTACGGAATAATTCAATTTCTTCTTCATCGCCGATAAAAAAAAGCCCTCTGGTATTAATAGACTTTTTTTCGCCGCTCTTGTGTTCATGCCTGCGCGATCCAAAACGCCGCCAATCATTTGAACCGCGAACCTCGTCCAGCGCGGCAATGACCTGTTCCATAGTTGCGGCATGAGCGCGCTCGCCGTGTCTGATCCGCAGGTTTACCAGAGGCGCGTGAATATAACACCGGTACAAAAAGCCGTTGCCGGGAACGTCAAGATGTGCGCGAGGTATTATGTTTTTTTCTACCAGTTCCGCATCGGAACGGGAAACAATAAACCAGATGATTTCTTTTTCTACCGGAATAGTTATCCTCATAAGCCCTAATCTGTCCCTCAATCCGGCACCGGTTCCAAAAAAAACAACAGGCACACCGATACCAAGTTCCAATATCGCCCGAGCCAATGCGTCGCCTGCCCCTCTGGAAACTGTACAAGCGATAAGGGCGTGTTCTTCAGGAAAAAGTTTGTCTGTTTTTTCGCAAAGTTTATTAAGCTTTTCCATGTCAAAAGAATAAGGTGTCCCCCTTAGAATGCCGATATGCTGCGAAAAAATGCTGCCGCGTCCGCCCATTCCAAGATCAGTCGCCTCTATAATACGGCGCATTACGCTTTCTTCATACATTGCGGGAACGTACATCCTGTAAATCAGAGAGCGGCTTTCATCAAGTTTAGTAACGGGACGCAGTCCAAGAAAACCGCGTTTGTCCTGGAGAAATGTTTGTTTAGAGCGCTGGACAAAAACTTCTGGGAGCGCAAGGTCAGTAAGTAATTGATCCAGAGCAGGGATTATATTCATGTCGGCAATACAGATGATACAGGAAATAGAAGTTTCCATAATTCTCCCTACATATTTTTTAACATGCGTTTCGATCTTGCTTTATCAATAATACCTGATATAAGAATTACGATAATCGGAAAAACGCTTGCTGTTGCTACAATACCGAAAGCGCCATCCGCCCGCAGGGAATCGCGCCCGAGTCCCAGCCCTGTAGTAATAATGATGGGAACGGTGATAGGACCTGTGGCAATGCCTGCAACATCCCACGCTATCGAAGAGAAATCTTCCGGCGCAAATATCGTCAGGAGCAGGGCGATAACATAGCACGGCATAAGAATCCACGAAAGATGGATGCCTCCTGAAGGCAGCATATTACTAAACAAAACCCGCGCAAAACCAATTACCATGCCGCCACCAACGCCCATAGCCGCAATCATTATCAATTTTGAGCGCTTAAAAGTACCGGTGGTCATTTCTTCAACGGTAACGGCAGTAACGGCAAGCCCTGGTTCCGCAAAGATCGCAAAGAATCCCAAAAAGAAAACAATAACAAGTATTACTATGTAAGCGCCAATCATTCCTAACTTTGAGGACATTGAGTCTTTAATAGGAATATGTGTATACCTGTCGCCGCTAAGCCGGTTAGAAACAAATTTTTCAAGGGTTGGTCCGTTTTTCCCCTGTACCCAAATATAGGTTTCCGGTCCCTTTTCTCCCGGGACGGTGATGAGAGAATTTGAATCGACACCGAATACCGTTACGGTTTTGTTTTCATAGAGTGTTTCCGTGTAAGTCCGTTTGAGAGAACTTCCCGCTTGAGAACTTAAGACTGTGATGCCGCCCGTCATTCCCAGAGTAAGCGCAAACATCCCCAGGGCGGCAAATAATATTCCAAGTACGACAATATCGGCGTTAAAGATTCTATCGCGGGCAATTAATCCAATGGCGATGATCAGAACTAACGCAAGAGGCAGTACAGAAAGAAGGGCGGATTTGGCATATCCAAAAAAAGCTTTTGGGGCGAACAGCGGCAACGCTTCAATCGTTTGATCTTCACCTAATTGTTGTTCAGGAAAACAAATTGCGAATTCATCGGTTGAAAGATCGCCTGAGTAAACCGCCCTTTCCGCCATTTTGTATAGTTCGTTGTCTCCTCCCGCTACATAGACCGCTTTTGCCCGCTGTCCCGGTTCCGTAGAAAAAAAAGCCGCTACGTCACAAGGAGCCGGAACTTTTGGACCGAGCATGGCAGCCAGAAAAAGGACGCTTGCCACAGGCAGGGCGGAAGCGAGCGTTACCAGCCCAAGCCCGGAAGCATTGGAATTCTTTCCGCCTATTTTCGCCACGCCCAAACCAAGAGCTAAAATAATCGGTACTGTAACCGCTCCTGTTGCCGCGCCTCCGGTATCCCACGCAAGATTTACAAGCGGGCGCAGAATTGGATTTTCATCGAATATACAACTAATGGCAACAATAACGGGAATAATGATAAATACCGGCGGCTTAAAAGCCCAGCCGAACATGAAACGATAAACGCCCAGCACTACGGAAAGTCCCACCCCGACAGCGATGGCGGCAACTAACCACGATGTGCCGCGGTTTAGAAAAAGGTACAAAAGCGGCGCGTTCCATGCGGCAATTACGCTGCCCTGCTGCTGCAACACAGCTATGGCAGGTTCCGCCAACGTTGCTGTGATCCCCACAATAATTGAGAAAACGGTAACTCCCGCAGCGCCAATCTTTGACGGCAATCTCATTCCGCATTGTTCCCCAAGTGGCATGATCCCCAAAAAAAGTCCTTCAAGGAAAAATGACAGCCCCAAAATCGCCGCAGCTACACAGATTGTTATAGAAAGCGCATTTTGAAGCGGCGTATCCAGCACAAAATATTGAACAGCTGCCAGAAAGACACTTACAATCAACACCGCCTTGAACTGCGGCTTTATTTTGCCAAACGCGTAAACTTTTATTAACGAAAATGATTCCTTAAACGATAAGGTTATCTTTTTTTTTCGGCGGGGAATTAGATTATCTATTAATTTCTTAATAAAGTTCACGTTACCTATAAATAGTGAAGTTTTTTGTTATTTTTTACAAGTAGGCAGAGTATCATTATAAACAACGCGGCAGGTTTTATCTTTTGTCTTAATTATTGTTACTTTGAAAAATAACAACAACCTTTTTCAGCAATTCATTTAGAAAGTTACTCCCAATTGTTTCAATATAATTCCGCTACTTTTCATTTCCAATCATTCAACTTGGTTCGTAAGCTCTGTTTTGAAAGATTCCATTGAATGGTTTTTGAAAAGATATTCGATAGTTCCTTCTCTCGGCGTCTCCGGTTTGGGAACAGTCGCTTTTGTCCTTAACATAAATACCCCTTGTACGTTGTTTGGTATATTATCATAATAAGAATTTGGGAGAAAATCATGGCAAAAACAATTGAAGACATCAAAGAATTATTGGCAACCGAATTGTTTAAAAAAGGTATTGCCAAAAAATATATTGTTGTGAGCGACGATTATACAACGATACAATACAACTGTAAAAATAAAACAAAACGTCGATTGGCAAACCCCGAAGAATTTGTACAAGCTGCCTCTTTTCTGAAACTTATACTTGAATACGATTACCAACAAGAAAATATTTCCATCAATGAGTCGGTACAAATGGGGTCAGGAACGAAAGAAGCCGATATTCTGGTTTATAACAAAAACCACAATAAGATATTAATTGTTGTAGAGTGCAAAGAAGAAGAGATAAATGAACGACAGTTTCAAGTAGCAATTGATCAGGCCTACGGTTATGCACATTCATTAGCGGCAACTTATATTTGGATAACATCAGGCATTAAAAATGAATATTTTGAAATATCTAATCAATTTCCGGTTGAACGGATAGCCATGTCGGATATTCCAAAATGTGACGGAGAAGTACAGCGGTACAAATACGTTAAAGGATTGCACGATCCGGTAAAAGGGACGCAAGGCGACTTAATCCGTAAATTTCAATCGGCGCACGATGCGCTTTGGGGCGGCGGAGCGTTAGCCCCTACCACTGCCTTCGATGAATTGGATAAATTGATTTTCTGCAAGATATGGGACGAACGTTGGGAAGAAAACAATCCTGCTTCAAAAGGAGAACCTTACGATTTTCAGATTATTTATTATCCCGAAGACAAAGAAGACAAAAAAAACAAAGAAGAAAAAGGCAACATTAAAGCCAAAACAGAACTTGAAAAACGAGTACGGGCTTTATATGAAGAGGGACGCAAAAAAGACCCGGAAGTTTTCAAAGACGATATAAAATTGGACAAACATAAAATCTTTACCGTTGTTCAGTATTTACAGGATATTCATTTATCGCATACAGACTTGGACGCTAAAGGGTTTGCTTTTCAAAATTTTGTGGGCGGCTTCTTCCGCGGCGATTTTGGACAGTATTTCACGCCTAACGCCATTGTGCAGTTTATTGTAAATGCGATTGGTGTTAAAAAAGATTACAAAGTATTAGACACTTCATGCGGAAGCGGAGGCTTTTTGCTTCATGCTCTCAAAGAAATAAGAAACCAATCACAAACCATATCTGATCCTGTTATACGGCATAAATATTGGCATGATTTTGCCGCCAATAACCTGTTTGGTATCGAAATAAACGAGCAAATTTCCCGTGTATCTAAAATGAACATGATTATTCATGACGATGGACATACCAACGTAATAACTAACGACGGTTTGAAAAACAATCGAACAATTGAAACCGAAAACCGCAATCTGCTTTTTCAAGACGGTACATTTAATTTAATTATGACCAATCCGCCTTTTGGTTCTACCATCAAAGCCGATGAGGTAAATTATTATAAAGAATACGAATTGTTTGAAAAAAACATAGGTATAACCGAACTTAAAAGCCGTATTGTTGATGACGAGAATAAAAACAAATGGCGATTATCACAAAGTACCGAAATCCTTTTTTTGGAACGCTGTTACAAATACCTTTGCGAGGGTGGTTATCTGGCAATTGTAATCCCAGACGGAATATTGACCAATTCCACAAGCCAGTATGTGCGCGATTGGCTGACGGAAAAATTCCGTATCATAGCCGTTGTTTCGCTTCCACAGCATACCTTTGCGCACGTAAAAGCTGGTGTAAAATCATCTATACTTTTTCTGAAAAAACACCCCGAAGCCCTGACTCGCCAGTTGGAAACTATACTCAACGATATAAAGGCGAAAGTAAATGAAAAAAAAGGGTTGGATAAGGAAGAAAAAGAGGAACATGTTTTAGAATTGTATAAAGAAAATATAAAACGTTACATACAAAATTACCAGATAAAAATGTTTGAACTTGAAAATATCGGGTATGATGCAACGGGAAGAAAAACGGAAGGTAATGAATTGATAGAAGTCGCTGAATGTATTCGACAATTTATGATTAAGGAAAATTTATAAATATGATCAAAAGTGAAGCAAAATTTTATGATGTCTTGAATGAAAGAACAGATGCGCCTTTCTTCAATAGAAGATTTATTTCTTTAATCAATAATATTAAATCTATTTCTCATAAACCTTTATACAAGCTAGTTGATTTTTCTTCTGAAAGCTGGAATCAGAAAGATTATTTTGAAGATTACTTTCCTTATATTGAAATTAGCGCTATTGATATTCATGATGGTACAATTACCGAAATCAGTAATGTAGAAAAAACAAATGCACCAAGCAGAGCAAAAAAAATTGTTAGAAATAACGATATAATTGTTTCTACAACAAGACCTAATAGAGGAGCTATTAGTTTTGTACGAGATATAAATAATATTGTTATTGCATCAACCGGTTTCGCTGTAATTAGAGAAAACGGCGATGAAATTCTTCGTGAATATCTTTATATAATGCTGCGGCAAAAAAGTTCATTGCTTCAGATGGAACAAAGAAGTTCAGGCGGAAATTATCCTGCAATAACAGAAGATGAATTAAAAAAAATATTGATTCCTTTACCGACCAAAGAAATTCAACAGAAAGTTGTTGACCTGTATCAGCACGCCGTAAAAGAAAAACAGAACAAAGAACAGGAAGCCAAAACATTATTGGCAGGTATAGATAATTATCTACTAGAAGAATTGGAGATAGTATTGCCTAAGAATGCTGGGGAACGGTATTTTGAGGTAATTATTTTAGATTTAATTGGGGAAAGGTTTGATGTAAAAGATACTCGTTTCAAAACTTATAAACGAAAAAGTATCAAATATAATGAGATATTAGTTTCCGAAATTGCTAGTATCAATAAAGGAAAAAGCATTACAAAAGACAAAATAATTGATGGTAATTATCCTGTCATAGCAGGTGGACAAACAAGCCCATATTCTCATGCGGAATGTAATGAGATAGAAAATGTAATAACAATTAGCGCTTCTGGCGCTTATTCCGGTTACGTTTGGTTTCACGATTATAAAATATTTGCATCTGATTGTTCTGTAATCCGCTCAAAGGACGAAACCCAATATATGACAGAATACATTTATTCTGTCCTAAAACTCAAACAAGATGAAATTTACAGGATGCAAAAAGGTGCGGGACAACCACATGTGTATCCAAATGATATTGCAACTGTAACGATTCCGATTGTGAGTATTGAAAAACAGCATAAAATTATCAAACATATCCAATCCATTCGGGCAAAAGCTAAGCATCTGCAGGAAGAGGCGAGAGAGGTGTTGAATAAAGCAAAAGAAATGCTGGAGAAAATAATAATAGGAGACTAAGTATATGGCGAGATTAGAAGGAATAATATATAAAGTTTTTGAACAATATGTTGTATTAAGAGGATTTGCTCCCATCGGAGATTTAGCAAAAATTTCAGAAAAGGCAGATTCATATCAAAGAGACACAACAGATAGTCATAAAAAAGAAATTATTAAATTTCTTAAAAATGGAGAATATAAATATTTTCCGGAAATTATTCTTGCGGCAAGAGCTATTAAATATACAGAATTCTTATCTGATATTGGAAGCAGCGATGACATTAGTCCTAAAAGTAAAGAGTACGTAGATGGACTGTCTATAATGTCTGAATATATTCCAATTAGCGGGCATAGAGCGAGACACGCCAATTATCATGTAGAAAAAACAAAATTAAAAAGAGTTGACGGAAACCATAGGTTGGAATTATTTGATAAGACCAATGAAGCTGATAAGGCTGATAATTGTTGGTTAGAATTTTCTGAGACTGACAAAGAAAATATCTCTAAAATACTAATTCCTTATTGTATAATTTTTACAAATAATGATGTTGCAGATAAGTTTGAAGCAGGGATATTTAACAATATTAATTTCAAACAATTGCCGTTAAAACAAGAAAAGAATATTCAAAACATTCATAAATTCTTGAAAGAAACAAATGAATTGGGAGAAAATGTACATAGTTTAACAATGAAATTAATTGATTTGTCAGAGAATGGGCATTTCAAGGGACTTGCACATTTAAGTCCTAAAGGTAATGACAATGAAATATACAGAACGGCATGTTTTAAGATCGCAAAGCTTCTTATCGAGAAAAAGTCACAAATAGAAAAAGAAAAAGTAAATATTGAAGATACGATTAAAAAAATTGAATTAGACAATGATGAGCTAGATGCAAAAAATTATTTGATAGAAAAATACAAAAACAAGTTAGAAAGATTAGACGATTTTATAAGAAATTCAGAAAATTTGGATGCAATAGAAATTGTAATTCAATCGTTAAGAACAATTTATGCAAAAATGGATAAGAATATTGGAAATTTGTCTTTATTAACAACTTTAGTTTATTATAAACTATTGGATGAATACAAATACAACAGTTTTGTTGATTGGGTTTTAAGAAATGGAATTAATAAAATTCCTGTTAATGATGAATTACCTACTCATGACGCTAATTCATTAATAAATTTATTTGAAATGGTTTATGAAGCAAAAAGAAAAGAAATTTTTATATCAATGAAATTTGAAGACACTCAAAGTGAATTAATTTATGAAAAAGTAATACAAACGATAGAAAAATTCAATCGAAATAAAGGTTTAGATATTTTTATTACTACTATAAGAATTGACAAAACAATTAAACCCTGTACATTTACTATTTCTGAGGAAATTTTAAGGGCAATTGAGAATAGTTGTTTATTGATTGCAGACCTAAGCAGCAGCAATATTAATGTATATCATGAAGTCGGTTACGCAATGGGAATTGCTAAGACAAAAGGAATAGAACCTCCTGTAATTTTATTGTATAAAACGGATACGGAAACTAATAAAGATAAAGATATTGATAAATTTATCGGGTTTAATTTAAGGAGCACATCTCAACTCAGATTTACTACATATAATGAGCTTACAGATGAATTAACTAAACGATTAGAAGTTTATTTTGAAATATAATAAAGTTATTCGCTTTTATTTGTAATATTAACAATAAAATGATATTGTCATTTGTTTCGGAAGTATATTCTTACTGAATCATCCTAATTTTTACACCGGCAGCCTTGAGCAACTCCGTAATATCCGCTGAGCCATATTCCTCCGCCGCAAGTTGCACCAATTTCCCGCAGGTATGTGCGTCATCAAGGGCGTTGTGGGCGTTGTAAATAATCCTGAAATTCTTGGCAAGCGCCGTAAGCGCATGAGATTTTAGTTTTGGCCAGACACAACGCGACAAATTAAGCGTACAAAAATACGGTAATTTCGGTATGGGAAGTTCATACCATTCAAGAACCGCTTTAAGAACATTCATGTCAAATGACGCATTATGCGCCGCAAGCAGGGTTCTTCCTATGAACCCTTTTATTTCATTTTTCCAGATGTAACTAAAATCCGGAGCGTCGTTTACATCATCAACCGTAAGACCATGAATTTCCGTAAAATCGGGGCGTATGTACAGATTTGGGGGCCGGATAAGCGAATAATATGTACTGATTGGCTGATAGTTACGGTACTCTACTAAACCGATGGAGATTGCACTTTCAGGCAACTCCGTAGCGGTTTCAAAGTCGATGGTTATAAAATCATTCATGGTTAATAATATAGCATATTGGTCTATCACCAGTTGCCAGACTGAAAAAATATTTAGGTTGTGTATTTTTTCATTTCATTCCTTGAATATTTGTGTGTCTAATACCAATTTTTCTTTGTACGGGAAATGCTTATCAAATATTTCTAATTCATTTTTATCAACTTTATACGCTTCTCCTTCAAAAAATTTACCGTTAATATTTCCTAATGACTCGGGATACAATTCTAATGCCATTAGAGCTTCATTATAATTACCTTCTATGTCTGTTATTTTATATTCCTTACTATTTTTAAACCCAAACTTTTCATAATATTTTGGGTTTCCATATATAACTATAGCGTTAAATCCCATTTCTTTTGATTTTGAAATTGTATGTTCTATTAATTTTTTCCCTATACCTTTCTTTTGATACATTGGTAACACGCTAACCGGACCAAATGTCAGTACATCATATTCCTTGTTTTTATCAATAATTCTTGCTTTTGCATATACAATATTACCTATTATTTCATCATTAAAAATTGCCACATAATCAAGGTCTTTAATAAATTCTTTTGCTTTTCGTATGTTATGGACCAATAAATGTTCATCACATCCCGGTTTATAAACATTCCAAAACGCTTCCCGCGTTAAATTTTCAACGGAATTATAGTCTTTTTCTTCTTCCAATCTTAACAAAAAATTTACTGTATCTTTGTTTTTATATTCATCGTCAAACCAGTGCTCATAAGTATATTGTCCAAAATGTTTCCCGCCTATTACCATACTTTTTTCCTACATCTATATTATTATTCTTTCTCGTTTTTGTCAATATTTTTTTTATATTTCAGCCCAAATGCCGTTTGGTATTTACAGACTTCGTTAGGCGAAGTATGCCCTGTTCTTATATTATTAGTATCCATTTCTTTCTAAATCTTCTAAAATTGATAAATATAATTTTGGTATATCAATTCCTTTATATCTTACTCTATAGGCATCAACTATACCGGAATGCGATATTCCGAATTTCCCTTCAGTTGTAATAACACCTTTAAAATCACCCCATTTTGCAGATTCAACAGGGCATAACCCGTCATTTTCCCCGTCAGTAATTCTTAAAAATGGATTCAAAAATAAAAACAATAAATCACTGAAAAAATGTTTCATTCTTGCAGCATAACTTTGATAATATATTGATTTATCATCAATATTATTTTTATTAAATTCCGTACATTCCTGCTCTGATAATTGTCTGCTGCTTTTATAGAAATCCGGATTTTTATCACCTAGGATTTTAAACCATAAATTTATAAAAAAAGATACAAATTTATACACTCCATTATTTATATTTAATGCAATATTCATCGCCTTTACACCTCTATGAGGTGTCGATATTGTTGTCAATGACGCAATCATAGTAGATAATTTTAATGAACTTATCAAATATCTAACTTCAAGCCCGCCTCTTGAATGCGCTATAACATTAAATTTTTCCACATCCTGCTTTTTAACTATATTTTCAATCTCTTCTTTTATTTTTTGAGCATTACTTTCTATTGCTCCCCATGCGTCTGTACCGCCATAATATACTTTTACGCCGTTTTTTCCCATTTGTTTTGGGATACGTCCCCAATAATTTATACCCAATATTTTATCCCTAAATCCGCACCCATGTATCATAAGAACCGGATATTTTAAGTGCATAAATTTTCCTTATTATATAAAATGTTTTGTCAAACGGTTGAATTGCATATTGCACATAACATTCAGGCTGTAAACGAAGTTTTGCCTCTTGCTCATATCTGCTATGCTTATTTACTCTGATTATATACCGGATAAGGAATTAGTCAATATATTCTTGCGCTCATTTGCTCTCTGTATATCTTATTTGTGTTTATTATAAAGGCTTGACAATTTATATTGAAATTAAGTTAAATGATTTATATAGGAATATTCCGTTTCTGTAATGAGGGAGAAGAAAACTCTATGAATATTTTTGAATCAATAATGCTGGTTTGTTTCGGCTTTGCATGGCCGATTTCTATATATAAATCATTTGTATCCAAAAAAACGGCAGGTAAGAGCTTATTGTTCCTAATAGTATTGCAAATTGGTTATGTGGCTGGTGTCTTGTTTAAACTAACTGAATACTGGGATAATTTAAAAATAAACAAAGACGAAACTATCAGTATAAATTTATACTTGTACATTCTTAATTTTATAATGATAACAATAGATGAGTTATTATATTTGAGAAACCGTAAGATAGAAGCAAACAAGTATGTAGACTAAATAATCACGATAAACGCATGAATGATTTATTTTTGATTATTCAACCTTAAACCGTGAAACCTCCTTAATCAAACTGTCAATGGCTTCACGGTTCCTTTGAGTCATTTCATTGACATTATGTACCGCTACGTTCACCTGCTCCGCTCCGGTTGCCATCTCGTTCATGCCTCCGGTTATCTCCTGCGTTACTTTCTCAAGGTTCTGACTTTCCTTCATTACTTCCTGGCTGCCCTCAAGCATTTCCTCAGAACCGCCTTTTACTTGCTGGGTTAGATCATTCAAACCGCCGACGCTGCTCAGAACTTGTTTGCTTCCCTCTCCCTGCTCCTCCATCGCATTGCGGATATTTCCTTCCTGATCCGCTACTGTCTTTACGCTTGAGTCAATCGCCTCAAACCTGTGCAGCACGTTATCTGTGGAGCTTGTAATTTTCCTGATTGATTCCGCTATCTTTTTCAGTACCGTACCAATCGTTTTCGATTGCTCGCTGGAACTCTCCGCCAGTTTGCGGATTTCATCGGCGACTACGGCAAAGCCTTTGCCCGCTTCTCCCGCGTGCGCCGCTTCTATCGCGGCGTTCATCGAAAGCAGGTTGGTCTGGCTGG
>Ga0268262_10004013_pt1 | contig 15463 bp, 9 predicted proteins | sample TergutNc150P3_FD_190354 | JGI IMG/M metagenome (GOLD analysis project Ga0268262, IMG submission 190354) | Nasutitermes corniger P3 segment gut microbial community from laboratory colony in Florida, USA - Nc150 P3 (SPAdes) (version 2) | ecosystem: Host-associated > Arthropoda: Insects > Digestive... | reverse complement strand
GATAGTGGATGTGGTCTACTTTATCATAGATCCACGGATCCGGACTTCCGAAAACACAGGCAGTAATTAAGGGGCGCTTATGAATAAACATAAATCCATGCTCCCAAAAACCGAAGGAACTTTTTTTACGCTGCCATTGCTGATTTCCGGAATTCTCCTTTTCCTGATTATTTTTTGCTGTATATGCGCCCCGGTTTTAGCGCCTTACGGCGAGTCTGAACAGGACTTATCCGCTTCTCTGGCCCCCCCATCCGCGCAGCACATACTTGGGGCGGACAAAATGGGCAGGGATCTTTTTTCACGGCTGTTGTACGGCGGCAGGGTAACGCTTGTTTCCGCCCTTGGGGTGGTTATTATTTCGGTAATCATAGGTATGCCTTTGGGGCTGTTCTCGGGATTTTACGGCGGAAAATTCGACTCTGTCGTTTGCCGCTGCTGCGACGTTCTGCTTTCTTTTCCCTCGCTGCTTTTGGCCTTCCTCTTTGTTACCGCGATGGGACGCGGCATTACAATCGCCGTGGCGGCGCTGGGGATTGTTTATGTGCCGATGATTACCCGCCTGGTCAGATCGCTTACCATTGTCGAAAAAAATAAAACCTATGTGGAAGCCGCCGAATCAATTGGTTTTTCAGGGCCGTACATCCTGTTCAGGCATATTCTGCCCAACTGCGTCTATACCGTGCTTGTACAGCTTACCCTGGATTTGGCCTACGCGATTCTCGATCTGGCGGCTTTAAGTTTTATCGGTTTGGGGGTAAGCCCGCCCACTGCCGACTGGGGAGCCATGCTGCAGGAAGGCAGAAATTTTCTGCTTCAGGGCCCGCTCCTCGCGCTCGCGCCCGGGGCGGCCATTGTAATGACGGTGATAAGCCTGAATATTTTCAGCGACTGCATAACCCAATACCTCGATCCGCAGGCCAGGATCCTTACTTCTTTTGAAAAAGTTGAATTAAAAAGAGGCATAATCAGGAGAGCTGATGGAAACTGAATGTCTGTCAATAGAAAACCTCACCTGCGATTTTTTAACCTTTGAGGGGATCGTGTATGCCCTGAGCGGCGTGAATTTAAAATTAAAGCGGGGGGAGATTCACGGGCTTGTCGGTGAATCCGGCTGCGGAAAGAGCGTAACGGCCCGATCGATTCTCGGCCTCGTTGATAAAAAGCATACCCGCCTTGGAGGGGCTGTCCGCTTTGACGGCAAAAACCTGTTATCTCTGCAGGAAAAGGAAATGCGGACTATCCGCGGAAAGCGTATCTCCATGGTTTTTCAGGACCCGCTCAATTCCCTTTCGCCGCTGGAAACCGTCGGCAGCCAGATTAGGGAAGCCATGACAAATCATCTGAATTTAAACCGCGATGAACTGCGCCGCCGTACTGAAGATCTTTTGGTTAAAGTGGGCCTTCATCCGGATACCGCGAAACATTATCCGTTTGAGCTTTCAGGCGGAATGCAGCAAAGGGTTATGATAGCCCAGGCGATAAGCTGCAATCCGGAACTGCTTATTGCCGATGAGCCGACTACCGCCCTCGACCTTACCATTCAGGCGCAGGTGTTGAGTCTGTTAAAAAGCCTGCAAAAAGAACTGGCCATTACGGTATTGTTTATTACGCATAACTTCGCCCTGGTTACGGAAAACTGCGACAAGGTTTCTGTAATGTACGCGGGACGGATTGTAGAGACCGCCCCATCCAGAGCCGTTATCGAGTCTCCCGCCCATCCCTACACCCGCGCCCTTATCAACTGTATACCCCGATACGGCGCAAACCGCAAAGAAAAACTTCCGGTGATTTCCGGCTCGCCCCCGAGGCTTTATTCCCCTCTTGAGGGATGTCCCTTTATTCCCCGCTGTCCCGAGTCCGACAGAAAATGCGTTGAAATGCCCGGAATTACGGACCTCGGCGGCGGAAGATCGGTGTGTTGTAACCATTTGGAGAACATATAAATGCTGGAAGTAAAAAATTTAAAAAAATATTTTACATTAAGCAACGGAAAGCAGATACGGGCCGTAGACGGGGTATCTTTCCAAATACAGAAAAATGAAATACTGGGGATTGTAGGAGAGTCCGGCTGCGGCAAGTCCACGCTGGGCCGGCTTATCTTGCGCCTTATTGAACCGGACAAGGGGCAGGTGTTTTTCGGCGGCGAGGAAATCACCGGTCTCAGCCGGAACGCTTTACGCTCCAGGCGCGGAAAAATGCAGATGGTTTTTCAGAATCCTTATTCATCTTTTAATCCGAAGATCCGCATAGGAACCGCGCTTATGGAAGTATGCGGCTATTATGGCATGAGTTCTTTCGACGGCGATATAAAAATAAACCGGCTGCTGCGTGATATCGGCCTGTCGGGTGATATGCTTAACAGCTGGCCAAGGGAGCTTTCGGGGGGGCAGCTTCAGCGCCTTGCCATAGCCAGAGCCATAGTCGGAGAGCCTTCCCTGCTGATTGCCGATGAACCCCTGTCCGCCCTGGACGTATCGGTTCAGGCCCAGCTTCTTAATCTGCTTGATGATATCCGCGCCAGCCGTTCCATGGCTTTGATTTTTATATCCCACGATATGACCGTAGTTGAATATTTTTGCGACAGAATCGCGGTTATGTACCTTGGCAGAATAATGGAGCTGATTTCCGCTGCAGAATTGTCCCATAACGCCCTGCATCCCTATACCCGTTCCCTCAGGGCATGCGCGCCGCGGATTGATATTTATAAGGATTCCGCCAAAGACAAGGCGGCGCCAATCTACGGGGAAACGCCGAACCCCCAGGCGCTTATTAATGGCTGCCCTTTCGCTCCCCGCTGCCACCGGGCAATGCCTGACTGCTTTAAAACCGCGCCGGAGCTTTACGAGGTCTCGCCCGGACATTGGGTAAGCTGTAACCATTTACCCAGTCATGCCGCGTCCTTTCAAGCCGTTGACCTTAATTCTTAAATAATTTAAAGTATATGGAAGAAATCTGCCGGATTTCAGGAGGATTTAGCATGAAAAAACAGTTTTTTATTTTTTTATCCGCGGCGTTAATTGCCGGCCTGGGCCTTGCCGGTTGTCCAAAGTCAGACTCTTCCAAAGGCGTTACTTTTACGGTGGCTTTAAGCGAAGACATCAGGGCGGTGGACGCGGGAGTAGCCTGGAACTATGTCACCAATCAGGTAACCAACCAGATCACCGAAGGACTGGTAACCCTTGACGCCAATAACAACGTTGTTCCGGAACTGGCGAAAAACTGGACTCAGGTTGACGACTTAACCTATGTCTACGATGTAAGGGATGATATTGTTTTTTCCGATAAAAGCAAGATGACCATGGATGACGTGCTGTTCTCTTTTGAAAGGTCGAAGAACCCTGACGGCGGAACTTATTTTTCCGACTTCTTCAACGATGTGGAAAGTTTTTCCGTTGACGGCTGGCAGTTTACCATAAAGCTGAAACAGCCCTCTGCGGTGTTTAAGTATATTCCCGCAATCGGAGCGGGTCGGATAATCAGCAAGGCTTATTATCAGAAACACGCCAATAATTTTGGAACCGCCGCGGGGGGCATTGTCGCTACCGGCCCCTTTGTTTACCAGAAATGGACAAGCGGACAGGAAATAGTATTAAAGAAAAACCTCAACTACTGGAACAGGGAAAAACTCGCAGCCAATATTATTGACACGCTGGTTTTCAAAATAATCCCTGATGATACCACCCGTGTGATCTCGCTCCAGACCGGAAACGCCGACTTTTGCGTCAATCTGCCCGAGGATATGCTGGATCAGCTTAGCTCAGACCCGAACCTGAATTTTACCATCAAGGACTCCTTTAAACTTACCTACCTTGCCCTTAATACGCAGCGCGCGCCCATGAACGACGTCAACGTGCGCAGGGCCATTTCGCGCGCGATGAACATTCCCGAATTCCAGAAAAACATCATCAAGGAAGCCGGTACGGCGGGAACCATTCTGCCCTTCGGGCAGGCTCTCTACGGCGAGAACGCCGCCAAATGGCGGCAGTATCTGAAAGATACTCCGGGTTATACTTACGATTTGGCGGCGGCAAAACAGTATCTTGCCAAATCGGCGTATCCCGGCGGTTTTAGCTGCGATCTTATTGTCAGCGAAAATTCCCTGGCAAATCAAAGGGCGCTGTATATTCAGGAATCCCTCAAGGCGATTAACATCAACGTGAACATCAAAAAGATGTCCGGCGACGAGCAGGACACCTACCAGATGGGCGGCGTTCTGGACGCCGACGGCAAACGCGACTACGATATGCTCATCGGCGGCTGGGAATCGGATTATCCGGATCTTAACGGCAATATTGAGATCATGTTTGTGGAAAGCCAGGCCGGCGAGGACGGGTACAACGCCGCGGCTTACATTAATCCGGCGGTTGACGCCATGGTTGAAGAACAGAGAACCACAGTTGATCCCGCAAAACGTTTTGAGATTCAATCCCGGATGATGGATATTATAGTGAACGACGTTCCCTATATAGTATTTGATTACGCCAACCGCCACAGCGTTTTGAACAAAAAGTACACCGGGCTTGCGGTTTCTTCCTCGTGGCTCTGGGTGCTTCCCGCGCAGAACGTACGCAAAGCAGAGTAGAACAGGAACTGTAAAATATGGATATATCGCGGCCCCTTAGAATTACCTTATTCGTCTATGAGTGCATGAGGCTGGTATTTCTGACAGGGATATTTATGGTACTGCAGCCGGAAGGAGAAGCGCCTTTTCCCTGGCTTGCGCTTATTACGCCGGGCGCGCTGTTTTTCCTTATGGCGCTGTTTTGGATGCAGGACACAAGCTACCTTTTGTTCTGCCCGCTGTACCTGGCGGGCAAGGGATTCAGCGTTGTCTCATTCATGTTCTGGCTTTTTTTTACTGAAGGCGATATGATAAAGGGGTTGTTATATGGCAGTCTGGCGCGGTATATAGCGCCGGGAACCGTGTTTTTTCTGTTACTGGGAGACTTGCTCTCGGTATGGACGGTTATATTAATAATGAAAGGCAAAAAAGCCTCCAGGGAGGGTTAATGCGTATAATTCCGGTTGCAAGCGGTAAAGGCGGCGTAGGTAAATCGCTGATCGCCGCAAATTTGGGCGTTGCCCTTGCCCAGGCGGGACAAAGAGTCGTTCTTGCCGATCTTGATCTTGGCGCGTCAAACCTGCACCTTGTGCTGGGACACCTGTCGCCGCAGTTGGGGATTGGCACTTTTCTCAATAATATAAAAACGAAACTTACCGACGTTATTGTCGAAACCGACATACGCGGTCTGCGGTTTATCCCAGGCGATACTGAAATTCCTGGAACCGCAAATTTAAAAACAACCCAGCTAAAGGCCCTGGTAACCCAGCTCCTTGCCCTGAAAGAGGATACCGATATTCTCATACTGGATCTTGGCGCGGGGACCCACCAGTCAATTCTTAATTTTTTCCTCCTTTCCGGTCAGGGTATTGTCGTGTCGGCCCCGACGGTCACCGCGGTGCTGAACGCCTATGTCTTCCTTAAGAACACGGTTTTCCGCCTGATGAATACATCCTTCAATATAAATTCAAAAGTCGGAAAATACCTTGAACAACTCCGCAGCGAGGGGACAGGGACGCGAAAACTCCATATCCCCAAAATACTGCCGGAAATAAAAAAGCTGGATTCGGCGGCCTATGAAAAATTTAAAAATCGGCTCGACAGCCTGCACCCGCGCCTTATTGTGAACATGGTGAGCGAACCAAAGGACGCCGACGTGGCGATGAAGATAAGGCATTCATGCGAGGAGTACCTTGACCTTAAAATAGAACACCTTGGGATAATTTACCGCGACGTGATTCAGGACACGGCCCTTGCCTCAAAAATGCCGGTAACGATTTACAAGCCCAAATCAATCCTTTCCCAGGCAATATACCGCATAGCCGATAAAATCCTGGAAAGCGGCGAAAATACCTTCATGCCGGACTCCGAACAAATCGCGGACAGTTTCCAGGAAGCAGGAATGGAAGCGGAGGCCGACTTTGAAAGCAAGATGGACTACATCGGGGAACTGCTTCATTCCGGCACCCTGACCCAGGGCGACCTGATAGAGACGGTAAAAACCCAGCAGCTGGAAATTTCCAAACTCAGAAAAGAATGTAACTTTGTAAAGAAGAAACTGACGCAAGCCATAAAAATGGGCTTTAACCCCAAGTAGGGTTCGGGGGTCAGGGGCCGGGGATCAGACAATTAACAGGTAATATATGGAAAACAGAGTCAAACTGAGTATTATCGTGATTGTCATCATGGTGGTCATTGCGGCCGGCGTTCCGGTGATACAATTGCGAAACGCGTCCAAGGTAGCCTTGAATCTGTCCAGGCAAAAAACCATGTATCTGGCGCGTCAGTACGCCCAGTACTGGGACGGTAAAATAGACGGCTATATAAAGGTGCTGCAGTCAATATCTGATGTAATGAATTTTTATGAAAACCTTGAGCCCGGGTTACGCCGTCAGGAATATGAAATTACATTACAGGCTATTTTTGAGGATATGCCGGAATTTGTCAGGATGTTTACCATCTGGAAACCTAACGCCATTGACAATATGGACAGCCGTTTTACAGGCAGGACAGGCGCGACCGAAACCGGACAGTTTGCCCTTACCCTGACAAGGGAAACCGGACAGATAGAAAAAATGACCAGCGTCGTCGTTCAGCAGGCAATGGCGCATATGAACGGCCCCAACAGCAGAACCGTCGAAATGAGCGACCCCTCAATTTTAAATATAGACGGAAAAGATACCTGGTGTTTAAGAATCATGGTTCCCATTGTAAATAAGCGTCTTGATGAAACAGTCGGGGTCGTAGGCTGTATGTTTAATATTGATCTGATACAGCCCCTTGTAAAGCAGACTATCGACAATTACGACGAAGTCACCAGTATGGCGATCTATACCAACACCGGGTTTATTCTGGCGAATTACCTGCCGGAAATGATTGGAAGGCATCTGGTTGAGGTGGAAACGCAATACGGCGGCCATATAGACAAGGTCGCCGAGGCTGTTAAAAACGCGCGGGAATGGGAAGTCGCGAATTTCGACCCCGAACTGAAAACAACCATGTATATGAGCATAGCTCCAATTCCTCTGGCCGCTTCCCCGACAACATGGGCGGTAATGATCGGTTCAACCGAAGACTACATCCTTAAAGACGTCAACTCAATGAACAATTTTACAATCATGTTGATGGTGATAGTTGTTTTGTCCGCGGGCGCGCTGGTGCTCGTCCTCATCCGCGTTGACGCGGCAAAAACCAAAGCCGCTTCGGAAAGCAGGCACAAGAGCGCGTTCCTCGCCAACATGAGCCATGAACTGCGGACGCCGCTGAACGTGGTTATCGGGCTGACAGATCTGATACTGGAAGAGGAAAAACTGGACAAACATATTACGGAAAACCTTGTAAAGATAAGCAACGCCGGTACTACGCTTCTCAGCATTGTAAACGACGTTCTGGACTTTTCCAAAATTGAGTCGGGCAAGCTCACCCTGTCGCCGATTGTGTATTACACCTCCAGTCTGCTGAACGACGTCGCAACCCTTACCGTTACCCGCCTTGGGGAAAAACCCATAGTATTCCGTCTTGATATTACCGACGATCTTCCGAACAAACTGTACGGCGACGACCTCAGGATTAAGCAGGTATTAACCAATTTACTCACCAACGCGGTCAAATACACCCAGCAGGGAAGCATAGAACTCAAAATACGCTGTAACCGCGAGGGCGATTCGATGTGGATGGATTTTGCCGTCAAAGACACAGGTATTGGCATATCCAAAGAAAATATTAAAAGCCTTTTTTCCGACTATTACCAGGTTGACGACAAAGCCAACCGTCAGATTGAAGGCACCGGCCTGGGCCTTGCCATTACAAAAAGACTGGTAACAATGATGGATGGGCGGATTGAGGTGGAAAGCGAGCGCGGCAAAGGCTCGACTTTCAGTTTCCGCCTGAGGCAGGGCTATGTGGACGACGCTGTTCTCGGGGCGGATGTCTCGGAAAAACTCCGCAATTTCTCCTACATCGACGACAAACGCATTAATACCCAAAAACTGGTAAGGGTCAATCTGAACTACGCAAGGGTTCTGGTGGTAGACGACATGCAGACCAATCTGGACGTGGCGTCCGGCCTTTTAAGCAAATACCAGCTGCAGGTTGACGTTTTAACCAACGGGCAGGCGGCCATTGACAGGATAAGCGAAGGGAATCCGGTTTACAACGCGATATTCATGGATCACATGATGCCCGGAATGGACGGCATAGAAACGGCGGACAGGATACGCGCCCTGGGCACGGAATACGCGAAAAAAATTCCCATAATAGCGCTTACAGCTAACGCCATACAGGGAACCGACAAGTTGTTCTTCGCCCATGATTTCCAGGCGTTTATATCCAAACCCATTGACGTAATGGAACTGGATTCCGTCCTGAGAAAATGGGTGCGCGACGAAAACCGCGAGACAGTGCTGGTTCAGGCGGAGCCTTCCTCCGAAGAAGAAAAAAATATGGCAATAGAGATACAGGGGATAGACGTGAAGAAAGGTCTTTCCCTGTATGCCGGCGACACAAAAATTTATCTGTCACTGCTGCGATCCTACGCCGCCAACACGCCCGGGATTCTGGACAAGCTGCGGGATGTCTCGGCGGAAAATTTGCCGGCCTATGTTATAACCGTACACGGGTTAAAGGGCTCCAGCGCCGGCATAGGCGCGGAAGGGATACGGGAAGCGGCTCTGGAACTGGAAAACAAGTCCAGGGCCGGCGATTTACGGGGCGTTTTGAAAAAAAACAACAAACTCATCGCCGACGCCCAAATGGTTGTAGCGAATATAAAAGCGTGGCTTGATAAAAACGACATTCACGAGGCAAAGCCGAAGCTTAAAACACCGGACAGGGAACTGCTTGTGAAACTCCGGGACTGCTGTAAAAAATACGATATTGACGGCATTGAGGAAGTTATGTCGAAACTGGAAAGCTCCGACTACGAGGAAGACGGCGATTTGGTAAAATGGATACGTGAAAGAATCGACATATCCAAAATGAACGAAGTGGCAAAGCGGCTGGAAGAGATAGCGTAAATGGCCGTTGACCGATCCCATCTTGCCTACTTGCATAAAGAACTCCATTAAGTCATAATATTTAACCATAAAACTATCATTTTTTATACAAAGGGAAAATTATGGCGCTTGGAATAACGGGAATAGATGAGGCGAAATTCAACGACTTAATGGAAGGCGATGAGGAGCTTTTTATATCCGTCCTCAGCTTATATTTAGACAAAACGCCGTCTGTCGTGAGCAAGCTGGAGGCGGTAACAATAAAGACATTGGCCGACTACGCCACGACAGTACACGGCTTTAAGGGCGCCTGCGCGAATATCTGCGCGGAAGATGCGAGAAAAATGGCATATAGTCTGGAACTAAAGGCCAAAGCCCGCGACTGGGACGGGGTGGAGGCCGAAAACGCCCCTTTTCTAAAGTATATAGATGGATTAATGCTAAATTTGAAAGACTGGTACGAAAAGCATAAATAAGAGGTGAATCGTGGTGAAGAACAACAAACACCTGATGTGCGCTGCGCTTGTTTTAGCGTTTATTACGGTCTTTTTTTCAGGCTGCGAAAAAAAAACCGAAAAACAGTCTGATACGGCAATAGAAATAAAATCATTCAGGGACATACCCGGCATAACTCAGCACGAAAAAGGCGCTATTGATGCTCTCAGGACAAAATACGGATCTTCGGGATTTGTGTACGGGCTCGACCCTACCACCGAGGCGTTCCTGGGAAAAGACGGCCAAATCAACGGGTATGCAGTCATGTTTTGCGAATGGCTTTCGGAAATGTTCGGCATACAGTTCACGCCAAAGCACTACCAATGGGGCGAGCTGCTGAGCGGGCTTGAATCCGGCGAAGTCGATTTTACCGGCGAGATATTGTTCACTACCGAAGGCCGCGAGGGCTATTTTATGTCCAGCCCCACCATTAACCGCTCGATAAGATGCTACCGGCTTCGGGACAGTGTACCCATTACAGAAATTTTGCGCACGCGCCTGCCCCGATACGCTTTCCTTAGGGAGACGGTCGTGGCCGGCGACGTGGACGCGAACACTGAATACCATTTTGAAACCGTTACCGTTGACAATCATCCGGAAGCGTACAATATGCTAAAAAACGGCGAACTTGACGCGTTCTTCGGGATGGATATCGCCGAAGGGGCTTTTGACAAATACGGCGACGTGGTCAGCGAAGAATTTTATCCTATGGTTTTCAGGTCGTCCTGCCTGTCGACGCGCAAGCAGGAACTGCGGCCTGTAATCACGGCTCTGGAAAGGATATTGAATGACAGCCGCATCCTTGAGTATCTGACATCCCTGCAAAAGAACGGGTATCAGCAATACATGGAAAACAGAATATATTCGCTTTTAACCGAGGAAGAGCGCGCGTTTATTAAAGACAACCCCGTAATAAAAATCGGCGCCGACTTCAGCAATTATCCGATTTCATTTTACAATACCCACGCCAATGAATGGGAGGGAATATATTTCGAGGCCCTTGATGAGGTATCAAAGCTCACCGGGCTTAAATTTGAGCCCGGCAATGACGAAAAAATGCCGCTGCTCAAGGTGATAGAAAATGTTGAAAAAGGAGGCGCGCTGATCCTGCCGGAACTGTTTCAGATAAAAGAATATGAGGGCCGTTTCCTGTGGTCGGATGTTCCGATTATTAACGACAACTTCGCCATTATATCCCGGTCGGATTTGCGCAACATCGACATAAACGACATATTTCATTTACATGTGGCAATACGCAAAAAAACCATATATGCCGAAATGTTCAAAAGAGTTTTTCCCGCCCACCGGAATTTTACCGAATATGACACCATGGAAGAAACATGGGACGCGTTACATCGCGGCGACGTTGACATAATCTTCGCGAGCCGGCGAAGGCTGGTTATTTACACCAATTACTACGAACACGCGGATTTTAAGCTTAACAGGGTTTTTAACCATACGTTTAAATCTTATTTCGCCTATAACAAAGATTCTGAAATTCTTAAATCCATTGTCGATAAGGCCCTGCGCTTTGTCAATGTAAATAATATGGCAAACCAGTGGATATACAAGACCTTTGATTACCGGACTAAAATGGTGGCCGCCCAGCGCCCCTGGTTCATAGGAGCCGCGGCTTTGTTCTTCCTGGTGCTTCTTCTTGTGTTGGGTTTCCTGAGAAAAAGCCGCAGTACCGGCAGGGAGCTGGAAAAACTGGTAGAGCACAGGACAAGCGCCCTGGCGTTCGAGACATCCAAACTCCAGGCCATGTTTGACTCTATTCCCGATCTCATGTTCTGCAAGGATACCGATTTCCAATACACGCAATGCAACAGATCCTTTGAGCAATTTATGGGCATAAAAGAAGAGGATATTCTGAAAAAAACCGACAATGAGGGCACATGGCTGGATCCCGAACAGGCGGGAATGATTCATACTCTTGAGAGGGTTGTAATAGATGAAAACCGTATGGTTACCCTTGAAGAAAAAGTCCGCTCCCCCATTACGGGAAAGGAATGTATCTTTGAAACAGTCAAAGCCCCGATGAGGCAGGACGGCGCGGTCGTTGGGATAGTCGCCATTGTACGCGACATAACCGAACGCAAGGAAATGGAAAGAAAGCTTGCCCTTCAGACTTCATTGTTCAAGACGATGCTTAGTTCGCTTCCCGACGCCGTATTCTGCAAGGATTTGAATTTTAAATACACGCTGTGCAATAATTACATGGCGGACGTGTTCGGCAAGAAAGTCGAGGATATAATCGGGAAAAATGACGCGGACGCCCTGGGCCTGCATCCTGAAACGGCGGCCCTTGCCGTTGAAACCGACATGAAAATCATGAACGAAAGGAAGCGGGTATCGTATGAGGAATGGATACACTGCGCGGACGGCGTTACGCGGCTTTTTGAAACGGTAAAAACGCCGCTTATACTGGACGGTGAGATAACGGGGATTATGGCGATAGGCAGGGACATTACCCGGCGCAAGGAAATGGAAGAAGAAGCCAAAGCCGCTTCACTCGCCAAGACTTCATTCCTGGCCAATATGAGCCATGAAATAAGAACGCCGCTCAACGTGGTTATAGGGCTTACAGAGTTAATACTCGAAGAAGAAATGAACGAGCATTTAAGGACAAATCTGATAAAAATAAGCAACGCCGGCACTACCCTGTTAAGCATTGTAAACGACATTCTTGACTTCTCAAAAATCGAGTCAGGCAAGCTAACCCTGGCGCCGGTTGAGTATTACACGGCCAGCCTGTTAAACGACATTATTACCCTTGTTATTACCCGGCTGGGTGAAAAGCCCATAACATTCCGCCTGAATATAAAAGACGATCTGCCGAACAAACTCAACGGCGATGATCTGCGGGTAAAACAGATATTTACCAATCTGCTTACCAACGCCATCAAATACACCCGGGAGGGAAGCATCGAACTCAGCGTAAACTGCTCGCGCGAAGGCAGCACGGTGTGGATGGATGTCGCTGTCAGCGACACAGGCATTGGCATACCCAAGGATGATATTAAAAGCCTGTTCCTTGATTACTACCAGGTCGCCGCCAACGCCAACCGCAACATTGAAGGCACCGGCCTGGGCCTGCCCATTACCAAAAGACTGGTAGAAATGATGGACGGGCAAATCAGGGTGGAAAGCGAGGAAGGCAAAGGTTCTACGTTCTATTTCCGCATAAAACAGGGTTTTGTAAACGATATGGCGCTGGGAGCTGATGTCTCGGAAAAACTCCGTACCTTCTGTTACTCGGACGACAAACGCACTGTCAGCAGAAAACTGGTAAGGGTAAATTTAAGCTACGCCAGGGTGCTGGTGGTAGACGATATGCAGACCAATCTGGACGTGGCCTCCGGCATCCTGCGCAAATATCAGATGCAGGTTGACGTTTTAAACAACGGGCAGGCCGCCATTAACCGGATACGCGAGGGAAAGCCCGTATACAACGCTATATTCATGGACCACATGATGCCGGGAATGGACGGCATAGAAACGGTGGATAATATCCGCGCGATTGGCACTGAATACGCGGCAAAAATTCCCATTATCGCGCTGACAGCTAACGCCATACAGGGAACCGACAAGATGTTTTTCGCGCATGATTTCCAGGCGTTTATAACCAAGCCCATTGATATAATGGAGATGGATTCTGTTCTCAGAAAATGGGTGTATGACAGCAAAAACGCGAACGAGCCTGTTTCAGGCGAGCCTGTCATAGACGACTCTTCCGGCGAGGAAAAAGATATTGTAATGGAAATCCCCGGAGTGGATACGAAAAAAGGGCTTGATCTGTACGCCGGCGAGACGGATATTTATCTGCCCCTGCTGCGATCCTATGTCGCCAACACGCCGGCGGCTTTAAGCAAACTTGGCTCTGTTTCGGCGCGGAATTTGTCCGATTATGTTATAACCGTGCACGGGTTAAAAGGCGCCAGCGCGGGTATTGGCGCTGAACAAATACGGAAAGCGGCTTTGGAACTGGAAAACAAGTCAAGAGCCGGCGACTTGCAGGGCGTTTTGGAAAAAAACAGCAAACTTATCGCCGATACCCAGGCGGTCATGGCGAATATAACCGCGTGGCTGCGGAAGTATGATTCCCAAAACGCGAAACCGCGGCTGAAGGCCCCTGACCGTGCGCTTCTGGCGAGGCTGAAGGAATGTTGTGATAAATACGATATGAGCGGCATTGACGAAGCCATGTCGGAACTGGGAAAAAACGACTACGAGGAAAACGCGGATTTGGCGGCCTGGCTGAAGAAAAAAATCGAGATATCGGAAATAGACGAGGCGGCGGCGCGTCTTGCGGAGGTATTGTCTAAATGACCGACGAGCGGAAAAAGATTATCGTAGTAGACGATAATCTCGAAGACCTCACCGCCCTCAAGTATACCTTGAAAGATAACTACGGAGTATATCCCTGCCAATCCGCGGTAAATATGTTCGATTTGCTGGAGCATTTTAAACCTGATTTAATTCTTCTGGACGTGGAGATGCCGGACATGAACGGGTATGAGGCGGCAAGGAAACTGAAAGACAACCCGCAATACCGGGAAATACCCCTTATCTTTCTGACTTCCATGAACGACTCGATAAGCGAGATGGAAGGCTTAAAGCTGGGCGCCGTTGATTATATCTCCAAGCCTTTTCTCGCCCCTTTGCTGCTCCAGCGGATAAAGACACATCTTGCCCTGATGGAGCATCAAATGGAAGCGCTGAAAGCGTCGAAAGCCAAAGGCGAATTCCTGTCGCACATGAGCCATGAAATAAGGTCGCCCCTGAACGCCGTTATAGGCATGATAACCATCGCGTCAGGCACTGATGACGTTCAAAAAATAAAACACTGTCTTGAGCGCGCGGACAACGCCTCAAGGTATCTGTTAAGCCTTATTAACGATATTCTTGATATGTCCAAAATCGAGGCGAACAAACTTGAACTTTCGTACGGCGAGGTTAATTTTGAAAAAATGGTGGCGGGCATTATCAATGTGACAAGCGTACGCGCCGTGGAAAAACATCAGGATATTGAGGTGAATGTGAGCGGGGATGTTCCGCCATACATTATCAGCGACGAGCTGCGCTTATCGCAGGTCATTACCAACCTGCTTACCAACGCGATTAAATTCACTCCGGATCACGGCAGAATTGTATTGAGCGCGGAAAAGCTGGATGAAAAAGACGGCGAAATTACCCTTAGAATCAAGGTAGAAGACAACGGCATAGGCATTTCACCGGAACAGCAAAAGCGGCTTTTCACATCCTACACCCAGGCTGAAAACAGCATCTCAAAAACATTCGGCGGAACCGGTCTGGGCCTTGCCATTTCAAAACGTATAGTGGAACTCATGCGGGGTACCATATGGATTGAGTCGGAACTGGACAAAGGCTCAAAATTCATTTTTACCATAAAAACAAAAAAGGGAAAGGATATTGCCGTTACCGGAGCTTCGGGCGAGTCGGACGGGTCGGTAGAAAGCGATTATAATTTCAGCGGCAGTACCATATTGGCCGCTGAAGATGTTGACATCAACAGGGAAATTCTCTCCGCGCTTCTGGAAAAGACCGGCATTACCATTGATTTTGCCGAAACAGGCAAAGCGGCCGTTTCCATGTTTCGGGAACATCCCGATAAATACAGCCTGATTCTCATGGACATTCATATGCCGGAAATGGACGGGTATACGGCGGCGCGGACAATACGGGCGCTTGAATCCGCGAAGGCAAAAAACGTTCCGATAATCGCCATGACAGCTAACGTTTTCAGGGAAGATATAGAAAAATGCCTTGAGTCGGGCATGAATGATCATATCGCGAAACCGGTTTTTCCGGATGATTTGTATGCCTCGCTCAAAAAACATCTGCCGCCGGCATTGCCACAGGCATTGCCACAGGCATTGCCACAGGCATT
>Ga0268262_10004012_pt1 | contig 15464 bp, 10 predicted proteins | sample TergutNc150P3_FD_190354 | JGI IMG/M metagenome (GOLD analysis project Ga0268262, IMG submission 190354) | Nasutitermes corniger P3 segment gut microbial community from laboratory colony in Florida, USA - Nc150 P3 (SPAdes) (version 2) | ecosystem: Host-associated > Arthropoda: Insects >... | reverse complement strand
AAGCCTATATTGGAGTGATGGCACTGGAATGCCTTTTTACAATGTTGAAACCGTTGACTGGTTTGTGGATAATATGCAAATAGGAGTTATTCGCGCGGCAATGGCAATAAAGTATTATGGAAACAACACCGAACCGGTGAACAAACCCGGTGGAGTTGCTGGATACTTGCAAGGTAACAAGGAAGGTCAAAAGACTCTCATAAAAAAAGTGATAGACGCAGCCATAGCAAACGATATATATGTTATAGTTGATTGGCATTCCCACAATGCCAATGACGAGCAGTCAGAAGCAGTTTCGTTTTTTAGCGAAATGGCTAGAGAATACAAAGACGTGCCTAATATAATCTGGGAGATATTTAACGAACCCATGAATATTGACAAAGGTGTAATAAACTCTTATGCCAAGGCTGTTATAACCGCAATTCGGGGTACGGGCAATAACAACTTGGTGTTGATAGGTAGCAGTAATTGGTCTCAAAACCCTTCGGACCAGGCTGGCGCTTTTGGTACCAAAGATCAAGCCCAATCAAATAACGTCGCTTTTACCTTCCATTTTTACGCAGCACAAGGCGGGGGAGGCGGGCACGATAACGTAATGACCAGTGCAAACAGCGCAAGACAAGGCGGATATGCGGTTTTTGGCTCTGAATTTGGTTTCACAGAAGCAAATGGCAAAGGCAATCTTAATAATGCAAGCAAATGGATAACTTGGATGGATGGCGCCAACATAAGCAGTTGCAATTGGAGTGCGTCAAATTTTGAAGCTTCTTCCATATTTACCGAGGGAACCAACACTACAAATTTTTCAACGTCTCGTTTTTCAACTTCCGGCGGGTATTTTAAAACATATATGGATTCAAAAAAATGGACTTCGTATAGACCTAGCTCACACCCCAAGGGCAATGATGTTGTTAAATCCATTAAAGATGGAGCTTCCATAACGCTCTCAACCGACCTCGGTTTGGATGGAGAAATTTCAGATGTTAGCCAGCCAGACTTTGGGACTGTATCAAAAACCGCAAACAGCATTACTTATACAACTCCCAGCAGCGGCTCGCTTAGTGATAAAGTTAAGTTTATTTACAAAATAACCAAGGGCGGTGTAACCGTTCAAGGCAAAATCACATTGAACATAACCGATAGAAGACCCGGTCTGCCAGTGGTAGCCCCCATTGCGGTTAGCCGCAAAGCTCCGACTGATATAGATATCGTCAGCCATTTATCGGTTCAAGACCCTACCGGGAAAGGCGTGGAGTTTGAGAGCGTTTCTGTTACGCCGCCTTCCATAGGAACGGCAACCATTTCATCTTCTAAAAGTATCGTTACCTTTACCCCTGATGCTTCGCAGCATGGCGTTGCTTCAGCAGAGGCAACCCTCAACTATACGGTCAAAGTCAAAAACGGAACGGGCGGTAGTACTGCGAGCGTTGTTTTGAAACTACAGAATTTTGCGCCAACAATAAGGCCTCTCCCTATCGGCACTTATGCACCCTCCGCTCCTAACACAGCCCCTGTGGGCTTTGGAATGGATCTGAACAGGTTTAACGGCAAAGATGCAGACGGAGACCCAATAACTATCAAGAAGTATTATTTGGCTGATGGATACCCGGGCAGATTAGAACTGGTGAAACCCGACTCTCTTGTTTATTATCCAGAAGCTGGCAAAAAAGGCAGAGTTGTTATTTTAGCAGTTATTACAGACGGCTCTTTGGATTCGCCCACAGGCTGGGCTAGCGTAACTCTAACGGGCGATGGCACAGAATTTAATGTAACTCCACCAACATCAATACCCGGCGTTGTTGATCCACCTATTGTTCCTGTGCATCAGTTCAACCTAGCCAAGAGCATGGGCATTTCTCTCATTGGTTCTGGAAAAATAGAGATTTATTTTGCGCAAAGCGGTGTTGCAAAATTGGATGTATATTCGCTCTCTGGGAAAAAAATGGGCAGCTTGCTGAATGAGCATCAAAATGCTGGTTCAAAGCAGGTTTCGTTGAATAGCCTCAATTTGCAAAAAGGTGTTTATATTTTGCGTTTAAGTCAAGGCTCGCAGGTTAAAACTCTGAGGGTTGTGAATTGAAAAACATATTCTTGATATTCGCTTTATGTTTTGCGTTTGAAACAGGGTTCTCAGACAAAAAGCATGAAAATTGTTAAAAAATGATAAAGAGAGTTAGTCAACATTTACTATATTATTAGCATGACTTCCAGACTTGTAGTTTTGTGTGCGGTGCTGTTTTTTGCCAATGCTTTTGCTGCCTTTGACTCTTACAGAAACCGCGATTCCGAGCGGTTTTTGAAAAAAGCCGTAAGGCCTTTCCATACAGACCAAGACGTGCTGGTTGTTATTATGCGGGAGAGCATACCCAGAGGTGGAGGCTACACCTACCAATACCCACGCGAAAACCCGGAGCCCAAATTTACCGATAAATACGCCATGGAAGGCGATTTGTCAATGGAAATAGAGCTGATAGCGAGCGATTATTCCGGCGTAGCTATTTGCATAGCTGGTTCCAAGGATGTGACTCCCTATATGGAAGATGGCGTTTTGGAATTTTGGATTAGAAGTGATAAGGGTGGGGAAGTAGCTCAATATGTGCTTTTAGACGATGGAGTTAAAAGCGGCGGCGAATCTTTGCAGGTGAAAATAGGTTCCAAAAGTTTTGGAGATTTAACAACTGAGTGGCAAAAGATAAGCATACCTCTTAAACTGTTCGGTAATATGGGTGTTTATTGGGATTCCAAAAACCGGAGAGAGGTTTTTATGCCTTTCTCTTGGGCTAATTTAAAGGGCTTTAGAATAGAAGTTCGCAAAGATGAAAATCAATCTTTCAAAGTTTGGATAGACGATATAGTTATCAAAAAAGTTGGCGAAGAATACAAGGGCCCGGATGGTTATCCTTTCCGCAATGTTTTGTGAGGATTGCATGAGAATAAAAATTTTACTGAGTTTGTTCTTTTTCGTATCTTTTGTGTATGCTCAAAGCGATTTGTCTCAAGAGCAAGACGACCTTTCTAATATAGAGGCCCGTTTGGATTCAATCGGGGAATATGCAGGCTCTGGTGTTATAGGCAAAGACGATTCCCCCGTTGCTGTTTCTGGCGATTTCTCGGTGCGTTTTTTTCATTACGACTATTCTAAAACCGCTACTTTGCAGGGCAGCAATGGAATGCGCACCTCTGTCAATTCAGCCTTAAATGCTTTTATCGTTGTTTCTCCGGCATCTTATTTAACCGTGTTTTCCAATCTGTACCTGCCCTTTGATTTTAGCGGATATTTTGTGAACCAGCAAGCCTTTGCCCCCAGTACTGAAAATTTTGGAAATACAGGTGAAAGGGTACCATATTTCCATCCGTCCAGCGATTTTTATGGGATTTCCATAAGCGAAACTATGCTTGTTGGAATGGATATGCGTGGCGGTACATTTGGCGCAACCTTGCTTATGGGTGGCGTTATTTGGACCACTCAAAGCCCGCTTACCATATATGAACGTGAAACCAGCCCGCGCTTCATCTCTCAATACGAACTCTACGAAGAGGAAAAGGTGGTAAGCACCTATTACAAAGAAAAGGGCTTTAAGCCTGTGAAAGAAGGTGGCAGGTCTTTTTGGACAAATCGTCCTTTTGGCGGAATAATGCTAGATGTGCACACACTGCCTTGGGATTTAAAAGGCCAGGTGCTGCTTTCGCAGCCCAACAGCGTGGATATTGGAACCAGAGATGGTATGCGCCTCAACACAAGGGATAACAGCGAGCTTGCTATGGTTGGTACCTACGACAATCGTGGCAAGGTTTTGGGCTGGCGTTTTGCAAAGGAAAAAATTAATTTTGACCAAGCTAGCTTAACCCTCGGCGCAAACTATATGGGAATCACTTTTGACCCGGAACAGATATACGAGCAGGACACTTATGGTGTTATTAAAAATCCCGATAGCACCGTAAAATTTGAGAATCTGCGCATTGCCAGCATAGACTTGAAAGGCAATATCAACCCGCAATTCTTTTTATCCTTTGATGTGGCAATGAGCTGGGACGATACCTCAACATTCCGTCCCATAGTTCCATGCGACCCTTTGGCCAGTAGTCAGAATTGCTATGATGCCAGAAACTATGTCTCATCTGTTTCATCGCCTGCTTTTGGTTTTTATGTAAAAGCCCAAGACAAGCATTGGGAACCAATAACCTTGGAACTCATATATTTGCCAAAAGATTTTTATTCACCCTATTCAATGTCTAACCCCGATAGGGTTTCTGCTTGGCGCAAAGACCAATTCTATGTTGGCGCGGGAACTTTCCGCTATGGGCCAAATATGGTTGGCGCAAATATCAAATTGGAACCCGAATTTGACCGAGGGCGTTTTGACGTGCAATACGGAATTCACAAGCAGGTGGAACCAGGCGCGGATGTGATAAATTTCAGATATAATTTAGTTGGGCGGTATTTATGGGAAACCTCCACCAGCTGGACCAAGCATAAACCTTTCTTTAGAGCGGATTCTGGCAATGCCAATTCAACAGACCGTTATACTTACAGGGCAGCGGCGGGACCCACCATACCTGTATATAAACTCGGTGACCAAATTGGAGGTTTGCGCAGCGGCTATGGTGAAACTTGGGATGCCTTTGTCCCTTACGAAAATGCCCAAGATGCCTTTTACTGTTCGCAAATCAATTATATCCAAGGCATTTCAAATGTGCCAGTGCCATGCAACATGCCTACCAGCGCAAAATGGAATTCCACGGTAGCTTTTGATATGGGTTATGATATTGGGCATTGGTTTGGCACAGATAGAAATATAATGCTGCAATTATACACAGCTCTCTCTGGCGTTTCAAGATCCTTTATTCCGGTGGCTTACACAGATAAATACGATGACGATGTGCTCATGTGGAATTGGTATGTGCAGTCGGAACCTGCAATAGCCATCACGCCAAAATTGCACGGGGTTTTGATTTTAGGCTTTGAGATGTTCCGTGCGGAGAAAGCTTATGCCGAGTTAGGTATAAAAACTCCAGCCAATTCCAATCTAGCTCCGCCAGGTGTTTATTCTTCGTTATATCCGGCTGGCTTTTATGACTATAAATTCTCTCCCATAAATATCCTCAACACAGTCATAGGTGTGGGTTTTGATTGGGATTATGCAGCGCGCGCAGGTTTGCACGTGCGTTATAAGTATCTAACAAACAGCGATGAGAATTTGCCGCAGAATAATTGGAATGTTCACTATGTTCAAGCCGAAACAAAGGTTTGGTTTTAGAGAGGCGTGATAATATGAATGAGAAATTGATTTTTGCCGTTTTAGCCTCTTGCTCTCTGGTTTTTGCAACCGACCCAGGGCAAATAGAGAATAGAGTAGAGATTCTTAATGCTCGCAAAGGGCTTGAAATAAGCGGAACTGTTCGCAGTGCTTCTTTTAACTCTAATTTTGAATCCCCCGATGAAAAAACAAGCACAGAAAGTTACAATGAAGGTTACTCCACAAATAAATTGCCTAACCACGAGATTTCTGAATTTGTGCAAATTGATTTGAATTTCAAATTTCGCCCTTGGGACGTTATCACCGCTAATTTGCAACTGCGTTTGGGTGCTGGTGCACAGGAATATTTTGCGGCAGCAGCTACAACGGTAAATGTTCCTTGGATGAATATTGAAGGCAATTTAGACGAGAGTTTCTATTGGGTTGTGGGAGATTTTAGGCAGTCTTATTCTCCTCTAACCCTTTATATGCCCGGCATAGACATTATGTACGAGCCAACGGCTTTTGCCCGCAAGCGCGAAATGGCTCAAAAAGAAGCCTTGTTAGAGGGCAATCAGAGGAATTTGCAGGGTTTTAATTTGCAGTTCCGCCCACAGCTTGGAGAGACATTTGGCGAATTGCGCGTTGAGGCTTTGGGAGCTAGGCTCCGCCGTGCTGGTTATTTGGATGCGAGCGGCGCTATGGGCAATATGCTCCCCAACGAGGGCATTTCGGGTGCAACGCAGGCGGGGCGTTTTGATAAATTTTTGATAGGAACAAACATTGAATTATTGCCGCTCAATAAAAATCTGCTAATTGGCGGAACTTATCTCTCAATTTTTGATGACGAAAGTTCCTCCAAATACTATTCTTGCCCACAATGCAACATAGATTCTACCACTAGGGCATCTCTGCTAAATACCTTGGATTCCCTGCCGCAAAAAACATCCATCTCCGCAGTCAGGGCAGGCGCGGATATTGCCGGGTTGCTGGGGAACGGTTCTTTGATAGCGAATTTAACTGCTGAATATGCGATGTCTAACGATATGGTTTATGATTTATATCCCGTATATAAAGATCCAAATAATGCGGCAAGTGGAATTATAGGCACAACAAATACTAGCAAGGAAGAAACAGGAAGCGCAATGCTTATGCAGATGGATTTAGGCTACAAAGGCGATATAAGCGTGGTGCTATCCAGCTCCTTTATCCGCAACGATTCCGCTTGGTTCAACAATGTGGCGCAATCGCCCTCATTTTTTGCTCGCCGCGTGTTGAATACAGATAAAGATTTGGGTTGCTCTTATGATTTTAGAGGCAGGTGCGGTAGTAACCAAGCTTTTAATTTGAGCAAATATGGGGTTTATTCACCGCTCTATTCCACTTTTGATGCCCTTTATTTCTTTACGCCCAAACATTCGCCCATGCAGGTGTCGCTTGCGCCAGGAGCACCTACTGCCGGAGCCCAAACTCAAAGCTACAATATCAGCCCTTATGCAAAAACCTCTTGGAATCCTTCCATCTTAACGCGGGCAGAGCTTGCCTTGTTGGAGGAACTCTCCGACCTCAATTTGCAGATGGCTCTGCCAAACGGCTTTGCCACTTCCAACCGCCAAGGCTATCAAGAAGTTTTAACCGCAGACTGGAAGGGATTGGCAGAGGTTAAAACTTTGTTTGCAAGCTATGAGCAGCTTTCTCCCAATGCAGGCGCAAGTGTTGCAAAATATTCGGAATATGGCGGAGGCGCAAAAATAGATGTTCTTGGAATTCTCGGCTATGAGCAGAATCCTCTTGAGCTGAGCGGTAGCTATAAGCACAGCGCAAAAGAGCAGGATTGGGTATCTTATGGCAAGGCAGAGTATAGTAGCGATTTTATAAATGCTGGTTTTTACTGGCGCTTTTTCAGAAAATTCGGTTTAACGCTTGGTTATCAGCAAATAAGTTCTGAACTGAATACTGCTGGCGCAAATGTTCAAGTTTTGCAAGCATCAAATTTAAAAGTTTTAATTGTGCCTATTGTAAATGCAAAGCAAAATCAATGGATGGCAGGGCTGGATTACACCGTGGCTAAAAACGCTTGGCTCTCCGTGAATTATGGCGTTATGAGTGTTGAAAATATCTATAAGTTAAAAACCAAAACATCAGATGACGGTATTGGATATAGCTATGTGACCGATGGAAAGATAAGTACCGGAACAAATATGGAAATTTATAATGTTGTGAATACTATTGGTAATGATGTTACGGAATTAAATCATAAATTTTCGCGAAGTATTATTGAAGCAACCATCAATGTGGAATTTTAAGAGGTGAATATGAGATATGCAATAATAATTTTAGGTTTGCTTTGCAGCATGTCTTTTGCTCAAATTTCTGTTGCGCTAGACAGCATAGAAGAAAATATAATTGGTTTTGCTATGAATGGCCATGCTAAGGGTGGCGTATTGTCTTCTACTCTATCTTCCGAGGCATTGCCAAAAGGCGAGGATGTTTCTGAATATTCGGCTTTTACCGATTTTTTATTGAACATTTCCGTTCGCCCCAGCAACGAAACAAAAGCCTCCTTTGATTTACGTTTTCACAAAGATTGGCAGTCCGCATATCGCGAGGGCAATAATGTGCCCATAGTCCGGTGGTGGAGCTACGACGGCAATATATTGGATAAAAGCCTAAAATTCAATTTGGGAACCATGCACCTTGCCTACACGCCGCTCACCATTTATTTGCCGGAACCAGATATGCTCATGGAGCCAGAAGTATTTTCTGAAATGAAAAAAGACGCAATGGAAGAGAGATATTTAGATGGCACAAACCGCAGGCTTTTGCAGGGACTCAATTTGGAATACAAAATATCTGCTGGCATATTTGACAGGATTTTTTTGCAGGGAACAGTTGTTAGGCTCCGCAAAGTAGCAGAAGCAAGAGACAGGGTATCTTTTGATTTTGACCCAAACAAAGATAGATTTTCTACGGGTGCTCGCGCGGGCATTGAAACACAGGGTATATATTTTGGCGTGAACGAAGTTTACACCTTTAACAGATTCAAAAGTTCTTTGAAAGGTCCCGATACCATTAACTATGAAAAGAACAATGTACTGAGCGTTGAGCTGAATTATAACAGCAAAAAACTTCTTGACGGTCCGGTGAATTTTGAAGTTGGAGCGGAATATGCCTTATCTGGCTGGAGCCATTGGCAGCACAGAAAAATACCAGGAGAATTGGAAACTTATTTGAATTTTGCTACAGTCAATAATTTGCCATCCTTGAACAATGCTGTGACTAATAATTTGCCAGCCGGTACTGCGTCAAATATTTATCCATATTATGAGACAGTAGCGAGCACAAAACCTGTGTACAAACTTTCTATGGTAGAAGAGGTGAAATCCCAGGTGGCTTTGCTCGGCAATGGGTTTGTGCAATATAAAGAAAATCCGTTTGAAGTAAAACTTTCGGGGCATTTTTTGAAAACGGATAAGGATTTTGAATCCGAGCTTGCTGCTTCTCCTGCGTTTTTGCCAAATTTGCCGATACTGAACAGCGATGCTGCTTTGGAGCATAATTTGCAGAAATTCCGCACTGGTTCTTTGGAGAATATGTATTATTCCCTTTATTACACCTTGCCTTTGAGTGCTATTACAATAGTGAGCGGTTCGCAAGGAGCACCGAGTTCTAGTAGGCCTGTTTACCAAAATGTTGGACTGGATAACAATTATAAACTTGCCCAGTACTATCGCAATTCATACACCCAGCAAACCTATACCCGCTTGGAGCGTGGAGAGCAGTTTTTAGACCCTTCCGTGAATTTGGCACTCCCTTATGGCTATGCCACTCCGGATAGGAGCGGCGGCGATGCAGATTTGAATTTTGCTTGGAACAAAGCGGTTAGTGTTAGGGCCATTTTTGGTACATATTCCTCTGAATTTCAAGGCAAATTCACCCGTCTTGGCGGTGGCACAGAGATTAATATTGCGCGCCTCGCAGATTTGAGCAAGGCATTGACAATTTCCGGTTCTTATGAACAGAACAAACAGGAAGGGGGATTAAACGACCCGCAAACAGACCGCATCATGGCTGGGCTAAAAGTTGGAATATGGCGTGGGCTTTCTTTGATTGGCGGTTTTCAGCAGCTTGGCAAAGAGTTTAAAAATCCTTACGTGCTTATAAACGACCCTAACCCTGCCGTTGGTTATTTGGCGGTTAATAAAACGAGCGAAGTTTTGGCTATAGGCGGTCCGCAGATTAAAATAAGCGAAAGAGCAAACTTCAATTTGCAAGGTGGCTTGCTTTCCAACGCAATTACATTCGTTGTAGATGGGAATGAAAAAGAAATAGATTTGAAGAAGTATATAATATCTAGCACGGTAAATGTGGAGTTTTAGGGAGAATTGCCATGAAAAAGAGTTTATCAGTTTTCTTGTGTGTGTTTGCTGCTTTGTTTTTTGGCTCTTGCTCGGATTTGTCTGTGACAGAAGAAGCGGTGCTTAAAGTGGATTTGCCGGCTGATTTTGATTGGCAGGAGTATGGTAAAATAAATGGCGATGTAAAGACGAGCCAAATAGTTCTAGATCTCAAAAAAACAAGAACGGGAGACGGTGATATAGCAAATTGCGTTAGTGTTTTATCTGATATGGATTTTGCGAAAAAAATTTTTTCAGATTATTTGCAGTGCCCTGTGGATGGTTGGGGACAAGAGGAAAAATGCCCCGGAATATATGCCAACAACAGCAATTATAACAAAACTGGACTTACTTTTGTTCCTAAGCTCGTATGCCGAACTATTATTGGTACCGATGGTGAACCTCTCCCTGCAGATGCTCCTGAATATGATAATTGTGTTAAGGATAGCCTAATACTGGTGCGAGAACAAGCTGAGTGCGTTATAGGTGCTTGCTTCCTCGGTGGTTGGGGCGGAGATTTGGGTTTGGTGAATTTTTTGCCGGATAGTTTAGCTAAGTATTCAGACACCAAAAGCACGAATTTAGGTACAATTAAAGCCATGTGCCAGTTTGTGCCCGAAAGTTCAACATCAACACAGGCAGAAAATTATTTGGAGAATTTCCCTTTTGACCAGCATCTCGTTGAACAGCATTATCTTCTCTTTGGTCGCAGCGATGGCAGGCCCTATAAATACTGCGCAGATGTGCATAATGACGAAGAAAGACAACAGGAAAAACATGCGGAGGGGCGAGGAGCTTATTATGCAAGTGAGAACAGATACGCTTATTATGATTATGGCAGATATACTTTTTGCTTGGATAAAAACAACCAAAAAATATATGTGGTAAAATGAGGTTTGCGATGAATAAATTTTTGCCGTTTTTTGTTTTGTTATGCGTAGCTACGCTTTTTGCTCAAAGCAGGGTAATAGCTTATTTTCCACATTGGGCGCAGTATTCGCAATTTACCCCTAAAGATGTGCGTTACGATTTGCTAACGGATATTCGCTATGGTTATTTAACGCCATCTGGCTCGGAACTCCTTTTTGCAGATGAATCTGACAAAGATAATTTTTTAGCCCTTGTGAGCCAAGCAAAAGCCGCTAAGGTAAAACTCACTGTTGCCGTGGGCGGTTTGGGCAGCGAAGCGGTGATGAAAGAGGCTTGTGAATCAAAGAGTTTAGCAGAAGCGGTTAAAAAATTTCAAAGGGAATACAAGGTTGATGCTTTTGAACTGGACGGCGGCGCAATTAGCGCAGAAGATTTATCCAAATTATTAAAACAGGCAGCGGATTTGGCAAATGATGGCGTTACAGTGAGCATTGCCATTCCCGGCACCGAATCTCTCGCAAGCGCGGTTTCCGGCGCAGATTTGAGCAAAATAGATAATTTTTCGTTGTGGTTCACAGACGAGGCATCTGCAAGTGATTCGCAGGTAAAACCCAATTCAAACACCAGCAAGAATATCAAAATTTTAGCCGCCTTTGCAGATGCAGGCGTTCCAAAAAAGAAACTTGTGCCAATACTGCCATTTTATGGCAAATCGTTTTACAAAGCAGATGGGCTTGGTTCCGCCCACCAAGGAGCAGGTTCCGGCAACGATGGTGTTTTGCAATACAAAGAGATTATGGATAAATTCAACAAAAAAGATGCCTATAGAGTGTCTTTTGACGAATCTTCAAAAAGCGAAGTTGCTGTGAACGATAACGAAACAATAGTTTTCAACGGCATTCCCTCTGTTAGGGCTATGGCCGAGGCTGTTGAATCAAATGGATATGGCGGAGTTGCCGCTTTTGATATTTCCGGAGACCGCAGAGAACCCATAGTTTCGCTTTTGGTGACCATCGGTCAGGTTTTGCGCCCCGGAATAGACTACAAAAAGAAAAGAAAATAAGCTTGCTATATTAACCGCTAGACTCGCTAACCTTCGCCACTTCCGCTGCGTCTGGAGTGTCTGGCGTTTCGGGTGTTTCCGTTTCGGGCGTTTTTGAAGATTTCTCCGATTTTGATGTTGTTGTTTCGGAGTTTTTCAGTTTAGCCTTTTGCTCTTCTGCGAGTTCTTGCTGGGCGTCCACAGCCATTTTTGCGGCATTGGCTGCTATTTGCTTGTCTGCCGGAGAGGGGTCTGCTGGGGCAAGGGCGGCTTTTTGGATTATATTTGCTTTTTTTATGGTCGCTTCTGGAGTTTTCTCCTTGCTGGTATCTAAATTCACGTGCCCTGAGTTTGCGTATTTATTGCCATCTGGCCCCCTTACATAGTCGTAATGGGCACCACCGCGCGCATAGCCCCCTGCTGCGCTTAAATGAGCCTGCTCGTGAGTGTGAACTCTTTTGTCTATTTTTTTGAGTTCCTCTACCATTCTCAGCTCTTCTTCGCTGAGTTCTTGTTCTCCCTTTTTGTTCCCCAAAGCTTTCCAATTTTCATCGGACAATGAGAGACTGTAGCCCAAATTTTCTTCATCTGAGCGTTTTTGCTCGCCAAGTTCACCATTTGAACCCTTTACGGCGGCATCTTTGCTATTTTCTGCGGTTACATTCAGAGAATAGCTGTTTTGTGAAATAGAAACAGCATTGATCATCAGTAAAACACACCTCTTTTCCCTTATATCGGCATATTTTCTAAAAACTTGAGCTTTTTTTAAAAAAAATAAAAATCTTACAAATGCAACATATTCACTTTTCCGCCAAATTTGATGCAAATTGGCATTTCCAGCTTGTCTTTGAAGTCTTCGCCGTCTATTTGGATAAATTCCCCCTTTTCAAGGTGAATTTCAATTTCCTTGGCTTTTACAACAAAACTGCCTGCCCCTATTGAAATGGCTCTCAAAAAGTTCTTGATGGATTTGATTCTCAAAACTTCCAGCAAGCCGTCTGCCATGTCGGATTTCCCAAAAGGGTTGCTGCCTCCGGCAAAGCTAGGGATATTTCCCACTATAACCGTGCTGTTGTTTTGCAGGGGAAAAATTTTCTTTTTGCCAAGTTCATCTGTTATGTGCAGCTCCCCGGATTTTAAATGATAATCTTTATTGGCAAAAAATCTCTTTACATAATGCAATTTGTTTTTTAGCACGGAGTTTCCCGCTATTTTTCCCTCTTTTCTGTCTCTATTGAAATCGTAGGCTATGTGGGCATCTATGCCTGCGGAAAAATAGTTTGCCATTGCAAATTTACCATTTACCTGCCATAAATCCAGCTCTTTGGATTTTGCCACAACAAGTCTGCGAACTATGTAAAGCAGACCCCTATCCACAAGTGCGGAATAGAGGTTCAAAACCCTTGCTAGGTCGTTTCCTGTTCCAAGAGGTATAAGCCCAATTTTTATATGCCTGAATTCTTTGTGTTGCAAAATAACATCAAATACAGCCGTCATTGTGCCGTCACCGCCAACCGCTATAAGGCACTCCGAGCCAGCTAGTGCCTCTCTAATCTGCTCTTCAAAAAGATCTATGGTGCTGAATTCCCGCTTCCATTCATCTTCCTTAAAATCCATAGAGCGCATAATTTCGGGCAAAAAATCAAATACTTCTTTGCCTTGCCCCCCGCCGCTTATAGGGTTTATCAAAAAGTGGAATTTATGGGAAGCAGGCATATTCTTGGGTTAGGGCTCGGTTGAATAATAGAACAATTCTTTAAAGTACCTGTCCCAATAATGGCGGTTTGCATCGTAGCGGAATTTGCGCTTTTCAGCTACCTTTATATCTTTTAAATAATAAAACTCCACCTCTGCATAAGCGGAATAAATTCTTGCGGTATCTCCGTGAAATTCCCTTAAATCTTTAATAACAAAATATGGAGTGTCTAAAACATTTTGCTTGCCAGAGCCTTTTATTATTTGGGCTACCATGCTTTCCAAATCTTGCTGCAAGGTTTTTTCCAGCCTCTCATGAACCCTGAATGCTGGGTCTGCGCAAGAGACCAGCAACGATACCAAAATTAAGAGCTTATACCACAAAATACTAGAACGAATAAGTAGCAGAAATTCTGCTTATTAAACGGCCTTCACCCTGAAATGGATTGCGAAACGGAACGTCTTCGGCTATGGTGGCATCTATTTTCAGCTTTTCTTCTATATTTATTCCAATGCCAAAGCCAACATTATCGTTTTTTGTGCCATCGTTAATCGGGTTAGTTACAAAGTAATTTCCCTTTTCTGGGCAACCGCCACGCGTAACTGTTGTTGGGCACAAAATGCTAACGCCTGTTTCATCGCCGCTTTCATATTCTGCATAAGCAATTACTTTTTGACCTCCAACGCGGATAACAAACCAATCCCACCATATATTTCTTTCAATGCCAAAACTAATTGTGCCACCAACTTGCCATAGAGAGGTTCTATTCTCGCCCCAATAATCATCATCGTTTAAGTCCACATATACGCTTTCACCGTATATATTTTTTGTCCAAGTGGAACCAGCTTTTTGCTTATTGTAAAAACCTTTTAAACCAAGCCAAAAGAAACCTCTGTCAAAAGCAGCGTCAACTCCCATGCCTGCGCCAATATCTAGCTCACTGCGACCAGGTGCGTTCATATCGCGAAAAGAAATAACGGGAATTAAATGGCCGTTTATAGCACTTACTCTTGAAAACATACGTGCGTCAAAAAAGAAAGAGAGCAATTCGGATTCAAAGAGGTCGTGCTTGCTGGGGCCGTATTGAATGCGAGCGGTGCCAACAGAAGCTTCTACAGCATAATCGCTTGAGATTTCAATGTTTGTACCAACGTCTAATTGCACAGCAGATACAAAAGCATCTGGGGTAATTTCATTTTCGCCGCTCAGCCCGTCTTGATGAGCAACATATATGTGAATACCAAATGCTTTGTTGTCTAGATTTGCACCCAAAAAGCCATCAAAATTTGTCACAGGCACTGGGGCTTTTTTTGAAACACCGTTTATATCGGTTATATAATTTGGGAGATATTTTAAAAGCCTTTCTTCTCTGCGGCCTAGCACACCGGCAATGGAGAGTGAATTATCTGCGCTGATTTTTAGCGAAAATATACCGCCGAACCAAGCGTCAAGCGGGTCTCTATTTTCCCCTTGAGGTACGCTTGTGGAGTAGAGGTAATTACCTAACTCGCCTATTAAAAAATTGGGATATAGATTGATGTTGGCAGGATTATCGAAAATTGAAATGTCGTCCATAATGAAAGTGGAACTTTTTCCCAAAGACTCTACACGAGCATTGGTCGCAAAGGCAGACACGCTACCGACTACGGCTGCTGCGGCAATAGCAAAACGCAAAGTTTTCATTGAATATCTCCGTTAAATGTATTCAAGCCCTTAATTTAGAAAAAAATTTGCCTTTTATTCGTTTATATCTTCTAAACGCACGGAACCAACTTTGCTAACGCCCTTTTCTTCTTGGGTAACGCCATAGAGCCTGTCTGCCGCTGCCATGGTTCTTTTGTTGTGGGTTATTATCACAAACTGGGTTTGGGTGCTAAAACGGCGCAGCAGTGCCATAAAACGCCCTATATTGGCATCGTCCAATGGTCCGTCAATTTCGTCTAATATGCAGTATGGCGAGGGTTTTACCATGTAAAGGGCAAAGAGCAGGGCAGTGGCGGTTAAAGCGCGCTCCCCACCGGATAAAGCTCTAACGCCTCTCATTTTTTTACCCGTTGGGCGAGCATTTATTTCAATTTCGGCTTCTAAAGGGTCTAAATCGTTTTGCATGGTTAGCAGAGCTTCGCCATCGCGCATTAAACTTGCAAATACTTCTTGATAGTTGTGCTGTATTTTGCGGAAGGTATCCACAAAGCGGTCTCTAGCCACTATGTCTAGCCTTT
>Ga0268262_10004011_pt1 | contig 15464 bp, 16 predicted proteins | sample TergutNc150P3_FD_190354 | JGI IMG/M metagenome (GOLD analysis project Ga0268262, IMG submission 190354) | Nasutitermes corniger P3 segment gut microbial community from laboratory colony in Florida, USA - Nc150 P3 (SPAdes) (version 2) | ecosystem: Host-associated > Arthropoda: Insects >... | reverse complement strand
TGCGCCCCAAATCTTCTTGTTTTAATCCCATGGCTTCGGCGGCTGAATCGTTAAAATAGTATATATACCCAGCCGCATCCGTCGTGATAATCATATTTGTCATCGAGTTAAAAACGTTTTCCTGATAGCGTTCAAGAGAGTCGATTTTTTTTGATGACTCCTGCGTCTCCTCAAAAAGCAGTGAAGTCTGCATTGCCCCCGCGGCAAGTTTTGTGTAGGAGTCTAAAAAGTGAAAACGTTTGCGGTTAAAAAAGCCGGGTTTCTGCGCTCCTACAAATAAAATGCCGATTTCACGGGGTGGGCTTACAATAGGGAGCGCCATGCCGCTTTTCATCTCATCGTTAATAAGCACTTCTTTTAAGAACGCCCCGCTTTGCGTTGTTTTGGAATTTTCCTTATTGTTAAAAATAAGCGCTTCTTTACAGTCGCGTAAAAAGGTTACAAGATCGCTGCTGCCGGAGATGGTTTCCGGCACCGAGTACCTTCCCCTTTTATAGGCAAGTTTAAGATCGCCTTTTCTGTCTTCCGTATCGCTTAATATGTAAAAAGCGGCAAGGTCTACGCGCGAAATATCCTGCGCCTGTTCCACAAAAGAGTTTACAAGGTCTTTAAAATTCCTTTCCCTTGCCAGCAGCGCCCCTGCCCGAACCAAATCCTGTTCAGCGGGTAAATTTGAAATTTCCGTCGTTTCAGAAACAGAAGAGTTATTTTTCAAAATAGATTTTATCTGTTTTACAAGAAACTTCATATGTAAAAAATATACATTTTTTCCTTCTTTTGCTATAGGTGCGGCTCTCTTGTTTACCTTTCTCTTATGATATAAAATTACATTATGGAACCGCGAGTCAAGGAAAGACCGGCTGATAAATCAAAGGAAAAACATAAAGAGCCGGAACAGTATAAAGTGGTTCTCTTAAACGACCACTTTACAACTATGGATTTTGTGGTTGATATTTTGATGGATATTTTCCATAAAAGCATTGAAGACGCCCATAAGATAATGCTGGATGTCCATAAAAAGGGCAGGGGAATAGTAGGTATATATACATGGGATATTGCCGTAACTAAGTCCGAACAGGTACATGCGGCGGCAAAAGCGAACGAATTCCCGCTTTTGTGCATTGTGGAGCCTGCCTAGACAGATTTCATAATTAATATATAGAAGAAAACGGTGTTTTTTGTTATATTATACTATAGAGGGAAAAAATGAAAGTTTCCGGTCATGTACAGGCGATTATTGACGCAGCATATAATGAGGCAAAGGTGCGAAAACACGAGTACCTTACGCCCGAGCATATACTCTATGCCGCCCTGGCTTTTGACGAGGTTCAGGGAGTGTTGTTTTCGTGCGGCGCGGATACGGAGCAAATTAAGCTTGGAATGGAAACCTTTTTCGAGCAAAAAATGCCCTTGGTTGCGGCGGGAGAGCCTACAAAAACCGTAAGCTTCCATAATATTATCGAACGCGCTCTTATTCATTGCAAATCAGCCCAAAAAGGCATGGTCGATGTAGCCGATATTCTTGTCTCACTTTACGACGAAGAACGATGTTACTCAGGCTATTATCTGCGTAAAGCGGGAGTAAAAAGGCTTGAGCTTTTACATGTACTTTCCCACAGTTACGGCGAGGATGGTTTTGTAAATACCCAAAAAGGCGAAAAATACGCAGGTGTTGACGATGAAGCCGATGCCCAGAAAAAAGCAAGTAAGAAAACAGCGCTTGAACGCTACACCATAGATTTAACCGCCCTTGCGCGCGATCATAAACTTGAACCGGTAATCGGCAGGGAAGACGAGCTTGACCGCACAGTAGAAGTGCTTTGCCGCAGGCTGAAAAACAACCCAATTCACGTTGGGGATTCAGGCGTAGGAAAGACGGCAATTACCGAAGGGCTTGCCCAGCGAATCATTGCAGGCGATGTGCCGCCGCTTCTTAAAAACTTCAGTATCTACGCCCTTGATATGGGTTCTCTTTTAGCGGGCACAAAGTACCGAGGCGATTTTGAAGAAAGAATAAAACGAGTTGTTGAAGAACTGTTAAAAAAAGAAAAGACAATTTTATTTATTGATGAAATACACACCCTTGTCGGGGCGGGAGCGGTTTCAGGCGGAGCGATGGACGCTTCCAACTTGTTAAAGCCCGCTCTTACTTCGGGCAAACTTCGCTGTATCGGCTCTACGACACACGAGGAGTACAACAAGTTCTTTGAAAAAGACCGGGCGCTTTCAAGGCGTTTCCAAAAGATCGATATTAACGAACCGTCGGTAGAAACGGCGATTGATATACTCAAGGGAGTTAAATGCCGATACGAGGACTACCACCATGTCCACTACAGCGATGAAGTTGTGGAGACAGCCGTGCGTCTTTCCGCGCAATTTATTACGGAACGCCGTCTGCCCGATAAAGCCATTGATGTAATTGACGAAGCGGGCGCTTTTGCTCGGATAGAAGCGTACAAGCACGCAACCGAGTCGGTTGAACAGCCGACGGTAGAAACGTCAACAGAAGAATTGTTTGCGGATGAAACAAAAGCCGAGGAAAAAACTCAAAAACCCGCAACCGTACAGGACGCTCAAATTGAAAAAATAGAAATAACCCTTCCTGTTATTGAATCGGTCGTTTCAAAAATCGCCCGTATACCGCAGAGGTCGGTAGGCGAGAGCGAGAAAGACAAACTTAAAGAATTGGAAACAAGGCTTAAACAAAAAGTATTTGGTCAGGACGACGCGATAGCGGCGGTAGTAAAAGCCGTTAAACGCTCAAGAGCCGGCTTTAGAGCGGACGGCAAACCCGTCGCTAACTTTTTGTTTGTCGGTCCCACGGGAGTTGGCAAGACAGAGTTGGCGCGTCAGTTGGCTGAAACATTGGGCATTTCCATGCTCCGTTTTGACATGAGCGAGTATCAGGAGAAATATACAATTTCACGCCTTATCGGTTCTTCGCCCGGCTATGTCGGCTATGAGGACGGCGGTCAGCTTACCGACGCAGTTCGCAAACAGCCGCATGCCGTAGTCCTGCTCGATGAAATTGAAAAAGCCCACAGCGACATCTTTAATATACTTCTGCAAATTATGGATTACGCCACCCTTACCGACAACCAAGGACGCAAGGCGGATTTCCGCAATGTAATTTTGATAATGACAAGCAACGCGGGAGCAAGAGACATAGGCAAGGGGCTTATCGGTTTTGGGGATCGAGTACATGACGACAGCGCGGTAACCGAAGCCGTGGAAAAGATATTCACGCCCGAATTCCGCAACAGACTGGACGCCACTGTCCGCTTCGGACATCTTTCGCGCGAGATTATGGTTTCAATTGTCCATAAAGAGTTGGACGCTTTCACCGCCCAGCTTACGGAGAAGAACGTAACCCTTACCGTTACGGAAACCTGTGTGGACAAATTGGCGGAAGAAGGCTACAGCAAAGAATTCGGCGCAAGGAATGCAGGCAGACTAATCGAAGAAAAGATAAAAAGCTTCTTTGTAGATGAAGTCCTCTTCGGCAGTTTAAGCGAAGGCGGAAGCGCGGTCGTGGATTGGCGCGACGGCTACTGCATGGACATTGAAGAAACGCAAGCCGTAACAGCGGAAAACTAGTGCCTCGTTTCCGTCCCGGTCCCGATCCTGATTTTCCCCGGTTAGAACCAACCGATTATTTTCAATTCCCCGATCCAAACGAATGTGAGGACAACATCGTCGGCGTAGGCGGTAACCTTTCGCCCGGAATGTTACTCTCCGCATACGAGCAGGGAATTTTCCCGTGGTACGGACCCGACGACCCTCTCATCTGGCAATCCCCCGACCCCCGCTGTGTAATTTTCCCAGAAAAACTGCATGTCTCTTCTTCAATGCGAAAAATCCTAAACGCCGGCACATTCAAAATAACCTACGATGAAAACTTTGACGGAGTAATCAGAGGCTGTGCCGAAAAAATACGCCCGGGTCAAAACGGAACATGGATAACAAAAGACATAATCGAGGCATACACGGAGTTACATCAACTTGGTTTTGTTCACTCCGCCGAAGCATGGCAGGACGGAACTCTTGTCGGCGGCTGTTACGGTTTACTGCTTGGAAAAGTTTTCTGCGGCGAGTCAATGTTCGCCAATGTCCCTAACGCCTCAAAAGCCGCCTTCCTAAGCTTCGCGGAAAAAATTTTTGCACAAGGAGCCGCCTTTATTGACTGCCAAATACCGACAAGACATTTAATCAGTCTCGGAGGGGAGGAGATGTCCCGCAGGGATTTTCTTGTGTTGCTGAAGAAACATATTGTCTTACGTTAGCTACGCTTCTCTATAAAAGGCAATATATCCCTTATATGTTGTATATAGATCAATCTTACTGATCACCTCAAACGGCGAGTGCATTGACAGCACGGGTACGCCGCAGTCGATGACTTCTATTCCTAAGTTGGCGGCATACAAGGCGATTGTTCCGCCGCCGCCCTTGTCTACTTTTCCCAATTCCCCAAACTGCCACTGGACTTTGTTATTGCTCATGATTGCCTGCACCTTTGCGCAGAATTCGGCGTTGGCGTCGCTTGCCCCGCTCTTGCCGCCTGAGCCTGTGTACTTTGAAAGCACTATCCCCTTCCCGATAAACGAGCCGTTGTTTTTGTCGAACACGCTTGCGTAGGTTGGATCAAACGCGGCGTTAACGTCGGCGGACAGCATGGCGGAGCGCGAGAAGCACTGCCGTAAGTCCGCTTGAGAGCCGCCGCAAAGGAGGGCGATGAAATTTTCAAAATTGACGGAACGCGCGCCCGTGTTTCCGACAGAGCCGATTTCTTCTTTGTCTGACAAATAGCAAACCAATGTTTTGTTGGGTGCGCCTTTTTCACGGGCAATATCGGTGATAGCCAACAGAGCGGGGAAGGCGCAGCAGCGGTCGTCGTGTCCGTAAGAGCCGATTAAACTTCTGTCCAAACCGACATCGCTTGCCTTAAAAGCCGGAACAAATTCAATCTCCGCGCTCGCAAAGTTTTTTTCCGTAATACCGTATTTCTTGTTTAACAAATCCAGCAAGTACAATTTTACTTTTTCTTTTTCATCCTTGTCATCGTAGGGACGTGAGCCTGCAAGAATATCAAGGTCTTCGCCTTCTACAACCACCGACGCTTTTTTATCCATCTGCTCTCTTGCAAGGTGGGGCAGAAGGTCGGTAATCGTGAAAACAGGATCGCCCGGCTCCTCGCCGATATTGATGGCAGTCTTTTTGCCCGTTTCGTTTATAAACACGCCGTGCATGGAAAGCGGTATGGTCGTCCACTGGTATTTTTTGATGCCGCCGTAGTAGTGAGTGTCAAAGAGCGCAAGATCATTGTCTTCGTAAAGGGGGTTTTGTTTTAAGTCAAGGCGGGGAGAGTCCACATGAGCGCCCAGAATGTTACAGCCCTCGATGACGGGCTTCTTCCCGATGACGGCGGCAATTACGGACTTTCCTCGGATATTCTGGTAAATCTTCATGCCCGCCGTAAATTTTTTATCTCTTAATGTATCGATATTTACAAAACCGTTTTTCTCAAGAATTACGCAAGCCGCCTCGGTACATTCACGCTCGGTCTTTCCCTTATTCAAAAATTGTTTGTAAGACTCGGCAAGCTCTTCAACTTCCTTTTCCGTCTTTTTATCAATGCCTTCCCAGCAGCTTTTCAGCTTGAAAAACAATTTGTCCGATAATTTATTTTTTTTCCCTTTTTCCGATTTAGCCATAAAAACCCTCCTACGGCGCAACTGACATCAGTTTAGCTTTATGATACAATAAAATCAATGAGTATACGAGACAGATACGCGCCTTCCCCTACGGGGCTTCAGCATATAGGCGGAATAAGAACGGCGCTTTTTAATTACCTCTTTGCCCGTTCCGGCGGCGGGAAATTTATCCTGCGCCTAGAGGATACCGACAGAACCCGCTTTGACGAAAGCTTTGTAAAAAATCTTTACGATACCTTTGACTGGCTGGGAATAAAATGGGACGAGGGTCCCGATGTCGGCGGACAGTTCAGTCCCTATGTGCAGTCCGAACGCACCGCTCACTATAAAAAATACGCTCAGGAACTTCTTGATAAAGGGCAGGCGTACTATTGCTTTTGCTCCTCTGAAAGAATTGAAAAAGTGCGGCAGGAAAGGGAAGCCGCCCACTCCTCGGAAAGCGGTTACGACCGTCTCTGCCGTAAGATTGATCCGACGGAAGCCGCAAAAAGAGCCGCCGCAGGCGAACCCTGTACTGTCAGATTAAAAATTCCGCTCGGCGATACGACACGCTTTCATGATCATCTGCTCGGCGATATTGAATGGAAGAACGATGACATTAACCCCGACCCCGTCCTGTTAAAATCGGACGGCTTCCCCACCTACCACCTTGCGAATGTTGTGGACGATCACTTAATGGAAATAACCCACGTTCTCCGAGCGCAAGAATGGCTTGCGTCCACGCCCTTGCATGTGATCATGTACAAAGCTTTCGGCTGGACGCCCCCTGAGTTCTGCCACCTTCCTATGGTCATGGGGCAGGACGGAAAAAAACTTTCCAAACGCCACGGCGCTACAAGCATTGACGAATTCCGTAAGCAGGGGTATCTTCCCGCCGCGCTGATAAACTACATCGCTCTGTTGGGCGCTTCCTACGAGGAAGGCAAAGAGATTTACACACCGCAAGAACTTGCGCAGCGTTTCAGTCTTGAAAAACTAAATAAAGCGCCCGCTGTTTTTGATTACAAAAAACTTGAATGGTACAACGGACAGTATATCAGAATGATGAGCGATGAGGAGCTTGCTTCCCTTTGTCTTCCGTTTGCGATAGAGGCAGGATTGTTCGGAGGCGCAAAGAGCGAACCATCTGCACAGCAGAAGGAAATATTTACCGCCGCAATGCCGCTTGTAAAGGAACGGCTTGTCTTCCTTAACGAAGTCCACGAAAAAATAGCCTACCTGTTTAACGAGCCGCAAGTCCCCGCGCCTGAAGAATTTATTCCCAAGAAGAGCGACCTTGCAAAGACGATTGAGATTTTACAGATAGGCAAAGAACTTGTGAGTAAGCTGGCGGCTGCGCCGAGCGACGAACTGGCGGAGGAGTTTATAAAAGAGGAAGCGGAAAAGAGGGAAATAAAACTCGGAGACCTTATGATGCCTTTGCGCGTCGCCATTACAGGCAGCCGAGTAAGCCCGCCGCTCTTTGGCTCGCTGCGTATACTTGGAACGGAGAAATCTGTTGAACGTGTGCAGAGAGCGCTGGATAAATTAAGCCGTTAGTTATTGAACTGAAAACCCGAATACAACACCTACGGTAAAGGATCGGCTTCCTTCATCAAAAAGATCATTAAAAATAGCGTCTATTAAAAATTTAAATTTATTTAATGCGGGAATAGACGATATATTAATTCTAACACCGGTATTTAGGATACCGCGCCATACAGAATCCGTATGATAAAACGATGTATTAGGCCAAGCATTATCGCTGTAATTAAAGTTTGAAAAATCTATTATCCAGTGAAAAAGTCCGTTTAAAGCGCTTGGAAATAGAATTATGTCAAACCCCATGCCAAAATCGATGTCAGTGTTGTTGCGCATGGGATGGTATCTGTTATCATTTGAATAAAATGTTTTCCCGAAAACAATAGTTGTTTCTGCCGGCATTTTGAAAAAAGTTCCCGGGTATGTAATCGCTATATAAGGCTGAAATGCATTATAATCGCTGTTGTTTTTGTTACCAATATTTAAAAATTGAAAATTAGTGCCAATTGCGATTGCTGTGCTTGCGTTGGTTGGCAATCTTATTTTTAAACCTAATAACAGGTCATTGTTTTCTTCGTAACCGCCATACCAACGAAGTCTTGGCTGGAAATCAAAAGCGGAAGATATTTCTACCCAGCTAAATAAATTCATGGTAATTACGGGTATATGCGCTATGCCGAGATCATTGTTAATTACGGCTCTGTATCCGAAGTCCATAGCAAATTTAGTTGGGCTGTCCCATCCCAGACGTCCGGAAGGAATTGAAAAGAGTCCCGTGGCTCCATTCATGCTTTGACCTCGGAACCCTGCGTCTGTTTTGGCGGCTTGAGCGCCGACGGATTGAACAAAGATAAATAAAATCGATAAAAAGCATATCACGGAAATTAAATTTTTCATAAGAACATCCCCTTAATTAAATGTTTTGCTTAGCAATCCTCTTTTAAATATTTCTGCAGCTCCTCAAAGACAGAACTAAGATCGTCAAAGTGAAGCGTTGATATGCCGTCCAATGGAGTAGGCATATTGTTTACTATAATAATTTTTCCGCCTTTACGCAAGGTATACTCAGGCATACCTGCGGCAGGGAAGACAGTCAAACTTGTTCCCAGTACCAGCATTAAATCCGCATCTTGAGATTCAGTCACAGCTTGTCTTAACGCCTCCGCCGGAAGCGCTTCACCAAAGAAGGTAATCGCCGGTTTTAAAACCCTTCCGCAGTTCGGGCACTTGGGCAGTTCGCCTTTTTGGATAATTGCCACGACATCTTCATAGCTTACTCTCACGCCCGAACACCGCATGCAGTAGTGTACGGAAGGCGAGCCGTGAATCTCTATTACATTCTTGCTCCCGCCCTTTTGATGCAGAAGATCTATATTTTGGGTAATCAACGCTTTTAGGAAGCCGCGCTTTTCAAGTTCTCCGAGTACAATATGGACAATGGACGCTTCTTTTTTCTCAAGGTTGTAAATGAAATCTTTTGCGTGGCTGTAATAAAACGACGGTTCTTTCTCAAAGTAACTGATGTCAAAAATCTTTTCCGCGTCCATCTCGTTGTAAAGACCGTCCTTGCCGCGAAAGTCGCGAATACCCGAAAGCGTGCTGACTCCCGCGCCTGTCAGGGCGACGAGGTGTTTGGCTTCTTTAATCATCGTGTATAATTCTTTTATATATTCCATAGTAACATATTATATCATAAATCCTGCGCTAGCGAAACCAAATCCCGATTAAATATTTTAAGGGACATTTTAAGCATTTCGCCGTCCTTAAACAACTCTTCCAGAGCTTTGTCGATAGCGGCGGTTAAAGTATCGTTCCCTTTCTTTAGGCATATCCCGATTAATTCGCCCGATGCCCCCTGCCATGCAACCTTAAAGGGGCTGTTTTCTTTTTCTGCGTAGTCGCAGGCGGCAATATTGTCCGAGATAACCAAATCGACACGCCCAAGGGCAAGGTCGTCAAAGCAGTTTGTTATCTTGTCATAGGAGAACGATGTGAACGAGACGCCGTTCTTCTTTAACCTTTCCGCAAAGTACTGTGCCGTAGTGTCGCCTTGGTAAGCCGCCCTGTATCCTTTGATGTCTTCGGGTCTTTCAATTCTTACGGAAGAATTCTTTGCGGTAACAATGGTCATTGAGCTGTCGATGTATGGCTTGGTAAAATTAAATTTTTGCAGCCGTTCGGGTAAAATGGTTATGTTTACCGCAATGTCATACTTGTTTGTATCAAGTCCGGCGAAAATACTGTCCCAAGCGGTGTCGATATAATTGACGGTCAGTCCCAGTTTGGCGGCTATGGCTTTTGTAAGCTCTATGTCAAAGCCGATGAGGGTAACATTGTCGGTGTCGTAGTATTCCATAGGAGGGTAGCCGATTTCCACGCCGACAGAGAGCATGCCGTCTGTGATGGTCAGCCCGTGCTTTGGTTTTACGCAGTTTGTTAGAGAGACGGCTAGGAGAGAAAGACAAATCAGCGTTGATAAAAAACTCTTCACTTTATTTAACGGCGGCAACGGCTTCTTTCATTTCCTTTACGTAGCTGTAGATGTGCGGCGCGGCTTCCGTTCCGTATTGGGCGGCTAGTTTTACAAGGGCGCTTCCTACGATTGCTCCGTCGGCAATGCGCGCCATTTGCGCCGCTTGCTGCGGAGTGTGGATGCCGAAGCCTATCGCGATGGGCGTCGAGCTTACCGATTTAATCGCCGCAGTAATTGAAGCTAGGTCTGTGGTTATCTCGGAACGCATGCCTGTTACGCCCATCGAAGAAACAAGGTAGATAAAACCTTCCGCCGTCTTGGCGATTTCTTTTATCCGCTCGTGCGATGTTGGGGCAATCAGCGAAACAAGATCAATCCCGTGTTTGTTAGCCGCTTCTTTAACAGGCGGCTGTTCTTCAAACGGAAGGTCGGGGACAATGATGCCGTCTAAGCCGACATCTTTACAGCGTTTAAAGAAAGCGTCGTATCCGTAATGAAAGACCGGATTGACGTATGTCATGAACAAAAGAGGGACGCTTGTCTCTTTCCGCAAGTCGGCGACAAGGGTGAATAATTTTTCCACGGTTGTTCCGGCGGCAAGGGCGCGGTTGTTTGCTTCCTGAATTACAGGCCCTTCCGCAATCGGATCTGAAAAAGGAATGCCGATTTCTACTATGTCTGCGCCCGCTTTTATCATCTGCAAAATAAACTCTTTTGATTTTTCAACATTGGGGTCTCCGCCCGTAACAAAGCCGATAAATGCCTTGCCGTTCTTAAAAGCGTTCTGTATGTTACTCATGGATTTCTTTCCCCCTGTAACGGGCAATTGCCGCCACATCCTTGTCGCCCCTGCCTGAAAGACAGATGATCATGCTTTCATCGGCGGAAAAATTACGGGCGATCTTTTGGGCGTGGGCGACAGCATGGGCGCTTTCTATTGCGCAAATAATTCCCTCTGTTCGGGAAAGATATTCAAAGGCGCAGACGGCTTCTTCGTCGGTAACAGGCGCGTACTCCGCTCTCTTTGTGTCATAGAGCCATGCGTGCTCAGGACCGATACCCGGATAATCCAAGCCCGCCGATATTGAGTACACGGGAGCGATTTGCCCTTCCTCGTTCTGACAAAAATAAGATTTCATTCCGTGGAAGATACCCACTTGCCCCTTTGCAATTGACGCCGCATGCTTTTCAGTATCGACACCCAAGCCCGCCGCTTCACAGCCAATCAGCTTCACGTCCTTATCATTTATGAAATTGTAAAACATTCCCATAGCGTTACTGCCGCCGCCGACACAGGCAAGCACAGCGGCGGGAAGTTTTCCCTCCGCCGCAAGTATCTGCTCCCTTGCCTCCTTGCTAATCACCGCCTGAAAGTCGCGCACAATTACGGGAAAGGGATGAGGTCCCATTACCGAGCCAAGCACATAATGAGTATCATGGACACGGCTTACCCACTCGCGCATTGTTTCGTTTACAGCGTCCTTGAGCGTCATTGTTCCCGATGTTACAGGATGGACTTTTGAGCCAAGTAATTCCATGCGGTAGACATTAAGCACCTGACGCTCGGTGTCTTCCTTCCCCATAAAAATTTCGCACTCCATTCCCAGAAGCGCCGCAGCAGTCGCCGCCGCAACGCCGTGCTGACCGGCTCCCGTCTCGGCGATAATTCTTGTCTTGCCCATTTTTTTTGCAAGGAGCGTCTGCCCAAGCACATTGTTGATTTTATGAGAGCCTGTGTGGTTTAAGTCCTCTCGCTTCAAATAAATTTTCGCTCCGCCGAGATCACGGGTCATTTTTTCGGCGTAGTAGAGAAGGGAAGGGCGTCCTGCGTAATTTTTTAAGAGGGCGTTCAATTCCGCTTTGAATTCGGGATCGTCTTTGTAATGGTTGTAAGCATTTTCAAGATTGATGATTTCGTTCATCAATGTTTCGGGAATATACTGTCCGCCGTAGTTGCCGAATCTGCCGGAGAATTCTTTTTCGTCTTTCATAGGGTTATCCTTGCCTTATGGTTTCAACTAATTCTAATATTTTTTTTCGGTCTTTAACACCGTCCGTTTCCGCGCCGCTTGAAACATCAATGGCAAGCGGATTAAGCTCCATTGCCTGTTCAATGTTTTTAATATTGATGCCGCCCGCCAAAAACCACGGTCTTGGAATCTTAACAGAGCCTAGTTTGCTCCAGTCGAACGTTTTGCCAGACCCCGCTCCCGAATCAATTAAAAAATAATCCGCAACAGGTGCCAGTTTTTTTATCTGCCGCCCAAACGACTCATCTCCGAAGAGTACGGTCTTTATCACTTTAATCGGCGGGATAGAATTCTGCCGGATAGTAGTTTTGCTTGATTTTTTTAACTGCGTGATATAGCTTGCGTCCTCGTTGCCGTGAAGCTGGGCGATTGAAATAACGCCGTTATGGTACAGCTCGGTAATGAGGGCTATGGGGGCGTTTACAAATACGCCGACTGGGGTAATCTTTTCCGAAAGACGGAAGCGCAGATATTGGGCAAGGGGAGGGGAGACCTCTCTTGAGCTTTTGGCAAAAATGAATCCGGCGTAATCCGCTTGTGCTTCGTTTACATAATCAATGTCTTCATCACGGAACAATCCGCATATTTTAATACGCATGATTATACTATAGCATATTTTTAATTAAACGGATACCAGCGTTTTTAATAAAGCTTTTCTGTCAGCGGCTTTCATCAAGCTTTCGCCGATTAAAACCGCGTTTACGCCGATATTTTTTAAAGCGCGGATATCGTCTGCGGTTTTTATGCCGCTCTCCGCGACAGTCAGTATTTCAGAGGGAATTTTATTTTTTAAACGGGATGCCAGTCCCGTATCAACATTAAACGTGGTAAGGTCTCGGTTGTTAATACCGATGATATTCGCTCCTGCGGAAAGAGCTTCCTTCGCTTCTTCCTCATTGTGGATTTCCACAAGGCAGTCCAAAGCCAGCGTTTTAGCGGCGGCTATAAATTCGGTTAATGTTTTTTGATCAAGCAGGGCGCAGATTAAAAGTATCGCCTTTGCTCCCAAGGTTTTTGCTTCGTAAATCTGGTATTTATCGATAATAAAATCTTTTCTGAGCGTCGGGATTTTTACGGCGGCGGAAATTTCCTTTAAGTAGTTATCGCTTCCCAAAAAAAACTCAGGCTCCGTTAAAACGGAAATTGCGGAAGCGCCGCCTTCTTCGTACTCCTTAGCAATTTCAAGCCAAGGAAAATTTTCCGCTATTATGCCTTTTGAGGGCGATGCTTTTTTTACCTCGCAGATAAATGAAAGCCCCTGAGCGGAAAGCGCGTTCATAAAGGGAAGATAATTTTTATCAGCGTTTTCCGCCGAGGTTAACTTAAGCGCCAGTTCCTGAACTTCTTTAAAAGATAAATTTTGTTTTGCCTTTTCCACGCGAACTAGCGTACTCTGCGCGATTTTACCTAGAATGGCGGGCGGGGTTTTCAATACGGAAACTCCTGTCAATCTTTTTTTTGTGACATGGATATAAAACGCTTAAGCTGTTCATTCGCCTTGCCCGAGTCGATAGCTTCCGCCGCGATATTGACGGCGTCCTTTATACTTACTTCCGGCTTTGCGATATGAATTGCCGCCGCTGAATTAAGAAGCACCGCGTTTCGCCTTGGACCTTTTTCGCCGGCAAGGATGCTCCTTGTTATCTGCGCGTTTTCAGGCGGCGTTCCGCCCAACAACGCTTCTTTACTGCAGCGTTCAAACCCGAATTGTTCAGGTTCAATTTCATAACTTTTAATGAACCCGTCGCGTAATTCGCAAACTGTAGTGGGAGCGCCAAGGGAGATTTCGTCCAGACCGTCCTGTCCATAAACAACCATTCCCTTTTTTACCCCGAGATTGCACAAAACTTTCGCCATCGGTTCAACCAATTCTTGTTCGTACACGCCGAGCAATTCCATGTTTGCGCCCGCCGGATTTGCCAATGGACCGAGTATATTGAAAATAGTGCGAATACCAAGCTCGCGTCTTACCGGAGCGACATATTTCATTGATATATGGTAATTCTGAGCAAAGAGGAAACAAAGATTGATAGATTTTAATAGTTCCAAACTGTGCTCCGGCGGGATTGTTATATCGACGCCGAGGGCTTCAAGAACATCAGCCGCACCTGTTCTGCTTGTAGCCGCTCTGTTGCCGTGTTTTGCTACGGGGACTCCCGCCGCGGAAATAACCAGCGCGGAAGTAGTGGATATATTGAAAGAATTGGAATGGTCTCCGCCCGTACCGACAATTTCCAGTACGTCCATGTCATGCAATACCCTGACGCAATGCTTTCGCATTCCGGCGGCGCTTGCGGTAATTTCGTCGATAGTCTCGCCTTTTACGGACATTGCCGCAAGGTAAGCCGCCATCTGAATTTCGCTGGCTTTACCTTCCATGATTTCATTCATAACAGTTTCGGCGCATTCATAGGAGAGATCTTCTTTTCTAGCCGCCTGTACAATTGCTTCTTTTATCATTTTTATTTTATACTACAGATTTTAAAAAAATACAAGGTAAAAAGTCTAACATTTCAATGGCTTAAAACTTGTTGGATCTTTCTCGTAATCCTTCATTCTTTCGTCAATCATTTCTATTTCTTCTTTGCTTGCAGGTTCTATTACAGGTTTCCAGTAATCATTGGAAAGAAAATTCAATAGCGGTTTTATTACTGATAATGATTGTTCCGGTATTGTATCAATCATTGTGTGTAATTCTTTTCTTAAAACAGCTGTTGTCATCTTTTGCCTCCTTTGTTCTTTTTGTTATATACTTGACCTCGCGGATCAAGATGTGTAACAAAAAGATAATCCTCTTTGTATCTAAACAAAGCCCTATAATTTCCTATTGTAAGCCTGAAATAACCGGGCTGTCCTGTTACCGGAACAATGTTTCCTTCAGGCGGTTCTTTCTCCAGCCCCTTTAACGCTGTTACAATGTGCCCCTTATCAGGTTCGTTCAAGCGTTCAAGATATTTTTCAGGTATACGATGTAACAATACTTGCATAACGTATTTACATTATCACTCTTTTTTATTATATAATCAAGTAATAATTTCCTTTGTATTTTTTGTCTTAATCATAAATTACAGTGTTTCATCAATAGCTTTGAGAATTTTCTTTTTAAGAGTATTTTTTTGATCATGCTGTGATTTCATAGTTTTTAATGTGTCTGATTCATCGGTTTTTAAAAATAAGTCTGACGGCTCTATTTTAAGAGCTTTTGCTATCTGGTTAAGGGTATCTGCGGAAGGAAACCGCTTCATAATTTCTATTTTTCCTATCAGGGTAGGCGAACAGCCGATTTTTTCCGCTAATTTCATTTGAGAAATCCCCAATATCTCCCGACAGCGTTTCATGTTTTTTGCCAAGAGAATACGGACATCGGTCATGGTTACCCCTCCAACAATATAAAAAATTGTCGTATTTGTACGGAAACAACGAAATAGACCAAAAGTCTTAATGAATACAGACTATTAGTCTTGCAATAAATTAAGATATAGGGTAGAATTTGAGGAATACTTGAAAAAATAAAGGAGTTAATTATTAACATGAAGGCAACAAACATTATTTTATTTCTTTGTTTATTCTCTATATTATCCTGTGCAACGATAAATAGTTCTGGATATAAAATTACTAATAAATCATATAATAATAAATATTATAAAGAAACTTATTGTAATGGGCAGAGAGCAGTTAGTTGGTATCAAATAGATGGATTCAATTATTTAGGTTATGTATATTTACATT
>Ga0268262_10004010_pt1 | contig 15471 bp, 13 predicted proteins | sample TergutNc150P3_FD_190354 | JGI IMG/M metagenome (GOLD analysis project Ga0268262, IMG submission 190354) | Nasutitermes corniger P3 segment gut microbial community from laboratory colony in Florida, USA - Nc150 P3 (SPAdes) (version 2) | ecosystem: Host-associated > Arthropoda: Insects >... | reverse complement strand
GGTCTTGGCAGTCTTGCCATAAACTACGGCTATTTCCGTTTCAGAACGGACGTTACTATAGGCGCGGTTATTGTTATACTGATACTGGTAGAAGCGGTACAGATGCTAGGGACGGCAATTAGCAGAAGTCTTTTGGCAAAGCGGTAAATTAGTCAAGAATTCGATTTTTTTAAAATTTTTGGTTAATTTGCCAAAACCTATTGACAGAATAATCATTTTTTTCTATAATCCTATTAAACACATAGGTAATATGTGTATACTATGAGAGGAGAAATACTATGAAAAAACTAATCAGCCTGCTGATCGTGGGCGCACTGGTCATGGCGTTGATTTTTACCGCCTGCAGCAAGAAAAAAGAAACCGGATTAACTATTTCCGTAGGAGCCACGCCGGTTCCACACGCGGAATTGCTTAACCTGATCAAAGATGATCTTGCCACGAAAGGAATTACCCTTAAAGTGGTGGAATTCAACGACTATGTACAGCCCAATGTGGCGGTAATCGCAGGCGACTTGGACGCTAACTTTTTTCAACACATTCCGTACTTGGATTCCAATACGGAATGGTCGTCAAAACTTGTTTCAGCTTTTGGGGTGCATGTTGAACCCTTTGGGCTATACTCGGCAAAGTATAAAAATATTAAAGACTTGCCCAGTGGCGCTACAATTGCCATACCCAATGATCCTTCCAATGGAGGACGCGCTCTGCTTCTGCTCCAGGCAAAAGGGCTTATCACTCTTAAAACCGGCAATAAACTGACTGCCACTCCCCGCGACATTGCCGATAATCCAAAAAATTTCCGCTTTCAGGAACTTGAAGCCGCCCAACTTCCCCGTTCATTGCAAGACGTGGATGCCGCCACCATTAACGGCAACTATGCGCTTGAAGCCAAACTTAATCCTGTGAAAGACGCGCTTATCATTGAAGGGGCGGATTCTCCATACGTCAACATTGTTGTAGTGCAGAAAGGCAAGCAAAATGATCCCGGCATCATTGCCCTGAAAAACGCCCTTCTCAGTCAAAAGGTAAAGAATTATATTGACAGTCACTATGGCGGCGGCGTTGTGGCGATTTTTTAGCGCTAAACTATGATATAAATAGTGTATGAATATTTTAGAACTTGTCGGTAATACTCCTGTTATTGAATTGAAAAAAATATTCAATGCGGCAAACGGGGTTTCCCTGTTTGCCAAAGCGGAGTATTTTAACCCAAGCGGCTCCGTTAAAGACCGCGCCGCAAAAGCTATGATACTACATGGCATTAACTCGGGACAGCTTACAAAAGATAAAATCCTTTTAGACTCCACAAGCGGCAATACGGGTATCGCTTATGCCATGTTTGGCGCGGCGCTTGGTTATCACATAAAATTGTTCATGCCGGCAAACGCCAGCGAAGAAAGAAAAAAACTTATACGCGCCTTTGGGGCTGAAATAATTGAAACAGATCCGCTTGAAGGCTCTGACGGCGCGTATCGCATTGTAATGGAGTTAGCCCAAAAAGAGCCGGATTTATATTTCTTCCCCAACCAGTACGACAATTTTGAAAATCCGCGCGCTCATTATGAAACAACAGGAGTCGAACTTTATAACCAGTGTAAACCCACGCATTTTGTCGCCGGAACCGGCACTTCGGGAACTTTTATGGGCGTTTCCAAACGGCTGAAAGAAATTGATTCGTCCATACAAATCGCGCTTATGCAGCCGGATTCTCCGTTTCACGGGCTTGAAGGAATGAAGCACATGGAATCAACCATAACACCTAAAATATTTGACAGGAGCATTGCCGATTTGCACATAACAGTAAAAACGGAAGACGCTTACAAAACGGCGCGGCGGCTTGCCTCGGAAGAAGGGGTATTTGTAGGGATAAGCTCCGGGGCAAACGTATATGCCGCGATGGAATTGGCAAAAACGTTGCCAGCAGGCTCGCGGGTTGCTACAATACTGTGCGATAACGGCAATCGCTATTTGTCACAGCCTTTATGGAGAGATCTCTAACGCTATGTATTTTTCGCAAGGACTTCACACAAAGAGCACAAAGGGACAAAGAACACAAAGAGGTATTTATGTTACGGCTCTCTCCTGAAATGGAAAAAAATATTAGGGTGGACGGCGAAACTGCATATCCCAACGAGTGTTGCGGCGTTTTAATTGGCGAAGTTGATAGTGAGGGAATTAAAACAGTCAAGAGTACGCTAACCATTAACAACGCAAGTGAAAACGGTGAACAGTACCATCGCTTTCTCATAACGCCGGAAGATATGATGAAAGCTGAACAAGCCGCAAGAGCGAAGAAACTTGACGTTATCGGTTTTTATCATTCTCACCCCGACCATCCGTCTGCGCCGTCAGGTTATGATAAAGATCACGCGTTGCCATTTTACTCTTATGTGATTGTGTCTGTGGATAACGGTAAGGCGCAGGTTTTAACAAGTTGGGAGTTGGCGGACGATAGAAGTAATTTTACGCAGGAAAAGATAATAACTTGACGCTACAATTTTTCAGCTTCGTTTAACCGTTTAAAGTGGCAAAAAAGCAAATTTTCATTTTCATCGCGCAGATGCATTCCATTACCTTTACAGTATTTAAAATATTTACAAGCGGCGCATTCTCCTTGTTTTGCCCATGAGCGGTTGCGAAAAGCTTGATAACGATTGTTCCATATATCCATAAAATCATCGTTATAGATATTTCCCTGAATAAAATTTGAACGTAAATTGGGACAGGCGGAAATTGAGCCGTCCGCCAGTACCGATCCTATAGTGATACCGGCTCTGCAAAAGAAAAAACTATCCCTGACTTCTGTTTCATAATTACCTAAAAAGCCTTCGCATCCGTAATTCGCCTTTATGCGGCCTTCCTTACGCGTATCATGGATAAAATCGAATAGTTGTTTGAATTGTACCGCGTCCAGTTGCAAGTTTTTATTATCAACTGCCCTGCCAATCGGAAAAACAGTAAACAAGCGCCATGCCTTTACGCCTGACTCTATCAGCAATTCTTTTAATTTGGCCAGTTCATTGAAATTCCATTGGTTAACGCATGTTACCACATCAAATACCACATCGAAATTGGATTGCGCGATTATTTGAATTGCATTCAGAGCATTTTTATAACTTTCGCTATTACCGCGCATACGATTGTGTGATTCCTCGAAACCATCCAAACTTACGGTAATTGATCGCAAGCCCACCTGTTCAAGCGTCATGAAACGTTTTTTATTTAACAGCAGACCATTAGTAACCATTCCCCACGGAAAACCGCGATCGTACAGCGCTTGCCCGCATTGTACCAAGTCATTTCGCATTAACGGTTCCCCGCCGGTAAGAACTATCATGGTTTTATTCGGCTCAACGTGAGGCATAATAGTTTGAATAGTTTTGATAAAATCAGCCAGCGGCATGTCCGGCGATTGCGGTATTTTCCGGCAGTCGCTGCCGCAATGTACGCAAGAAAGGTTACAGCGAAGGGTACACTCCCAAAATAAATACTGCAAAGGGTGTTGGCGTACAATGCTGTCACGCCACCGGCTAAAAAGTTCCAGTCCAAGCCGTTTTTTAATGGGAATTGGGGAGGCTTTCATTCAGATTCTTGATTTTCAGGTTTCATCCTTATTGTTCCCAAATCTATTTCAGCTATACCTGCATACCAATGCCCGTCACCGCCGGTAAATGTTACAGTTCTATAATCTGCTTCAATTTCCATCTTGGTAAATGAGCCGTTTTCTTCCCCGTCTACATCAATTAATTCCACATATAGTTTTTGATGAGGAAATTCACTGCCTCTCAAAGAAAAAGAACCGTCGTTGTTTGTGTAAGCGGAGGCTATTGACCAATCATCTTGTAAAGCTTCTTTTAATACAGTTTTTATTCCCATAATGGGGGAATCGTCTGCTTCTGATACCACAATGCCTTTGGCTTTATAGATTGCGTTCGGTGTACCGTATTCAGCAGGGAGATCAGGGAGATCACGACCATTTCCACAGGAAAATCCCAACAAAGCCAATAAAGCGGAAATTATTATTCTATATATTTTAGAAATGCGTACCATAATTTTCTCCTTAATTAAAATATAACACAAATTGATTTGAATGGCTATTTTTATCTTTTATAAATATACGATATATTGATATTTTGTCAATGAAAAGATAATATCTATTATACTGTCTTAATATGGAGGTAATATTGATAAAAGTTCTCATTCCTTATGCGCTTAGGGCATTTACAGAGCGAAATGCGGAGGTGGAAGTAAATGGCGCTACGGCAGGCGATGCGATTAACGCGCTCGCAAACGCCTATCCTGCTCTTAAAACACATCTGTTCACGGAAGACGGTCAGCTTCGCGATTTTATCAACTTGTTTGTAGGCGGCGTAAACATTAACAGCTTGCAGGGACTGAACACGCCTGTTGCGGATAATAGCGAAGTGATGATAGTCCCCGCTATCGCAGGTGGTAGCGATGGCGATAAAATCGGCGATAATACCGGTGCAGAGCTTACCAACGAAGAAATCGCGCGTTACAGCCGCCATCTGCTTTTGCCGGAGATAGGAGTTGAAGGGCAAAAAAAATTAAAAGCGGCTAAAGTCCTCATTGTCGGCACCGGCGGGCTTGGGGCACCGCTTGCCCTATACCTTGCGGCGGCGGGTGTTGGAACAATCGGTCTTGTAGATTTTGACGTGGTTGACGAATCAAATCTTCAACGGCAAATTATTCACAGCACCCGCGATGTTGGCAGACCCAAGACCGCCTCTGCAAAAGACAGAATCAAGGGAATAAACCCGCTGGTGAATGTGGTCACACATAATGCAATGCTTACAAGCCAGAACGCGCTGGAACTTTTTAGCGATTATGACATTATCGCTGACGGAACAGATAATTTTCAAACGCGTTATCTTGTAAACGACGCTTGCGTATTTTTGGGCAAACTCAATGTTTACGGCTCTGTGTTTCAATTTGACGGGCAGGCGAGCGTTTTCGGCTCCAAAGACGGTCCGTGTTATCGCTGCCTGTACCCTTCTCCGCCGCCGCCCGGACTTGTCCCTTCATGCGCGGAAGGCGGAGTTATGGGCGTATTGCCCGGTATTATCGGAACTATTCAGGCGGCGGAAACAATCAAGTTAATAGTAGGCGGCGCAAAACCGCTGATAGGGCGATTGCTCCTGTTTGACGCATGGCGCATGGCATTCCGCGAATTAAAACTGGAAAAAAACCCCGACTGCCCCGTATGCGGAAAAAATCCTTCCATTCACGAACTAATTGATTATGAACAATTTTGCGGCTTGAAAAAGAACGCCGACAGCAAGCCGATAGATACCATTTCCGCAATAGATTTAAAAAAACGCCTTGATAACGGAGAAAAAATTCAATTTATTGACATACGCGAGCCTCATGAACGCGCAATTGTCAAATTCCCCAACGCTCTTGTAATACCTCTTGGTCAACTGGAAAGGCGTATGGACGAACTTGATCCGTCCGTAGACGCTGTATTTCTCTGTAAAATCGGTCAGCGCAGTATTTTAGGAATAAAGGCGCTGCAGGAAGCCGGTTACAAAGGAAAACTGTTGAATTTGCAAGACGGCCTTAACGCCTGGGCAAGAGATGTTGATAAAAGTATGCCTATTTATTAAGATTTTTGCTTGTTTGCGATGTAATGACTGAATACCCTATCTTCTTTACAAATATGATTAATCCACCAATTTTTTAGAAATTCCAGAAACTCCTGAGGGTCTTTATTCCAAATGCTATCCTTACTTGTATGGGACAGCGCGTTTGTCAACTCTTTGTGCAATATACGATGGTTTTCCAGATTGGGATAGCCGCATTTTTTAAGAAAATCCTCTTCAATCTCGAAATGGATACGGGTATATTCGGTAACCATGCCGATTACAGGCTTCAGCATCTCATTGCCATGCTTATTTTGTATTGCATAGCATAGGGAATTGATAGTGGAAACAATCCCGCGGTGCTGCTCATCGACGATTGGTATTCCCAAATTGTATGAAGGTTCCCAGACAATAAGAATATTATGGTTCAACATACTAAACCAGGGCTCATTTGCAGTTATTTTATCGGTCATGTTTCCTCCGGTGCTTTCAGGGTAAACCTCTTGTTGTTGCCTGTCAAGACGGATAAAAATATATAAAAATAAAAAAAATTTTTTTTTTATTTTTTACTTGACAAAAATTTAAAAAAGGGACATAATTTATTTTAGGGGGGAAAAATTATGCCAGCAAAAAAAGCACCAGCAAAAGCAGCAGCGAAAAAAACCACAACAAAAGCAAAAGCAAAAAAGACAACAAAGAAGTAAGGTACGAATCTATCGGTCTGCGAATGGCGCTGCCATCGCAGACCGATACGTTTTTTTAAGCACCTGACCGTGCAGATGTGGTGTGTATCATGTATCGCCGGAATCCCGCAGCGTCGTAAAGGAATTAGCGGCGCTTAATTATAAATAACTTTATATATTTAAATATTTTTTAAAATAATAATAAAATAGCATGCTTTTTAATTTTCCACTTATCGCTTTAATCCGTTTTTAATAAATTTATACTATGTTATATAATAATATATTTTCTATACCGGTTTCCCGCAGACATCAAACTTCCATGAGGCGCAGGTTTATTGTTTTTTCTTCGATTTTGTTTCTGCTTATATTTATTTTTGGAAGCGCGGCTTTTATTATTTTAATGGGAAAAATACAGTATAAGAATACCGGATATGAATTAATGCAGACAATTGAAATTGAACGCCTTAAACTTGAAGCGTCAATAAACAGCGAAATTGCAATTGCCCTGAAAATGGCGGATTCTCCTTTGATAAAGCGGTATTTTCTTAATCCCACAGACGACGAATTGCTAAAATCCGCCTTTGAAGAAATAAACGGATACAGCAGGGCATTTACCGGAAACAATATGTTCTGGATAAATGACATCGACAAAAATTATTATTTTGACAATGAATATATCTATACATTAGACACGGCTGAAGAAAGTTCGCTTTGGTATAATGATACTATGAAAAAATCCGATGCTTACAGTTTGATGGTTAATTTCGATATCGGAATAAAAAGAAGCATGTTATGGATTGACGCGCTTGTTTTTGGCAACAAACATGAACCTATTGGCATTGTGGGAACCGGCGTAAGCCTGCCTGAGCTTGTCGGTATTATATACCAAAACTACCGAAAATCTGCGGAATTGTATTTCTTTAACGACCTGGGGGAAATAACCGGAGCAAGCGATATTGGCATTATTGAAAAGAAAATAAAAATAACTGAAGTAATCGGCCTAACCGGAGATGAAATTCTTGTTATGTCAGAAAAATTAAGATCCGGCGAGATTAAGTATTTCCGGACAAAAGACAATAAACAAATGATTGCGGTCGGCTCAATTCCGTATTTAAATTGGTATGTGGCCGCCGTGCGTTCTTTTTCTGTTATAGACTCCCTGCAAACAGGTATGACGGCCCTTTTCGGAATAATGATGATAGTTATTTTTTCCGTCTTTGTAATATTCAATATATTTATTATTGGAATGCTGGAGCCGCTCAATAGTATGGTAAAAAAAGTAAACCAAACATTATCTGACTGGGAATTAAGACCCTATGAAGAAAATCGTCAAAGCGATGAAATCGGAACTCTGGGCGAATTTCTTAATATGACCATAATTGATCAGCTTACAGGCATTTACAACAGACGGTATTTGGACGGACATCTGAAAAAAATAATCAAATATCTTTCGCGTAATGTCGCCAATTTTAGCCTGTTGATGATAGATATAGATAATTTTAAAAAATACAACGATTCTTACGGACACGATGCCGGCGATGACTGCCTTAAATTAGTCGCATCCGCTATTTCACAATGCATAACAAGAGATGACGATTTTGTTGCGCGGTACGGCGGAGAGGAATTTGTCGTTGTCCTGCCGAATACCGACAGGAACGGCGCTCAGGTGGTTGCGGAAAAAATACTGGATAGATTACGCGAGTGTAATATCCCCCACAAAGCGAGTGAAACGGCAAATTATGTAACTGTTTCTATCGGAGGCACAACCGGTATCGCTAAATATTTTCATAATGGAAGCGACTATATAAAATGCGCAGATAAAGCATTATACGAATCCAAAAAAAATGGCCGCAATAGATATACATTTGGAAAATTTGAAAATTGTGAAGTTTCCTTTGTATAAGCACTTGAAAACATAGTAAACCTATGGTATAAAGAGGATAATTATGGTTACAGTACGGATGGATTCGCTTATCAAATCAATAGCCACCGCTTTAGATATTGTGGAAGGAACCATTGTAGGTGCCAGTCCCAATCATGGTAAGCGAATTGCCGTTCTTTGCGCCAAAATGGGAATGCTCTTGGGAAAAACCCCGCAGGAAATCACAGCCCTTGCGATTTGCGCCTTGCTCCATGACAGCGCCCTTAACGAATATATTCTTTCAGAGAAAAAAGACGGAAACCGTGACATGGCGATGAAAAAGCACTGTGAAATCGGTCAACGGAATGTGAATGATCTCTGTTTTGAAACAAATGTAAAGGATTTTGTTCTGTATCACCATGAACGCGCCGATGGCAATGGACCGTTTGGCATACGGGAAGGGGAAGGTCCCCTTGAAGCGGAACTTATTACCATTGCCGATTCACTTGATGTTACCTATCATTTTCAAAGACTGGAACCTGAACAATTACCCGTTATCCGAAATGTAATAGCTCAGGAGATCGGAAAACGCTACAGTAAAAAATCTGCGGAACTAATGTTGGAAATTCTTGATTGGCCTACAGTTATGTCCCTTAAAGATGACGTCATTAAACAAACCGCGTTACAGGTTTTATTTCCCTGGACTGTCGATATTCAAACAGAAACTGTTTTTGGCCTGTCCAATTTTATTTCCAGAATTATCGACTACAAGTCTGATTATACGGAAAAACATTCAACTCAGATTGCCAATAGGGCATGGTTTATGGGGAAGTACTATAAATATGAACCTGAACAACAAGCGCAGTTGTATCTTGCGGCATCTTTGCACGATCTTGGTAAATTGGCGGTTCCCATTGAGATTCTGGAAAAACCCGGCAAACTTACCGATGAAGAATTTAAAATTATCAAAGAACATGTTCACCTGACATGGAAACTTCTTAATGATGTTGAAGGATTCGAGACTATATGCAAATGGTCGTCCGAGCATCATGAAAAATTGGACGGCAGCGGTTACCCCTTTGGAAAAAAAGCCCCTGAACTGGATTTTAATTCCCGTTTGTTGATGTGTCTGGACTTATATCAGGCGATAAGCGAAGAAAGACCCTACCACCCCAGACGCAATCACGCGGACACAATGAAGATACTCTATGAAATGGTTGATGCTGGAAAAATAGACGGTGATATAGTCAAAGGCATGGACATCGCTCTTGCCTCCTATGACGGTAATGACTTACCAGCGCCGGGATAAATAAGAAATAAGAAATAAAAAATAATAAAGGGAAGAGAATAGAGTATATGGAAATAGGTGAGAAACAAGGTTTACAAAAACGTTCATTCCGCATTGGCGGGATGTTCTGCGTGAATTGTCAGAACATTATTGAAAAAGAACTGAAAAAAACAGAGGGTGTTAAAAAGGCGGCGGTAAATTATCGTACCGGACATGCGGCTGTCACCTATGATGAGGCGATAATCGGCTTTGATAAAATTTCGGCGATTATTGAAGAACTGGGATATCAAACGATTGAGGAACAGAAAAAAGCGGCTTTTCAAAAAAAGACAATCCCGCACATTATCGGGACATTGGTAATTATTCTCGCCCTCTTTATGCTGCTGCGAACATTCACAACCAGCAAACTGGCCGCCGCTTTCCCGCTTGCCCAAGAAGGCATGGGGTACGGAATGTTACTGGTCATCGGTCTGCTTACAGGCGTTCACTGTATTGCAATGTGCGGGGGAATTAATCTTTCGCAAACTTTGAAAAAAGAAGACGTGGCTTCTGAAACGGAAGTTTCCAAACCGGCATTTAAATTCAATTTACTTTTGCCAAGTATTTTCTACAATGGTGGGAGGCTTGTTTCTTATACGGCGGTGGGAATTCTTGTCGGCGCTTTAGGTTCGGTGATTACACTGTCGGGGAATTTTAAGGGAATTGTACAACTTGTTGCCGGGGTCTTTATGGTTATTATGGGAATCAATATGTTGGGACTGTTTCCGGCTCTCAGGCGTATCATTCCGCAAATGCCCGATAAACTTCAAAAAAGTTTAGCTTCGATATTCGCAAAAAAAAGTGACGAACAAAAAACAAAACGCAGTCCGCTGATTGTCGGTTTCCTAAACGGGTTTATGCCCTGCGGACCTTTACAGGCAATGCAAATCTACGCGCTTTCTACAGGAAGCCCAATCAAAGGCGGCATTTCCATGTTCCTTTTCTGCGCGGGAACTATCCCCATGATGTTTGCGCTTGGCGCGGCAAGCTCTGTTTTAAGCGGCGCAAAAGGACGCACATTCTCCCGTCGCGTTATGCAAATCGGGGCGATTCTTGTTACCGCGCTGGGGCTTGTCATGTTTTCAAGCGGTCTGAGCCTTTCAAGTTTTAAGAATCCGACAACCGCTGATGCGCAGAAAGTAAACCGCGGGAACATTAACCCACGCACACTGCAGGATCGACAGCAAACGCTGTCGGAGCCAAATACTAAGAACGCCAGTCCGTCTGACCCTAAAACATTTGTCCCTGTAATTGAAAACGGCGTACAGGTTGTCAAATCAACATTAAGGCCAAACAGCTATCCTGCAATAACTGTGCAACAAGGCATTCCTGTACGCTGGATAATCAACGCGCCGCCGGGCAATATAACTGGTTGTAATTACTCCGCTATTTTTTACGAATACGGCATTGAGCATGTCTTTCAGCAAGGTGAAAATGTAATCGAGTTTACTCCCACAAAGGCGGGCAAGTTTCGCTACTCCTGCTGGATGGGTATGATAAAAAGCACCATTACCGTACTTGCCGAAGCTAAAAAAGAAGGTTGATTAATGAGTACTGAAACATTATCCGTCGGCGGTATGCACTGCGCCGCCTGTTCCGCCCGCGTTGAAAAGGCGCTTCGCAAACTTGAAGGTATTGAAAACGCCTCTGTGAATCTTGCCACGGAAAAAGCGACGGTAGTTTTCAACCCGCAAACCTTGCGCCTTTCGGCAATCAAGGAATCAATTGTCAATGCCGGATACGAAGTTATCGAGACTTCAAAAAATGCGTTAGATGAAGACAAACTCCGCAAAGAAAAAGAAATTAAACTCCTGTGGACAAAATTTATAATTGCCGCCGCATTGGCGCTCCCCCTGCTCTATATCGCCATGGCTCCCATGATTAAGTGGGTCGCCCTGCCCTTCCCCAAAGCTCTTGCCCCGATGAATTTTCCCCTTGTTTACGCCCTGGTACAGTTGATATTGATAATCCCGATTATTATCACAGGAAATCGTTTTTATACCGTAGGTTTTAAAAACCTTGTACGCCGCAGTCCCAATATGGATTCGCTTATAGCGATTGGAACCACGGCGGCGGTAGTTTACAGCATTTACAATTTGTTTCAGATTGCCGTAGGGAATCATCACGCGGTTGAATCTTTATACTTTGAAACCGCCGGAGTGATTATAACTTTAATTCTATTGGGCAAATCCCTTGAAGCGGTATCTAAAGGCCGTACGAGCGAGGCTATTAAAAAACTTATGGGGCTTTCTCCAAAGACCGCCATTATTATTGTAAATGGGATAGAGAAGGAAATCCCCATTGATGAAGTAGTGTTAGGTGACATTATAGCGGTAAAGCCGGGCGCAAAAATCCCCGTGGACGGAATTGTAACAGAGGGGCAAAGCGCGGTAGACGAGTCCATGCTCACAGGGGAGAGTATGCCGGTTGACAAGAAGCCGGGCGATCCGGTTTACGGAGCGACTATTAACAGTAACGGACATTTTTGCTTTAGAGCGGAAAAGGTGGGGAATGAGACAGCATTGGCGCAGATCATCAAACTGGTTGAAGACGCTCAAGGCTCAAAAGCGCCGATAGCGCAAATGGCGGATATTGTCTCCGGTTACTTTGTCCCCGTCGTCTGCGCCATTGCGCTTGTTGCAGGTATTGCGTGGTTTGCGGCGGCATCCGCAGGTGTTATCAGTTTGCCAGCCGGAAAATCATTAACAGAATTCGCCCTTACGATTTTTATTTCAGTATTAGTCATTGCCTGCCCCTGCGCCCTCGGTCTTGCCACACCCACGGCAATCATGGTGGCAACCGGCAAGGGAGCGGAAAACGGCATTTTGATTAAGGGCGGCGAAGCTTTAGAAACGGCTCATAAGATTCAAACGATTGTGTTTGACAAGACGGGAACGATTACCGAAGGCAAGCCGGAAGTTACGGATATTGTGGGGAGTGGGGAGTGGGGAGAAGGGAGTAGGGAAGCCTCTTCTCTTACAGTCACCGCTGATGCGGCATCTTCCGCTACTCCAATCAACACTGTTCCGCCTCGTAGCACCCAGGACATTCTTCTTCAACTTGTCGCCGCAGTTGAAAAAAACTCTGAACACCCGCTTGCCTCCGCCATTGTCCGCGAAGCAGAAAAGCGCGGTCTTGTGTTCCCACCCGTAACAGATTTCAAAGCCATTCCCGGCAGAGGCATAGAAGCAAAAGTCTCCCTACCTACTAACGAGGCACTTCCCCCATTCCCCATCTTAATTGGTAACCGAAAACTCATGGATGAAAAAAACATCTCTCTTACCGAACTGGAACCCGCCTGTGACCGCCTTGCAAGTGAGGGAAAAACGCCGATGTACGTTGCTTTGGATTGCAAGGCTGCGGGAATTGTCGCCGTGGCGGATGTACTGAAGTCTTCAAGCAAAGCTGCGATTGAACGGCTCCACAAAATGGGCATCGAAGTCGCCATGATTACCGGGGATAATAAAAAAACAGCAAACGCCATCGCTAAACAAGTGGGGATTGACCGCGTGCTTGCGGAAGTTATGCCGCAGGACAAATCCGCCGAAGTGAAGAAGTTGAAAGACACAGGACGTAAAGTAGCATTTGTGGGGGACGGTATAAACGACGCTCCGGCATTGGCGCAGGCGGACATCGGCATTGCCATAGGAAGTGGAACGGACGTGGCAATTGAATCAGCCGATATTGTGCTTATGCGTTCCGATTTGAGCGATGTCCCCACGGCAATTAACTTGAGCAAGCGGACAATCCGCAACATCAAACAAAATCTGTTTTGGGCATTTGGCTACAATGTACTGGGTATTCCCATCGCCGCCGGACTTCTGTACCTCTTTGGAGGACCGCTCCTCAATCCGGTTTTTGCCGCCGCCGCTATGAGTTTGAGTTCCGTATCGGTATTGACCAATGCGCTTAGGTTGAAAAGATTTAGAGCATAATATAGAAATAAATGGAAAAAGCGACATAATTACGACTCTGAGTTCCACTGAAAATTTTTCAATCAGTGCTTGACATTATTTAATATATAACATAGTATTCATACGTATTTAATAGGAATTATTGGAGAAAAACATGGGACGCACATACAACAAAAGAAACAACTCTAATAAAAAATCTCATTTGGAGGATGAGGAGCCGCTTGATATTGCCGAGCTGTTGGAAAAAACGCATTTTGAAACGATCATGGCTTTTTCTGAAGCATTGGAAGCCAGGGATCAGTATACCGCCGGACATTCGCGCCGTGTTATGGAATATTCCAAAAGCATAGGGCATCGCATGAAATTAGACAATCAAGATATTGAAGATCTTAAAAGGTCGGCGTTGTTGCATGACATAGGAAAAATAGGAATACCTGATATGGTTCTTAAAAAACAGGAGAAACTGACTAATGAGGAGTATAAAATAATCAAATCACATCCCGAAACAGGCGCCTCTATACTTAAGTACATAAAGTCTTTTAAAAATTTAGTGCCAGCGGTATATCATCACCATGAACGATTTGACGGCGAAGGATATCCTGATGGCGTTAAAGGCGCGGCGATTCCCCTGCATGCGCGAATTATTGCCATTGCAGATACCTTTGACGCGATGACATCAAGCAGATCGTACAGGAAAAAGGCGCTTTCTTTAAGGACGGCGTTATCTGAACTTGAGCAGAATAAAGGGATACAATTTGATCCTGACATTACAAATATTTTTATTGATATATTACAGGAGTCGCCTTATTACTTTTCACGGTTTAGAGAGCCTGAGTATTTTTTGTAAAATGTAAGTATCTGCCATTAAAACGGCAGATACTTACACAATTAATTATATTGAAGGTCGCGTATTTTCCCTGTGGTAGTACCCATTGGGCAAATGGTACACCACATTCGCGGCGTAAAAAGGATTCCGCAAATCACCCCTATCGCGGTGGCTGTTTCCATAAAAACCAAAATTGTAAAACCAATCCTGTTAATGTCGCCTTTTGGAATAACCCATATCATCAGCCCAATAAACGAGCCCATCATCAAAACCCATAAAAAGAATTTAAAGCCTTTTTTATGCATTATTGAAGGGCGTTTAAGTGAAAAAAAAGCAAACGGGCGAGTAACCAATCCAAGAAAAGAACCTCTTGGGCATATTCTGGCACAGCTCATTTTTCCATAACCCGCCAAAGCAATGATAATCGGCGTAAACATACAAACTAAGCCATAAAGCCCAAAAGGATGCCAAAAATTGGCAATCGTCATCCATGTAATGGTGATTATCCATGACCGGCCCTGCCATGAAGCAGGCCAAGTTTTGCCGTTTACTTTAATTTTACGCTTTAAAGCTGTCATATTAACTATCTCCTGATAATCTTAGTAAACATATATGATTACAGTGTATTATAATATAAAGAAAATTTCCAGTCAACAAGGAAAAAAGTAATTTTACATAAAAAACATTTTTTTTATAAATATGCTTGACATTATGTTTAAAATGTTTATAATCTAATTCATAGTAAACACATAGGTATTATGTGTTTACTTCACTAGCCATCTCAATTCAGGGGTGGCTAATTTAGGAGTTGTAAAATGACAAATCAAAGGAAGTATCAATTTGACTGGGACAATACGGTTGGGGCTGATATGAAACTGGCGCGACCAAGTCTGGGTCCCGGTACTAGGGTGGAAGTGTATCGTCTTTTTCAGTTTACCCTTAGGGATATTCTGGAACAGCGTTATGGTACTGAAATGACGGATAATCTGTTTCGTGAAGCGGGCATTATGGCTGGAAAGGCTTTCTTTGATAAATTTTTAAGCGATGCCAAGGACGTTTCCAGTTTGGCTACCAAAATTCAAGATTCCTTTAATTCGTTTGGTATTGGAATATTTCGAGTGGAAAACGTAGCGGAAGACAATTCACATTTTATTCTTACCGTGGAAGAAGATCTTGACTGTTCCGGTCTTCCTGATACTTCTGATGTCGTCTGCGTATACGATGAAGGATTTATTCAGGGAATATTGGAATCATTCA
>Ga0268262_10004009_pt1 | contig 15472 bp, 11 predicted proteins | sample TergutNc150P3_FD_190354 | JGI IMG/M metagenome (GOLD analysis project Ga0268262, IMG submission 190354) | Nasutitermes corniger P3 segment gut microbial community from laboratory colony in Florida, USA - Nc150 P3 (SPAdes) (version 2) | ecosystem: Host-associated > Arthropoda: Insects >... | reverse complement strand
GACGCATAGACCAGCATCGACGCGTTTCAATCCACGCCTACACTGTGCAGTGTAGGCGATCCGCTGTGGCTGTCCCTCTACGAGGAGGCAGGTCTCGTTTCAATCCACGCCTACACTGTGCAGTGTAGGCGATCACCTGACCGGCGAGCCTCTGACCCACTGACCCCCGTTTCAATCCACGCCTACACTGTGCAGTGTAGGCGATTATTTCGGCGCTGGTGTGTGTGTGGCCTAGCTTGGTTTCAATCCACGCCTACACTGTGCAGTGTAGGCGATGTTGATGTCTGGGGCAAGCGTGGCGAGGTCAATGGTTTCAATCCACGCCTACACTGTGCAGTGTAGGCGATGCCAATCCAAGACCTTTTCAAGGATGAGCGCATGAGTTTCAATCCACGCCTACACTGTGCAGTGTAGGCGATGCCTTTAACGGGCGTTTGGCAACAGGGGGGCAAATGTTTCAATCCACGCCTACACTGTGCAGTGTAGGCGATCCGACACCAAGGCCGCCCCCCTCCAAGTCCTTTGGGTTTCAATCCACGCCTACACTGTGCAGTGTAGGCGATATTTATGCCTCCACCTTTTCATTGCTGTAAAGTTGTTTCAATCCACGCCTACACTGTGCAGTGTAGGCGATAATTCGCGGCCAATCTACTGGCGGATTCGCTTGACGTTTCAATCCACGCCTACACTGTGCAGTGTAGGCGATGAATTCGCGGCAAACCATTTGGCCGATGCCTTGGAGTTTCAATCCACGCCTACACTGTGCAGTGTAGGCGATATTCGCGGCCAATCTACTGGCGGATTCGCTCGACGTTTCAATCCACGCCTACACTGTGCAGTGTAGGCGATAAAAAGGAGCATTTATGCAACTGCGACTCAATCTGGTTTCAATCCACGCCTACACTGTGCAGTGTAGGCGATATTCTCATGTATGCCTCCTTTTGGCAGTTGCTCAACGTTTCAATCCACGCCTACACTGTGCAGTGTAGGCGATAATAGGAGTAAATATGCAGTTGAGACTTAACCTTGTTTCAATCCACGCCTACACTGTGCAGTGTAGGCGATCGCTTGACGCGCTTGACGCGACGGATCACAGAATAGTTTCAATCCACGCCTACACTGTGCAGTGTAGGCGATAATCCTGGCGGCGGCGGAAAAAACTCAAGAAATGCCCGTTTCAATCCACGCCTACACTGTGCAGTGTAGGCGATGCCTTGGCGGCGCCGGCCAGCTCCGCGGAGATTGTTTCAATCCACGCCTACACTGTGCAGTGTAGGCGATCTTCTGGCCCATCGTGGGCAAAGACGGGAAGCCGAAGTTTCAATCCACGCCTACACTGTGCAGTGTAGGCGATGACGGTCGCCGATGGGCTTCAGCGTCTGCTGGACGTTTCAATCCACGCCTACACTGTGCAGTGTAGGCGATATGTCGTGGAATATGAGGCTTTCGCCTTTGACTGTGTTTCAATCCACGCCTACACTGTGCAGTGTAGGCGATCCATCGGATAAAGGATGTTGTGCGGAGTCTAGCGTTTCAATCCACGCCTACACTGTGCAGTGTAGGCGATCTTGCCGGCGGCGGCGGCGCCACGCTGGCGCCGACGTTTCAATCCACGCCTACACTGTGCAGTGTAGGCGATCAGAATCAAGGACGTCGTGCGTACACTTGTGAATGTTTCAATCCACGCCTACACTGTGCAGTGTAGGCGATCCCCTTGCCGGCGGCGGCGCCACGCTGGCGCCGACGTTTCAATCCACGCCTACACTGTGCAGTGTAGGCGATTCTATCATGGATGTAAGGCTTGCTTAGTATTACCTTGTTTCAATCCACGCCTACACTGTGCAGTGTAGGCGATGTCCTGACCTGTCCCAGTCACGCGCCATCGCGATCGTTTCAATCCACGCCTACACTGTGCAGTGTAGGCGATAAGGCCCAGAAGTGGGGGCTGTGATGACGGCGGCCGTTTCAATCCACGCCTACACTGTGCAGTGTAGGCGATTCCGTTGCGCGCAACCCAGTCTGCACGCCCATAAAGTTTCAATCCACGCCTACACTGTGCAGTGTAGGCGATGATGCACCCAGAACGAGAAAAAGACAAGTGGGCGGAGTTTCAATCCACGCCTACACTGTGCAGTGTAGGCGATTTTGGCGGACGCTCTGGACAAGATGGATCATGGCGTTTCAATCCACGCCTACACTGTGCAGTGTAGGCGATTAATCAGATTCTTGGAGCGTGGCGTATTGGTGACGTTTCAATCCACGCCTACACTGTGCAGTGTAGGCGATGGCGCCGCCAAGGGCAGGGCGCCGCCAAGGGCAGGTTTCAATCCACGCCTACACTGTGCAGTGTAGGCGATCTTGGCAAGTGCGCGGCTCTTGACGCGCCAGCCGTGTTTCAATCCACGCCTACACTGTGCAGTGTAGGCGATGCGGCAACTACTGCTTCTGCCCTTGCAATGGGTTGGTTTCAATCCACGCCTACACTGTGCAGTGTAGGCGATGTTGATTTTGTTGATGATGGCAGTTAAGGTGGCATCGTTTCAATCCACGCCTACACTGTGCAGTGTAGGCGATCCACTATAGCATATCTGTTGGCAACAAGGGAGTTGCCTGGGCGTTTGCGCGAAGGTGCCAGCATTGCCCATTTTCTTGCCAAGGCCCACACCACATTTCTCATCCGTACGCCCGCATCTGTTGATTCCAAAGGAATTAGCGGATGGAGCGGAGGGGTTGGGAGTTTCCCGTGAGCTTGGGGTTCGCGCCAGATCACAAAACATGCGTCACACAATCAGGGGGGCGTCAAAGTCAATGGATTGCTTGGTTCCGTGGTGCTCCGCTCTGTTCATGTCGTCTTCCCCCAAAAAGTAAAAGCGCAGGCTGTCTTCTTTCGGGTTGAAAGTGTCCAGCAGTTTGGCCCTAAGCGCCGTCCAAATGGCAGGCGTCACGCTGCACTCGAAAACACTGAATTGTACACGCTGACCGTAATTTTCGCAAGCCTTTGCGATGCGCCTCAAACGACGCTGACCCGCTTTGTCCAAGGTTTGGATGTCATAGGTTACAAGCACCACCATGCTTATCCTCTGGGATGGAACACTGGGAACGCCTCCAAGTCCCCCCGTAGGTGCCTGGCGAGCAGGCGCGCCTCCAGAATCGGCACAAGACCCCAGACCGTGTCCTGCTCCAGAAAAGGGTGCCTAAGGGTTTTGGCTTTCCTTTGCTGGTGGGTCGAAATCACTAGCTTTTTGGCTTCATCGGTCATGATGACGGCGCCGCTTTCTGTTGTCTTGAAATCGCCCAAACGCACCTGTTGGTTGTTGATCAGACTCAGCGCCAAGCGATCGGCCAATATGGGGCGGAAGGGTTCCATCAGATCCAAAGCCAAAGCGGGCCTTCCAGCACGGAAAACGTGCAAAAACCCGAACGCGGGGTCAAGCCCGACGGTCTGACAAGCCGAAAGGCAATCGCCCATCAACAGAGTGTAGGCGAAGGAAAGAAGAGCGTTGACGGGGTCCCTGGGAGGACGGCGGTTGCGTCCATCCCATTTGAAAGCCTCTTTCTGCTGTCGGATTAGCAGTGGGAACACATCAAAATACTTGGCCGCCCCTTCGCCTTCGGAGCCCCTGACTTGATCGTGTGTCTCCATCCTTTCGACATCGCCCCTGATCGCCTGAATGCGGTCGGCCGCCTTTGTCAGTTCGTCAGATTCTTCAGGACTGCTCTCTCGGGCCGCTCTCTGCAAAACGTGGCGTTGGTTTGACAACTTGCCTTTCACCATTGCTTTGGCGAGCAAAAGGCTTTTCTGCGGGTTCAAATGAACTTCCATTTGATTTTTGCGCAGCCATGCGCCAGAGGCCTCTATGCCTTCCACGCGCCCCAAAAAACGCCCATTCTCGGTCAGAAATGTTGTTGCGATGCTGCGCTCCAAACAGGTGCGCTGCAGTCTGGGGCTTAGCCAGCATTCACCCATGACCACAATTGCCTGAATATGGTGCAGTGGGACTTGCAGCTTTTTTTCGCCGTTGGCCTTGACCACCACCGTTTCGCCGTCCTTGTGCAAGGCCGCCTCCGGGAGGGTCACGTAAAGCGTGTTCAACAGAACGCTCATCCGTTCGCACATTCCAGATACAAGTGCAATTCCCCGTGGTTTGGCATGTCCGGCATGCACAATGATTTCAAGCTGCATTCGGTGCATTTGTTTCCAGTCTCAGGAGGCGGCGTCTTGCCCGATTCCAGCATGTTCAAAATAGCTTGCGCGGCGCCCAGCGTCTCTTCGACCAAATCCGTTTTGAACTCGACCTCGCGGCGACGGCGCGAGGCTCCATAATAGATCGCGCCCATGGGCACTGATACCCCCAGCATCTCCGAAAGGCAAATGGCCTGAGCGCAGAGCTGGAGTTCGGCGGAGCGGAAATTGTTTTTGACGCCGCGCTTGTATTCAACGGGGAACGGGCGACCCGTCGATGGCCAAAGAGGGTCATCGTAAAAGCAGACCATGTCGGCGCGTCCCACAAGCCTGTGGCGAACGGAGCGCAACTCTAGGGCACGGGCCATGCGCATGCCCGGCCGCTTTTCAAGACCAGGCAGGTCCACATTGTCATGGAGCTGGCGACCCTCGGCAGTGCGGGCAGACTCCGCCCATAGGTTTTCCAGATGGATCAGCCCACACTGTCTCTGGCAATAAGACCAATGCTCTAATGCCGAAAGAGGGACCAAAAGATCATCATCGTCCATTGTCACCCAACGACCACACGGATTATTCTGTCGCTTGTCGGCTTGCCGTCCAAATCAATCTCATAGTCGCTGAAAGAGCGCGCCGGTCCGTCAGTGGTGCGCTTGCAGGCGACGCGGTCGAACATATCCGAGGCGGCGCCATTGCCAAGCAGGGTTTTGTGCTGGAAGATAATCAATCTGCGCGTAGCCATCAGGCCGCGGGCCGCCGAGTGGTCATGGTCAAACATTTCCTCCAGCGCCCGCCAAAAAAGGTCTAAGTCGGCCTGACTAAAACCAGTTTGGGCGGCCAAGCTGGCGGAAATGAAACCATGCGCCCTGTACAGAGCATAGGGAACCGTGTACTTGCGACCCATCGTGCGGTTGTCGCCGCCCTGTTTTTCAGCGTCTTCTGGGGTTGTAACGGCCATCCTGGTTATGGAGTGCTCAAGCGCGATTATGGGCTCCACGGAACGGGCAAAAGTGAATTGGACGGGACCGCGCACTTGACCGGCATTCGGACCAGTTGACATGACGGCGCCAAAGGTGCGAATGTCAAAAAAGCGCTCGCACATAGCAGAGCGCCCCCTGTCAACCTCGTTTCCTTGGGCGGAGCCCTTTTTCTTGCGTGACTTACCGTCTTTGGGGTCGTTTGGGTCATCTTCAAGGTTGATGCCCAGAGCTTGATAGGCTTCGGCGATTTTTTGATTTAATATCGCCTTTTCCTTGACAAAGATGTCAAACGGCGGCTTGGTGTCGTGCATCAAGTGAACAAAATTGCGCACTTTCCTTTTTAGGCAGACATCCGTGACGAGTCCCATGCCAGTTTCGGCATCAATGCGCGGCAAATTGCCCGCATCGGGATCGCCGTTGGGGTTCCCGTCCTGGACATCGAAGAAAAAGACGAAGTCGTAACGCTGTTTGATGGCGGATTCGGTTGTCATTGGTTTGGCTCCTTATGCCTGTGTGGGGTCGGCTTGATTTTTTTTGGTGAAAAAGTCCTGACGCTGGTGATAGTAACCAATGGCAAAGTATGCTTGGGCTTCCATGTTGAGGTGGGACGGAATGTAGGATAGACCATCGCAGATTTCCATCAACCGCTTTTCATGGTATATTTTTTGCCCCTGATTGTCCAATTTTGCCAAGTGATGGTTTTTGAGTTTCAGCAACAACGGGAAAACGCCGGCTGGACTACTAGAGGCGGCCCCATAATAGCGATCCCTTATGGTGGCATTGATGCCGGGCTGCGCATCCTCCTGAATTTTTTCAAGGGATGCAAAAAGCCGTCCCAATAGATAGCCAGGGCTATGGTTGGTAGGGTCAAGTGACACGGTTATCTCCTTCTGGTTGGTGCTGGTGACGTTTTGGCGCAACGAGCGATTCAAGACAGCTTTGAGTATTGCCGCCCTTTGGCGTGTGACATCTTGTTCCGCACGGATGCGGCGAATGGCCATATGAAGCAAAGTCGCAGGGAAGGGAGCATCGTTCAGTATCGCACGCATGACAGAGCCCACCAAATTAGGCGGCAAATTGTCCGCCTTGCCTTCCAGCACTAGGTTGCACAGTAGATACATCAAAGCACAGCCCTTTTCGCGTTTGGGATGAATGTCGGTGTCATCAAAATAATTGCGAATTTTTTGCGATAGACCGTCAACCGTGTCTTGGTGCCAAAAGCGCACAGAAATGCGACCCGCGTTGGGCGAAAGTCCCAAAACGTAAAATCTGGTGTTGCCGCCATCGGTCAATTTACCAGTGTGGACGCTTTGATACAAAGCCTTGATCGCTTCAGTTTCCATGTCTGGGTTGTCTTTTGGAGAAAATCCAAACAAAGACGCGAAACTGTTTTCCAAAAAATTGGGCTTCTCGGACCAAAACACAGTCGTCGCGTCGCCGATTTGGAGTTTTTGGTTGGACTCCTTTGAAAGCAAGGCATTTAGGGCGGTGGTGTATGCAAAGGCGGCCTGTTCGCTGATTGGGGCGTTATAGTTTTGTTCGTTGCCAAAAGAATTAAAGGCATCAGCGTTGAATGAAACCAAAGCTGCTCCGCTTGATTGTGAATTCCATACTCCCTTAATTGAAGAATGTATTCGGGCAACGACCGTATTTTTGCCAGAAATCAAGCAAATTGCTTTATGTCCATCGCTCTTATCACTGTTTTTGGCTTGTGATAATTGCTCCCACAATGCATCACAAATGGTTGAATATTTATTCGCAACTTCTTGTATTTTGAATGTCAAATTGGGACTTGATTTTGATGTTATGATTTCTTCAAAAATCTGTAAATCTTGATGATTGTTTGATTTTTCTATTTGTTTGCATGGTTCATTATTTAAGAAGTTGGAGTAATGCTTGCACATATTGATTTTCAGTAGGTAACTCAAATTTGATTCTTTGTATGAAAGCATTATTTCGTTCCAACAGGTCTTTTCTTTTCCTTTCGGGTGAACTCACTCCAAGTACGTACTCTGCGGTGTCCCATAACAAATTTGATTTAATGCCACTAGTTTTTTTCTCTGCAACTGGAACAAGAAATGCTTTGGCTGTCTTCTTTTTGCCTTCGCCCTCTCTCATATCTTCAATAGCCACAAACTCACCCTTAAGATTTATTGTAATGATAAATGGTATCTCTTTCCACTCAAAGCCTTCTGGTGCTATATTGCTATCAGGGTCGGCTTCTTTTCGCCGATAGTAATCACAAAGTGCCTGAATAATCATTGGTACACCTCTTGGCTGTCCCTGTCGGGGACTATGATTGTGCCCTTCTCCATCTTTGCACGAAAAAACATGGCCGTCGGATTGGTTTCCGCTCCGTAGTTCATATCATATAGCATAAAGCCCAAATCCCGATCCTCAGCGATGGGGGCAGAGCCTCCAGCATAGTCTAGTGCTTGTTCCTGCGGCAGCAACCTGAAAGAGGTCACGCTGAACTCCCTGCATCCAAGGTATGGCTGGTTGAAACATTGCCCCTTGCTGACCCTGCGTTCAAAGATGGCTTGGTGCTTCGAGGGCTTTTCGTCGGCGGGGCTGACTGGGTCGGGATCTTCCGCATATCGGCTTTGTACAGGTGTATGCGGCGAACGTTCTCCCAAGGGTATGAAAAGCATGTCTGCATGGAGCAAGTATGCCACATCCCTCAGAATCAATCCAGCCCTTTGCTGTCGACAGTCTTCAATAAGGACACCAGCTTGGTTGCCTGCGCTCATAGTCCTGTCTATCTCATTGCGGCGAACCGAAGTCCACCTTATGGGAGCCAAAACGTCTATCCGGCGAACCAGCCAACGGATGGCCGGCTTCCAGTAGATCGCCTCGAAGATCGCCCTCGCGGCTGATGGCGTAATCACATCATAGCTCACCCGCTCCACTTTCATTTCTGGTCGCGTGAAGCAGGCATAGTCGCCTTTCACTTCCAGGCGGTAGCGTTTTGTGCGGTACTGCTCCATGTTCACAACTCCGTGGCTATAGGATGTAACATTCCGGGTTCCAAGTCAAGCCCCCATTTGGGGTGAACCCCAAAATTTCGCTATACAGGTCATCGGCCACCTGCACCCAAAAACCATTTTGCAGTCTTATGCCCCCAATCCTCTGCAACTCCACTAAGTCGCGTTCAGGTATGGAGACAGTGAAGCGCTGCAACTTTCTCAATGTCTCCTTGTTGGTGGTGTATTGCAGTTTTTCTACGAGTTGATATATTAACGATTTATACTTTGGATATATTACAATTACTGAACCTTGCCCTTTGTCGTCTATCAACTTAAAGTCTCGTGCCGCCGTGCGGAACTGGATATTGCCAAGAGTAGCGTTCTTTGTTAGCGCATCCATTATCTGCTTTTCATCAAAACCATTTAAATCATTGAAATACAATTGGAAGTATTTTATGAAAGTCTGTGGATCAAACTCCAACGCCCCGTCTGCCCCAATCATCATTCTTGATGTCTGTGCGCCTTTTCGCATAAGTCCCGGTGGAGGCAGTTTTGGGCTCGTGAAATAACATACTTTGCCTTTCGTTGGCAACTTGCCCTCTCTATTGCATCTACCTGCTGCTTGAACCAGCGAATCCAAGCCCGCCAATGCACGATAGACTACAGGGAAATCTAGGTCAACTCCCGCTTCCACAAGCTGTGTGCTTATGACCCTCAACACTTCGCCTTTCTCTAGTATATTCTTGATGCCCTCTATGACATCACTTCTGTGTGCGGGACACATAAGTGCCGACAGGTGGATTGTACCTTCTGGCATTTTTCCGTGTAGCTCACGACAATCCTTGCGTGTGTTCACTATGCAAAGAACCTGATTGTATTGCTCTAGTTCTTTTGCCAAAGTGTCCCACTCCACTGGCTGTAGTTCTTTGTTTTGTGGTGTGATCTCTACGCGCCTTAATCTATGCGACAATTCAATTGGATTTGGTATAATCTCACGAACGTTTTCTATGCCTTTGAATTTTGCATCCCCCGAGCCAATGTCGCCTACCAAGGCTGGCTGTGTGGCTGTGCAAAGTAAAACTGAAACGCCAAAGCATTGTGTAAGCCCCTTTAGAACAGACAAAATCGGCTTGAGGAACTCCGTCGGCAACATCTGCGCTTCATCCAAAATGACAATGCTTTCTACAATGTTATGCAATTTTCTGCATGATGATGTCCTAGAGGCGAACAGGCTCTCAAAAAATTGTACATTTGTCGTCACTATTATAGGAGCATCCCAATTTTCTGATGTCAAACGGTTTCTTTCATTCTCACTCTTTTCCTCTGGATCAAGGTTGCAGTGATGTTCTAGAACACAATCTTCACCAAACACCTTGCGCAGTACTTCGGCCGTTTGTTCAATGATGCTTGTGTATGGAATCACAACGATGATTCTCTTTTTGCCAAATGCTTTTGCGTGTTCAAGAGCGAATCCAATCGATGCCAATGTTTTTCCACCCCCTGTTGGTGCTGTCAGAGAAAAGAAACCAGGATACAGAGTCCCGCTTTCACGACACTTTTTTAATATGTCCTTTCGGATTTGATTTACGGGAGTATCATCGGCACCTCTTTCTATGATGTCCATATATTGATCGAATTTTAGTTTTAGGGACGAAATGTCCATCGCGGATTTGGCTCGCAACGCACTTTTCGTATCGTCCATAAATTTTTCTGTATCCAAAAAATCAGCATCCACGAGGCATGAAAACAGCATCCTCATCCATAAATGCAGATGTTCATGTTGTTCATTGATGCATGGGGCACTGCTCGGCTGCTTGGGCTCCAAAACCTCTTGGGGTATGTTTCCTCTTTGGGTGCGTTCAAGGTGCTTCGTTTCTTGCAAACGTCCATCAAGGCTACCACCAACTGATATTTCATGGTACCAGTCGGGAAGCCCCGCGTGGTGCCCCGCAATCAAATATGCCAGAACTTTCCCAACATTACCAAACACATTTTGCGAATAGATCGCGCCAGCGGTGCTATGATCTACCTTAGAGCCATTGTTTTCCAGATGCGCCTCTGGATCATAGCCCGTCTTCGTTTTTATGTAATTCTGCCAATCTGGGTTGTACTTGCCCAAATCGTGCAGCAAACCCGCCAACCTTGCCCAGTCCCCGTTTTTAAAGTCGCCTGCAAACTTTTCGGCCAAGCTGGCAGTACCTTTTAAATGTTCTAGTAGCGTGTGTTCGCACCAGCCCCCAGTTTCTGAACCTTTTCTGACGTGGGCCAAGTCCATCTGTGTGCTTGGTGGGTTTTGCATCGCGTGTAATCCTTCTGGTGTCGGTGTTTGGACAGAGTATCTGTAGATGCAACCTAAGTGCCAAATTGCATAGTATGTAATCTCGTCAGCGTAATTGCTACACATATGTGACCACATTCAGGTGGGGATATGCCTCATTTCCCCACCTGCTGTATCGCAATGCCCTTGTAGTAGTGCTTCAGTATCTGGTCGAAGGTCTGGCCTTCCAGGGCCATGCCGTAGGCGCCGGTCTGGTCCATGCCGACGCCGTGGCCCCAGCCGCGGCCGTAGAAGATGAATGTGCGGTTCGGGGACGCGCCGGTGGTGATGTACCTGAAGACGTTGTCCTTCAGGCCCAAGGCGCCCCGGATGTTCATGCCGGTGAACTTGTGGGCGCCGCCGCCAGCGTCCCTGGCGACCATCTCTATGACCCGGCCGTGCTCGTTGTGCTTCAGGTCTATGGTCTTCAGGCTCCGGAGGGCGCTCCTGGACCTTAGCCTGGAAAGGACTTCGGCCTCCATCATCTCCACCTTCCAGTGCGCGGTGGAGTTGTAGCGGTCGTAGCTGGTCCCGTCGGGGTCCAGCCGCCTCACCAACAGGCGCGAGCCGCCGTCCTGGTCCAGCCACTTGATGACGTCGCCCACCTGCACGTTTGCCTCGCCTACCATGTATAGGTGGCCACCGGGGTATTCCTCCAGCACCAGCAGGGGCGCACCCAATTTCAGCGGACCGGGGCCCTGCCTCTTTGGCCTCACCTGGCCGTCCAGCAGCAGTGTGCCCTCCCTTAAGTCCATAGGCTCCAACTCCGCCCACATCCTGGCCAGCGCGGCAAGGGCATCGGCCATGGTCACTTTATGCGCCCTCCACTGCCTTGGCGAAACCGCGCCGAGCCTGGCCAGGAAGCCCACCAGTATGTGGTCCTTGGCGGGGGGCTTGATGTCCCTAAGGAAATAGGCCGCGTCCTGCGGGCGCTCCACGCCGTCTATCACTTTGTCCAGACTGAGCGCCTTTGCCATCCAGATGTATATCTGTGTCCCCTTTGGGGGCTGGGAAGTTGGCGCCGGCATGTTCAGGCGTTTGGCCAGAATCGCCAAGCACTGCCCGATTTCGCTGGGCCTGCACTCGCCCAGCATTTTTGCGTCGTCCAGTTGGTCGGAAGGCAGCACGCCCTCCGCCACCAGGCGCGCGATGTCCCACGAGAGCCACGCCTGGTCGCCTCGGGGGGTCGGTATGCCTTTGAAGGGGATGGTCTTGGGGGTTTCTGCATAATTCGACACGCTCTTCAAGTAAGGCAAAGGGTTTCCGAAGACGTGCGTGTTGTCAACTGTCGCGCCGCCGCCCGTGGCCATGAAGAGGGCCTGGATTGGCCTACCGTTGCTGGTGGCCACAAGGCCTTCGGTTTCCTCAACGGCACGGTCCGTGAGGCTCTGCTCGCCGTCCTTGCCGCCGTACACCTGGTCAAGCGGCGTGTCCAGCAGGTCAAAGCCCGACGCCGAGCGCTTGCCCAGGTTGGCGTAGGCGTACGTCCTTGCCGCGACGGCCTGTGCTTTTAAGGCCTCCAGCGCAGGGAATGACCAGGCGCCCATCTCTTTCGGCACCACGCCCCTCAAATACGACTCCATGTCCAGCGTGTTGACCACGCTCAGGCGGCTCTTGGCGTTGGGAAAGATGTCTATCCTGCCCCTGTAGGCGCCCTTCCCCTCTATCCTGGAAACGCCCGCAGTCGAGCGCAGCGACACACCGTCCGACGGAAGGGCCAGGCGCTCGAACTTTTCGGTTATGCCGTACAGCCCGCCCCTGCTCTTTTTTTCGCCCGCCACCTTTTTTTCCGAAGTCACCCATAGTTCCTCAAAGCCATTGGTGGCCAGCTTTTGCAGCAGTGGGTCGGCATCATCCACCCTGGCGAAGGAGCCAACCAGCACGCGCCATGCATCAATGCTGGGCACTTTGTCGCTGACCGGCGACTCGCCCAGCTTTTTCAGGTTTTGGACAAGGGCTTCCGAATCCTGCTTTGACATTGGCGGCCCCACCTGGACGCGGTACTCGTCCAACTGCGCCACCTCGCCCTTCGCGTCCAGCCAAATCCGTAGCCGCTCCCCGCCGCGCAGGTTCAGCAACGGCTTCCCTGCCCTGGTGCACACGCTCCCACCGCCCTCTAGGCTGACGATATGCTCTGTGGCATCAAGGCTAAGGCCAACGCGGATATCGGAGGCTTTTTGGGCGCAGAGCGTCAGACCGGCAAAGGCCAGACAAAGCGCAGGGAGAAGTCGCAGTGGCATGGTCGCACTCATTTGGAAACCAGGTTCCTCACCATGTCCTCGGTCTTCCAGGGGGCCTGCCCGCCGCCGAGCCACTGGTGGAACCACTCTATGTGCGAGTTGTAATAGACGGGCATGGATTTTAGCTCGTCCGGCCAGTGACCGTCGTTCTTGAAGACTATCAGACGGCTTGGAACCTTCATCAACTGGAGGTCCGTGAAGAAATGCAGGCTCTGGGTGTAGGGCACACGGTAGTCGCGCTCCCCGGTAATGACCAGGCACGGCGTTTTGTAGTTTTTGACGTAGTTGGAAGGCGTTCTTTCTTCATACACGCCAGGGTTGCCCCACGGCGTGCCAGGGATGTCCTCCTGGGGGAACCACAGTTCCTCGGTGGCGCCGTGCATGGAGCGCAGGTCGTACACGCCCATCATGGCCGCCAGTGCTTTGAACGGGGTCTTTTGCCCCTCCAGCCACATCATGGCGTAGCCACCCCAGCTCCAGCCCATAGCCCCCATGCGCTCCTGGTCGACGTAGGGCAGCTTGGACAAACTTTCGGCCACGCTCAGTATGTCCGTCATTACTTTGCCGTTCCAATCGCCGCTGATGGCGTCCGTGAACTCCTGTCCGTAGCCGGTGGAGCCGTGCGGGTTGGGGAAGGCTACAACGTAGCCCGCGCCAGGGTAAACCTGCCAGTCGCCCCTGAAGCTGTCCATCCACTGCATCTGCGGACCACCGTGGACATTCATTATCAGCGGGTATTTCTTGGCGGGGTCGAATCCGTGGGGCTTCACTATGAAGACGTGGATGTCCTTGCCGGCCGCGCCCTTGACCCACATTTCCTCCGCCGGCCTGAAATCCACTTCGCCCAAAAGCGCGTCGTTGAACTTGGTCAACTGCTTTACGGACTTCGATGCAACATCGAGGGAATAAAGCTCGACCGGCCGCCCCACGGTGGTGGAAGTGAAATAGACGGTCTTTTGGTCGGGGCTGACCGCGTACTCCCGGATGGCCCTGCCCTCCAGGACACGCGAAACCCTGCCAGTGGCCAGATCCACGCGGCAGAGCGGCGTTCGGCCCTTTTCCTGGACCGTGAAGTATATTGACTTGGAGTCGGGAGCCCAGACGGGTTTTTCGACCCAGTTGTCTATGGATTCCGTCAGCACGCGCTCTTTCATTGTCGCGCGGTCCAGCACGGCGAGCCTGAACCTGTCGCTCTCAGCGCCAGGGCGGCGCTGGAGCCTGTAGGCTATCCACTTGCCGTCCGGACTGTAGGCGGGATCGCCGTCAAAGGCCTTGTTGAATGTGACCTGGCGCGGCTTGCGGTCCCCGTCGAGGCTCACAAGGAAGAGGTCCTGGTTTGTGGAAACCGCCTGGACGGCGTCAATGTTCGTCGCCGCGCAGATTTCCCTGCCGTCGGGGCTCACGTCAAATCTCTGCCCATACGCGGGGAAATCGGTTTTGCCTGACGTCAGGGCCTCGACCCCGCCGCCAAACGTCGCGCGGAACAGATGCGCGTACTGGAAGTCGCGCCATGAGTCCCAGTGCCTCTCCAGCAGCCCATCGGCCATGTGGGCCTGCACCGGACCCGACTCCAGCTTTTCCATCAGTTCCGCGTTTTTTGCCGCGTCGGCCCCCGCCTCCGGAAACACCGAAGCCGTAAAGACAACCTGGTTGCCCGAAGGCAACAGCTTGGGCGAGCCCACCCCAGGCGAAAAAGACGTGAGGCGCTTCGGCTCACCGCCGTTCGCGCCCATGCACCACAATTGCAGGCCGGCTTCCCTGGTGGAGCCGAAATAGACGGTGCCGCCGTCCTTGGACCAAAACGGCGAAAAGTTCGCCTTGTCGGAATGGGTCATCTGCCTGCACTCGCCGGTGGCCGTGTTTATCAGCCAGATGTTGGAACTCAGCTTGGACGCGCGGAAATCCTGCTCCGACACTTGGACAAGCAGCTTCCCACCGTCAGGGCTAAGGCTCAGGCCCGACACGCCCTTTAGGCGGCAAATGTCCTCAATGGCCACCGCCCTCTTGCCCTGGGAGAGCCCGGGCGCACCGCAAACCAAGGCGGCAAGCGCCAAGCATCGCAACGTCGCACAGTCGAACATGAGAGCAACCTCCTAATGCTAGTTTAGAGCTACTTGCAAAACTCTGTCGTGCGTCTGCTCCCGGCCATCCGCTGTCTCTGGCTGGGTCTCGCACATTGCTAGATTACAGTAAATTGCGCCGGAGCCTGCTACGGCCGGCCGCAGCCTTCACCTCCGGTGAATTGCAAAACCTGCCGGTTTTGCAATTGGCTCAGATATATTCAATCAGCATCATTGTTCCGTCAAGGTCTGCGTCTATGGCTTCATCCCCCAGCCAGTTTTTGGTCCAGTATCTCGTTCACCACTTGGGGGTTCGCCTTTCCCTTGCCGGCCTTCATAGCTTGGCCCACCAGGAACCCGCGCAGTTTGGCGTTGCCGGCCTTAAGTTCGGACACCTGCGCCGGATGGGCTGCCAGCACACCGTCAACAATCGCCTCTATTGCCGATATGTCCGAAACCTGCGCCAGTCCGCGCTTTTCTATGATTTCGCTTGGGGCGCCCTCGCCGGCCAGCAGGGCAGGGAAAACGGCCTCCTTTGCGGGTCCTAGGCCTATTTTTTTGCTTTCTACAGCGGAGACCAGTTCGGCCATGTGTTCGGCGGAAATGCCCAGGGAGCGGATGTCGCCGCCCCTATCGTTGATCGCGCGGCTGACTTCGCCAAGCATCCAGTTGCACGTCTGCTTGGGGCTGCTGCACAGTTTGGCCGCGGCCTCAAAGAAGTCGGCGAAT
>Ga0268262_10004008_pt1 | contig 15475 bp, 4 predicted proteins | sample TergutNc150P3_FD_190354 | JGI IMG/M metagenome (GOLD analysis project Ga0268262, IMG submission 190354) | Nasutitermes corniger P3 segment gut microbial community from laboratory colony in Florida, USA - Nc150 P3 (SPAdes) (version 2) | ecosystem: Host-associated > Arthropoda: Insects > Digestive... | reverse complement strand
AGACCGCCAGCATCGAAAGCCAAATATCGGCGGGTTTTGCGTCGAACACCAGATTAAAAGACGGAAGCTGGCTGAGAAAATTACGGTGGCTGAGTACAACGCCCTTAGGCTCGCCGGTTGTGCCGGATGTAAAAATAATAGTGGCAGTATCTTCGGTTTCACCTTTGTCCATTTCCGCTTCGGCAACGCCGCCGGCAAGGTCGCCGGCGCTTCCGGACTGCAAAGCCTCGCGCTTCTGTCCTAGGGCAATTACGCTGGCAAAGTACAACACCGTTATACCCGCCGCCGCCGCCGCCGTTTCAGTTTCCCGGTCCACCGGGTCAAAGGTAATGAGGGTTTTGAGCAGGGGCAGATCCGCCGCGCAGGAAAGCGTTTTGAGAACCTGTTTTTGATTTTCTACAAAGGAAAATTTACATTCGGTAAAGCCAAGAATATAGGTAAGTTCCTGAACCGTAATATCGCAGCCCCTCGGTACGTCCGCGGCACCGGCGGAAAGAATGCCAAAATCGGCTGCCATCCATTCATGGCGGTTATCGGCAATCAGCCCGACATGGTTTCCCCGCTCTAGTCCAAGTTCAATTAAACCGGCGGTAAGAAAACAGACTTCTTCGTAAAATTGCCGGTAGGTTTTTGTCTTAAATGTACCGGAAGAGTCTTTATAATACTGGATAACAATATCCGGGCTGTCTTTGGCCCGTGTTCTCAGCATTAAAGGCAGCGTTTTTTCCATAAAACAAGACACCTCATTTATTATGACAAAATACGATATATTGTCATAATAAATAAATTCGGAAGAAAGCGCAAGGTGGGAATTGGTATACAGAAGATTCACACAAAGATCACAAAGTCTCTTGGTGCTCTTCTCTTTCTTTGTGTTCTTTGTGTGAACTCTTTCTATTGTTGTTCCGTTAAATCCGCCGCATTTAGAAGCGCCGCAGTGCCGTCCGCCCGCTGGGTCAAAAGGCTGCCCTGCTGTATGCTTACCGTAGCGTTGGGATGTATGGCTATTTTGGACTTGGCCTGTAACGCCAAATCCGCGTTAAAGCGGCCCAAATTAAGCGTTCCATCGCTGATATTTACGGTAATGGCGTAAAGATCGCTGCCATTTACCCAGATAAGGCTGTTAGGCTGCAAGTCATCAGTGCCCTGCTTGGCCATTTCCAGCGTACTGCCGTTTATCTCAATAAGCCGTATAGCGCCATTGCCCCGGTTTTCCCCGGCGATTGCCAGTATCTTGCCGCCAACAAAAGTCAGTGTCCGTCCATATACCGTGTCCAGCGGCGAGCGGCGCAGTTCTTTTCGTGTGGCAGGGTCAATGGCGACCAATCTTCCCAAAGCGGCGTCCTTCCGTTCTATGATCAGGCCGATTAAGCCCTGAGGTTTTTCACCCCGGTCAATGATGGCTTGCTGGTCCTTGGCGATGCTCTCCCTTTCCTTCTGGGCTTCGTCGGTTTTCTTCTCGGCAAACTTTTCCTGTTTTGCCGCGTCGTCCCGCTGTAAAGCCAGTTCCGATTCACGCTGGTCCAGTTCATCGGATTTTTTCTGCAGCTCAGATTCCTGTTTTGCCGCTTCCTCCTGGGTAACAGTACCCTGAGACTTATTATCCGCAAGCTGCTGCTTGTCTTTTTCAAGCTGGGATCTTTCTGTAGCTATCGCCTTCTCTTCTTTTTTAGCCGCTTCCTTCTGAGTCGAGGCTTTCAGTTCCGCCGCCGCCGCCTCGCGTTCTTTCAGGTCGACCATGTCGCGGCGCTGTTCAATCCCCTTGTCGTCTTCCCTCCGCATTTCTTCCACCACGCGGCTGTCTGAAATTGACGAAGTGTCAATGGAACTGAGGCCGCCCATACCCAAAGGTATCAGCATCAAGGTCTTGCCGGGCCATTCATTGTAACGGGTAGAAAGCCCCGCCTGCTGCGGGTTAAGGTTTCCGGTAACAGGGGTTTTATAACGTGTGGAAAAATAATCCCAGTTTCCGCGGTATACGGCATTGTAAATAGTGATATATTCCGCCAGCAGCGCGGCATCCTGCGCCGAGTAGCCGTAAGCTTCCTGTAAATAGCCCTGGATAATAGTGCGGAGGTTGCGAATATGGTCAACGCCGACGCCGTTCCCGAGCCCGAAAATATCGGCGTCAAGTTTATCACCGTCTGGCGCGGAAACAGAGTGTATCACAAAATAACGGGTTCCGGCTCCCGTACGTTCGGCACCGCCTTTTACCGCCTGTCCCAGAGGAACGCCAATCTGCCGTATCTGTTCCCTTGTTTCAATCCGCGCATGGGGACCCTCAAAATTGGTAAACGTCACCGGGGCAAGGTTCTTTTGCAGTTCCCCCTGGTCAATTTGGGTATAACCGATACCCGCCGCCCCCGCAAAAATAATACAAAAAAACAGCGCTTTACAGAATTTTTTCATGGTATTACTCCTGAAATTGCTTTATCGGCTGCAAATGTACCCAATGTACGCCTGACCGGATTTTGCGACCGCATCCAGTATAATGCTTTTCCGGAATAAATGTAAGCCTGTTTCCGCCGCATAGTGTGTTCGAAAACCGCGTACCACAGGCACGATGTCTCTGGACAATTTCCATCAAAGAACATTTTTTCAGAGCTACAATCCGGAAAAAATAAATATGCTTAACAAATGTTATCTATTTTATTTACATTTGAAACATGAATATTTTCATACGTAATTTGATAAAATTTATTTGCGATTTTACGATTAACAATATATTCATGTATGCGATAATATTAACATGAAATTAAACTCAAAAACTTGCCCGTATGGGAAAGTTAATCTCCCCTGATTAACGCAGGGAAACAAGGAAGGTTTACAATGAAAAATGTAACCAAACTCTGTACCGTTCTTTTCGGCATTATTGCCCTGTCGGCAATAATGGTATGCTTATTTGCGTCTTGTTCTAATGACAGTGACTCTCCTCCTGAAATTCCATCGGAATTACGCGGCACCACATGGATTCATCGTGACGGTGATACTATATCGTTTACCAAAGATACTGTGACCGTTAAAACTCAAGACGGAGATGAGGAAACTTTTAAAATTAAAGACGTTATAGTACAAAAAGAAATTAATACCACTACTATGTATTTTTCTAATGAAGAACTGTCTAATTATATCGTCATGCGCGACCATGTTATTACATCAGTTAATTTAGGCGGTATTAATAAAGCGAATTTTGAGAAAAATGATAATACCGGTAGCAAGAATTATGAAAATGTGAAAATAGATGACATGTATTTTGAATATTCATATGAATTTGTCGGTTATGGAGTGGTATATTATACCGGTACCGCCACGGAAGTTACTATACCTGAAAAAGTTAATGGTGTACCGGTTACTTATATTAATACTTGGTCTTATTATGATCAAAGTTTTCAAAATAAGGGTTTTACCAATGTTGTTATTCCTAATAGTATTACATATATTGCTGACAGTGTTTTTTCTCATAATGAACTGACCAACATTACCATCCCCAACAGTGTCACAATAATTGGTAATTCTGCTTTTGGTCATAATCAACTGACTAGTGTTACCATCTCCAACAACCTAACATATCTTAGTGGTTTTGATTATAATCAACTGACTAGTGTTACCATCCCCAACAGCGTCACAGAGATTGGTAATGATGCTTTTTTTGTTAATGAACTGACCAACATTACTATTCCCAACAGTGTCACAAAGATTGGTGATGATGCTTTTGCATTAAATCAACTGACCGAAGTTACCATCCCCAACAGCGTAACATATCTTAGTGGTTTTAGTAGTAATCAACTGACCGAAATTACCATCCCCAACAGCGTCACAGAGATTGGTAATGGTGCTTTTGCTAGTAATCAACTGACCGAAGTTACTATCCCTAACAGTGTCACAAAGATTGGTGACAGAGCTTTTTATGGTAATAAACTGACCGAAGTTACTATCCCTAACAGAGTCACATATCTTAGTGGTTTTAATAGAAATCAACTGACCGAAATTACCATCCCCAACAGCGTCACAGAGATTGGTAATTTTGCTTTTGAAGATAATCAACTGACCGAAGTTACCATCCCCAACAGCGTTACAGAAATTGGTGCTTTTGCTTTTAGAACAAATAAACTGACCAACGTTATTATTCCTGACAGAGTCACAAAGATTGGTTATGATGCTTTTGCATTAAATCAACTGACCGAAGTTACCATCCCCAACAGCGTCACAGAAATTGGTAATCGTGCTTTTGCTGATAATCAACTGACTAGCGTTACTATTCCCAATAGCGTCACAGAAATTGGTAATTTTGCTTTTAGTAAAAATAAACTGACCTACGTTATTATTCCTGACAGCGTTACAAAGATTGGTGAAGAAGCATTTTCTTATAATGATACATTGAAAAGTGTATTTATTCCCAATAGCGTCACAGAAATTGGTAATCGTGCTTTTTATAATATGGAAAATTCTCTGACAAAAGTTACTATAGGACAAGATGTATTATTAAATAGTCCATGGAGTTATGAATATTGTTTTTCGAGAACATTTGATGAATTTTATAATAATAATAATAAACTTGCCGGTACTTATGTAAAAATTAACAATCAATGGGTAAAACAATAATCATTATTACACAGCGGCTGTTTCCAGCCGCTGTGTAATTACCTTTGTTTATAATAATACTTTAATATACTAAATATTATTCTTCAAAAGTTTCGTCTTCAACAAATTCATGGGGATCATAAAAAACCCAGTTGTCGGCTTTATTTATACCGCCTAAATTAACTATGTTGACTATTCCGTTACGGCACGTGATGGTGTCAATTAATTTATTATCAAGATTAAAATACAATATGGTTAAATTAACATTCCCTCCATTGACAAAAGACGTTTCTTTAAGCATATATTTTTTTTCTATGCCTAATGATTCTTTAATAGCGGCATTAGTAATATCAAAAGAAAGAAAATCACCGTCCCGGTGTAACCATACGGTATTTTGTAATTCCGTCGGAATTTCAATTACTAATTCTGGTTCCTGCTCGCAAGCGGCGAGAAAACATGCCATTATCGCCGATATTGCAATAATGCTTCCAAAACCAGTTAAATGTTTAATCATACGTTTCATACCAAATCTTCCTCCATTACTTTTATTCTCTTTGTTTATTCAATAACAATAAACTTTTTCATATTATCATATGTAGTTTTTCGAATATCTGTTCCTGAGTTTAATCCGTTTAAATATGTTCCCAAATCGTTGAATGAAGTAGAATGAGGTCCCCTATATTCTGTCACTATCTCTTCACCTTCGTTGTTAGCTTTGCCGTTAACATGAAGTTTATCATTAAAATCAATACCGCCGTCTTTCAACTTATACTGCATATGACAACCCCTTACCTGATAAGTAATCGGTATTTTTATAGTCAATTTTTCACCTGAAAATGTATTATATATTAATTCTATATCTCCTTCCTGTCCTGTCCCGTTAACAATGCCGGTATTTAACGAAGGCATAGGCCGTGCCGTATTATCGCCTCCATCCATATATTTTATTAATTGACAATCTTTCGAGTAATCAGCATTAGTATCAGTACCATAATTTGCATCTCTCTCATACCGGAAAGGATATTGATTGAAGTAATAATACGGAATTATAGGCTTATCTTTATCTGAACTATTGCTTGTTGATATACCTTCCCATTCCAGCTTATTTCTCGCTTGGGCTTGCGTATAAAATGAATAATATGAATTAGTACCCCAACGATTATATCTTTCATAAGGTGTGCTCATCCTGTAATAATTACTCCATGATTCATATTTAATTTTTCGTTCCCATTCAATTTCATGATCATCTTCATCATTATTATATGCATCAGTATCACCCCTTCCAAATATATTAATGCCAAAGCGATTATTAGGAACATCTTCATATTCATATGTATATGTTACCCCGGTTACTCCACCACTTGAATTACCTGTAGAATGGGCAGTTACACTTTTTATAAGTCTCGTTCTTGAATCATTTATGTTCTTTGTGCCACCTATATGAGTTTCATCATTAGCGCCGGTGTTTATTATTATACAAGTTCCCTGATTATTTTTTTTAGTCGGTAAACCATCAATACCACCCGCATAATCGTAAACATTCGATACTTTAAAATGATCGGTATAATAAAAACTGTCTATTTTTATAGAACCATCATTTGCAAACCAACTGTTCTTATGAGGATCATAATTATAACTATAAAGATTATTCCTCTTATAACTTATTGCATTGTTAATTTTGATTTGCGACGGGAGTAATGGCTGTATTAATAATCCATGTCTGTTTTGTACCACTTCCCTCGTAAGTAAATTATATTTTGATGTAACATTTGTATTATTTGTACTAATAACAAACACATAATCTTCATATACATTGCTTGAATACAATTTACTTGTTGCGTTATAACCCGGTATTTGTGACGCCATGCTATCTTCGAATATTCCCTTTTTAAAATTTCCATTAGGAGGAAACACCATAGCGGCTTGTAGATTTTTTTCATCGCTGTTGTTTGTATTGTATTGTAAACTTTCTACCTTTGCTTTATCATATTGGTATATCATGACATCTTGATCCTCATATACATATACAATTTCCGGTTCTACCATTGCATAACTTAAAACATAACCGTCTGTCGGATTATTGGCGTCAGGTGTTAAATGGCTTGTGTCTGGATAACCTTGCCTGAAATTGCTATAAATAGTATTTTTATGAGCTACATACACGTCCCAATTATATTTAAATAACGGCGCGAATACTTCAATCTGTATACAATCAATTCCTGATCTTTTTAATGCATTTATAAGACTAAAAGCCCCCGGAAGAAGCGGGTTATAACCAAATCTATATGCTATAGTAGTCATTTCTTGTTTTTTTAAATAATAAATATACCCGGCAAATTCTGTTGACGATACATCTATATCGCTTAACCATATATTTTCCTTGATTAATTTATATTCAGGATTCAACCCCATATTTTCCATTATTTGAATATGTGATTTTTTTAACAAATAAAATGTTTGTTTATTAGCACTATCATCATCAGGAGCAAAAGGATTATTAGAACCGGATGAATATGCATAAGGATGGGTTACTTCAGTCCATAATCCGTTTATTGTTGCGTCTATTTTTAATTTCCGTGTAACCTCATAAGAATTTTCATATAAAGTCACTCCTTGCCCGTCTATATCGCTTGACGTTCCGTTTGTCCCCAGATATTTCTCATCTGTTTGAATATAAAGCATCAAATTTTTATCAAACATGACCCGGTCGTAGACAATGTAGTCATTACCGCCTGAAAGCCGTACCGCGGACTGCTTCGCGCCGTTGGCATAAATCTCCGTTTTATCTAAGCTCAATGCAGACTTATAATTGTCTCCTACATTAGATGGATAACTCATTTCAGAAGGAGCACTGGGAGTATTGTCTAGCGTCATCTGAGCCGTGTCGTAATTGGGCCTGATAACAATATAATGCTGCTCGCCGTCGCCTATGTATATTATACCATTATAATTATAAACGCCTTTATCCAGTATCCAACAATTAGCCGAATTATTTGTACCATCTAATAGAGACCATTCACCGTCTCCTTTAACATAATAAAATACCGGCTTTAAATTGGTAAACCTGTAAGTTATGAACGTATGAGCGTCTTCATCGTTGTTGGTAGCCAGTATAGGATTATCATCAGGCTTTATTTTCGGTTTACATATTTTAAATTCTAATTTTTGATATATTTCCAATGTTCCCGTAAAATTAATCAGCCCATGACCTTCTTCATCAGGGGGAATTATTTCCATAATAAGACCGGCGGGAAGCGGCGTTTTGCATTGTATGTACGCATTGGGCGGATAAATCCAATAATCCACCGTTGATTTACCGTCACTGGTAATCGTGTCATTCCCGTTCGCGACATATTTGGGCATCGGTATTCTTCCGTCTTTGACATTATTACGTCCCATTGTTAAACTGTAATTATAATTAACAACAATTTGCAGTTGCGCGGCGCGCCCGCTCGCCATGCCCATTATCGTATCCATTCCTTCCCGCTTCGCTTCAATAAATAATTTTCTTACGGACGTTTTGTCTTTCACTGTGCCCGACCCCATAACGTCCGCAAAGACCACAATCGGCCCGCCGCCGGAGTCATCGGACATTCCTGATTTTACCCACGTTACGTTGCTGGACGCGGGCCGTACCTCATATTCAATCTCCCGCGTTTCTCCGGGATACATATACTCCGTTCCGGCTCTGAAGTCAAAATAGTATTCATTTTCCACTATAATTTCCAATTCATAGGATTTTCCTTCGTAATACGCGATTAATTTAGTTAAACCGTCATTCATGGGGTATAATAACACCTGCTTGCCGCTCCCCATAAGACGCACAACTTCAAGCATCGTGCCGTCCCATTTTTGCTGCGGCATAACAACCCATTTTATCTCATTGTAATCTCTGGTAGTGCCTCCCACTATTTCCGCCGTAACCGGAAACGGCTGTTTGTTTTTTATAGTCCTATTATTTACAGACGAATCATTATTTGGCGACAGTGAAAAATTATTGCCTATATCGGATACAATTATTTTTATGGTTTTCCAATACCCTTCATCAACAGCCGAAATGTGGACCATTATCGTCGTTTCCCCTATTTTCTTTGCTTTAACCAGTTTCTGTCTTCCTGTTTGAATCGCCGGTGTTATTTCAATAACGTCTTGTTCTTCCGGTACTGTCCATTCTATGCTGTTTTTGACGGATTCCGTTACATTAGGCCCGCTGACATCCGCGTTAATGTAAACCGGGCTTGATTTCAGCGATAAATTGAGTATTTGCTTGTCAACGATTATTTTATTGGTATTGGGCAAGTCTTCTTTGGTTACGTTAACCACCATTTCAGCGATTTTGTCTTCCTGACCCTTTATATACGCACTCAGCTTTACCGCCCCTTCAACGCCTTTATTGTTTGCTTTCAGAAATACCGTGGTGTTGGTATGATACACTTCCACAATGTTTCTTGAAGTATCGCTTGACGTCAATACTACTTTTCCCGCCATGTTTTCATATGTGGGAAGTTTAAGCGACACTATGGATACTTCGCCGCACAACATGTTCCTGATGGGATTTTCAAATTCTATCCTTTCATGCTGTGTAACATATACGGTAATAATAAGCGAACGTTCCGCCTTACTATTGGTTATCTGTATTTGCGCTATCCCTTCATATAACGCGTTAATGACACATTCTTCATTATTGGGAAGGAACGAAACAACCTTCCCGCCGTTAAGCGCCGCCGTACTGTCATAAACGGACTGGCTGTTTAATGACCACTGAAAATATACATTATCTTTGGGGTCCCCGCCTTCCAAAACTGCGGTTATATGTTTGGGCGCGCTTTTCGGATTCATAATAATCAACGTTTCATCAACTTTTATGTAAACGCTGTTGCCTAAAGCCGGCCTGACTATTACCACAATGTCCAGTTTTACCGCGCTGTTTCCATTAATATAAACTTTTATTTTGGTCATTCCCGCTTTCATGCCTATTACCGTTGCATAATCGTTTTTAGAATCAACATTAATTATATCTGTACTGTATTCCGTCCACATTATTTGGCTGTTTTCCGTCAAATTTCCTACTTTTTGTATGTTAATAACTTCGCCGGCTGAGCCTTCGACTAATTCAATGACATTCTGTTGAGTCGTTAAATATGCCATGTTTACCTGCGTTTTGTCGTTAATAACCCTTACATAAATAGTCAACGGAAAATCAGGAACAGGAAGATAAGTGACCGTAACTTTTGCAACCGTATTTGACGCCGCCAGCGCGTATATCTGGCCGGTTTCCCCGTTGCCAAACACCTGCGCTACCCCGTTTGGCGGGTCTACTTCCCATTTAATGTTGTTGACATTATATTCTTGTGCGCCGACCAATGTTGTTTTTACCGTGCGGAATTCGCCTTCCGACATAATAATATAATTCTCGCTGGTGGTTAAATAAACATTGCCGGATGGAATTTTTTCTTTAACTAATACGTATATTTCCCGTTGTAAAGCGTTATTATTATAAGAAATAACCAGCCGCGCAACGCCTGTTTTCAGTCCTTTTACGGTCAATTCCTGCTTTGACGCGTTATTGGTATAACTTACAACAGTCAAATTATTGCAGGTTACGGATATTTGCGGGGTATTAATAACGGCGACATTGACCAGCGAATAAGGAATAATAATACTTTCTTCTTTATTAACTTCATATATGTCTTTTTCAAGATGAATATACGGAAGGTTGTTTTTTTCAATTTCATACCGGTCTCCGACAACGACCAGTATCTCAAACGGACTGTTTTGACAATACGGGTTTTCGACAATTATCTTAGCCTGCCCTTCTTGCACAGGATTGATAATCGCCATACTTCCCGCGTATTCCATGCTGATAATGCCGCTGTTTTCATTTCTCCATTTCCAATAAGAGTCCCCTTGAAAGTTATTCCCAACGCCCGCCACATATATGGCAACGTCACGCCTGTTTATATCTATGACATACATGGTTTGCGCGGCGGTTATATACCATCGACTGTCGGCATCATTAACAACGCCGTTTGATCCGTTATACACTTCCACATAGACGACAAAAACATCCCCGTAAAAACTGTTGCTTACTTTTATTGCCGCGACCCCTTCCTTTACGCCCGTTACGCTTAATTTATGGTTTTCTTCGCTGTTTATTTTTAATACGCCGCCGTACGCGGGATTGTAATTGTTATTGTCAGCATAAACCGTCCTGCCTTGAACAGCGCCGTTATAGCTGTGGACATTAATAGTGACGCTTTCATTTTTCATTATGCGGTAATACCGTTTCTCAATGTTTATCGCGGCGCAATTCCGCGCTTCTTCCTCGGTTTCAAATACCAATACCTTTAAGTAACCGATAAGGTCCCCCGCTTTAATGGTAATGGTAGTTTGTCCCGGATTTACCCCCCTAATAACCGTTTTTTTGTTTTCTTTTCTGTTTATTGAAGCTATGTATATATTGTCGGTATACCATTCAATTATGTTACTGTAATCGGTAGTGATTACGGTTTCACGTTCTTTTCCCACCGATAACGCGATAATGCTTTCAGTGACTAAATAACCGCCGTTATACGTATACCCGCTTTCCGTAACAGACACATATACGCGCTGTACTATTTCCGTATTATAACTGATTAAAATAACGTCACTGCCGGAATTTAACGCTTCCACGGCAACGGTACGCTTGTCTTTCTCCGCTATGCGTATAACATTATTATTGTTCTGTAATCGGTAATGAATATTGCCGTATTTTGACGCGTTATTATCCGCTGTCTGAACCGCGATGTCAACGCTTTGTCCTTTCTGCATCAGATAATTGGACTTTTCAATGAATAACGGATACGTGTTTTGCAGCCCAAATTCCGTCATCGCCGTATATATCAATATACGCGCGTCTTCTACCGCGTTATGCTTTAAGGTAATATAACTTTGCCCTTCTTTTCCCGCCTGAGCCCTGACCGTCAATACCAGCCCGTTCATTTCCGCGGATACTACTTCGCCGTTCTCATTTTCACATTCAATTTCAGTAATATGGTATACCCGGCTGTTGCCGTTCCATACTTCCACTTCGACAGCCGCCGTACTTCCCGCCAACATCCCTTTTATTTTGTCTTCCGGTTTGATTTTAAACCAATACCCTCCCGCGCTGTAAAGGTCATCGCGCACTTCAATTTCAATGGTTATGGTATTGCTTTTTCCCATAACGGTTACCGTGCCGACGCCGGTGTTCTTTCCGGTAACTTTCGCCGTCCTGCCGTTTCCTTCCACGCCGACGACGTTGCCCGCGCCGCACGACCAGCCGATATTTACGATCTCATGTTCAGGATACCCCCTCATCCCAAACACCAGATTAATATTGATGATGTCACCCTTGTTAATGACATAGCGGGTTTGCTCGCTCGCTATAAGATGGTTTTCCTTCATTTCCGCAATGCTGCCATAGACGTAAACCAATATATTTTTCTTAAAATGTTCGCTTTCATGCTCAACGGTCAACGTTGTATTGCCCCTTCCGACCGGACTGACCAAACACGATATACCGTTTCCGTACGCGCTGATTATATCGTTATTCCCCGCCGTCCATGTAATCTTGCTGTCATCAATATTTTCCGCGACCGCGTTGACTGTAACCGTCTGCCCCATTACCAATTCCACGATTGACGGCACGTCAATATAGCGCGGCATCATCGTACGGTTAATAACCGAGATATACACCGCCGCCGGAACCATGACGTTCACATTACTGACCGTTATGACCGCGTTACCCGCGTTTTTCGCGTAAATATACGCTTTAACGCGGTCTTCGCTTACTTTGCAATCTATTACGTCCGTACCATTAATATTCCATATCAACGCTTTTTTTTGCGCGTCATCTGCGTTGGTTATTACGGACACATACCGCGCTTCATTAAGACCCATTAATATGCTGGTTTCTTTCATGTACAAGATTACTTTGCTTTTTAGTTCCGCGTCCGTTTCAACGACATAAATGACTATATTCAATTCAGGATTAATACTTTTAGCGTGCTTGACCGTAATAATTGTCTGCCCGGTATTTACTCCTCTGACAATACACGATTTCCCGTTCTCGGTTATGGACGCGATGCTTGAATTCTCAACGCTCCACATTAAATCCCGTTCGTTGTGCGCCGCGGCCCCGACTAAATCAACGCTCAAATTAAGCGTTTGCCCCTTGACTACTCCGTATATGTCTTTGCCGCTGCGTAAATAAAACGGCTTATCGGGATTAACCGCGTATTCTTCCACGCGTATTTTGACGCTTATGTCAACCAATCCCGGACTCCTGATAATCAGTTCGCCCTCCCCCAATTCCAGCCCGGTAACCGTTACGCTTTTCCTATAACCAAATGACTCTATAATATTCTTGTCATTGTTTATTATCTCTATATTTTCTATCTGTTCATTGGTCATGTTTTCACATTGTATGCCAAAATAGACCGATTCCCCTTTAATAACCGATATATACGGGTTTAACACATACATATACTCTATACTTTTCAAATAGTTTTCATCCCCTACGATAACGGTCGCTTCATACGGATTTTTTAAATCTTCCCCCGTGACTTTTACGGTGGTAATGCCGTTATTTTTACCTTCCAATACGCCGGTCAATTCCGTCCCTTCCACGCCTAACACGCCGGCATTGCCGCTTTCCCACGTAAGTTTATTTAATGCGCGCTCATTGCCTGCCGCCACGCTCAGCCGCGCCGTAATTTTCTGCCCGATATTGATTTTGTATATGCTTGACCCCGTTAAAACTACCGGAATGACTTCAAAAACGCCCCTTTTATATACTTTGACTATTACCGAAATACTGTTTTTTGCCTTCGGATTCTCCAGCGTAATTCTGGCCGTCCCGACTTTTTTTGGCTTTATTAACGCCTGCGCTTCAAACTTATCATCTATGGTGCTTATAGCGCGGTTGGTATAATTAACTCTCCCGTGCGCGCTGTTTACTTCAATGACCGTTCCGTCGTCGACCGTCCATACAAAATTATTCTTGTCCGCCTCATTGCCCCCCACCAGCGTCATGGTCAATAACACGTCATTGGCTCCGACTTCGGTGCTTATAACGTTCTGATTGGTGTTAATGTATACTTCGTTATCAATAATGCCGGAAATGCCGTTGACGATAACCAGCACCTCTTTGTCAAAATCGGAATATTCATTTTTAATGGTTATGACTGATTTTCCCCGTGTTAACCCCTTGATCGCGAATTGATTGTACGACTGATGTACGGCCACCACCGCCGCGTCTTCAATCTCAAAAATAAATTTCTCACCATAATCGCGCGGTACGTCTCCTACAAAATCAGCGATTATTAAATCTTCCTCATTCTCTTCCAAAATGACCAGCGTTTTATTTAAATCTATATACTTGTATACAACTTCTTCATACACAATAACCACTATATCAAGCGGATATTGGGCTTTCGCGTGGCTGATTCTTATTTTTGCCGTTCCATTTTTCTTCGGATCAACTGTCCCGATGTTATTGTTCGATACTAAACCTATAACGTCACTTCCGTTCGTTACCTGCATGGTAAACCCGCTAAAGTCGCTTTCTCCTCCTCCGTTTAAGCTGACGGCAAATTGATAATTACTTTGCGTAACATTTAATTGTATAACGTTGTATTCACTCGTTATATAAACGGGTATTTCGTTATTGCCCAATACGTAGATTAAAATGTCAACGCTGTACTGCGCTTTCGGATGACTTGCGGTAATTACGCTTGATCCCAGTTTTAACGTGTCAAAAACCGCGACATTATCCGCTGTCTGAAGATTAATAACTCTCTGATCGCTGTACGTCCACATAAAACCGCTGTTATCAAGCGGCGTTCCCCCCGCCAATGTCGCCGTTATCGTTCTTTTTTCATTCTCCCGGCACTCAAACACGTAATTTTCAACAACAATATGCGGTATCCCGCTGTTATCTCCCCCCAATACTATTACCTCGCAATAGCTTTTTACGCCGTTTGCGTACGCAGTTATAACAGCCTGCCCTCTTTTTAATCCTTCAATAACTACGCCATTATTGCCTGACTCCTTCTTTATCTCTATTACGCTGCCGTTGGTGGTTTGGTAAGTAATCTCGTCGTATTGTTTGGCTTCTTTGGGTTCTATTTCTATGCCGATAGTAATAATATCACCAACATACAGCGTCTTTGTTTTTTCCGCAAAAGTCAGCTTTTCAGTCCGTGACTTTGAAGGTTCGCTTTCATCACGACATTCTGTTATACCGATAAAACTTCCCAACAGAATACACGCGCATATCGTATACCGTACCATATTCAATTTCTTGTTTCTCAAAACTCCAGTATTCATGTTTTCCTACTCCTTTTTCTTGTCCTGTTACAACATGCGCGTTTTTATTAAAATAGCCGACCTTACGACATCCCTACTGTTTCCAATAGGTACCGCTCGGCATGGCTATATAGCCGTCCATTATGGAACTGACCTCAATGCGGTTTCGTGAATATCCGTACAACGGCAGGCAAACCGCTAAATCAGGCACCGCGTCATCACGGTATATAATGTTGTCTATTAACAAGTATCCCGGCTTTCTTTGGTTTTTTCGTATGTACAGGCAATCTTCGCTTGCCGCCTGAATATCAAACGCGTAAACGCCGTATACTTGGCAATTTTGCTTTCCGTTAAAATACCCATTATCACTGCTGATTTCTATAACGCCTTCGTGCGTTTTAACCTTGATGGTGGAATTGCCGTTCTTATAAGTAACGCCGTTGAGCGTATACAACAAATCTTCACGCTGTATCTTTTTCGCGTTGTATTTCTCAACGGTAAAATCAATATATTCCGCGCTGTCTATCGTTGTCCGCTGCTTGCGGTCTCTTTTTGACGTATTACG
>Ga0268262_10004007_pt1 | contig 15479 bp, 16 predicted proteins | sample TergutNc150P3_FD_190354 | JGI IMG/M metagenome (GOLD analysis project Ga0268262, IMG submission 190354) | Nasutitermes corniger P3 segment gut microbial community from laboratory colony in Florida, USA - Nc150 P3 (SPAdes) (version 2) | ecosystem: Host-associated > Arthropoda: Insects >... | reverse complement strand
CGAAAAAGTTTGCCCGGTAGCCGGAATTGAAATGAAAGAAAAACGTCCCGTATTCAGCGGTAAATGTGAAAATTGCGCCGGTTGTATCGACATCTGCCCGTTACGCGCCATTCAATTCGGACGCGCGAAATTTGGCACACGCGGGTATTGTCATCCTGAGATTGGCATTAAGGAACTTGGAAGAGGCGGCGTAAGCGTTTGAGAAGGGTAATAATATGATTGAAAATACAGATAAATCCCTTCCGACTAGCCTTTTACGATTATAGTTAAATCAGATATAGTATCGTTTTTATCTTTATTGAAGTCATTAATACTTCCGCCGCCTGTGGTACAGCCAAAAAAAGCTAAAACAAAGCCTAAAATTATGGAAATTGTCCGTATGGCCCTAAAATTTTGCATGATTTTCCTTCAAATATGCGCAATTATTCATAGTTATCAGGTTTTTCACTTAAATATAAAAATAGTGTTTTTTAGGTTGACAATTTGGAAAACCTGCTTTATACTGACCTAAATCAATTATTTATGGAGGTTTTTATGAAAAGATTATTTATTGCAACGGCTCTTTTAACTGCTGTAATTGGAACTGCGCTTTTTGCGCAGACAAGAACTCCGATTAAATTACCGGATACTTTAAAAGACGCTTATGGTAAGCCTGTTAGGTACACAGTAACAGCACCCAATATTTTAGAAGTGCGCGGCTCGGCTCAGGACATGGGAGCGATATACCTGAGAGATATTCCCTACAATGGTCAAAAAACTCTGGTTATTAAAATTCGTTCTATGACGGGTAAATTCCGTTGGGATCATGGTAAAATGTTTGGTGTTACTCTGGGCAGCCCGAGTGAACCAAAAAGTTTTTTACCGTCACCGGGAAGAAAACTTATGGATAAAATGATAGACGGTCCTTTTGAGGTTGGTGATGAGGTGTTATTCCCCCTGCCTGATAGTGCTACAAGTAAAACCGGTACTATTACTTTGGCAATGACAATTTATTGCGGAGCCACTTTTGAAATAGAGTTTTATTGGGAGTAAAACACATTAGAGTTGTTCAGAAACTTAGTTTCTGAACAACTCTCTTATTAATACAGAGTCTTTTTCTTTTTTCGCTTTTTAATCACCTTTAAAATAATTCCTTATTTCTCTTTCAATAAATGAATTAGGTATAAAAAGAGGTTTTTCAGAAATATAAATAACGACCGTTTCTCCAATAATATAATTTCCTCTTATTCCTTTTCCGTTAAAATACCCCCCAGTTTCATTACCATAAAAAATACCGCCCGATCCTTCAATTCCAACCCGTACCGCATCTAACGCTTTCTTTATATTGCCTGGTTTTTCGATTGTAAATGAAAATAAAGTCGTATCAGAAAACATTTTTCTAAGTACATCATCCACATTTCCGACAAAACGTATAGTAAATACAATCGTATTTCCACTAACAAGATATTTTCCCGTCATATCGCCTATTATAAAAAAGCCCTCACTTTCATTACCGGAAAATGTACCCATGTGCTTTAGCGTTAAATCTTTTATGTCTTTTATTGCTCCCGTCATATTTGCCGGCTTCATAAATGATAAAGTGGAAATTTCATCAGCCCATAGCGAAATATTAAAAAAACATATAAGAAGAAACAAAATGTATTGACGATTATTTCTTTTCATAAAATGCAGTACTCTACTGTATTTTAATTACTTTTCCAGTAGCGGTATATTCGGTATTTAAATCGTCAATCTGCCGTCCTGAAGCCCACATAATATCCCTAACGTCAATCGGTGTTCCATACTGCAACTGCGCCATCTCAAGCAGTTTAGCGTAAGACAAGATGTTTATCGCTTCCCTGCCGTTTATTGTATTCCTTACCGCGAAGCTGATTTGAACTGTCCCGATTACCGTATCACGTGAGTCTAAAGGCATATATTGTCCTGTTGTGGAGCATGAAAATAAGAAGATGCCAGTTAATAACAATACGATTAACTGTATTTTTTTCATAAAAACCTCTATATAATATTTTACAAGTGTATATATAAAACACTTGATTATTATAAAACAAGTGTAATATTTATATATACATAGGTCAAGTGTTTTTATTTTAATAGTTTATATCATCAATATCACAACTAATAAACAAGCTCTGTATGTCCCAGTAATTTTGAAAACCTGTATATTTCGACGGCACGGACGGCGAGCTGAAGCTCGCCTCATTTTATTTGTCGTGGGGGACTGATTCGGCGCCGGAGCGTTTGGGTTTGTTCATCTACACGCCTTCGGCGTGCGGTTACGTTGCGTTTATATTTTTGGCTATTCAACACATTAACAAAAACTGGCGAATACCTCGCTTTGACCGCGGCGCGGACGGCGAGCTAAAGCTCGCCTCATTTTGTTGGTCGTGGGGGATTGATTCGGCGCCGGAGCGTTTGGGTGGGGTTCATCTACACGGCTTCGCCGTGCGGTCACGTTGCGTTTAAATTTTTGGCTATTCAACACATTAACAAAAACTGGCGAATACCTCGCTTTGACCGCGGCGCGGACGGCGAGCTGAAGCTCGCCTCATTTTTTGTCGTGGGGACTGATTCGGCGCCGGAGCGTTTGGGTGGGGTTCATTTACACGCCTTTGGCGTGCGGTTACGTTGCGTTTATATTTTTGGCTATTCAACACATTAACAAAAACTGGCGAATACTTCGCTTTGACCGCGGCGCGGACGGCGAGCTGAAGCTCGCCTCATTTTGTTGGTCTTGGGGGACTGATTCGGCGCCGGAGCGTTTGGGGTTTGTTCATCTACACGCCTTTGGCGTGCGTTAAATTGCTCCCCCGCGCGGATTCGGACCACGGACCCAGTGGTTAACAGCCACTTGCTCTGCCAGCTGAGCTACAGGGGATAAATCTCCAAAAAACATATTTCGGTGATACCGATAATACTTTGATTTATCCTACATTTTTCGCGTTTTCTTGTCAACTGGTCAAAAGATGAAAAAGGCATAAAAAAACCCCGGAGAAAGGAGTAACTCCGGGGAAAAGGAGAAATAGGAGGAACGTGATACAAAACTAGTATGGTAACTATACAACAATGTGGGGGATAAATGGTTACATAAAAAAAAGGAATTATTGCGGGGTTGCCCTCATTTTGGTTATAAAATGTTCGTAGGCGGCTATGGTGGCGGACATTATTATGTCCTGAAGAGTGCCCCGGCCTCCCTGGTCGGCGCCTTCCATAATATATAGGTGTTTTAAAGTTGCTTCCAAATCTTCCGCTTTACATGTGGGATCGGAGTTAAGACGGCGGGTAAGGCCTGTCGTTTCTTGCTCAAATACTTCGTTGTATTTGACTTTTTGCCAATCGTCACTAAGAGCCATTTTTATCTCCATTGGGTGGCGAAAGCCTTTTACCGGGGAAATACTTTTTTAGCGTTTCTTTAAGACCGTTTGGTTGTAATGTAAATGTTAGAGCTATTGGCAGAATTAACATCTGGTCAGTCAGATTATCCTGATAAAAAGCGGGTAATAACTTAATTAACATGGATATAAATACGCCTAATACCGATAGGAGCCAGACTAATCTTAATAATTCGCCGTAAATCTTTTGTCTTCTTTCATTCTTTGTCGCCGCATAACTTATTCCAAACGGAACGGCTACAAGAAGAAGGGGGGTGCAAAATAGCATGTTCATATTATGATAAGTGTAGTCATGATTTGTAAAAAGAGCCATAAAATACAGAAGAAGACCGACCAAGCCGAAAAAGAGTCCGCACAAACTCATGCTGATCCCGGACAATACTCTGCCTACTTTTTTATTTTTTGCCTGTAAGAAGAAAAAGAAGCAAAAAATGGCAGATAACACAAGGCTTAGGGCAAGTTCCCTTGGCCATTGTTTTCGCGGTTTTTCAAGAACTGCGGGACGGTTTTTTGATTTATTGATAATCTCAATGGACGTTACAAGTTTTCGCTTGTTGCCATTAGCGTCGGTGTACCAGAAATTCTCTATTCTTTTACCGACTTCCGCGGGAAGAAACATATCAGCCCAAATAGTGATTTGATTATCAATACTCTGCCCCATTAAAAAATTTAAAAACCAGTCTACTACGGGCGAAAACCATGTGTGTCTGCGCACATGATTCCGTAAAGTAAAACCGCCATTTATATTGTTAAATTCTTCCTTTAGCTGACCGTCCGTCGCAAGGTCAATTATATCCCTGATCCTTGTTGAACAGTTATCCCTGAAATGATGGTAATAATAATTTTTGTTTTCAGGAAGAACATTGTTCATGGCAAAATCCCTGATTTTTATTTTAACATCCGGCGGAAGATCCAATGTATAAACCGTTATATCGCGGTTTGTTCTTTTATATAGACCAAAATTTCTTTCAGATTTTGAAACACCGCAACTGTACAATAACCTGCCAAAAGCAAAGTTATAAAAGAAATTATCATTATCAAACGAAAATAAACCGTAATCGTATAAATAACTGGTATCGTCAGAAGAATCTTCCACAATAAGGGCGATATGTCCCCACCAAAAATACAGTTGATCTCCCGGCCCTATTACCGCAATTTTAAGCGTAAGATTGTCGCCCGGTGCGGAAAAAGCGGAGCTTGCGGCAATGACAAACAGTAATAATAAAAAGGCTGCCTTCTTAACCATATTGTAAGTGTGCATTATCATTTAAAGTTTTTCAATATGTTATCGTTTTGTACGGCGTAAATTCATTGCAAGATTTACCTGCGCTATGCTTATATCAAGGCGGGACGCTATTTCTTCCGCAGAAAGCCCCTCATTGGCAAGCAGGTCAATAGCGCTGCGGAGTTGTTTCTTTGAAGGGGTCTTCTGAACAGGGGGCGCGTTTTGAACCGGTTTGTTTTCAGATTTAACGGAGTTTTCATAAAATTCAGCGGGCTTATTGGATTCCAGTGATAATTGGCGCGATTTTAACGGATGTTCGGTCTGTAACTGGGGCGGCGGCGGTTGTTCGGCGGGATTTATTAATGCCGCGCGAATGCCGCGCCCAAGATTTGTATAAAGAGCTTCGCCTGAAGGCTTTATTTGAATCGCGTCCTTATATTCTTCAATCCGTTTTTCCGCTTCTTCCAGAAATTTTTTAAGTTTGGAAACACTGTCTTCTATAAGCTGTAAATTTCTATCCGTCACTGAATTAATATCAAGAATTAATTTGGCGACTTCCGCCCTATGTTCCTCAAGTCCAGATGCCGATGTGCGTTTTTTAATATACTGTTTTAAATAAAAAAACATGATAAAACAAATAGCCAAACAAATAATTGATACTACAAAAAAAATATTCATTGATTATCCGTATTAAAGGCTTATGTCAATTTTCTTGCCCAAATTTGGGTCTTGTAAAACAGAAAAATGCTTTTCTTCCGCATTTTCATCTTCATCGCTTTCATTGTTCCTACCGCCGGAGTTTCGTTTCTGTTTGTGTTCCGTTTCGCGATCCTTTACTTTTTCCACCCCTTCACCGGTATTCTGGGCTTCATTCACCTGCTGTATATGTTCTTCCGTTTTGCGTTCAAGCTGTACGCCCACAATCGCCTGATGAAGCGTCTGCCCCTCCCTCTGCATGGCTTGGGATTTCCCAACCTTGTCAACTTGTGAAAAAATAGCCTGAAGATCAATCGGTGCTATAGCCATCTAACCCCTTCTTCGCAAGATCGTCAGGTTCCTCATACTTGGTCGCCCTGATAAGCCCGTTCTCAAGAATAAAAGTTGTCGCGCGATAATCCGTTCTTACATCTTCTTTCACGTCACGAATCCATATTTTTACGCCAGGCCATACTTTGGTAGACGCGGACACGCGCCCTCGAACCTCTATTTGATTCATGAATTCCTGGACTTTTTGAATGCTGTCATTAATGTCCTTTAATTCATCCGTTAATATTTGCCTCCGTTCCATTAATTCCTGCATATACGCTTCTTTATCTTCGGGCAGGGTTTTGCGCTGTTTTTTTGTATTGATCAATGTTTGCAAGTCCAGCCTGATCGCGTCAAATTCCGTTTCAGATGACGCTTTCATCTCAAGAAGGCGTTCCAATTCCAGTTTGCTGTGCGGGTCAAAACCGACTTCGCAGATTGTTTCGGTTCCGCTTGTTGGATTGCCAAGAACTTTGGCGTTTATTTCCTCTCCCGCGCGCAGACGACCGCCCATTATACTTGCGCGTTTACCCATGCAAACAATGCTCTTTATCGCGTCTACGTTTGAATTGATTATTCCGTCTGTAACAACAACCATATTTCCGGCTTCCACATTCGCGTTTTCTATAAAGCGCGACCACATTGAACGTCCCGCGCGAATTTTTTTATCTCCGCCTTTTCCATTGATACCCTGATAAATAATTATATCGCCTTCCGCGTCAAGTTCCGCCCTTGCGACGGTTCCCTTTACTTCAATATTTCCGGCGGCTTTTACCGAGAATCCGTCTTCAACGTTACCGCTTATTACAACCGTTCCAAGGAAAATAATATTTCCAGTTTTCAGGTTAACATCACCCTCAATATTTAAAATCGGTTCCACATTGATTTTTCCGTTTGCGACTATTACCTGTCCGTTTATATCGGAAAGAATAGTATCGCCATCGTCGTTTACATGCACGTTTGTTCCGACAGGCATCGGTATATCGCTTCCTGCCCTTGCGGGAAGAAGTTTTCCAGTAACTGTTTTTCCGTCTACGCCGTCTTCGGGAGGTATCTTTTTCGCGAGAGGCTGATTTTGAACAACATTCTGAATAATATCAAGTTCCTTAAAATTAACCCTTCCGTTAGCCCCTTCTTTTAATTTTATCTGCGTTTGATCCGTTTTAAAGAAATATTGAATATACGCGTCTTTTCCGTTAACGGGTTTTATGCCTTCCGCCACTTCCACCTTTTCCCTGTAAGAAGGCCTGTCTACAAGCGCTTCAATTATTTCCTCTTTAACGCCATGGTATACCCTGTGCTGTATAAGCAGGCTTTTAAGCGCTTCAAGCGTTAAATCCGCGCCACCTTCACCCGGAGGAAGAACGGTAACAAAAACGTGCATTTCCATATCGTCAACTTCGATGTTAACCATACTGTCATTCGGCGGATTATTATTAAAGTCAGCTACCTTTACATACATTCCAGAAGCTTCATTTATCAGAGCTTCAACCTGACCGTTATCAAACTCCAGTATATTTTTGGTGTGAAGAGCCTGTACCGCGTGGGTTAAATACACTCTTTTGCCATTGCCTACAGGCGGCGTAACTTTTAGAAAAACTCCTTCAGGCCAGCATTGTACAAAAACATCCCCGTCCTTATCCTGAATTACCTGAACTGCTTCGTCTTCTTCGCCTACAATATCCTCTTGCGCCTGTTTCGTCTTTTTAATCTGGGTGCGCTCATAAGCGCGTATTACCCAGTCTTTCTTTCCCGCGCCCATAAAGCCGGAGGAACCTCTTTCAATGATTTCATATTCAAGGCGGCGGATGGAAGTATCAAGCAGGGCGGCGGCTTCATTTACGGCGGCTTCCAATGTGGGACCTGACGCGTCCACAGATTGAATCGCCCTGTCACGTTCCAGATGCTCTTTTACAATTTCCTGCAACTGGATAAAATCAATCATACAATACCTTTTCTGATATTCGTTAACTTTGACCTTAAGTGAAGAACGGCTTTTGTATGGAGTTGTGAAACTCTGGACTCCGTTACCTGCAACACGCGTCCAATATCTTTTAAAGTTAAATCTTCGTAATAATAGAGAACCAGAATTTTCTTTTCCTTGTCGGGAAGTTCATTTATAGCTTCGACAATAACTCTGCGGATTTCTTCGTTAACAACAACTACATCGGGATTTAAGCTGGAAGGAGATTCAATGCTGTCGCCAATGGACACTTTGTCGTTATCATCGCCTGAGTACCATAAATCATTCAAAGAAATTATGGAAGTGCCGGATATTTTTTGAATCACTTTCATGTATTCCTGTTCATCTATGCCAAGAGCGCCGGCTATTTCCTGATCGGAGGCGGTTCTTCCCAACTGCGCTTCCAAAGAAGAAATAGTTGTTTCTATTTCGCGGGTTTTTTGCCTGACGGAACGCGGAACAAAATCAATTAAGCGCAATTCGTCAAAAATCGCGCCCCTTATGCGCGTAACGGCATAAGTTTTAAATTTTACATTTTTTTCAGGATCAAATTTATCAATCGCGTCAATAAGGCCAAAAACGCCGTAACCGACAAGATCGTCAAACTCCACATTGTTTGGCATTCCAACGGCGACTTTTCCAGCCACATACTTTACAAGCGGGGCGTATTGTTTTATGAAGGCTTCCCGTATCGCAGGATCCCGATTTTTTCGGTACTGCTGCCAGAGTTCCTCTTCTGTTCTTTCTTCCGGAATTCCCAAACCTTTCCCTCTTAACTCTTATTTAATACCGTTCTAATGCCTTCCGCCAAAGCCTTTGGGTTAAAATCACCCTGCAATGGCTGAGCCTTATTGCCCTTATACTGACTGCGATCCGGCTCATCATCCGCAACTGGATGCGCTGCCGGAGCCGCCGCAGGCGCTGAAGACATGGCTGGAGCGGGGGTTCCGCTATAATTTGACGAAAACGCCATTGCCATCATATCCAAATCAGGTAATCCCCCCAACCCTGAATCATCCCCAAAACTTGGGGTAAACTGCGGCTGAAAAGCCGCCGACTTACCAGCATCAGGTTTTTCATGACCAGACGTTTCAGAAAAGCTGGCCGATTCAGCCGAGCTTTCAAAAAACGAATCATCCTCAAGATTATTATACCCTGCTTCTTTCTTTTGGTCTATACCCTCGCCTTGCGCCGTGAGGTCGAAATTTGAGTATTTAGACTTATTTCCGCCCGAATTGAAGTCATCCTGTACGCCACGAGGCTTAAAAGAGCCCGAAACAAGGTCTTCTACATTGCCTAATTCATCATTAGCCTGATTAAATAATTCAGGTACGGCATATTCACCCATACTATCCATTGCTATACTTACATGTTCGTCAGATTCATTAAGTTCGGCAGGAACGGCTTCTTCATTTGTTACTAAAACCTCTGGAAAGAAACTGTCCAGAATAAACCGCAGGCCAAAACCAATCCCGAAAAAAACAGCCGAAAAAATTACCGCCCGTAAAATTATAAAACCAAAGCCTACTCCTGAAACTATGCCAAGAAGAATTGAAACTGCAAAAGCGCAAACTGCCGATATTGAGCCCCATCTTAAATTATTCATACCTTGCCTCTTTTATGCCTATATTGCGTTTTCATTCTGTGAAGACTTGAAAAGCCTTTTAAACATCGCGCCAAAACCGCCGGTTTCTCCCGGTTTATTCCTGTCCATGCGTTCCACGATATGTTGAACGCAAATACTTGCCTTGCATTTTGGGTCCACCACCATAAAAGGTTTTTGCCTTAGAACGGCATGGGAGACTGACACATCGTCATAAATAAATCCCAGATAATCAAGTTTTAAATTTAAAAACTGCCCCGCGATATTGATCATTCTGTCGGCGACGCTTTTTGCCTGTGCCGCGCCTTTTGCGCGGTTTACGACAAGTTTTAAACCCATATTTACCGAGTCATACTCCGTAGCGATAATTTTAATTATACCGTAAGCGTCGGTAATCGCGGTCGGTTCCGGAGTTGTGATAATAACGGCGTCATCCGCGGCGGCGATAAAATCCAATACGTTACTGGAAACGCCCGCGCTTGTGTCAATGATGATTATGTCCGCGTTTGACAGCGAATCAAGTTCGGAGATAAAATCTCTTCTGTCCTCTTCTCCCATATTGGCAATTTGAGAAAAGCCGGAAGCGCCGGCTACGATGGAAATACCGTATTCCGTCTCCACAAGAATTTCGCGGATTGTTTTTTGCTTTTTAATAACATGGTACAGATTGTACTTTGGGATCATATTGAGCATTACGTTAACGTTGGCAAGCCCAAGGTCGGCGTCCATTACCACCACTTTTCTTCCCAACCTCGCGAATGCAAGGGCCATATTAACGGAAAGATTGGTCTTTCCCACGCCGCCCTTGCCTGAAGTGACGGTAATAACACGGGCCTTATCCGCCGATTTTACATTCGACTTTGAAGACGAAACTCTCTGTGAGCCTGTACCGTCTTTCTTCCGTTTCATGATTTCCCGCAATTTCTCAGCTTGATCTTCCATAATAACCCCTACTTCGCGCGGCCATCTTGCCGCCCTTTAAAATAAAAAATGAAACCTCGTTTCATAATTATCTCCACTTAAATTGGTCCGCTTCCCCCGAAGGAAAACGCTTCTCTATTTTATCACGGTTTATTTTAAAACCGTCAAGATTAATAAGAAAACGCACAATAGACGCTCTTCTTATATCTTCGGGAACTGCTTGCCCATTTGTTATGAAAGAAATGCTTTTTCCCCTCTCCGCCAAGGCGGAAATTATATTTCCGCAACTGCCTGTCTCGTCCATCTTTGTAAGTATAACTGATTTATAATTAAATGGCTCAAACTGCCGCATTATCTCCTCTATATCGCTTGTTTTTGTCGCCGCGCTTATAACAAGATGATATTCGGCGTTTTTGGGACACCCGTCAAGAATCTCCTTCATTTCGCCTATTTTTGACGAATCCTTGGGGCTATTACCGATAGTGTCTAATAAAAACAAGTCAATGTCATCACTGTAAAGCGCGATTTCCTTTCTTATATCTTGCTTGTTTGAGACGCAGGAAACCGGTATCTGCATAATGCTCCCAATTTGTTCAAGCTGCTCTTTGGCGCAAATACGGAAGGTGTCAATAGTAATCAGTCTTACGTCTACGGCTGGAATTTCATCGGTTCCTATGCCGTAAATTGCCGCAAGTTTTGATATTGTAGTTGTCTTTCCCACTCCCGTAGGGCCGACAAGAACCATGATTCTTGGTTTGCGCATAACGGCTTCTTCCCTGTAAATACTGATGCTCTCCCCAATCCATTCAAGAATACGGTCCTGCACGACTTCAAAATGCTCCAACTGTTCCATAGTCAGTTCTTTTCGCAATCTTTCCAACATTCCGTTAATATATTTTTCCGAAAAATCATTGGCTTTTAATAATTCCATCACGCGGACAAAAGACGGATGTTCATCCCTTTTACCCGTACTTTCCACTTTTTCTTTTATTTCTTTCAAAGCGTCTAAAATCTGCTGGGATGCTTCCCTGCCGCTTGCCGATATTTCGCCGAGGTTTTTTCTGGCAGTTTCAAGAACTTTTTGTTTTGCCTCTTCAAGATTTTTTTCTGAAAACAAATCGCCTGCAGAATGTTGCATACCGTTCTGATGTAAAAGCGGAAGCTTCGGGTTATAATCATAAGACTGGTTATTTTGCCTTTGCACAGGAAAATAAAATTCAACCTGAATGCCGGGTTTTGTAAATAAACCTAAAAATCCCCCAACCCTTATATCTTTTTGTTTTTGAATATGAAAAGGGCGTTTGTATTTTTCATAAATCTTTTGTTTGCATTCCAAAAGGCTATCGCCTTGTTCAATAAACAATTCCATTTTATTGCTCCGCCGTATTATTTTCTATTCTTATCATCCCCACAGCTTCGGGAATAATTCCCGTTACAATCTCGGGTACGGAAAGAACCGCCAAATCCGGCAATTCACGATCCGTTGAATTTTTAACAAGGAAACGCGCCTGTTCAGAACAGAGTATAACAGGCATCCAGCCTTTATCCTTAACAGCCTTGACGGCTTTTGCGACCGCCGCTACCCACGCGCTATGCGTCGGAGGATCAAGTGCGCAAATCATACCGGAAGCGGTTTCATATTTGGCGTCGATGATCTTTTGCTCAAGGGTGGGTTCAATCGTAAGAACGCGCAAGTGTTTGTCTTCATCGGCGTACTGGTTGCATATTTGGTTTGCGAGGGCCTGCCGCGCCTTTTCAGTAAGGAACCAAATATTTTTGGAAACAGGCGCATAATCGGCAATCGCTTCAAGAATTGACACCAGATTGCGGATGGATACCCTTTCCCTCAGCAGACCGTGAAGCACTTTTTGAATTTCCGTTACGCGCAATCCCTTGCCTTCCCTAAGCGCTTCTTCAACAACGGCGGGGTAATCTTTTTTAAGGGTATCAAGAATCACCTGCGTATCCTGCAAGCCAAGAATATCAGCGGCGTGATGGCGTATAATTTCCGTTAAATGGGTGGCGATTATCGAAGGGGGGTCCACTACGGTATAACCCGCGCGTTCCGCCTCGTCCCTCCTTGACTGTTCAATCCAAATCGCCGGAATCCCAAAAGCGGGATCTATCGTTTTTTCGCCTTCCAATTCCGCAGTAACCATTCCGGGATTAATGCACAGGTAGTAACCAAGACGGATTTTACCGCGTCCTGAATCCACCCCTTTTATTTTAAAACAGTATTCGGAAGGGGCGAGCATGGAATTGTCAATTATGCGCACTTTGGGAATAACAAGCCCAAGGTCATAAGCGGACTGGCTTCTTACGTTCATAACCCTTTCCAGAAGTTCCGCGCCTTTTTCCTTTTCAACTAACGGCACTAAGCCGTAGCCAAGTTCCAACGAAAGCGCGTCAAGCGGGACAACGGGCGGAAATTCCGCCGTTTTTTCGTCTTTTTGATCGCGGGCTTTTCCGGCTTTTTGACTGATAGCAACCGCTTTTTTCTGATCGCGGCTTCTGGTGTACGCGTGAAACGCGATTAAGGCCGCCATTGGGAAAAGCAAATACCAGGGGAAACCGGGCAGTAAGCCTAAGACCGCGACCACCGCGGCGCATACCCAGTAAAGGGACGAATCGCGCTTTAGGATTTGCTCGACTATCTGATCGGCAAGAACGCCCGTCGCGGCGGCCCTTGTGACAATAATTGCCATAGCGGTGGAAACAAGAAGAGCGGGAAGCTGTGTGACAAGTCCGTCCCCGATGGCAAGGGCTATGTAAACGCTTATCCCGCTTTGTTGCCCCGCCAGCGCGGAATTAACAATGAACCCGCCAATCATTTCTATAATGATAATAAAAACTCCAACCTTTACGTTACCTGAAATAAATTTGCTCGCTCCGTCCATTGACCCGTAAAAATCAGACTCCATCTGTATTTGGGCTTTTTTGTTTCTAGCCTCTTCTTCGGTAATCGCGCCTGAACTGTATTCGGTGTCAACCGCCATCATTTTTACCGGCATACTGTCCAAAGTAAAACGCGCCGCAACTTCTGATACGCGGGTAGCACCCTTTGTAATAACGATTACCTGCACCAAGATAATAATGATAAAGATGATAGTTCCAACGACAATGCCCTGAACCCCACTCGCTGATCCGACTACAAAGCTGGAAAACGCTTTAATCATCTTTCCGTTAAAATTAGAACCTTGCGTAAGAATAAGGCGCGCGGACGATACGTTCAAAGCAAGACTGAATACCGTAGAAACAAGCAAAAATGTGGGAAAAAGATTTAATTCGGTAGTTCTTCTGGCATTAAGCACGCTAAGCAGAATCATTAGGGAAAAAATCAAATTTATTGCCATAAGCGCGTCAAGAATAACGGTGTGCATTGGAAGGATAATCGCAAGTACTATGGTAATCACGGCTACGGCGGGAAAATTATTTTTTAAGAAACCCAACACATTACTGCCTGCGTTGGCTTGCTCTAATGGATTATCAGCCATTCACACTCCTCATTAAAATTTTCCTTTTCATGCGCTCTTCCTTTTGCGCCGTTCTTCATTAAGGCTCCAAACCTTATTTAATATTAACGCGACCGTATTCCAGTACTTATAAGGGACAATATCCCCCACTTCGGTTTCCCTATACAGCGCCCACGCAAGCGGCTTGTTTTCCACCATCGGAACTTCATTGTCCTGGGCAATCCGCCTGATCCTTGCGGACATTTCATCGGCCCCAATAGCGACAACCATAGGCCCTTCCATATAACTTTTATCGTACTGCAAAGCCACCGCCAAGTGAGTCGGGTTTGTAATTACAACGTCCGCTTTAGGAACCGTAGTGGTGATATTCTGCCTTAACATCTCACGGAAGCGGGAACGTATCCTATGCTGTACCTGCGGATCAGATTCATACATTTTTCTTTCTTCTTTTTGCTCATAACGCGTCATCTTGTGCCTTTCGCGGAAGCGAAACCGTTGGAAAAAATAATCCGCTATAGAAAGTGCAAGCATTAAAATGGAGACAACAATGATCATCCGTATGGCGATTGACGCTATCAGGGTAAGTCCTTGATAAACATCCACTTTTTGCAAATTAAGCAATTTTCCAATATCATTTTTTATGAACAAATAAGCTACAATGCCGATTATAGCTATTTTAATAAGCGACATTCCAAGCTTGACCAATCCGTCAATGGAAAAGATACGTTTAAAATACTGTCCGAATCTGGGTAACACTTTAGAAAAATCCGGCGTAATGGTTTTTGTCGTAAACAGGAAGCCGCCCGTCTGCACCAGATTTGAAAATATTGCCGATACCACGGCGACTATGATAATCGGGAAAACAAGCCGCGCCAAGTATATAAAAAAGTTTCCGGCAATAAGCGCGTCTTTTGTCGGGTCCAATTCCAACACGCGCATGAAGAAGAAGCGCACCATTTCAACACAGGTTTTCAGCATATAAGGAGCTATAAAAAGTAATAACAGCGCGGGCAATAATAAACCGACAGCGCCGATCAGATCCTGGCTTTTTACTACCTGCCCTTCTTCCCTTAACCGTTTTAATTTTTGCTCTGATGGCGGCTCTGTTTTTCCTGGAGCGTCTTCATCGTCGCTGTCGGCAAACCACTGGAGATCGATTATGGGGAGTGAGCAGTAAGTAGTGGTTAGTGGGTAGTTGTTAGTGGATAGCAGAGAACTTAATGCGTTTTCCAAGCCATTAATTCCAACTTCCAATACTCTACCCTTTATTACCAACTCTCTCATAACCCGCCTCCTGCCGTAATCTGCCTGCCGATTTGCATGTAGAGAGTTTTGATGTTACTAAAACCGGAATCTATTACACGGGTAAACGCTTCGATCATAAACGGAAGCGACGATAAAATAAGCAGGAAGGCGACGGTAATGGAGATTGGAAAACCTTCGGAAAGAATATTTACCTGAGGCGCGGCTTTTGATATAAGACCGGTAGTCAGTGAAGTTAAAAACAAAGTACCGAGGATTGGAAGCGAAATAACAAACGCGTCCATGAAAAGGCGCGAAAGCCCGGATGCGAACATTCCCACAAGATGTTCCCTTCCGTCAATCAGGGAAATTATATTAATCGATTGCACGGAACGCCAGAAACCGCCAAGAAAAAGCTGATGAAAGCCGCCAATCGTTACAAAGATGAGCATGGACACCAGATTAAAATATTGTCCCATAAGGGGATTTTCAACCTGCGCCACAGGATCAAAAGTTTCTGAAGCGCCAAATCCCATTTGCAGGGAGAAGAATTGTCCCGCCGTGGAGAAGGCGGCAAAAATGACAGTCAGATAAAAACCGATAATTATGCCGATTATCCCCTCGCCGATAAGGA
>Ga0268262_10004006_pt1 | contig 15488 bp, 16 predicted proteins | sample TergutNc150P3_FD_190354 | JGI IMG/M metagenome (GOLD analysis project Ga0268262, IMG submission 190354) | Nasutitermes corniger P3 segment gut microbial community from laboratory colony in Florida, USA - Nc150 P3 (SPAdes) (version 2) | ecosystem: Host-associated > Arthropoda: Insects >... | reverse complement strand
GCGTGGAACGGCTAAAGCCTCAACTGAGTGGGGGTTATTGGTTCTGGGGTACAATATAAAACAGATATTCCGATTAAATAAAGATAATACGGCATAATAAAGAAAAAAAACATTAAAACATTTCACATTTTACAGAATTCCGAATGTTCGGAATTTTCAATCTAATACACATCTGGGTATGAAAAAAGGCTGCCCAAGTGTTACTTCTTGGACAGCCCCTATTGGTAGCGGAAATGGAGTAAGTACGGCGCATCTGCCACTCTTTGTGTTCTTTGTACCTTTGTGATCTTTGTGTGAAACTTTTCGGAATAAATAAAGGCTTAAAGATAGAAAACGTATTATAATTTTTTTACTTCTTTTGTAAAATCAATATGCGTTTCAGCGGGTGGAATACGAAATGAAAATACCATTTCTCCATTTGCGTTTGTTAATGCCATATCACCCATTCGGAGTATGTTCATTCCTATAATGAAATCAAAATTATTACCGCCGTAAAATTCGGCTACTTCCATATTTGAAAATAATATGCCATTTGGTAATAATATGTCTACCAGATAAACAGGAACAAAAGCAGATCCATGAGCTCCAAGAACTTTTATTATTTTAAATGATTTTAATTTTGCGTTTGAAGCAAAACTACGGCTTATACATGATCCGGTAGAACCGGTATCTATTAGAGCCATAGACTTCATTACTATTCGACTATTTTTTGGATATCCGCCTATGGGAACAGAAACACCCAGTTGTATTTCAAATATTATAGATTGTTTTTGTTTATCAGGCAGATGAATTGTTATTGCATTATATCCCAAAATAAACCGCCTGATTGTTATAAATCATGGTTTCTTCTTCATTGGTAATACAGTCTTGAATGAGAAATTCTCCCATTATAAAGCCGTTTTTTTGGGCTGCTGAAAGAGCGGCTTCGGTGTTGGGATAATAGCCTATAACTTTGTTGTCTTTCAATAAAACACATTCATTTAAGTGGTTGTTTATTATTATATCGCGGTTTTCATCAAACCATTTGTATAAATCAAGTAAATTATCCATTGTTTTACCTGCCTTTTATATAATACATTTAGTTTTCCAGTATTTCAAGGTATACCGTCTGCTTTTGAGTATGATTAAAGAAGTCTGTTTCAAAAGTCTTAAAAAATATGTTCCCCAAAAAATTAAATGCGCTTTATGTATCACTTTTTGTAACGTAATAATCCTGTATATTTTTAACCGTTTGCGTTACCGCTTGGACAATATCATCACTCCATTTGTTTAAGACAAGATTTAAGGGAGGGGACAGGGTTTCTTCGGGTTTTAACAATTCGTGAGGTTCAATTCCCAGAACCTCGGCAAATTTTACTAAAGTGGCCGGAGATACCCATTTTCTGCTGTTTTCGACATCACTTAGAAAAGGAATCGAAATTCCCAATTTTTCCGCTAATTCAGCCTGAGACAAATTACGGTAATTGCGGTATCGCTTTAAATTTGCGCTTAAGATTGCCCTTAATTCTTGTTCTGTCATTCCTTATTTTCCTTAATTTTGCCAAATTTGCAGAGGTTGGTTAACTTTTTATTATCCTATTGGCTTGACATTTTATAAAATAGCTATTAGAATTATGTAAAATATGCTAATAGAAAGATATTATTAAAGAAAAATTACATATATAGCAGCTTTCTTTGAAAGCGAAATATATAAATATCTGTCCTTGAGGACGGACAAAATAAATTAATTACGCGCTTAAAATGGCGAGTAATTTATAAGGAAGGTTTTTATATGAAAAACTTTACTAAACTATTCGGGATTATTACCCTGGCGGCAGTAATCGGGTTTTTTACGGCAGCTTGTGGCGACGGCGGCGATGGCGGCGACAGCGGTGGTGGTGGTTCGTCATTTTTAGGAGATACACTGGAACTTTCCGGGCAAGTTTATTTGCAAGAATATACTGAAACTAGTATAACTTACCAGAGTTTCGATAATGATCTTACAATTCCTAATTTATATGGCGGAAGCGGTAAAATTAAAAATGGGAAGCTTTCTTATACTATTGGAATTCCGACTAATTTGGAAATACTTGATGTTAATAAAGATTTTGGTTATGGCGATGATAATGATGTTACAATAAGTAACCAGAATGTAAGAGGATTATTTTTTGAAGGTTTTGATCTGAATGACTCCACTTATTATTATCTGCATAAGTCAAATGTTATAGGCAGCAGTAATAGTAAAGGTTATTCGAGGACCGGTGAATATGTGAATTATGTGTATGTCGATAGAGACGTTACAATAAGCGGTAAAGGTAAAACTAGAACTGATGACTATACAGCTGATGGCGTTAACTATTCATCTTCTTATACCACCAAGAACTTTAGTCTTGCGTTAAAAGCTGGATGGAATGCGGTATATATGAAACAAACAGATTCAGCTACGATTACAGAAACAAGTTATAAATCCACTTTTACCATGACGGTGTCTTTGGGTAACCCATCCCTCAAGTGGATACTTCATGACGAGCATTAATCTTAATCCATGCCCCTGTACGGTACTGTACAGGGGCAGTTCTACTTAGGGAATAAAAATAATTACATTATTTTTTATGCGTCCGTAAAAATGTTTCGCATTTTTCATTATCGGGCGCAAAAATTTACCTTGATAAATGAAATAATTTGTATTATATTATAATATAGATTGCCATATTATAGGAGTCTTATATGAAAAAAATTGGTTTTTGCATTATTTCCATGATTTGTTATTTTACAATTTTTTCCTGTAATTTATTTCCTCAAGTCGCAGTCGTTAAAATTATAAATTCTTCCGGAGAAGAAGTACGCAATATTGTTGTTTCTTATGAACATGCCGGCAAAAATCAAATGCAAACTGTAAAAATCGACCGCCTATCCAATAACGAATCTAAAACGCTCGATCTGGAGTTAACCAGTCCTTCAATCGCAATTGGGGCAGGAGTGGCGACGGTATTTGGAAAAATTGAATATTACATAAATGATATTAAATTTGATACGAATAATGGGGACGGAGATATTAATCTTTCAGATGGGACTAAATCAATTATAACAATATATAAAACTGGCTGGCATATAGCCAGAGAAAAATAAAAATATAAATGTAAGGCGTACAAAAAATAGTATTTTCTAAAAAAACGTGACTTTGAATATAAATTGTGTTATATTAGTATTAAGGGGATAATAATATGACAAAAATTAATTTTATTGTTTTATTCGTTATTATCGGACTTTTTGGATTTTCCGCTTGTGTCCAAGATAGAGGTTTTTTCTTTGATGAAGAAACATTTACAACCAATTGGAACGCATGGGAAAATAAAAATATAAAAAATTATAGTTTTACCATGACCGGAAAACTTCCTTATTGGGATTTTTCCCGCGCTATTCCTTTGTATGAATATACCGTAAATATAATTGTAAAGAATGGTATGATGAATTCATTTGAGTATATTGGAGATGCGCCGCGTAAGGAGGACGGAACTTCAATTTTAGAACCTGAATTTACATCAATATCGAATATGTATGAAGATATATCGCAAAGAGCGCAAGCCGAAAAAGAATGGTGGGATAAAAATACCGGCGGAGGAATTTTTTCATCTAAATTTAATATAAAAAACAACGAATGGTGGAAAGGATGGTGGAAAAATAATACAGAGGGAGGAATTATTTCAACTAAATTTGATGTAAAATATAATGAGCAATTACACTATATAACATTCTTTGAGCCTGTAAGTGAATGGGAATCAGGTTGGATAGTTGATACTACAGCCCATGCGGTTACTATTTCAAATTTTGTGGTTTTAGATAATAAATAATTATATTTAATAAAAATTATGGAAAGTACAGGAACAAAAGAGCCGTCTAAATATTCTCATATGGTTAAGCCAAAACGTGTTAATATATTTGAGATCGCGCCTGATGTCGTAATATCTTTCACGGAAGAACAATATAAAAAATTGCAAAAAGGCGTTAGTCCAAAGGCAATGGAGGACAAATGGTTTGTCTTTTTCAAGGATGACCAGCTGCATTTTCTCAGATCATGGACGGGAGAGGAAATGTATCGCGCAGAAATTAAAAAAGACGGCGGCGAAGAAGGAAAATATTCCATTACCGAATTTTTTGTTGAAAGTGACGAGAAATTATATAAAGACGGGGATAATAAAATCGATCTTGATATAATTTATCAGATAATCTTCTGGGGGTTATTGGGGATTGATACCAGAGAACGTTTTATTAATAAATATGGAACGGGGAAGTCAGGCTCATTATTAATGTGGTCTATTTTCGGGCGTATGTTTTTTCCGGATACGTGAAAATATCAACTAAATAGTATATATTGTTGGGTAAAGAAACAGAGTATTAAAAGTAATGGAAAGAGCGAAACCATTTATAAAATGGGTTGGCGGCAAAGGGCGGCTTTTAGGGCAATTTGAGCGTTATTACCCGGACGAACTTAAAAACGGCGCAATTAATTATTATGTTGAGCCGTTTCTTGGCGGCGGAGCATTGTATTTTTCCATTTTGGGAAAATATAAAATTAAAAACGCATATCTGTCGGATTTGAACCGCGATCTTGTTTTAACATATAATGTAATTCAAAAAAAACATGACGATTTGCTTGACTTTTTAGAACAATATCAAGGACTTTATGACGAAACGGAAATTGACAAACGCAAAACAATGTTTCTTTCTTTTCGTAAACATTTTAACGAACAGCGTTTTGAGATAAATTATAAAAAATTATCGGAGAACTGGATACCAAGGGCGGCGCAATTTATTTTTTTAAACAAAACATGTTTTAACGGACTTTTCAGGGTTAATTCAAAGGGGGAATTTAATGTTCCTTTTGGAAAATATAAGACCGTAAGTATTTTTGATTCTGATAATATCAGCGCGGTTTCGGCCGCGCTACAAAACGCCGAAATTGTTCATGCGGAATATTTAAATTGCTATAATAAAGTTGACGGTAAAACTTTCGTATATTTTGATCCTCCTTACCGCCCTTTAACGCAAACGTCAAATTTTACAACTTATACCGGCGCGGAATGGAAAGATAAACAACAAATTGAATTAGCTGTTTTTTTCCAAAAATTGGATAGGGAAAAAGGGGCAAAACTTATGCTGTCAAATTCCGATCCGACAAATATAAATCCCAATGATACTTTTTTTGAAAAGGCGTATCGCGGCTATAATTTTTATAAGGTTTCCGCAAATAGGGCCGTAAATTGTAACGCCGCGGGACGTGGTAAAATAAATGAATTGATAATTACAAATTATAGGAGCGGAACTCATAATTTCCTGTGATCTGCCATGATTAATACCAAAATTTTGGACTTTTTTTACGATTATTAGGTTTTAAATATTTAAAAAATCTTTTTTCTTTCAAAAAATGCAAATCTGTACTATAATTATGTTGGGATTGTAATTGTAATGAAAACAATTTTTGTCGTAGACGACAGTGATACTAACCTGTCAATGGCTGAAGACGCGCTGGATAGGCTATATCGGGTTATGACAATGCCTTCGGCAGCTAAAATGTTCTCTCTTTTAGGGAAAATTATACCCGATCTCATTCTTTTAGACATAGAAATGCCCGAAATGGACGGATTTGAGGCTCTCAACAGGTTAAAATCCGAAAGTTTGTGGGCAAATATACCTGTTGTGTTTTTAACGGGCCGTACCGACGCCGCTGTGGAAGTACACGGGTTTGAAATGGGAGCCGTGGATTTCATAACAAAACCTTTTTCCGCGCCTGTTCTGATAAATCGCATTAAAACGCACCTTGAAATTGACGAATTAATACGCGAACGGACGGCGCAGTTAAACAGGCTGCAAAACAGCATAGTTTCGGTTTTGGCTAATATTGTCGAAAGCCGCGACAAGGGAACAGGCGGTCATATTGAACGTACTTCGGCGTATATCAAGATATTAATTAACGAAATGAAAAAACGCGGGGTTTATGCGGATGTAATTTCAAATTGGGACATTGAAAAAATGATTTCTTCGGCGCGTATGCATGACCTGGGGAAAATCTCCATTACTGATTTAATTGTAAATAAACCCGGCAGGCTTACAGACGATGAATACGATATTATGAAAACTCACGCCGTAGAAGGCGAGAGAATAATTGATAAAATTATCGCACAGACGGGAGAGGGTGATTTTTTGCATAACGCGAGATTGTTTGCCGGAAGCCATCATGAACGCTGGGACGGAAAAGGTTACCCTAATAAACTTAAGGGAGAAGATATTCCTCTGCAAGGACGTATTATGGCGATTGTAGACGTGTATGACGCTCTTGTTTCTGAGCGTCCGTATAAAAATGCGTTTACAGACGAAGAGGCCGTTAACATTATTATGGAAAATGCCGGTACCCATTATGATCCGAAAATAGCAGAGGTTTTTTTTGAAGTAAGGGATCTTTTTAAAGAAGCAAAGGCGCATATTTAATGTCTTTTGACAATGGAAACAATTTAAATAAACAGACGCGTTTACTCGATACGCTGAACTCAGCGGCCGCCATTCTGCTGGCGAGCAATGAAGACGTTCCGTTTGAAACAACATTATTAAAAAGTTTTGATCTTGTAGGCCGCCGTCTGGATGTTGACCGCGTTCAAATTTGGCGCATTGAAATAATTGACGGTGAAAAAAACTTTGTTTTACGTTACGGGTGGCTTAGCGATTACGGCAAGAGTAGCGTGCAAATACCGTATGGTCTGCAATTTCCGTACAACATGAAGAAAGAATGGTTAGATTTATTTTTAAAAGGTAATTATATAAACAGTCCGTTATCTGAATTACCTGAAGAAGATCAGGATTTTTTAAATAACTACGGAATGAAATCTGTCGTAATTATCCCGTTGTTTCTGGAAGGCGAATTTTGGGGTTTTTTCAGCATAGACGACTGCCGTAATGAGCGTACTTTTTCTGACGAGGAAATCAACATTTTAAGATCGGCCGGGCTTATGATGAGTACTGCCGTAAACCACAATAACCAGATAATGAAAATGCGCGAGGCCGATGAGCGCACCCAGATAATGATAGATGCCGCTCCTTTTAGCGTTATTTTTTGGGATAAAGATCTAAAACTTATTGATTGTAATCAGGAAGCTGTAAAAATGTTTGAGATGGCGAACAAGCAGGAATTCCTGGATAATTTTATTAATCTTTCTCCTGAATATCAGCCTGACGGCGTTATGTCAAAGGAAAAGGGCATTGATCTTGTCGGTAAGGCCCTAAGAGAAGGTTACAGCCGTTTTGAATGGACGCATCTAAAAACAAACGGGGAACTATTGCCCGTAGAAGTAATCTGCATTCGGGTTAAACATAAGAATGAATTTACAGTTACGGAATATATCAGGGATCTTCGCGAGCAGAAGGCAATGATAGCTGAAATGCGCAAAGCTGAAATTGCCATGGAAAGCAGCAAGGCAAAGAGCGATTTTTTGGCAAAGATGAGCCATGAAATTCGCACGCCCATGAACGCAATTTTGGGCATTACGGAAATTCAGCTTCAGGATGAGACGCTGCCAAAAGTAATAAAAGAGGCATTTGAAAGGATTTATAACTCCGCCGACCTATTGCTTGGAATAATTAATGACATACTGGACCTTTCAAAGATCGAAGCCGGTAAACTTGAGTTAATGCCGGTTCAATATGATATTGCGAGCCTTATTCACGATACTGTTCAATTGAATATGATGCGCTACGAAAGCAAGCCTGTCGAATTCATACTTAAAATTGATGAAAACCTTCCCGTTATGCTGATTGGCGATGAACTTCGCATTAAACAAATTTTAAATAATCTGCTTTCTAACGCGTATAAATATACGCATGAAGGTTCGATAAATTTTAGCGTTTCATCCGTTTTTGAGCGAGGTGACAATGTAACAGTTATTTTCCGCGTCAGCGATACGGGACAGGGCATGACTCCCGAGCAGGTGCGTAAATTGGGAAGCGATTATTCCCGGTTTAACATGGAAGCAAACCGCAAGACAGAAGGCACCGGCCTTGGCATGAGCATTACGCGCAATCTTTTGCGGATGATGAACGGGAATATTGATATTGAAAGCACGCCGAATGTTGGTTCTGTGTTTACGGTCAGTCTGCCTCAAAAATGTACTGCTCATGGGGTTATCGGCAAAGAAATGGCGAATAATTTGATGCGGCTTAACTTTATTAATGAACAAAGAATACGAAACCTGCAAATAAAGCGTGAATATATGCCCTATGGCCGCGTTTTAATCGTTGATGATGTGGAATCAAATCTTTATGTCGCAAGGGGCTTAATGGCGTCTTATAATCTTTCAATTGACACCGCAATAAGCGGGCTTGAAGCGATAGACAAAATAAAGAATAAATGCGATTACGACATTATTTTTATGGATCACATGATGCCGGGAATGGACGGTATTGAAGCTACAAAGATGATTCGCGATTTGGGATATACAAAACCGATAGTGGCGTTAACTGCAAACGCCCTTTCAGGACAGGCGGAAATGTTCATGAAAAACGGTTTTGATGATTTTATTTCCAAACCGATTGATATTCGCCAATTAAATATGACGCTTAATAAATTAGTACGCGATAAACACCCGAGCGAAGTAGTTGAAGCGGCGCGTAAGCAAAAAGAGATAATTAATAAGAAAACAAATCAGGTTACGATAGATTCGCAATTAGCGGAATTCTTTATCCGTGACGCAAAAAAAGCGGCTAAAATATTGGAATCAATTTATATTAACAAATGCCGCAGGGCCGACGATGTTTCAATGTTAATAATTAATGTTCATGCCATGAAGAGCGCTCTTGCCAATGTTGGGGAAAAGGATCTTTCACAAGCGGCGTTAAAAATGGAACAGGCGGGACGCGATAATGATAAAAAACAGATTATGGAAGAGCTTCCGTTCTTCTTAAATTCACTATATGCCGTAATTAATAAATTTGAAGAAAAGAAACAAAAAACGGAAAAAGAAGGCTATGGTGATTATTCGCAGCTAAAAGAAAAATTGCTTGAAATTCGCGCCGCATGCGGCGATTATAATAAAAAAATTGCCAAGAATTTACTTGCTGAATTAAAAAAGAAAACATGGTCTCAGCCGGTTGAAGAGCACCTTGTCACTTTAGCCGGTTTTTTATTACACAGTGAATTTGACGAGGCTTTAAAAAATATTGATGACTGTATTAAGCTGTTATAATTTTTAAAAGTAACCTGTCCATTAATATTCTTTCCATTACTCCGACGGGAGAGCGCAGCAAATTATCGTATTCCGCCGTAAGAGCAAGGCAGGCTTCCGCCGATTCAGCGTTGTAACGGCGGGCGGCGGCGGCGTAATCGTCTTTTGCTTTGGGGGAAGAAAGCCCTATTTTTCTTAATTCAAAACTGTTGTTGGCGTCTCCTGTTTCAAGCAGGGACAGATAATCGCCAAGTTTTCTAAAGCACCACGCTAATCCCGCAAGAATGCTTTGCGCGCTTTCTTTTGCGGCTAACATAACGGAAAGCGATTCAAGCGCCTTGGACAAGTCGCCCGCGGCAATACGGGAAAAAAGCGTAAATGCCGATTCCTCCCTGTTGTGGGAAAGCCATTTTTCAACGTCTTCCGCTTTAACCTGGCTTTCCCTCTGCTCTTTGCTCCTCGGTAAAAAATACACAAGGCGCGAGCATTCCCTTTTTAACGCTTCAGTATTATTCTCCACCATTTCCAGAATTACGGCGATGCAGTCCTTGTCAATGTTAAAACCTTCGCGTTTAAAAAATTGCTTTAGCCATTCGCTTTTTTCCCTTTCAAACAGTTCGTAAAAAATTTTACGGTTGTTTTTTGGAACTGCGTCGTCAAGGGCGGCGGCAAGTTTTATTTCATCTGAGAGCAGGATAATTGTCGTGTTGTGATCAATATTTTCTATGCAGGATACAAGAAGCTCAATCTCGTCTTTTTTCCTGAACGCTTCCGCGTTTTTAATAATAATCAGGCGTTTTTCAAAAAATAGGCTTTCATTTTGAATTGTGTCGGCAATTGTACTTATTGGAGTTTCTCCGGCGTAAAAGACCGTTGTTTCGCCGTCTGCCGATTTTTGCTTTATTACATCTACCTCGTCCTGTTTTTTACCAAGTTCAGGACCAAGAAAAATATATGCGTTAGGTGAAGCAGCAGCCATGTTAATATGATCTGATTATTGTAAATAATCTGCCCAGAACTTTTACATCAGTGTACCAACGCTCTTTTTTGTACGCGGGATTTTCCCCTTCAAGTCGAATTCTTGCGCTTTCCCTGTAAAACCGCTTCAATGTTACGCCTTCTTCTGATGAATCTTTTTCATCTAATATGCACACTACTGCAATATCGCCGTTGCGAACAGTGTTCTGCTTTTCAATAATTGCGGTATCGCCTGGCAGAATGCCTACGCCAATCATTGAATCGCCTTTTACCTTAAGCGCAAAATATTTTCTATTTTTCTTTAACATGGAACGGTGAAACATAATATTTCCGTCAAAATTTTCTTCCACAAGAATGGGAGTACCCGCGGCTACTGTTCCAAGAATGGGGATTTCCACTAAATCCTGGTCCTCCGGCCTTGAATGGGTTAACCCCATTGTCCGCGGCCTTTTATCAGCCTGTCTTAAATGTCCTTTTTTGCGCAAGGCAGTTATGTGATCATGCGCTCCTTTTACGGAAATTTTAAAATGATCCGCAATTTCCCTTATCGTTGGCGGGTATGAGTTTTTTTTAATATAGTTAGCGATAAAGGAAAGGACTTGTTTTTGTCGATCTGTCAACTCTTTCATAATTATTATTGCTCCCTATTTTTTGCAGTTGTAATACCGTACTTCCTGATTTTAGCGTGAAGGTTGCTCGGATAAATTCCGATTGCTTCAGCCGTTCTTGATATTATACCATTGTTTTTTAAAAGTTGGAATTCTAAATAATATTTTTCAAAATTGTCTTTGGCTTCATTGTAATTTTGCTCCAAAATATTTGAGGCTATCGCGGGTTCCATGCCGGTTTGCGCCGTATTTACGGGCTTTTTTCCCTTTATATTGAGTAATTTCCCGAGGTCTTCCCCGTTTATGACGTTTCCCTGGTGCATTACCGCCATTCGCTCGGCTAAATTCTTCAATTCTCTGATATTTCCCGGCCAATCATGAGCGGCAAGAAGTTCCAGGGCGTCGGATTCAAGGGCTATCTCTTTTTTTAAAGCTTTTAAAAAATGGTATAGCAGATGGGGAATATCTTCCTTTCTTTCCCGCAGGGGAGGGGAATGGATGGGAATTACATTTAATCTGAAAAATAAATCCTGCCTGAACCGTCCCTCGCCGCAGGCTTTTTCCAAATCCTGATTTGTAGCCGCTATGATGCGCACGTCGGTTTCTATTGTTTTTTCTCCGCCGACGCGTTCGATTTTCTGTTCCTGAATTACCCGCAGCACTTTTGCCTGCGCTGAAAGGCTCATGTCGCCGATTTCATCAAGAAAGAGGGTCCCGCCGTGCGCCAGTTCAAAGCGTCCTTTGCGCGTGGAGACGGCGTCAGTGAAAGCGCCTTTTTCATGTCCGAAGAGTTCGCTTTCTATCAGAGTCTCCGGTATTGCCGCGCAGTTTACGTCAACAAACGGATTGTCAGCGCGCGCGGAACATGAATGAATCGCCCTTGCAATTACTTCTTTTCCAGAACCGTTCTCGCCTGTGATTAATATTCGCGCGTCGCTTGCCGCCGCCTGTTTTACCGTCTCCCTGATTTTTCTCGCGGCCGCGCTCGTTCCGATTATATCCTCGCTTGCATAATTATTTATTCTTTTTAATGTTTTATTTTCTTCGCGAAGATCTTTTATCGCGAGCGCGTTCCTGCAGACCGTAAGAACTTTTTCAAGCGACAGCGGCTTTTCCAAAAAGTCAAAGGCGCCCAGCTTGACTGCGCGCACCGCCATATCAATGCTTGCGTGGCCTGAAATCATGATAATTTCCGTAACCGGCCATTCTTTGCGTATTTGTTCCAGCGCTTTAATGCCGCCAAGTTTTGGCAGGAGCACGTCAAGGAAAATTATATCTATTACTTCGCGTTTCAGCGTTTCAATGCCGGCAAGCGCGTCTTCCGAAGTAAAGACTTTGTATTTTTCATCTTCAAGAATTGACGCGAGAGTTACTCTGATACCGGGTTCATCATCAATGATTAATATTGACGGCATTTAATTCCTCAAGCTGACGGCAGATCGATATAAAACGTCGTTCCTACGCCTTCCGCCGAATCAAACCAGATTGTTCCGCCATGATCCGTTACAATTCGTTCAACAATGGGAAGCCCCAATCCCGTGCCTGATTCTTTAGTTGTAAAATAAGGGGTAAAAATTTGACGGCCTTCCTGCTCGTTGATACCCTTGCCCGAATCTTTGACGCTTATTCTACAATAACAGACTTCTCTTTTTTTGACAATATCAGCGCGCAGTTCAATTTCTCCGCGGCCGTTCATTGAATCAATGGAGTTTATCACAAGATTTGTAATAATTTGCGAAAGACGGTGTTTATCGATTTTTATTTGTATGTCCGCCTGAATATGCTTTAAATTGAATTTTACATTAGGGTAAGAGCCCGAGTACGCGTTTATTACTTCTTCTACGGATTCTTTTAAAAAGGTAAGCGAATTTGACGGTTCCATCGGTTTTGACAATGTTCTGAATTCATTAATTAAAACTGAAAGCCCTTCCGTTTCCTGAATAATCGCCATCATGGAACTTTCTAAAATCTCGCCTATTTGTTCGGGATTATTCTGCCACCTGCGAAGTACGCGTTCGGCTGAAAGTTTTATCGGCGTTAGCGGATTTTTTATCTCATGGGCAAGCTGCTGCGCCATGTTCTGCCATATTGATATTTTTTCGTTTCTTACAAGCGCTTCCCTTGTTTTTTCCAAATCCTGAACCATTGAGTTAAAGGAGCGGATAAGAACTCCAAGCTCGTCGTTACGGCTTGATAAAATCTGAAAGGAGAAATCCCCCTCGGCGACTCGTTGAATAGCTTCCGTTAATTCCGCAATCGGGCGGGTAATGCGCCTTGTAAATGAAATTGCGATAATTACGGTCATTAACAAAGTTGGCAGAAAAAACGCCGCATAGTAATAGATTAACAATGGGCGCATATTTTTTCTTAGCAGATTAACCGTTTCAAAACGCTCAGCCTGGTTATCCAATGCGGATTTCCCCGTGTCAAAATCCATGCCAAGGCTGTAATTGATAACCCTCAGATTATTCTGCGGCATTCTTTGCACATAACGAATTGTCCCCTGATCCCTGGGTAACGCCCTTGTTACAAAGCCGGTTTCCGCGGAAGGGGGGGACGGCAGTTTAAATCTATCGTCGCCTATAAACGATACTTCCATCCATTGATCGTTTGCCAAACGGAAAATCTGGACAGATGAAATATCCTGCGGAAGTTTTGTCTGCAGCGCGGGACTCGAAAAATTATTTTGCCGCAGAATGTTTTCAAAACGCTCCAGGTGAAACGAATAATTGTCGGCAATAAAACTGTTTGCCGCCCTTGTTGACGCGTTTGGATCTATACTATTCCAAAAACGCGCGATTTGAGTTAATGCGGCGCTTGTCATCAGCGTTATCGGCGCTATTGAAAATATGACGATAACGGCAAAATAGGCCAAAAGCGTCGCGCTGAATTTGCTTCCGGGACGCTGATAAATAAAATCTGAAAGAAGGTAAAAAACGGAAACCCCAAGAAAAATAATTAAAACCGCGGGAATGGTGAAAAACACTATAAAGTTAAGACGATCCGGTATTTCGCCGTTTTGAAGGGTACTTGTAAAAAATTTACGGGAAAAAAGAAAAGTAAGAATGCATAACAGCGAATAAATTAATATTAATATCCGTACTCTTAAAATTGAATATTCGGGGCGGGATTTATTATTTTGCACGTAACTTACTCTTCCTCAAATTTTGATTCAAAGAGCTTAACCAGCGCTTCTACCGCCGTTTCTTCGTCCTCTCCTTCGGCAATAATTCTTAATTCCGTTCCGTAGGACGCGCCTAAAGTTATAATACCCATTATGGATTTGGCGTTTATCCGATCCATTCCTTTTTCTATATAAATATTAGATGTAAAATTCTTTGTCGTCTGAACCAAAAGAGCCGAAGGACGCGCGTGAATGCCCGCTCTGTTTACCACTGTAATAACTCTTTCAGTCATCTTGTTTTCCTTAAATTATATCGTCATGGCCAAAGAAGACCGATTTTGCGGCGTCGCTTTCGATCCACTTTAAAATATTCTTGTTGAATTCTTTGGCTGCATGATAACCCATCGATTTTAGCCGTTCATTCATCGCGGCTGTTTCTATTATAATTGGAATATTGCGTCCCGGCTTTACAGGTATTGTCAACTTTGGTATTTTAACTCCTAATAACTCGATTGTGTGATCTTCCGCTCCAATCCTGTCGTAATTTTTATGGGCGTCCCATTCTTCCAGTTCTACGACAAGCTGGACTTCTTTGCGGTCCCTTATCGCCCTTACTCCGAACAGATGCGTAATATTGATTATTCCGGGTCCGCGAATTTCCATGTGGTGTCCGATAATTTTATTTGCGCCCGCGCCCATAAGCGTATTTCCGTAATTGCAATTTATTTCCACTACGTCGTCGGCGACAAGCCGGTGTCCGCGGTGAATTAGTTCCAGCGCGGTTTCGCTTTTTCCCACTCCTGAGTCGCCCTGTATTAAAATACCCAAACCGTAGACTTCGACAAGCACGCCGTGAATAATTTGACGCGGCGAAAAAATACTGGCCAGGATACGCATTATTCTGGCTGAAAAATCAGCGGAACCTAAATCAGTTTGTAAAATCGGGCATTGGGAATTCTCCGCTATCTCGGAAAATTCTTTGTGGGGGCTGAGGTTATGGGTAAAAATACAGCAAGGCATCGGGAAATTAAACATTTCTTTGATTGTCTCGGTTTTGCCTTCGCTTTCCAGCCGCCTTAAAAAAGCCACTTCTCCGCGTCCGAAAAGTTGAATTCTTTGATAGGCAAAATCTTCAAAGAAGCCCATAATTGCGCCCATGGGCCTGTTTAAGTCGGGAATGTCAATTGACCTTCCCAGCCCCTTTCTGCCTCCGATACAGCGAAGGTTTAAAGAATTGTGTTCTTTAAGATCGAGGTCTATCAAGTCAAGTACGGTAAAAACCCTGTCAGCCATATCTTAATTTTATATCAATTTCCTTTACAGTTCAATTAATACTTGTCTTTACATGGAAATACCGCCTTTTTTTGCCCGTATTCTGGACTTCTCGACATTATTTTGATTTTTTTGTATAGTAAAGTAATTTAATTTTTGGAGTTACCTATGCGAGTTTACAATTTTTCTCCCGGACCTTCGGCTCTTCCATTGCCGGTTTTGGAAAAAGCGGCGGCTGAAATGACGGATGTTAACGGAACAGGCCAGTCTGTAATGGAGATGAGCCACCGTTCCAAGGATTTTAAGCCCATTATCGAT
>Ga0268262_10004005_pt1 | contig 15489 bp, 4 predicted proteins | sample TergutNc150P3_FD_190354 | JGI IMG/M metagenome (GOLD analysis project Ga0268262, IMG submission 190354) | Nasutitermes corniger P3 segment gut microbial community from laboratory colony in Florida, USA - Nc150 P3 (SPAdes) (version 2) | ecosystem: Host-associated > Arthropoda: Insects > Digestive... | reverse complement strand
GGTTTTTACCGTAATGGTTGTGATAGAAATCACCCGGAAAACCAAAGACCGGCTGATAGAAAACCAGAACCGCCGCCTGCAGGAACTCAAAGAGGAAGCCGAGGCGGCAAACCACACCAAAAGTAATTTTCTTGCCAGCATGAGTCACGAGATACGCACCCCCATGAACGCCATTACCGGCATGGCGGAACTGCTGCTGCGGGGGGAACTTTCAGGTGAAGCCCGCGGCTACGCGCAGGACATAAAACAGGCGGGAACCAACCTTATTTCAATTATTAACGATATTCTGGATCTTTCCAAAATTGAGGCGGGCAAGCTGGAAATAATCCCTGTCAAATACATGCTTTCATCTCTGGTCAACGACTCGGTCAATATTATCCGTATGCGGCTTATGGAAAAACCGATACGGTTTTTTACCAATATAGACGGGAATATTCCCAACAACCTGATTGGGGATGAAGTGCGGCTGCGGCAGGTTATCCTTAACCTTTTGTCCAATGCGGTAAAGTATTCAAACAGGGGACATATCGGTTTGACCATTACCGCAGATAAACGGGAAGCCGGGCAGGTTTGGCTCAGGATCACGGTAACCGACACCGGCAAGGGGATTAAGCCTGAAGATCAGGCGAAACTTTTCGGGGATTTTGTTCAGGTTGATACGAAGAAGAACCGGGGCATTGAAGGGACGGGCCTGGGTCTGGCGATTACCCGGCGGCTGTGCCGTATCATGGGCGGGGATATAACCGTAGAAAGCGAATACGGCGCAGGCAGCGCCTTCACCGTTATCATTCCCCAGAGTGTTGATTCACCGGAGCCTTTTGCCGCGGTGGAAGATGCGGCAAACAAAAAAGTATTGGTCTACGAACGCAGACTCATCTACGCCAAATCGGTGTGCTGGTCTCTGGAAAGTATGCGGGTTCCCTATACCATGGTAACGAATCAGGAAGATTTTGCTGCGGCTTTGCACCGGGAGAAATGGTTCTATGTATTTTCCGGTTACGGCTTCTATGAAAAAATCAAGCCGCTCATGGCGCAGCCGGAAACGGCTTTTTCCGGGGCTTATAAACCGTCTCTGGCTCTTATGGTGGAATGGGGTACTGAAGCCCATATTCCCAATGTGCGCTTTATGCCTCTGCCGGTACAGTCCCTGTCCATTGCCAATGTCCTGAACGGCAGGGCGGACCACCGGGACTACTTTGAAAGTTCCGTCAATTCCGACGCGGTACGGTTCACTATTCCCCACGCGCGGCTTTTGGTGGTTGATGACATTGCGACTAACCTTAAGGTAATTCAGGGCCTTCTTGTCCCCTACCAGGCGGCGGTTGACACCTGCCTCAGCGGTTTGCAGGCCATAGAACTGATAAAACGCAATGAGTATGACATCGTGTTCATGGATCACATGATGCCGAGTATGGACGGGATTGAAGCGACGGCAGCTATCCGTGAACTGGAGGACGAGCGCTTCCGTACCGTGCCCATAATAGCGCTGACGGCCAATGCCGTTGTAGGTATGCGGGAAACGTTTATCGAACACGGATTCAATGATTTTATCGCCAAACCGATAGATATTTCCAAACTGGACGAAATGCTTGACCGCTGGATACCGAAAGAGAAAAAAACAATTAACAATGAACAATTACCGAACAAGGATATTCATTCTTCATTGCTTACTGCTTCTTCCTCATTTTTTTCTATCCCCGGTGTTAATACGGCAAGCGGCATCCTGATGACCGGCGGGAGTGAGGCGGCATACAAGGAAGTGTTGGAACTGTTTTGCAAAGATGTGGAAGAACGGCTGCCGCTGCTGCGCAAAAAGCCGGAGACGGATATTTTGCCCGCATTGGTGATCCATGTTCACTCCCTGAAAAGCGCGTCCGCTTCCATCGGCGCGCAGGAAATATCGACCCAGGCCGCCGGACTTGAAGCCATTGCCAAAGCCGGAGATGTGGCTTTTATCCGTCAAATTCTGCCCGACTTTGTGGATCAGCTTGTGGAACTGGTCAAGGGAATATATACCGCTTTGGAAACGGACAAAGAAAGCGGCGGCACGGAGGAAATCAGCAACGATGATGGCGCTCAATAAAAAGAAATTCTCAAGATACCTTGTTTATATCTTTTACGCAGCGATGATGATTGCCCTGGTTTTTTACTCATGGATTGAACAAAGCAAAGCCATGCGCGGCAAGGACACCCCTCTCTACCGAAACATACGAGAGTGTCCCGCGTATATCAAAAAAGGTTTTGATCCCGCCGATTTGCGGAAGATTCCCAATGAGACCGGCGGATGGAATCGTTTTCAGACATCAAGCCTGCATGTTACTGATTCTTCACTGGAACTCCCGAAACGCAGGTTTCTTTCACCCCGGAGAAGTGATACGCAGGAATTTACCATCAATGTTCTGCTGGAAATGGACAGCAAGGCGATGGCATATCTTGATGGAAATATTTCGGTAGTTCCGGGCCTTTTTATTGCCGGTATAGGGGAAAATTGGGAAATATTTTTTAATGGAAAATTAGTCCGCTCGGAAATGTGTCTGGATGAAACAGGCCGAATCAGGGAAGGCCGGACATGGTATAATGTGTATTTTCCGCTGGACAGTTCCCTTGTCCTTCCGGGAACCAACATTTTATCCCTGCGGATACTGGGCGATCCAACCTATCTGGGTACAGGGGTATTCTTTCAGACAGCGCCCGTGTATATGGATGACTACAGGATCATTGAGGAGCGGCAGTTCAATTTTATAAATACAGTCCTGTGCGCCGTCTTCGCTTTTACCGGTGTTTATTATCTGATGCTGTACCTTTCTGTTAAAAAAAAGACGGAAATATTCAACCTCTATTTCGGCATATTTTCCATTCTGCTTTTTATCTATGTTATTTGCAGACAAGAATGGATTTATTCGCTGATTCCCAATTCTGATATTACCGTACGCATGGAATACGGTTCCCTGATGCTTGCGATTCCGATGTTAGGCGTGTTTTTCGAGACTCTGGGGATGAAAAAGATTACAAGAGCGAGCCGGGGCTACCTGATATTCTGTTGTTTACTTTGTCTGACCCAGGTGCTTTTTTGTAATCAATACGGAGAAGAGATCATATTGATATGGGATTTAAGCGCCTTATTCTATTTCAGTTATATTCTCGTGTGTTATATAATTTATTTTCATTTTTGGGACAGGCGTAAAAGAAAGAACCATGAAAGGAACAGCGGCGAGACTTCAGAATTGCATACCGGCGGTATCCTGATTGGCATGATACTAAGCTATTTATGCGGTAATTTTGACATTTTGGACGCTTTATTTTTCCGTATGTCTATCAGACTTTTTACCTACAGTATCTTTGCGGTTCATATCGGAATGGTTTTTATCCTGTCACAGCGGTTCAGCGGAATGTACAAACGGCTGGAACAATCCAACGCCATACTGGAAATGGCGGTTCATGAGCGTACCCAGGAACTGCAAAAACAGATCATGATTGCCCTTCAGGCGTCCAGGGCCAAGAGCGAATTTCTTGCCACCATGAGTCATGAGATCCGCACTCCCCTGAACGCGGTGATCGGCCTTGCGGAGATAGAGCTTCGGGGAAAGCTCCCTGATTCAAGCAGGAATAATATTACCCAAATACACCACTCGGGCGCGTCGCTCCTGGGAATCATTAACGATATTCTGGATGTTTCCAAAATCGAAGCCGGAGGTTTTGCGCTTATTCCGGTGGAATACGATACCGCGTCATTTTTGAGCGATACGGTTAACTTAAACAGGGTGCGTATTGCTTCCAAACCCATTGTCTTTATTCTGGAAATTGACGGGAATTTTCCCCGAAAGCTCAAGGGAGATGAACTGAGAATAAAGCAGGTTCTGAACAACATTCTTTCAAATGCGATCAAATACACCAGGGAAGGAATAGTAAGCCTGAGCGTGTCATGGAAACGCACCGCAAATGAGAACGAAGCGCTGCTTCGTTTTGCCGTACAGGATACCGGTGTGGGCATCCGCAAGGAAGATATAACAAAACTGTTTACCAGTTATACCCAGCTTGATACAAAAGCAAACCGGAAAATTGAGGGGACGGGACTGGGCCTTGAAATTACCAGAAAACTTGTGGAGATGATGGGCGGCACTATCACCGTAGAAAGTGAATACGGCACCGGCTCGATTTTTACGGTAACGCTTTTACAGGGCCTCGAAGATTCTACCGGTATAGGGGAGGAAACCGCCGAGGATCTGCGAAACTTCCGCTATGCGGCCAGCAAAAAAGATACGGATATTGAGACTTCATGGATGCCTCATGGCAAGGTACTGGTAGTGGACGATATGCCGGTGAACCTCCAGGTAGCCCGCGGCCTGCTTGATCCCTACGGTTTGCAGATTGACTGCGTTATATCCGGACAGGAAGCTATAGAACTAATTCGGGCGGAAAATCCGCGTTATGACATGATATTCATGGATCACATGATGCCCGGAATGGATGGCGTCCAGGCTGTCAGTATCATTCGTCATGAAATTGACAGTGAATACAGCCGGCAGGTTCCCATCATCGCTCTTACCGCCAACGCCGTTGTGGGCATGCGGGAAATGTTTATCGAAAAAGGTTTTAATGATTTTCTTTCTAAACCCATAGATATTTCCAAACTGGATGAAGCCATTGACCGCTGGATGCCGAAAGAAAAAAGGGACGCCCGGAAGAGCGCCGCGTCAAGCGGTGTAAATGAGAAAGGGCAGCGCGGCGGGAACCCCAAAGATGGCTACAGTAACAATATAGGCGGGCCCGCTTTGGCGGGCGCAGGGACGATAACTATTCCCGGTGTTGATACGGTAAAAGGCATCGCCATGACCGGCGCGACGCTGGCGGCTTATAAACAGGTATTGACCATATTCTGCAAAGACACGGAAGACAGAATGTCGCTGCTGCAAAAAACGCCGGAGGCAGCCGCTCTTCCCGCGTTTATTACCTATGTGCACGCCCTGAAAAGCGCGTCCGCTTCTATCGGGGCGGCGGAAATTTCCGCCCTGGCCGCGGAACTTGAAAAAGCGGGCAATGGCGGAGATATGGCGTTTATCAACGAGCGTCTGCCTGCTTTTGCGCGGCGGCTCGGGGAACTTACGGAAAATATTCGTGCCGCGCTGCAGCTTAATAAAACCGCTGTTGATTCTTCATTGCCCATTATTGATCATTCCTCATTATTTGAAGAGCTTGCCGATGCCCTGAAAACACAAAATGTGCCGGATATTGACCGCATTATTGCCGCATTGGGCGAAAAGCCTTTGGATATTAAAACCAAAGAAGCGCTGGATAAAATATCCGATGACGTGCTGATGACCGAATTTGAAAACGCTCTGAAAACCATAGATGAGGTGCTGGGAAAATGATAATGGACCATGTCAAACCATTAAAAAAATTCGCCAACAAAACATTTCTTGTTTTTTCCTGTATCCTTTTCCTGATTATTGCCTTGTCAGCCGTTGTGGCATATTCACTTTCCGCGCATCAAATCAACCTTTCTTTTATTGAACAACAGCTTTCCATAGCGTCTGAAACAATGCGGCTGCGTTTGGCATCCACGGTAAACAGCGAACTTGCCCTTGTATTGAAAATGGCTGACACTCCGGTTATCAGGCAGTACTTTATGAATCCGTCTGATCCGGTTCTTAAAGCCCAGGCGGATACGGAATTTGCCCTTTATCAGGAACATCTTAACAATAAAATGACTTTCTGGGTCAGTGATGTGGATAAAATATTTTATTCATCAGGAGACGCTCTGTACATTATTGATCCGGACGATCCTGAGACTTATTGGTACAATTTAACGCTGTACGAAACTGAAAAATTTAATTTTAACATTAATTATAATCCTGATTTGGATCAAATCAACCTTTGGGTCAATGTTCCGGTATTTACCGCGGATGCCGTCAAAAAGCCTATAGGGATACTTGGAATAGGCATAAATCTTACTGATTTTTCAAATTTTGTAGCTTCCAGTTACCGGGAATTCGACAAAAATATCACGCCCTATATGTTCAATAAATACGATGAAATTACTTCGGCGGTGGATTATAATCTGGTTCAAAATAAAGTCCGTATTGATGATCTGCTGGGCGAAACCGGAAGAGAATTGATCGGGGCCGCGCATGAACTTTCCGACGGAGAAAGCCGGAGTTTCATCTACGATAAAAAAATGTATCTGGTAAACTTCATACCGGCGATGGAATGGTATCTGGCCGTGAGTTATCCGCTTCCGGGCTTGTTGTCGCTGAATCAGGCCATGAATACCGTGTTTTTCAGCATGCTGTTTCTTATCTTCTTCATGTTTGTCGTTATCAATATTTTCGTTGCCCGCTCTGATAATGCAATGGCGGAACAAAACCTGCAGTTGATTGAGGCAAACCGGAAAGCGGAATTCGCCTCTCAGGCAAAAAGCGATTTTCTCGCGAAAATGAGCCACGAAATCCGCACCCCCATGAACGCCATTACCGGCATGGCGGAACTGCTGCTGAGGGGAAAACTCTCCGATGAGGCCCACGGCTATGCGCGGGACATCAAACAGGCGGGGAATAACCTTGTCTCAATAATCAACGACATTCTGGATCTCTCAAAAATTGAGAGCGGAAAACTGGAAATCGTTTCCCTCAAATATATGCTTTCATCGCTGATCAACGACACGATTAACATTATCCGTATGCGGCTTATGGAAAAACCGGTGCGGTTATTTACCAACATCGACGGAAATATTCCCAACAACCTCATCGGGGATGAAGTGCGGCTGCGCCAGATTCTCCTTAACCTTCTGTCCAACGCGGTAAAATATTCGGATAAAGGGCATATCGGTTTGACCATTACCATGGATAAACGGGAAGCCGGGCAGGTTTGGCTCAGGATAGCCGTGACCGATACCGGAAAAGGAATTAAACCGGAGGATCAGGCAAAATTGTTTGACGAGTTTGTCCGGGTAGATATGAAGAAGAACCAGGGTATTGAGGGGACGGGGCTGGGGCTTGCCATTGCCAAACGTCTCTGTGTTGCTATGGGTGGGGATATAAGCATGAAAAGCGAATACGGCAAGGGCAGCGTATTTACGGCGGTTATCCCCCAGGGTATTGAATCAAACGCGCTTTTCGCCGCGGTAGAAGAGCCGGAAACAAAGAAGGTGCTGGTCTATGAAGGACGAATTGTCTACGCCAGATCGGTATGCTGGACTCTGGAAAATCTGAACGTTCCCCACGCTGTGGTGACCAATCAGAATGATTTTGCCGCGGCGCTGTACCGGGAAGAATGGTTTTATGTGTTTTCCGGCTACGGCCTTTATGACAAGATCAAACCGGTGATGATGGAACACAGATCTTTTCCCAACGGAAAGAAACCGCCCCTTGCCCTCATGATTGAATGGGGAACCGAGGCTTACATCCCCGACGTGCGGTTTGTGTCCATACCGGTGCAGTCATTGTCGATTGCCAATGTGCTTAACGGACGGGCGGACAATAAAGGGTATATAAAAAGTTCCGGTATAATCCGGTTCAGTTTCCCCAGCGCGCGGCTGTTGGTGGTAGATGACATCGCCACCAATCTCCAGGTTGCCGAGGGCCTTCTTTCCCCGTACGGGGCGACGGTGGATACCTGCCTCAATGGTTTACAGGCCATAGAAATGGTAAAACACGCGGTTTTTGAGAAGCGCGGATACGACATTATATTCATGGATCACATGATGCCGGAAATGGACGGAATTGAGGCGACGGCGGCCATCCGTCTCTGGGAAAAGGAGCAGGAAAGAAGCGGTGTTATGCGTAATATAACGCCGATAATTGCTTTGACTGCCAATGCCGTTGTGGGAATGCGGGAAATGTTTATTGAAAACGGTTTCAATGATTTTATTTCCAAACCCATAGATGTTTCCAAACTGGATGAAATTCTTGACCGCTGGATACCGGAAGAAAAAAGGGATGCCCGGAAAAGCGCCGCGTCAAGCGGCGTAAACAAGAAGGGGCAGCGCGGCGAGAGCCTTAAAAATGGCTACAGTAACAATATGGGCGGGCCTGCTTTGGCAGATCCGTCGGGCGATGGGATGATAGCTATTCCCGGCGTTGATACGGCGAAAGGTATCGCCCAGACCGGCGGAACATTGGCCACTTATAAACAGGTGTTGAAGATATTCTGCAAAGACGTGAAAGACAGGCTGCCGTTAATGCAGATCATGCCGTCTGCGGATCCGCCTTTGGCGGACGCCCTGTCTGAATTGATAACCCAGTTCCATGCCCTGAAAGCCGCATCGGCAAGCCTGGGGGCGGGAAAAATTTCCGTGAGAGCCGCGGAGCTTGAAGCCGCGGGCAAAGCCGCAAATATGGCCTTTGTCCGCGAAAATCTGTCCGCCTTTAGGGAGCATCTTGAGGAATTGGTACACAATATCGGGGAAGCTCTGGGATATGAGGAATCGGAAAATCAGAAATCCTCCGATCCCTCATTGCTGATTGCTTGTTCCTCATTATTTGAAGAATTTGCCGAGGCGCTGAAATCCCAAAACACTTCCGAAATTGACCGTATTCTGGATGAGCTGAATCAAAAACCGTTCGATTCAAAAATCAGGGAAATGCTGGAAAAAATATCAGACGAAGTATTGATGACCGAATTTGACAATGCCCTTAACATCATTAAGGATATCAAAGGAAAAGCCTAAATGCATAAAAAGAAAAACTTTATTGTTATTCCTTTTATCTTTTCTTTTTTGATCATACTTACCGTGTCTTTATACGCCAATAGGCTTATTTCATTTTCCATGGATACCATGGAATACAACATGGAGCGCCGCTTAATTGCCGAAAGCAAAAGGCTTGCTGGCATGGTCAGTTCCGAAGAACTGGACAGGTACCGTTCCGTACACGATATGGAACTGCCCGAGTATCACGCCCTGCACCAACAGCTGTTTGATTTTTCCAAAGAAGCCGATGTCCTCTATGTCTATTATATCCGCCCCACAGATTTGGGTTTCCAGTATATCATTGACAATGATTTTAACGAGGAAACGCGGGTAGGTTTGGATACCCCGCCCTTTAATCCGCTCACCGTACCCTGGATAGTGTCCGCGCAGGAAGGGCAGGCAGTCTGTTCCGGTCTGGGCAATTACAATGTCGGCTGGGAATGGCTGCTGTCCGCTTATGCGCCTGTTTTTGATAAAAACGGGAAGGTAACCGCCATCGCAGGGGTAGATATTGAGGATAGATCTATAGTACAGGCGTGGCGGCTGGTATCCATTCTTACCGTAGTGCAGTTCATCACCGTAGCCGCCATTTTCGCAAGCGGCATTATCTATCTTATTTATTTATACCGCCAACTGGAAGTAGCGCGGGAAGCCAGCTCCGCCAAAAGTGATTTTCTGGCAAAGATGAGCCATGAAATCCGCACCCCCATGAACGCCATTACCGGCATGGCGGAGCTTGCCTTGCGCGAGGATATGTCGCAGACTGTCCATGATCATATTCTTACCATCAAACAGGCGGGGAATAATCTCGTCTCAATAATTAACGATATTCTGGATTTTTCAAAAATCGAAGCGGGTAAGCTGGAAATAATCCCTGTTAACTATCTGCTTTCATCCCTGATCAATGATACGGTCAACATTATCCGTACGCGGATTATGGAGAAGCCGATACGGTTCTTTACCAATATCGACGGGAACATTCCCGACCACCTCATTGGCGATCAAGTGCGTCTGCGCCAGATTCTCCTTAACCTCCTGTCCAACGCGGTAAAATACTCGGAAAAGGGATTTATTGGTTTAACCATTACCATGGACAAGCGGGACGATAAACAAGTCTGGCTCAGGATAGCCGTGGCCGATACCGGAAAAGGAATTAAACCGGAGGATCAGGCAAAACTTTTTGACGAGTTTGTCCAGGTAGATATGAAGAAGAACCAGAACGTTGAAGGAACGGGGCTGGGGCTTTCCATTACCAGACTGCTCTGTATTGCCATGGGCGGGGATATAAGCATGGAAAGTGAGTACGGCAAGGGCAGCGTATTTACGGCGGTTATCCCCCAGAGAATTGAAACAGAAACGCCCTTTGCCGCGGTAGAGGAACCGGAGAAAAAGAATGTGCTGGTCTATGAAGGCAGACTCAACTACGGCAAATCGGTATGCTGGACTCTGGAAAATCTGAAGGTTCCCCATACTATGGTAACAAATCAGGATGATTTTGCCGCGGCCCTGCGCCGGGGACCCCAACCGGGCCCGCAGGGCGAAGGTTCCTCTCTTGAAAAATGGTTTTATGTGTTTTCCGGTTATGGTCTGTATGAAAAAATTCAACCGATAATGGAACATGGATCTTTTCCCGATGGGAAAAAACCGCCTCTGGCCCTGATGGTAGAATGGGGAACCGAGACCCACATACCCGGTGTGCGTTTTGTGTCCATACCGGTACAGTCCCTGTCGATTGCCAATGTACTGAACGGCAGGACGGACAACAAAGATTATATCAAAAGTTCCGGTGTAATCCGGTTCAGTTTTCCCCGCGCGCGAGTTCTTGTGGTGGATGACATTGCAACTAACCTTAAGGTAATCGAAGGCCTTCTTGCTCCCTACCGGGCGGCGGTAGACACCTGCCTGAACGGTTTACAGGCCATAGAATTGGTAAAGCATAACGAGTACGACATTATATTCATGGATCATATGATGCCCGAAATGGATGGAATTGAAACGACGGCGGTTATCCGCCTCTGGGAAAAAGATCAACAGAAAAAAGGTACGCCGTTATTGGAACGGTCAAAAGGAATTCCAATAATAGCGCTGACTGCCAATGCCGTTGTGGGAATGCGGGAAATGTTTATCGAAAAAGGCTTCAATGATTTTATCTCCAAACCCATAGATGTTTCCAAATTGGATGAGATTCTTGTCCGCTGGATACCGGAGGAAAGAAGGGAAAAGGGAGAAGAAAAAAGAGAAGAGGGAGAAGGGGAAAGGGGCGTTGGGTTGGCTATCCCCGGCGTGGATGTGCAAAAAGGCATCGTCATGACCGGCGGGACTGTGACCGCTTACCGGCAGGTATTGTCCCTGTTCTGCAAAGACGCGGAGGACAGGCTGCCGCTGCTGCAAAAAGCGCCTTCGGCAGACGCTTTGTCCGCGTTTATTACCCAGGTTCACGCCCTGAAAAGCGCGTCGGCAAGCCTGGGGGCGGGAGATGTTTCCGCGCAGGCAGCCGCTCTTGAAGCCGCAGGCAAAACCGCAGATATGGCCTTTATCCGCGAACATCTGTCCGGTTTTGCGCAGCAGCTTGCGGAATTGGCGCGCAATATTGAGAAAGCCCTTGAACATAAAAAGCCGGAAAATCCTTCTGACTCTTCAGTGCTCACCGCTCATTCCCCATTATTTCACGAACTTGCCGAAGCTCTGAAAAAACAAAATACGATGGATATTGACCGCATTATCGCCGCGTTAGGCGAAATCAAGCTTGATACGAAATCCAAAGAAGCGCTGGAAAAAATATCCAATGATGTGTTGATGGCTGAATTTGACAATGCCCTGAAAATCATTGACGGTCTGATTTCCGCGCGGGCAAGGTAGAAAAGGAGAAGATATTATCATGTCGGAATACAAAAATTTTGCCAGGACAGCTTGTGTTTTGTTTTTGGCTGTTATCATGATTGCCGTCAATGGCTGCGCTCCAAAATCGGCCGGACAGGAATATATAACCATAGGCGCGCTTTTACCGCTTACCGGCGCGGATTCGGACGAAGGTTTCCGCTCGCTCAACGGTTTATATCTTGCCAAAAAAGAGATCAATGAAAATGGCGGCATCCTGGGAAAGAAGCTGGATGTGATTATATTAAATGACCGGGGAGACGAAAAATATATCGTACAGCAGTATAACGCATTAAAAGAAAAAGGCATAATCGCCATTATCGGCTCAAATTACAGCGATGTTACAATCGCGCTTGCGAAAGCGGCTGAAAAAGACGGTATACCGGTCATTTCACCTACCGCTTCAAACCCTGATGTAACAAAGGGCCGTAAAAATGTTTTTCGGGCAATTTTTATTGATGATTATCAGGCCAAGGTAATGGCATATTTTGCGCATAATTCGCTGAACGCGCAAACGGCGGTTATTATGAATAAAAGGGGCCATACAGGTTTTGGACGATTGGGTGAAATTTTCACAGAATCATTTAAGGAGCGCGGCGGGCGCATTATGGCGGTAGAGTCGTATGCAACATGGGATGATTTTCCGTATATTATGGGCAAATACACCGCTAACCCTCCCGATGTCATTTTTTGCCCCGAAGATTACGTTCCCGCCGCAAAACTGGTTAACGCCGCTTATAAAGCCGGTCTTGTCAATACGCACATGTTAGGAACAGACGCGTGGGACGGACTCCTGGCGTATGTATATCCGGCTGCAACGAAAAATGTGTATTATTCGGCGCCTTTTTCATTTGATGATCAGGATAAAAATGTGGTACGCTTTGTCAGAAGTTATTTTGACGCTTTTTCTCAAATGCCCCTGTCCGGTTCCGCCACTGCTTACACCAGCGTATATATTTTATCGGAGGCGATAAAAAAAGCGGGAAGCACCGAAAAGGAAGCGGTTATTTCCGCCATTAAAGAAAATGAGCTGGATTCAATAATAGGCCGTATACGATTTGACGAGAATAATAACCCGCGTACCAATGTGTATATTATTCAGATACAAGACGGGGAATATTCCACCTATGAAAAATTGAGTCTGTAATGGAGATATTGCGTCACCGCGTTGCGGTGCCGTTTGATAGACATCGCCGCTTACGCGGCGTAGACAGAGGTTAAGATGCTGAGAAAATTTCGGATTAGAACGCGATTATTGTTATCGTTTTTTATGGTGGTTTTTTTTACGCTGATTGTAGGGCTGACAGGTTTTGTAAGCCTTACCGTTATCGCAAATTCATCGGTTAAAACCATACACAATGTGTCCATATTAAACGATATTTATGATAACAATGTTTTTATTGATAACGGTATATTTAATATGCTGTATATCAGCGACAGTACGCTTACCAGCTATGTCTTGCAGACGACCAAAGAACACACAGATCATTTGTTGACCCGGCTTAACGAATATGTCGCAATTCAGGATCAATTCAGCGATGTCTTCACGCCCGGAGAAATGCAGGACATGGTAAATTTACTGGAAATATACACAGAATCCTATGTTCCCGTGGCTTATGAAATTTTTGATCTGGTGGAGCAAAAGCGCATGGAAGAAGCGCTTTCTGTGTATATAAACCAGCTGTCTCCCATTTATAGCACATTTACTTACTACCTCAATGTCGGCTTTGTAAAAAATCTGGAAAATTCCGATGTTAAAATGAAAAAAAACAATGAGAATGCGTCATTTAACTTATACTTAATGCTGACGCTGATGGTAATGTCGCTGGTTGTGTCTGTTGTACTGGCGATTGCCGTCACGAAGTCTATCGCCATTCCACTTGCGGAACTGGGGGAAGCGGCGGAAAAAGTAGCAAACGGAAACCTGGACGTTCAGTTTGAGCAGTCCCGAAATAATGATGAAATTTCGAAGCTTTCGCTCAGGCTGCAGGAAACGTTGTATCACTTGAATCAGGCTCAACAATTAAAGCTGGAAGCTGTAGAAGCGCGGCATGAAAAAGAAAAAGCCGAGGCCGCTTCAAGATCCAAAGACGAATTCCTCGCGAAGATGAGTCATGAAATACGCACGCCCATGAATGCCATTATCGGCATGGCGGAGCTTGCCTTGCGCGAGGATATGCCGGAAGCCGCCCAGGAACATATCCTTACGATCAGGCAGGCGGGCGCAAACCTTTTGTCCATCATCAATGACATTCTGGATTTCTCAAAAATAGAGAGCGGAAAACTGGAAATTGTTCCCGTCAAATACATACTTTCATCCCTTGTTAACGACACGGTTAACATTATCCGTATGCGGCTTATGGAAAAACCAATACGGTTTTTTACCAATATAGACGGGAATATTCCCAACAACCTCATCGGGGATGAAGTGCGGCTGCGGCAGATTATTCTTAACCTCCTGTCCAACGCGGTAAAATACTCGGAAAAGGGGCATATTGGTTTGACCATTACCGTGGATAAACAGAACGCTCAACAGGTTTGGCTCAGGATAGCCGTGACCGATACCGGAAAAGGGGTTAAACCGGAGGATCAGAAAAAACTTTTCAGCGAGTTTGTCCAGGTGGATACGAAGAAAAATCAGGGTATTGAGGGGACGGGGCTGGGACTTGCCATTACCAAACGCCTCTGCGTTGCCATGGGCGGGGATATAAGCATGGAAAGCGAATACGGCAAGGGCAGCGTATTTACGGCAGTTATCCCCCAGGGTATTGAATCAGCGGCGCTTTTCGCCGCGGTAGAAGAGCCGGAAACAAAGAAAGTACTGGTTTATGAAGGCCGGGCTGTTTACGCCAAAGCGGTATGCTGGTCTCTGGAAAATATGAAAGTTCCCTACACCATGGTAACGGAACAGGATGGTTTTGCCGCGGCGCTGTACCGGGAAGAATGGTTTTATGTGTTTTCCAGCTACGGCCTTTATGAAAAGATCAAGCCGCTCATGGAGCGGCCCCATGCGGCTTTCTATCAGGAAAAGAAACCGTCCCTGGCTCTGATGGTAGAATGGGGAACCGAAGCCTACCTGCCCGGCGTGCGGTTTGTGTCCATACCGGTGCAGTCCCTGTCGATTGCCAATGTGCTTAACGGGCGGGCGGACAGCAAAGATTATATCAAAAGCTCCGGCGTAATCCGGTTCAGTTTCCCGCGCGCGCGGATCCTGGTGGTGGATGATATTGCAACTAACCTCAAGGTAGCTGAAGGTCTTCTTTCGCCCTATAACGCGACGGTTGACACCTGCCTCAGCGGCGCGGAAGCAATAGAGATGGTGAAACGAAACAAGTATGATCTGATATTCATGGATCACATGATGCCTGAAATGGACGGGATTGAAGTGACGGCAGCCATAAGAAAACTGGAAATGAGAAATGAGGTATCGGGAAAGAACGGGAAACAAATTCCCATTATAGCGCTGACCGCAAACGCCGTTGTGGGAATGCGGGAGATGTTTATTGAAAAAGGCTTTAGTGATTTTCTCTCTAAACCCATAGATGTTTCCAAACTGGACGAAACTCTTGACAGATGGATGCCGAAGGACGAAAGAGAAATAGGGACTGGGGAGCGTGATCCGGTTTCCCGGGGTGTAACCAGTAATCAATATCGTAATTCGAACAACGATTTCCTGATCCCCCTTCTTCCCGTTGTCCCCGGCGTGGATGTGCAAAAAGGCATCGCCCTGACCGGCGGAACTTTGGCCGCTTACATGCAGGTATTGTCCCTGTTCCGCAAAGACGCGGAAGACAGGCTGCCGCTGCTGCAAGAAACGCCGGCGCCGGACGCCCTGACCGCGTTTATTACCCATGTTCACGCCCTGAAAAGCGCGGCGGCAAGCCTGGGGGCGAAAGATGTTTCCGCAAAAGCAGCCGCTCTTGAAG
>Ga0268262_10004003_pt1 | contig 15492 bp, 15 predicted proteins | sample TergutNc150P3_FD_190354 | JGI IMG/M metagenome (GOLD analysis project Ga0268262, IMG submission 190354) | Nasutitermes corniger P3 segment gut microbial community from laboratory colony in Florida, USA - Nc150 P3 (SPAdes) (version 2) | ecosystem: Host-associated > Arthropoda: Insects >... | reverse complement strand
GGGTAACGCGGGGGATCAGCAGGCGGCGTTGTTCGGGCAATGCTGTTTTGAAAAAGGCGATGCAAAGTGCACTTACGGAACCGGCTGTTTCCTGCTGATGAACACAGGCGCGGACGCCGCCGTAAGCGCAAACGGTCTTTTAACGACAATCGCCGCCGGGTTAAGCGATAAAGTTCAATACGCGCTTGAGGGTTCAGTTTTTACGGGCGGCGCGGTTATTCAATGGTTACGGGACGAATTGCGTATTATTACCGACAGCGCGGACAGCGAATATTATGCGGAGAAAGTAAATAATACAGGCGGCGTCTATCTTGTTCCGGCGTTTACGGGGCTCGGCGCGCCGTATTGGGATATGTATGCGCGAGGCTGTATAATCGGGATCACGCGCGGAACAAAAAGGGCGCACATTATCAGGGCGGCGCAGGAATCTATCGCGTATCAGGTAATGGATATTTTAAACGCCATGGAAAACGATCTCGGTGTAAAACTAAAAGAGTTAAAAGTTGACGGCGGCGCAAGCAGGGATAAATTCCTTATGCAGTTTCAGGCGGATATGTGCAGTGCGCGGATAATACGCCCTATTGTCCGTGAAACAACGGCTCTCGGCGCGGCGTGCCTTGCCGGAATTACCATTGGTTTTTGGAAAGACTTGGACGAAATCAAAAAATGCTGGCAGGAGGACACTGTTTTTTCCCCTGAAATGGACAATGAAAAACGCGGTAAATTAATCGCAGGCTGGCATAAAGCAGTGGAAAGAAGCCGCGGCTGGGCTTGATTATTTTTACAATTTCTGCAATTATTAATTACCTATGAAATACTTCAATCCTGCGAATTTAGCCATTATTGCCTGTCCCGGCGGTGATATTTTTGCAAATGAAGTAATCCAGCACCTTCGCCATAAATACCGTTTAAGCCGCAAACAAACAGTAGAAGAACTTTCCAAACGTTACAATATAGACGCCGAAAAGATTGGTCTTCAAATAGACCTGATAAACAAGATTGTCACCAGGGGAACATTATCCCAGAGCGGCTCCGAGAAAAATAACGGACCTGTTAAAGTTCCCGTTAAATTTACATTATTTCCGAACGGCGAGATAAAATCCGAAATTCAGGAATCTATACGCGGAAAAGACGTGTATATTTTTCAGGATGTTGAAAATCATTATCCTGTAAATTTCGCGGGCGAGACTGTAAATAATTTAACTACAAACGATCATCTTATGACAATTATTGTTACGGTTGACGCCGCGCGGCAAGCCGGAGCGGAGCGGATTACCCTTGTAATTCCGAATTATCCTTATTCGCGACAGCACAAGGCAAAGGGAAGGGAAGGGCTTACCGCGAGCAGAATAGGAAAAATATTTGAAGGTCTTGGAGTAGACAATATTATCACTCTTGATATTCACTCAAGGGATATAATGAACGTATTTAACCATATACGCCTTGAAAACCTCCACGCCAGTTATCAGATTATCCAAACGTTAATCAACATGGACGATATTTTAAACGATGACTTTGTAGTAGTTTCTCCCGACACCGGCGCCGTTGACAGAAATAAATTCTACGCTTCCGCGCTTAAAAAACCTCTGGCTCTTTTGTACAAGGAGAGGGATTATTCAAGAATATCAAAAGACGCGTCACAGTCAAATATTTCGCAGATACGCTTGCTGGGTAACGTAAGAGATAAAACCGTCTTCATGGCGGATGACATTTTGGGAACAGGCGGCACGCTGATAAAGGGCATGAGGCATCTTAAAGAAAACGGCGCGCGCAGAATTATCTGCTCTATCAGTCTGCCGCTTTTCTCAGGCAATTCAATTTCACACTTTGACGAGGCGTACAGCGAAGGGCTTTTTTACCGGCTTATCGGAACAAACGCCGTCTATCAGGAAGAAGTTGTAAAGCGCGAATGGTATGTAAATGTAAATATTACGCGTCTGTTTGCCGACGTTATTTCGCGCCTTCATCAAAATCAGTCTGTTTCAAGCCTGCTTGATAATTCCGCTATTATTAACCGCCTGCTTTCCAAAAAATCTATAGAACCGCAAAACGAACTTCCTTTTATGCAGATAAACTAATAACTTTTGACATGTTTCTTAACAAATAAAAAAACCGTGTAAAAATACACGGTTTTACAAATCTATTTTTATTTAAATGTTATTTTTTCTTTTTTAATGTTTTTTTGGCTTTTGGTTTCTTTGCCGCTGGTTTTTTTACGGTAGTTTTCTTTTTTTGCTTTGCATACTTTCTGTTCAGATTAGCTTGATATTCACTGCAATCCGAACATAAGATGTACCCTTTTTTTACCTTTCCTCCGCATCTTGGACATTTCCCTTTTTTGATTCTGCTGTTATACCTTTCTTTTCGCTGTTCGTTAATTTCATCCCTGTGCGCTTCACGATACCTTCTTTGCCTTTCCCTGTTTGCAAGGCGTGTTTTTGCATCAGTCATATACACTCTCCTTTTTGTGTGATATATTAAGAAGTATAGCACATAATTATTTTTTTGTCTATAAGTTATTGTTAAATTTGTAAATTTATAGTAAAGGAATTACATGTCTGTTTTTTATAAGTTAGATGCAAGAACAAAATTGATTTTTGTTTTGCTGTTCACTTTTCTTGTTTTTTTTGTTGACACTTTTTCATCTATTGTCTGTTTGTTATTGTTAATTGTTATTATCAGAATTACCGCAGGAATACATTTTAAGGGGATTAAATATTTTAAAAAACTTACTTTGTTAGCGGTTTTTATTGTTTTTATGCAGACGCTCTTCGGCAAAGGCGAGAATTATATCGTAAATCCGCTTTTTCCGGCGTCGTTTCCGTTTCTGGGCGGTACAGGATCGCTTAAATGGGAAGGATTATTGTTCGGCATTGTAATTATCTGCCGTCTTGCCGCGTTAATGCTTATTTTGCCGTTATTAACTCAAACCGCGCCCCCTCATAAAATAACAAGGGGATTATGCGCTCTCGGCGTTAATTACCGCGCCGCGTTTATCATAACATCGGCGTTAAACTTCATTCCTGTTTTTAACGCGGAAACTCAGGTGATTATGGACGCGCAAAGACTGCGCGGAATGCGTAAATTCGGGATAAAATCCTATATAAACCTGCTTATCCCTCTTATGTTAGGCGCAATGCAGAAAGCCCAGATTTCCTCGGTCGCGATGGATTCAAGGGCGTTCGGCGTTTATAAAACGATAACATGGCTTGAACAGCCCAAAATGAAAAAACAGGATTTCCTCTTTATTTTTGGCAGTATTATTTCTTTCACGGCTATAATCTTTATTAATTCCGGATTAATCAATATATTGTAAGAATGTCCGTAATCAAGCTGGAAAATGCCTGTTTCATGTATCCGCGCGCCCAAAAATACGCGCTTGAGGGGATAAATTTATCCGTTTCGCAGGGTGAATTTCTGGCTGTGATGGGCGAAAACGGGTCGGGAAAAACCACGTTCTGCAAACTTCTTAACGGTATAATTCCCCATATTTCAGGCGGATATTTATCGGGAAAGGTTGAGGTTGACGGCGACGGCACAAAAGATTCGTCTGTTCCGCAGTTGGCTGTTAAAGTCGGAATGACGCTGGACGACCCCGACGCCCAGCTTTTTACATCGTCGGTCCGGGAGGAAGCCGCTTTTGGGCTGCAGAATATTCTTCTGCCGCCCGATGAAATGGAAGTAAGGATAAAACAGGCTTTGGAAGCCGTGGGTCTTTCAGGATTTGAGGAGAGGGAGCCTTCCGGTCTCTCCGGCGGCGAAAAACAGCGTCTTGCTATCGCCGCCGTTCTGGCAATGAAAGGGAAGATACTGGTTCTTGACGACCCCCTTTGCCGCCTTGATCCGCAGGGTGCGCTGGAATTAATGTCGGTTTTAGGCGGACTGCGTAAAAATGAAAATATAACGGTAATTATGACAATGCACGACAGCGCGAAAGCGGCTGAATTCGCGGATAGGATTTGCATTTTAAAAAACGGAAAAATCGCCGCGCTTGATACCGCGAAAAATATTTTTTCCAACAGCGATTTGTTAAAGGAAAATAGTATACAGCCCATCACCGATAATTTTACGGGTTTTATTCCGCACAAAGAAAATTACGCCGATCCGGTGATAAATATAAAAAACCTTTCGTTTTCATATTCAAACGGATCGGGGATAAAGAATATTGATCTGGAAATAGCAAATAACGATTTTATCGCTGTTACCGGAAATAACGGCTGCGGAAAAACGACGCTTCTTAAATGTATTACAGGTCTTCTGCGTCCATGCGAAGGGGATATTTTTATTCACGGAAAAAATACGAAAAAACTCTCTGTCTGCGATATTTCCAAAGACATCGGATTTGTTATGCAAAACTCCGGCGCTCAAATTTTTACGGATTCTGTTTACAAAGAAGTGTCTTTTGCTCTTAAAAACATGCGTCTTTCAAAAGCGGAAACAAAACAGAGAGTAGAAACAGCCCTTAAAACCGTCGGTCTTGACGACGCGGACGCTTTTCCTCCGGCGTTAAGCAGATCGGACAGAACAAAGACATTAATCGCGTGCGTTATTGCGATGGGCTGCAAAATAATTATTCTTGACGAAGTTGACGCAGGCAATGATTATCCCGGCAGTTTAAAAGTTATGGATATAGCGAGAAATCTACATTCAAGGGGCTTTACAATAATTTTTGTTACCCATAATATGTTTTTGGCTGGCAAATATGCTGACAGATTGATAAAAATGGAAAAGGACAGGATTGTATTTGATGGAAGACGGAAAAACTAACACACACAAACATTTTTCTGTTCACCCAGCCGTTATAAGCGTTTGGTCAGCCGTTATCGCGCTTGGGCATTTATTGCCGACTTTTCCAATTCTGGGTACGGGCGGAACTTTTTCTTTATCTACGGTTCTTTATCCGCTATCAGGGATATTTTTCGGTCCTTTAGCCGGCGCTCTTTGTTCCGCCGCCGGCGGTTTTATCGGTTCATTAATCGCGCCTTACACGGCATGGATGGGGCTTGGCACTTTTATCGTGGGAACAACTACGGCGTTTACCGCAGGGTGCGCCGCATGGGGAAAATTGCCGCCTGTCGCCGTCGGTCCCGCCGGAAATATTATCATCAACGGAGGGATTATCGTTTATCTTGCCGGGACGAGCCTTTGGTTTACGCAGGAAATAGGCAGAAGCGTTATCCGCTTTCCGTTATTTTTTTACGGGCTGGGTTTTGCTGTTATGATAACAGCGTTTATTTTCGCGCGGCGGATGTTTGAGAGCAAAAACAAATGGATAAAATTTCCGGCTGTCTGGCTATGCGCTTTCAGCGGTCTCATAGGCGGAGCTGCGGTAGGAAATTTTTTCTCTCTTGTTTTGTACAAACAGCCGAAAGAAGTTTGGATGTTGCTTACAATTACCGCCCCCATTGAACGCGCTGTTTTTGCGTCTATTGCGATGCTTGCAGGCGCGCCCCTTCTTTCGGGTTTGAATAAACTCGGTATTTTTACGGGACCGCAAGGCGGCGCTTATGAAAATTGACTGCCATGTTCACGTAACGCCGCCGGACGTTATCAAGGACTGGGAAAAATACGCAAAAAAAGAACCGTACTTTTCGTTGATTTCGCACAGTAAAGTAAATAAATTCGCGACGGCGGAAGACGTTGTTTCCGTACTGGAGAAAGACGGTTTTGATAAAGCCGTAATTTTCGGTTTTGGTTTTAACGACATGGGCTTGTGCCGTTATATGAACGATTATGTAGCGGAAAAAATAAAACAGTTTCCCGAAAAATTAATAGGCTTTGCCGTTGTTCCTCCCGGCGGCGTAAAACACGGCAAAGAAACCGCAAAAGAGATAGAACGCTGTTTTAACAACGGGTTTAAAGGAGCAGGGGAACTTTTCCCCGAAGGGCAGAGTTTTGATCTTGTTAACGAAAAAGCTACTTCCGGTTTAACGGGCGCGTGTAAAGAACTTGGTATGCCGTTACTGCTCCACGCAAACGAAACTGTCGGTCATTATTACCCGGGAAAGACAAGTATACAAATGCAGGACATAGAAAAATTTATACTGAATAATCCCGATTTAAAAATAATTCTTGCCCATTGGGGCGGCGGAATATTTATCTACGAGACGATGAAAGAAATCAAGTCAAGTTTTCGCAATGTATACTATGACATTGCCGTTACCCCGTATCTTTTTGATGAGCGAATTTACCGCGCCGCGAAAGCGTTGGGTCTATGCGAAAAAATAATCTTCGGCAGCGACTTTCCGCTTCTGCCGCCCTCGCGTTATGTAAAAGGACTGGAAAACAGCGGGCTTTCCGAAGACGATAAAAATTTGATACTGGGAATAAACGCTCAAAAACTGCTTAATTTATAGTGAATGAAATCGGCGCTGTTTTTATTCGTCATGGTAAAAAACATGACATTTATGAAAACCCTCGTACCCACGAATATATTTCCGTTTTTTTGTTGATTTTATCAAAATAACAAATATTCACTGTTCGTGCCGGTTCGCGGTTCGTGGTTTGCGGTAAAAATTTTTCAAAAAAATTCAAATTTAGTAAAGCAAAACGAGGTTATGCACCCATATATAGGGTGTCAAACCTAAAAAAAGCGGTTTGGCGGAAAAAACTATTTAAGGTGGGTTATATGAACGAAGAAGAACGACCGGAAAGAAATAAACATCTCAAAAAATGGAACATTGGAAAAACAGCACAATGGCTTGTTGATCATGCTAGAGAAGCCGGAATAGATATTGTCGGTTTTGAACATAAAATAACAAATTTTTTCAAAAATCATGTTTTAAAGGAACATGGAAATTTAGAAAAGGAAAAATCAAAAGGGCAAATAGCCATTAATGAAGATGATTTTGAAAAAATTTCAGATATTGTTGAAAACCCTGATCATGCAATGATAGGAGCAAAAAGAGAAGGTAAAGATGTATTGTATTATGTAAAAAAAATGGATGACGGAACAATTTTATATGTAGAGAACATCATAAATGATAAAAACAATAAAGAGTTACTTGGAAAAACAATGTTTAAAAGAGAAAAAAACGTCACTAAAGATAAATTTAAGAATATTGTTTCAATGAACAATAGGACAGATATATCTAAGGCGAAAATAGTTAACCCTGTAGGTACTGGAGGCGATCCCAGCTATGCGAAGGTGGCTGCCAACCCCACCCAACCATCAGGGTAACTATCTACATCAAACATATCATAACTTCCCCCCAATGTCAAGGGGTAAAAAAATCAAAATTTTTTCAAATTTAGTAAAGCAAAACGAGGTTATGCACCCATATATAGGGTGTCAAACCTAAAAAAAGCGGTTTGGCGGAAAAAACTATTTAAGGTGGGTTATATGAACGAAGAAGAACAACCGGAAAAGCTAGATTTTCTCAAAAAACTGCCTTCTTGTATGAGCAATAAGATGGTAATAAATCTTACACTTGATAATTGGGGAACATCCGAAGAAGTAGAAAAAATGCTAAATATGATGCGAAGTGTAAAAACAAAAGAAGAAGCCGAGACCATACTCAAAGATATAATGCAAAAAGGAGCTTTAACAAATAAATATAATAAAGATTTACAACCTACATTGTCAGGAAATTCAATAGGGAAAATAACAGATCATAGCGCAATCAAGAAATCCATATCTCCATCAGCGCATTGGAAAGCCGCAGGAAACATTGATCATCTATTTGAACATGCCATTGAACCATATAAATTTGAATTAGATAAAACTAGAAATAATGACAGTCTTGAAGATAGAAAATATTTATATGCGCCAATGGAATATGAAGGAAGAAAAGTCCCTGTAAAAATGACGGTAAAGAAATTTAAAGAATCAGTAGATGGAACACGATTATATTCTGCAGAAGTAATAAATCATGATTTAGAGAATAAAAATAGGACGCTGGTCAATCGTAAAGGCAAGACTAATGAATCAGTCTCACCCCTACCCGCGAGGCGTCCTAATTTTAATATACCCTAACTTCCCCCCCAATGTCAAGGGGAAACAAAATAAAAAAGCCTAGGCTCTTAAGCCGCTCCTTCGGGAAGCGGCTTGCCGCACTCGGCGCAGAATTTGCTGGAGTTGCCTTTGTGTCCGCAGGTGCAGTCCCACAAGACAGGTTTGGGCTTGCCGCAGTCGGCGCAGAATTTGCTTGTGTTCCCTTTGTGTCCGCAAGGACAGTCCCACAAGACAGGCTTGGGTTTGCCGCAGTCGGCGCAGAAGTTGCCAAGGTTCCCCTTGTGACCGCAAGAGCAGTCCCAGGAAACAGGCTGCGGCTTGCCGCATCCGGAACAGAATTTTCCGGTGTTCCCTTTACTGCCGCACGGGCAGTCCCAGCCCGCCGCAGACGGAGCCGCCGCATTCGCGCTCTTATTCGGCGCGCCCCCTATCGGATTTTTCCCAATAGGGCTTCCCGATTTCAACGCCGAATTAATAACGCCCGAAGCCAAAGAATTTAAAATATTAGCCATATATCCCCCTTCCCCCTAATCTCTCTCTTTCTACCACGCGCCTATCTGTAGTAAATCCCACCGCTTTCTCGGTTCGTGCTGGTTCGTGGTAGAATTCTTCCCCCTTAAACAACATCCCCGTCGTCGAAAGGATCGCCGCAGTCGGGGCAGAACTTCGGGGGGTGCGCCTTGTCCGGCGGTTCCCAGCCGCATTTATCGCACTTGAACTGCGGCACTCCGGCAGGTTTAGGCTTGCCGCAGTCGGCGCAGAATTTACCCTTGTTCACCGTGCCGCACGAGCATTTCCAGCCGTCGCTCGTAACCGGCGCGGCAGAAGCGGCAGACGCCGCCGCAGGCGCGGACGCTTTTTTCTCTTTTCCTTTTTTCGCCAGAAACCAAATCCCTGCCACGGCGGCAAGCAGTAACGGAACGCCGATAAGCGGACGGTAGAACAGCCACGCAAGAGCAATGACAACTAACGACCACGCAAAACCGCCCACAGAGCATACCAGCCCTACGCCGGCGCCCACAATCGCCGCAAGAGGCGGCAATACCTTGAACAGCGTCGGGAAAATCTTGAATATCAATTTGAACGAAGCCACAACCAAAAGAAGACCAATCAAACGGAAAATCCAAGTAAACATGGAGTTTTCTTTTTTCGCGCTGTTGAACATCGTTTCCGCGCTGACAATACCCATCGATACCCTTGAAAAAGAAGTCCCGTTAGAGTCGATAAACTTTTCAAAAGTCGAGCCGCCGGCTACCTTTGCGATGATCGAAATATCCTGCGGAGGCGTTTTCGCCAGCGTTACGCGAACATCGCCGATTTGCGGAGCCGCGGGCGATTTGCCGATATAGACAATATTACCGTTAATGTGCAGTAAAGACGCCGCGCCGTCATACTTATATCCCACCTGTTTCGCCCTTGCGACCTCGCGCACATTCCACACCAGAAAATCGTCGTCGCTTATTTTCGCGTCTACAGGCGTCGTACCCTGGATTTGTTCGATAATGAAAGCAGGAAGTTTATACGCGCCGAAAGAGACATTTTTGGCGTACAGAAGCTGTGATTTAACATCGCTGTCCAGAACAATATTTGATTTTTTATAATCAGGGTCGGCGAAAGAGGCGGAATTGATAGGAGCGTTGACCCATTTTTTTTCGTAAGTATAAGTAGTAGTAGTTTCTTCCGAGCCGCCCAATTTATCTTTTTTCTCGGTTTTTGAAAATTCCTGATACTGATAATATTCCACATAACGAACAAGGGCGATAGCTGTTTCGCTGATACCGAACGGTTCGTCGGAAAGAACATCCTGAGTATCCGCGAAAGCGCTTGCATGTATAAGTTTTTCATTTAACGACGGATTCGGGACAGAGACGTCGCTGACTTTTACCAGCGCTTTTTGGGCGCTTCGGATAGCTTTATCCTGCCGGACATAAGAACATTCGTTCGCCCAAAGCATGACAGTGCCGATAAGAAGGAGAAGGAAACCAGAACCGACGCCCTTTAAGGAGTCGAGGAGTCTGTTACCGTAATTTTTAGTTGTTTTTACTTGATAAGCCATAAATCCTCCGGTGATTTTTTTACCACGAACCAACACGAACCAGCACGAACGGCGACAAGATGTGTCTTAAAAGTTCGTGAGCGTTCGTGTGGTTCGTGGTTAATACTTTCTTTATTGTCTTTTGAAAAATTGATCAAAACCAATTGTTGTTGTGGCTGTTGTAATTGATGTTTGCTTATCAATCTTACTACCTGCCCCATAAGAATATATAATATCATCATCTAATTGATTATCACCTGTAGTTGTACCATTAAAATCTATGAAAAGAAAAATATAAAAATCACCTGTGCCTGTAAATGCTCCGCCTTTTTTCTTTTCATTTCCCGATACCAATTTGCTTGTAACAGTTGTACCTGTAATATCTAATTGATCCAAAGCAACTATATCCAGCTTGTTTTGCTTATTAATGGCTCCAATAGCAACTGTCATTTGCTTTCCGTTTGTGGGTTTGCTATCTAAAGTTGCAGGAATATCTGTTATAACCAAAGTTTTTTGTACACCGTCGTCGCCGGGATCCTGATCATCTTGGCATGCAGTAAAAGACACCGCGATTAAGGCAGACATTGCGATAATGCTGAATACTTTAAAAATGTTTTTCATGGAAAAACTCCTTTTTTGTTGTACGACATAAAGTCGTCTACATCCTGACGGATGTATAAAAAAAACCACAGGGAATAGCGAAGAATTAATTTGTCATTAATTCTCCGCACTCTCTCCCTGTGGTTGCTAGGAAAAGATTATTTCAGTGATCCATCGCTTTGAATCGTTATTGCGATGGCTGCTCCGGTGTTGGAGTTTCCATCAGCAGCAGCTACCAAGTATTTACCCAGATCAAATTTTTGCGCAGTGGTGGCGCTAGCGCCTATCAATATTGCACCTTTGTTTTTCCAAAAAGCCTCTGTTCCCTGCAAGAAAATCTTAGGTTTAGCAGTGGGATTATAATCGGGTGATACAGTAATTTTGGCTAGATGGGTATCGTTTCCACCAAGACCAATCTCTCCAACAGCAGAAGTTCCTCCAAATTTAGCTTGATTTATAAGTGTAGCAGAACCGGCTGTAGAAAAAATATCAGCGGCTCCAATGTTATTAGAGTTTCCGGATATTGATCCGCTTACTAAATCAACTGTACCATTGGCTTCAACATAAACACCTCCGGCGCTATGTACTCTACCGATCTGCAAAGGAGTAGCATCATTATTTCCAGCTTTAGTACCTGACATAATGTTAGTATTTCCTGTAATAGTTCCGCCTTGCATAGACAAAGTGGCTCCGTCAACATGAACACCAGCAACACCAAAACCGTGATTATTACTCCATGACTGCCAACTCGTGCCATCAGAGGAGTTTCCGGTAATGCTTGAACCAGTGCTCATGGTTAAAGTAGCATTATTCTGTACAAGTACCAATGCATCGGTGTTGTTAGTAATTCCTTGAAGTGTTATATTACTTCCCAATGTCAAAGCAATTGTAGAGATCTTATCGGAATCATGTCCTACAACAAAGATTCTACCTTTCGTTGTCGGAGCAACGATTTTCTTGTTTCCACCAATACCAACAATTAATAATTGAGCATAAGAAACATCTAACTTTGATACCCCACCGACGTCGGTGACATCATTAGCCAACGCTAAAACGTATGGTTTTGGGTTTGCCTTAACGGTTGAAACAGCTTTCTCAACAATAGAGCCTGATCCTGAAAGAGAAGCGACTTTATCACGCTCTGCTCCCCAGGCAGCTTTCAGAGTAATGTCGGCAGTTACTTTATCTTTGGCAAAATCAAACGCCTTTCCGTCCGCTTTATTCCATGCTGTTGGTTCCAGGTATAAATAAAGCCCTTCTCCTTTTGAAGCGGTAGTACCCGCTTGTGGTGTCCAAGCTTTATAAACATCGCTAGGCGCTGTCACTTGACCTTGATCCGCTATACCGCTTACTTCTTTCTTTGCCGAAGCGTTTGCAATGACGGGACCAAAAAAACCGCCGTTTGCGTCAAAAGTAACAGTCCAGCTTGCATCTGGATCCGGTTCCGGGTCGCCGCACGCGGCAAATGACATAGCTAATGCCGCGATAATGGCGACACTTAAAATAATTTTCAAATTTCTCATAATAAAACGTCCTTTTTATTAGTATTTTCCGCTCTTAAGAGCGGGTTCCCTTAAACAAGGGAAAAATTGAAGACATGGATTAAAGGAACAATCCCGAAGGAATTAATCGCTTTAACCCCCGAAGCGTTATTCGAAGAATAACCGCCAATAATATAATTACTCCCCCTTAATAAATTATATACTCGAGCCCAACGGGCAAGCCCTTACGGGTAGCTTTTCGATCTTAAGAATTTTTGTCAAAAAACCGAAGACAGCATTTTAAGCGCACAACAGTAAAGCCTCTATTTTCTGGTTCTATTATAACACAAAAACAAATAATTTCAACAAGATTTTTACTAAATTTGAATAAAATCGCCCAATTTGTTAATTCACATAAATCCCCCCAAAACCCCCAAAAACCGCAAAAAACCCCCAAAACAGCCCATTTTCCCCAAAAAGAGGGAATTTCCGCGTCCGCGCGGAACCGCAAACGGGGAGCGGACAGGGAGCGAACCACACAAACGGGGAGCGGACAGGGAGCGAAGAGTTTGCAACGTGAGAATCCCCCCTCACAGAGAATGCATAAAAAAAATTACTTGACATTTCCTGCTGATTGCCGTATATTAAAAACAGGAAGGGTTATGATTCAGTTCAGCCTTTCCTAGCCGACCCTGCCGAAAGGCAGGGGTTTTTTTGCGGCAAAGAACGCTTGACAACCGCTAAGGTTTGCCGTATATTAAAAGCAGGGAGCGGTTATGATTCAGTTCAGCCTCTCCCTACCGAACCCCTGCCTAGCGGCAGGGATTTTTTTATCTAAAATCCCCGGTATCCCAAAAATAGATTTCACTGCCGTTTTCAAACGATACTATTATCTTGCCTGTATACTCAGGGTGTCGTCTTAAAACCAGCCAAATTCTGTGTCTTGCTTCATTTTTACTTATACCGGATAAATCGTTTATATAAACATTGGTATCAGCGCCTTTCTTTTTTGCATATCTAAATTCCCATTGAAATGTATCAGGATTTCCTTTAACAGATCTAAATTCAAATAAATCTCCATTGACTACAGCATCTTTTGGTCTAATTTTATAACCGCTCCGTTCCGGAATTAAATAAACCGAATTTCCTGATTTTGCTAAAATCTCCGCTTGCCTAAGTTCTTTTTGTAATATTTCAAATTGCTCTTTATTTGCCGGCATCCTTGATTCCGCTACTTTTACTCCTTTAGGTATAACAAGCCCTTTCGTATATTTACTCAAATTTTTTAATTGTGATATATCGGAAACAAATTTTTCCTCAGGATATTTCATTTTCACAAAATCGGCAGTAACAATTTGATTTTGCGCCAATCGTTGAGACTCAGAAATTTTTTGATTATCCTGCGCGTTATTATTAGAGCGTACCAAGATGCTAATCCAAAGCTGTTTTTAAACCCTCATAAAAATGAGAGTGGGAACCCTGATCGGGATAGTAAAAGTGTCTCGGCGACCTTCTACATTTATATAATATGTATATTTAATTCAAAATGTCAAGCAGATTTTTTAGAGTTATTTCAGTACGTACAATTCCCATAGTTTACTCCTTTACATATAATATACAATAACCGGGAAAAAAGGAAGGTGTATATTGAAACGGATAATTTTAAGACAGGGGGAGGAGGATCGTATCCTGCTCGGACACCCTTGGGTCTACGGTAATGAAATTGACAGCGTGCTGGAAGGCAAGGAACAGTCGCAGCTTGTTCCCGGCGAATGCGCCGATGTGGAAAGCGCCCGCAAAAAATATCTTGGCAGAGCGATTGTAAATCCCAATTCAAAAATTACCGCGCGCCTGTACAGTCCTTCAAAAGAAGGGCTTGACAAAGGTTTTTTAAAACGCCGTATCCGCGAAGCCGTCCTTAAACGCAAATTTTTCCGTAACCTTTCCGCAGAACCCGCGCGGCTTGTTTTCGCCGAAGCGGATTTTTTACCCGGTCTCATAATCGACTGCTTCGCCGGCTGGTCGTTAGCTGAAATTGAATCCGCCGTAACACAGCGTCCCCTCACTTTTGAACTTGTGCAATCAGCCCTGGGACCTCCGCGCTTCTGGCTCTCCGCGCAATTTCTCGTCTGGGGAATGGACAGCCGCCGCGACATGATAATCGAGGCATTGCAGGAAGTGATAACAATCGCTAAAACGGCGGATACGGAAGAGGGCGCGGTATATCCTGCGGCGTTTGTACCGGAAGGCAGTCTTTGCGGCATTATCGAAAAATCCGCCGCGCATGTACGTGAGTTGGAGGGGCTTCCTCTGCGCGAAGGTGTATTGCAGGGTTCCTTCCCCGAAACAGGTATAGTAATTTTTGAAGGAGACCTGCCTTTTATCGTGGATTGCGCGCAGGGGCAAAAAACAGGGTTTTTTCTGGATCAAAGAGACAATCATATTCTCTGCGGCAAATACGCGGCAATGCTTCAAAAAGAAACAGGTAAAGAATTGCGTATTCTTGACGCCTGCTCGTATACCGGCGGCTTTGGTCTTCACGCGCTTACGGTTCCGGGGAAACTTACCCTGCTTGACTCCTCCGCGCCGGCTCTTGAAACGGCGCGAAAAAACGCCGCGCTCTCCGGTGCGGCAGATCGCGTAACGGCAATAGAAGCCAATGTTTTTGATGAATTGCGTAATATGGTGAAGCGCAAAGAACAATTTGACATGGTGATACTCGATCCGCCGGCGTTTGCGAAATCGCGCAGTTCTCTTGAAGAGGCATTGCGCGGCTACAAGGAAATAAATCTGCGTGCGATACGGCTTATCCGCTCCGGCGGCGTTCTTATAACTTGTTCATGCAGTCAGGCGGCAGACGAAATAATTTTTAAACAGATGATTAAAGACGCCGCCGCCGATGCCGAACGCCGCCTGATACAACTGGATTTCCGTTTTCAGGCGCAGGATCACCCCGCGCTTATCGGCTACGACGAATCGCTGTACCTAAAGTGCGGGGTTTATCGGGTGGTGTAGGTTATTGTATTGTTACTTTTTTAGTACTGCCGAATGACAGAGAAACCGGCTGAGGAGCAGGTTGTGCTATTGCTGGCACAGCAAGAGCACAAACCGTATAAATTCCGTCTTCATCAAATTTAAATGATTGTGTTTGTCCCGCTAATATTACTGTTCCGGCACCGTTCTGAAGATCAGCAAGTGCGCTAGTATAATCTGCTCCTTTGGCAATAACAACATAGGCTACTGCATTATTAGCCAGCCCATTGGTTACTTCAATAGTTCCGCCTTTTTTAATAATTTCATCTTCACCGCATGAGACCATGAAGAATGACGCTACCAAGACCACACCTAATAATTTTAACAAGTTTTTCATAATTTTATCCTCCGAAATTAATATAACTTAAAAATAAAAAAAAATCAATAAG
>Ga0268262_10004002_pt1 | contig 15493 bp, 11 predicted proteins | sample TergutNc150P3_FD_190354 | JGI IMG/M metagenome (GOLD analysis project Ga0268262, IMG submission 190354) | Nasutitermes corniger P3 segment gut microbial community from laboratory colony in Florida, USA - Nc150 P3 (SPAdes) (version 2) | ecosystem: Host-associated > Arthropoda: Insects >... | reverse complement strand
GTGTCAAGGTTCCCCGGATCGCTCCGGTTCCCTTCCGTCGCGTATCTGCCTGCCACCGGCCCTCTGGCCCCGTCAGACCAGAATACCACTTTTTCCCGATAATCTAAATCATAGATTCTCCGTGGTTAAATTCTTCTATTCGAAACCCTTAACTTGTTGACATTGAATTGCTAATTGCTCACTGCTCACTGTTAATTGTACAGTTTTTCGTCGTGCATTTTTACCTGGTTGCGGCCTGTGTTTTTCGCGACGCAGAGGGCCTCTCCGGCTTTCCGCATGACGGTTTTCAGGGTGTCGTTTTTTAGGAGTTTCGCCACGCCTACGCTGCACGTAATCTTTATCTCGTCGCCCTCATAAACCGTGTAGATGCGCTCCACGTTTTCGCGTACCCTTTCCGCTATTCTGGCAATTTCTGATTCACTCGATATCGCAATCAGGAGGACAAATTTTTCGCCGCCGTAACGGCCGATAAGGTCGTAGGAACGGACGGCTTGCCGGATAACCTCCGCAGCCGTTTTCAAAACCATGTCGCCCGCAGTGTGGCCGTAGGTTTCGTTGATTCTTTTGAAATAATCAATATCCACCATCGCCGCGTAGATTGCCTGGTTCAGCCTGACGGCCCTTTGTATATCCGCTTCCGCGAGTTCCATAAAATGATTGCTGTTATAGAGGCCGGTAAGGGCGTCTACGTAGTTCGCTTTTTCCAGTTCCGTCAGGAGTTTAACGTTGTCCGTAATATCGGTGAACAGGAAAATCCTCCCGATAAAAGCCCTGTTCTCAATAAAAACCGGGTTGATGCCGGCCCTTAAATACCTGGTGCTTTCGTCAGTAATGGAGAATTCGACGGAACCGTGTTCAATACTGTTAAGTTCTTCGGGCCAGCCTTTTGCGAGGAATATGGATTCCCCTTTTGAGAGTTTGGGAACCCCCGGAAGCATTTTCGACATTACGGGGTTGGAAGCCAGATAATTATTGTCCGCATCCACAAGGACAAAGCCTTCCCTGATGTGGTTCATGGCGGTTACGGTCGCTATGGAAATAATTTCTATTTTCTGATAGTCGATCAGGGCGAGGTGCGTCTTCGTCCGCTGGAGAAGAACCGGGGCGATAATCGGTTTGTGGATATAATCAATGGCTCCCAGGCTCAGGCCCCTGATTTCGTTATCTATGTCGTTTCTGTTGGTGAGAAACATAAAGGGTATCGGTCTATATTTTTCATTGCTTTTCAGCTTTTTTGCGGCTTCATACCCGTTCATTTCCGGCATCTCCACGTCCAGCAGGATTAAATCCGGCAGAAAATGTTCCAGCAGATCAAACATCTTTAACGCCGAGGAGCAAGTATACACCTCGTATGTATTTTTCATAGAGTCTTTGAGGGAGGTCAGGGTTTCGACGTTATCGTCAACTGCTATAATTTTTTTCCGCGCCTTGCCCACTTACCGCCACCCTTTTTCAAAGAGCAAAGAGCAAATAGCAAATAGCAAAGTTAAGAAAGTCACTCTGCGCCTCTTCCTTTGCTATTTGCTCATTGCTATTTGCTATTTGTTAAGCTTTTCCGCGACTTCGTCGATTTCCGACACGACGATCTTTTCCTTCAGCCACGCGATTAAATCGGCCCCTTCGTCGTAGTCGTATTTGTCGAGTTCCGCCACGGCGTCGTCTATGCCGCTCATGTCGTAATTTTCACAGCACTGCCGCAGTTTGGCAAGGACTTCCTTGTCCGGGGCTTTCTGGCGCGGTTTCGTGTTTTGGGCGTCATATTGCTGGAGCCACGCTCTTATACCGCTGACGACGGCTTCCGTGTCGGCGATGAGTTTGCCGTTTTTAAGCAAAACGCCCTGCAAGTCCCCGGCCCGCGACATTTGTTCCAGTTCCAGGGCCTTTTCGCGTACGTCTTCCGCGCCTATTCCGGCGCTTGTCCCTTTTAAGCCGTGCACGGAGATAACATAGTCGGGCAGGGTCTCCTTCGTAACAGAGCGCAGTTTTTCCAGCGTGGTCGGCGTGTTGGCAATGTACGAGCGTAACAGGGGCAGGTAAATATCAATCTCGCCGGCGTACAGGGAAAGCCCTTTTTTCGTGTCCACTCCGGGAATAGTAATTTCCACGGCTTCGCCTTCGGGAGGCGCTTCCTGCGCGGGCAGGGCCGCGGAAGAGGGGACATGCGGGGCGCCGGAATCCTGCGCGTCATGGCGTTTGCCGTCGTACACCCATTTCCGTAAAACGCTGTCCATCTCCATTACGTCGATCGGTTTGGTAATAAAGCCCTGGAAACCGTGGGCGTAGAACATCTTGTCGGTCCCCTGTATGGCGTTGGCGGTAAGGGCGATTATCGGCACGTTTTTCGCGTATTCCGTGCCTATTGCGCGGATATTGTCCGCCGTTTCTATGCCGTCCATCCCGGGCATCATGTGATCCATAAATATGGCGTTGTAAGCCGGGACTCCGTCGCGCACCCGGTCAATCGCGGCAGGGCCGTTGCTTAGCACGTCAACCTGCATCTGGTATTTGCGTAAAATGCCCGATGCCACGTCCAGGTTGGTTTGCATGTCGTCAACCACCAGCACTTTGGCGTAGTTCAGGTTGACCCTTACCAGCTTTCTGGTGGTAACGCGCTTGTCGTCGGAATAGCTGAAACTGCGGAGTTTTTCCGAGACTTCGGCGCCCAGGGGCATGTCGTTGACAAAGCCCTGCTTGATGCGGAAATGGAACGTCGAGCCTTTGCCGTGCTCGCTTTCCACGTCGATTTCCCCGCCCATCATCTCCACCAGCCTCTTGGTAATGGGCAGGCCCAGCCCCGTGCCCTCAATGTTGCGGTTGGCGTTGGCGGCGACCTGGTAATAGTCAAGGAACAGGCTCTTAATGTCTTCCTTTGGTATGCCCATGCCGGTATCGCTGACCGCCGCGTCCAGCCATACCGAACCGCCTTCCCTCGTACAGCGCACGCTAAGCTCTATGCTCCCCTCGCGGGTGTATTTTATCGCGTTGGTGAGCAGGTTGGTAAGTATCTGTTTTACCCGCAGGTCGTCGCCGAGGAGCTTGTTCGGCAGGTCGTCTTTGATATTCAGCCTGAATTTTATAGGTTTTTCCCCCAGGCGGGTTATAACAAGGGTAATAATATCGTTCAGCATGCTGGACATGTAGTACTCGACCGGCGACAAGGTAAGCTTGCCCGATTCGATTTTGGAGAAGTCCAGGATGTCGTTTACAATGCTTAAAAGCGTGGTGCCCGCGTTGCTTATCTTTACCAGGTTCTCCCTCATGTGATCGTCCATCTCGTCTTCGAGCGTTAAATCGGTAAGGCCGATAACCACGTTGAGCGGCGTCCTCAGCTCGTGGCTCATGTTGGCGAGGAAAGACGACTTGGCGCGGTTAGCTGCCATGGCTTCTTCTTCCATTTCTTTGCGCCGGGTTATGTCGCGCCCTATCGCCATAATCCCGACCACATCGTTGTCCAGTATAAGCGGCGATTTTACCGTTTCAAAAAGCCGGGTGACTCCGTCGGCGCAGGGAACCCACTCCTCGTAGGCGACCCGCTGTCTTTCGTTCATGACTTTCAGGTCGGTCTCGACGGCGATTGCCGCCGTTTCCGGGGGCAGGCCCAGTCCGGATACGTCGTCCCTGCCGAGTATGTCCTCGACTTTCTTGCCGAATATTCCCGCCATGTAATTGTTGCACAGGGTGTATTTGAAATTCAGGTTTTTGCAGAATACGGCGTCGGGAAGGGAACTGAGCATGGTTTTAAACAGCGAAGTCTGAAGCGACAGGTCGCTCTCCATCTCCTTGCGCTTGGTTATGTCGCGTATAATGGCGACAAGGCCCACGACAACTCCGTTCTGGTTAATAGGGGCTTTAACCGTTTCAAAAACGGCTTCGATTCCGGTATTGGGCGAGCGGACTTTTTCTTCAATGACCTGCACCTTGTTTTCGTTTATTACAGCCCGTTCTACCTTGCTGATTGCCTCCTCGTGTTCGGAAAACAGCCACGCGCCGTCCCGGTCTGTCTTGCCCAAAAGGTCAGCTTCGCGGACGCCCATAAATTTTTCAAAGGAATTGTTGCATTGGGTGTACCTGAAATCCGTATCCTTGGTAAATATGAGATCGGGAATAGAGGCAAGCACCACCTGCAGCTTGGAGGTCTGGAACGCGAGATCGCCCGTCTGCTTCGCCACCTCTTTTTCCAGTATCCTGCCGGAGTTGCGGCTTTTTATCAGCATAAACGTCACCAGCACAAGGACTACGAGGAACAAAACCGCCGCCCCTATCAGCCAGGGGAGCTGGGCCGCCGCCATTTTATTCCGGTAGTCATACGTTTTGTATATCCACTGGTTTGCCATATTATTTATATTGATAACGCCCAGCGCCTTATCAATAATCGAACTGAGAATGACGGCGTCTTTGTTATAAGCGAAAAAAGAATTAAACGCATGGTCGAAAACCAGGTTAAGCTTAAAATCCGACATTTCGTAGTAATTGGTGTAAATAACCAGCCTGCGCCGGCTTGCGAAAACCACGTCTATATCGCCGCGCCGTAACGCGTCCCAGACATCTTCCATAGTTTCATACTCGGTAAAATTCCTGTGCGCGGGAAAAATTCTTTTAAACATTTCGGAGTATAAGGTATTTTTGCGTATGCCTACATGCAAATGAAAAATATCGTTTACGTCTATGTTGCGGAATTCCGCACGGGATACAATCGCGAAGTTGTCGTTTATAACGGGAATTTCCGACCATAAAAAACGCCCCTCATATTCTTTTATCTGATGCAGTTCGGGTATGATCATCGCGTCGCCGTTTTCAACCATGTCTATTATCTTCAGCAGCGGCGTATTGCCGTCGTTTACAAGGTCAAATTTTAACCCCGTAAGCTTTGTGATTTCCTCCAGCGCCTCAAAAAAAAATCCCTCCCATTTGCCGGTATGCGTATTGAAAAATGAAAGCGGATAATTACTGAATTCCGCGACGACCGGTATATAAGGGTTATTTTTAATAAATACGCGCTCTTCTTCGTTTAACTGCGAATACAGCTTGTTTTCCCGGTATTGCTGATACCCCTTTTTTTGCAGCGACGTCAGGTATTCAAGAACATTGTCATTCATCGCCTTGTCCAGGACATTGACAATAGGACGAAATTCGTCATTGTGTGCAGATAAACAGGACGACCTGAAAATCAGCGGGAAGAACTCTTCTCCGGCCACATCGCCGTATACGTCAAAAGCCCCTTCGGCGGTATCCAGCCCGAAAAACGCGTCAACCTCGCCGCTTTTCAGCATCCGGTACACCTCCTGGTGGCTGTCAACAAGAACCGTTTCAAAAGCGTAATCGGTGTTCGCGTGAATGTCCTCGGAGACGACCGCCTCCTTTAAAAATGCGTAGCGCGGCGCACGGGAATGCATGATTTCTTCAATGGGCATACTGTCGTTGAGCCGGTAGAATTTTATCGTGCGGTTAATCGTGGGGCTGGTCATATAATAGCCGGGCTTCGGTTCGGTGGTGGACATAAGCTCGCCGGTAAAATCCACTTTGCCGGACTCAAGCCCCCTCAGCAGGTCGCCCCACTGGTAGTACGTGGGCTTGAACTGTATCCCGAACATTTCGGAAAGCCAGTCGCAGAACATAACGGCATAGCCGTTGATCCCGCCGTCTTTCCCCGTGAACGCCTCGGTTGTGGGGTTGATCCCGTACACAAAATAGCTGTGTTTTTTCTTGAGGGCTTCAATGGCGCTTATTTCGCCCGGGGTTATGCCGGGTATGTCGCGGAATGAAAGTTTTTCTACCGACACTTCGGACTGTTTGTCAGTTTTTTTCGCGCACCCTGAAAAACCCGCCATAATAAACGCCGCAACAAGCGCCGCGCGCACAATGAATTTGACTTTTCCCGACACGATTTTTCCCTTTTCCCTATTTACTGATTACTGATGTTTGCCAAGCCAGTCTTTTAAACGGACGATTAGCTCTTCAGCGTACTTCAAAAAAGCGCCGTTCCCGGCCTGAACCCCGTCCAGATCGCCGGCCCTGGCCTTTTGCTCCAGATCGAACGCCTTTTTCCTCGCTTCTTCGGCGCAGATGCTGGCGCACGCGCCTTTTACCGCGTGAACGAGTATGGCGTAATCCGCCAGCGTTTCCTTTGTCGGGCCGGCCAGTTTTGCCAGCGATCCCGGCGTTTTATCTACAAAAGTGGAAAGGACGGTTTTAAAGAGGTCCTCGTCGCCGTCCAGTAATTCCTGAAATATCCCTTCGTCAATCCCCTGTATTCCGATTGCCATGTTTTCTCCTTTTACTTTTATATGAAAGCGTTTTTGTCAAGTATTGACAAAACAAGCTTTGGAGAATAGTATGATATATGAAAGTATTTTATGCAAGGGGGCTATGCAGACGGTACTTACCCTGACAAAAGCCACACTGAGACAGAAGAAGGTATAAAGAAATGAAAATCAAGATCAAACTGACAATCATCATGATAGCCATTATAGCGGTTGTGGCTGTCGGCATCGCCGTATTACAGCTGAACCGGGCGTCCGCTATAAGCATAGACCTGAACAAGCGTGCTCTGGACAATCTGGCTTACCTCCGCGCCGAATACTGGATAGGCAGGGAGGACAGCAATTTCCGGGTGCTCCGCACGCTGGCAAATATAATGGGCGATTTTGAAAACGATCCGGTGGCGCAAAGGCGCGACATGTATGACAGCATGTTGCAGTCTATCGCAAGGGCGGAAACAGCCATGTTTGAAATTTACACTGTTTGGAAACCGAACGCCGTTGACGGGATGGACGCCAGAAATATAGGCCGCCCCGGTTCCTCTGAAACCGGGCAGTACGCCTCGGCCTTTGTAATAGACCGCGGGCAGATAACAAACCGCATTTCCACCGATGTAGCCGCCGCTATGGCGCATTTAAACGGCCCCAACGCGCGTAAAGACAGGTATGAGCACCCCCTTCCCAGAAAGGTAGACGGGAAGGACACCTATTATTTCAGAATGATGGTTCCCGTCATTAATACCCGTACCAACGAAGTAGTGGGGGGCGTGGGCGGCCTTGTGGCTATAGACGGGGTGCAGCCGATGATAGAAAACACCATAAAAACCAGGGAAGAAATCGCCGCGATTTCCATATACTCCAGCAACGGGTTTATTCTGGCGAGCTATGTGCCGGAGAGAATAGGCAAGATGATGCTCGATGCGGAAACGATATACGGCGATAATTTGAGGGAAGCCAATAAAGCCGTTCTTGAAGGCAGGGAATTTACCTGCTCAAGCTATTCGCCGGTTTTAAAATCAGAAGTGGAAGTAGAGATAGTGCCTATAAGAATGGGCAGCAACTCGGACGCGACGTGGAGCATCATGATGGCGACGACGAAGGACTATATCTTAAAAGACGTAAATACGATGACCGAGTTTACCGTTATCCTGTCGGTGCTGGCGCTGCTTATATCCATTGTGATCATTTATTTTGTTCTGAACACCGTTACCAAACCCATAGTCATGGTAACCGAGAGCCTGCGGGAAATATCCGAAGGGGAGGGCGACCTGACCAGGCGGATACAAATAATGAGCAAGGACGAAGTCGGCGATCTTGCCAAGTACTTTAACCAGACTCTCGGATCTATAACAACCCTTATTAAAAGAATCAAATACAAGGTAGACGCGCTTACCAATACCGGCTACGAGCTTTCCACGAATATGGATAAAACTTCCAAATCGGTAACCCAGATAGAGTCGAATTTTGAGGGGATGCAGTCCAAGATGGGCAAGCAGGAAGAAAGCGCCGTAGAAGCGGACAAGGCGGTGCAAACCATAAAAGGCAACATTGAAAACCTGAACAGCCTGATAGAAGACCAGACCGCCAGCATCAACAACTCGTCTTCCGCGGTAGAGGAAATGACCGCCAACATCCGTTCGGTAACCAGGACCCTGATAGAAAACGGCAAGAATGTTGACGATCTGACCGAAGCGTCCGAGAACGGGAAAACCGGGGTTCAGACGGTGGCGGAGAAGATAAAGGAAATCGCCAAGGATTCCGAGGGCCTGTTACAGATCAACTCGGTCATGAACAATATCGCCAGCCAGACCAACCTGCTTTCGATGAACGCCGCGATCGAGGCGGCCCACGCCGGGGAGGCGGGCAAAGGCTTCGCCGTAGTCGCCGACGAGATCCGCAAACTCGCCGAATCCTCCGGGCAGCAGTCAAAGACCACTGCGGCGATGCTGAAAAAGATAAAGGCGTCCATAGACAGCATCACGGTGTCCTCCAACGAGGTTCTTTCCCGCTTTGAGGCGATAGACGAAGGGGTAAGGACGGTATCGCAGCATGAAGAGAACATCCGCAACGCGATGGAAGAGCAGGAAGTGGGCGGCAAGCAGATACTGGATTCCATACAGCGCCTGAAAGAGATAAGCATGTCGGTCAAAAAGGGCGCGGCGGATATGATGGAATCCGGCAACAAGGTGAACCATCAGACCAGCGAGTTTATAGGCATCAGCAAAGAGACGATGGGCGGCATGAACCAGATAGTGCACGGGGCCATGCAGGAGATAAAAACCGCCGTAACCCATGTAGAAGAGATGAGCGAGGAGAACAACAAGAACTTTGAAGAGCTGAAAGCGGAAGCGAAGAAATTCAAGGTCGAGTCAAAGGACGAAAAGAAAAAGATTATCGTTATTGACGACGAGCAGACGGTGCTTACCATGGCAAAAGCCATACTGGAGAACGATTACGAGGTGACCACAGTTAATTCGGGCCGCGAGGCGCTGGCCCTGTTCTTCCAGGGCTACACCCCCGATCTGGTGTTATTGGATTTAAACATGCCCGAGATGGGCGGCTGGGACACCTACATCAGGATACGCGACATAACCAAGCTGCACAAAGCCCCGATAGCGATTTACACGACATCGGATTCTCCTGAGGACAAGGCCAAAGCGAAGGAAATAGGCGCGGTTGACTTTATACACAAGCCCGCGAGCAAAGCCGACCTGCTGGAGAAAGCGGCGAAGTTAATCAAATAGCAATGAGCAGGTAGCAATGAGCAAAGCAAGAGATGGTGTTTCTTAACTTTGCTATTTGCTACCTGCTATTTGCTATTTGGGATTGTAGCCCATTTCTATCGCTTGCGTCAGCTTCTTCTTTACAAAGTTGCATTCTTTCCTGAGTTTTGAAATCTCTATTTGCTGGGATTTTACCGTCTCTATGAGGTCGCCCTGGGTCAGGGTTCCCGAATGAAGCAGCTCTTCAATGTAGTCCATCTTGCTCTCAAAGTCGATCTCCGCTTCCATCCCCGCTTCCTGGAAACTGTCCTCGATTTGCTCCGAGTCCGGCATAAAGGAGTCTTCGCTGCTTTCCAGAATTTTATCGGCTATGCGGTAAATAGCCTGGGAAAGTATGGATTTGGGCTTGTAAACGGTTACGGGCATTCTTGAGGCCAGGGCCGTGTCCTGCGCCACGTCGCGGTAAATTACCCCTAGATGGTCTATTTTAAGGTCAAGGTATTCTTCGCACGACCTCCGTATCTTCATCGCCACGTCGGCGTCTTTCGGCTCGCTTACCATGTTCATGATCAGGCGCGGGTGCAGGCTATTGAGCCGCGTTTTAAATTTTTCATAGGCCGCCGGATCTATGCTCTCTATTTCGGGCAGTATTTTGGGGATGTGGAGTTTATGCGTCCCCGCCCCTTCGGTGCGGAGTTTTTCCAGGTGTTTCCCCGCTTTTGAGGTTTTGGTGAACGAGGTGGACATCATGCGGAAAACGGCGTTTTTCAGGAAGACGTAGGCGTTAAGCACGGCGGTTACGGTCGGGGCGGACACGACTATGCCGTGCCGGGACAGGAGAAAGAAATCGAGGATCGACTGGTGGGTTCCGGCGCCGAGATCCAGTATCAGTATGTCGGCGTCCGCTTCCAGCGCGAGGAGCTGTTTTACCAGGGCTTTAAGCTGGGCGGTTTTCAAATTGGCGGTCCCGGGTATTTCCGTGTCGCCGGGGATAAAGCGCAGGCCCCGCACGTCGGTTTCGACAATCACGTCGGAAAGATTCGATTTTACGTTGTTGAGGAAGGTGCCTATGCCTTTCTGCGGGGCGAGGTTGCCCAGCACGAGGTGCAGGTTTGACGCGCCCAGATCGAGATCGACGGCCACGACCCTTTGCCCTGCCTGGGCAAGGGCGACTCCCAAATTCGCGGCGACCAGCGATTTGCCTACCCCGCCTTTCCCGCTTGCAATCGGAATGATACGCATTAGCGCTCCTTATATTTTGTTTTCGTTACTGTCACTACAGCCCATGCCGAAAGCATGTCTCCCAAATACAGAAAGAACGCGATGCCCGGCGCGATAAGCAGCGCCAGGCGGCCGTAGAGCAGTTCCCTTATCATATCGTTTCCCTCAAAAAAAAGCCAGAACACGGCGGTGATTACGCTGAACCCCTTGCCGGCCAGGTAGAGCGGGCAGAAAACAAGGTAGCGGGCGTTCAGCAGCCAGAACAGCGCCATAAGGAAAAACAGCGCCCCGGGCGTGATCAGCGCCAGCCAGGGGAAAGGCGTTTCGGCCTGCGGCTGCAACACCATAAAAACCGCCGTTATAAAACCCAGCCTCGTACATTCATAGAAGAACAAGGCGATCCTCAGGGCCCGCGAAGTGTCCATAGTTTAAAATATGCCTGTATGAAGGAAGAATCAAGGGGGGGATTAGGAAATTAGGAATTAGGAAGGAGGAATTAGGAATGAAGAGATTGGCTTACTAATCCGTGATGTGCAGGCTGGAGCGGTCTATGCCTTCACGGGCGAAGCCGTAGACGATGAGCTGGAAGGTGCTGGCCATTTCCTTGAGGACGGCGGGGGATTTCCTGACTTCGGGCGGCAGGCGGGCCGTGCTGTCAATGGTGTTGGTAAACATTGAAAGCAAGAGGCGGGTCGCCATTTCGGAATCAAGGTGCGGATCAAAAAGGCCTTCCGCTTTGCACTGATCGATAAGCGTTCTCATTATTGTGATAATACTGTCCACATGCGGCGACTTGCTTTGCTCTTCCATGGAAACAAAGGGCAGGCCCGGGTTTAAAAAACTGCGGACTTTAAAAACAATGAACATTTCATCGGAATTGCCGAACAGTTCCACATAACCGCGCCAAAAACATCGGATGCCCTCCATGCCTGAACCGCAGTTTCCCAGAAGGGGTTTGAAATGGCTCAAAAAAATCCGGGCGGACTCCTCGCATATTTCATTGAAAATGATCTCTTTGCCGGAAAAATACAGGTACAGTGTGGCTTTGGAGAGTTCCGCTTTGTGGGCGATGTCGTCCATGCTCACCCTGTCCACTCCCTGCGAGAGTATCAGTTCCCTGGCGCAGTTAAGTATGGTTCTGCGGCGTTCGCTTTTTTCCCGTTCCCTGCGTTCGGTTATCCCCATTTTAATTCCTTACCATACGGTAACATTTTGTACGGATTGTCCAAAAAAGTCAATATTTATATGGGAACATGCGTAAATTCTAATATTGAAGTGAGGTCTTCTTTATTCTTGCTTCCTAATTTATATATATTGTGCGATACTGTGACTATGACTATTGAACAAACGATAGAAGTACCTGCCAGCCGTCGTGTTTTTCTTGATTTGCCCATGGAACTGCCTGTCGGGAAAGCAAGGGTTACAATAACCCCTCAAATGGAAAAACCGTCCGCAAATGCCTATAGAACGATTGAGAATCTTCGCGGCCTTGCCAAAAAAATGGGTTCTACCCTTACTGTAGAAAGAATTAGGAATGAGGAATGAGGAATAAAGAGCTGTTAGGACATCGGAGCTTGATACCAGGAATACTATTCCTAATTCCTAACTCCTAATTTTTTCATGTCTCCCGTGGTTATAGTTTTTCATTTTTCTTTTGTTTGATGCAAGCAAAATGCACGTTTGCGCCCTATATAGGGTCGGATAAAAGCTGTTATCCCAGTAAAAATATTATCCGAGTAGATTACGTAAAGTCAACAGGGATAGTGGCTTAGGAGAAAACTACTCGGATAATAAAATGATAACAGGACAAACGCATGAATGAATTTTTACCACGAACCACACGAACCAACACGAACTTGCTGTTAGAAAACCATTTTTAACCTTCAAATTCCATGAAAAAAGATAGAACATGAAGGTTTTCCGGCAATATCTAAGTTAGGGTTCGTGTGGTTTGTGTGGTTCGTGGTTAATTCTCTTCCAAAACCGTATGTTCATGCGTTTATCCTGAAAATGATAACCTTCTCACTTGAAAAACAGCCGCAAAGCCGCTATCATGCAAATTAAAGATGAACGTAAATGCCAAATATAAAAACAGCGTTTTCTCGCTTCTTTTCAGCAACCCCGAGGCCGTCAGGGAACTGTACGGAGCCATAGAGGGCGTTGTTCTGCCGCCCGACACCTCCATTGATATTAACACCCTCTCCGGCGTCCTTTACATGGATCAGATCAACGACCTGTCTTTTATCATCGGCAACCTCCTGGTCGTTATAATGGAGCACCAGTCCTCGATTAACCCCAACATGCCCCTGCGCCTGCTGATATACATAGCGTACATATACGAAAAGATAATTGACCGTAGTTTGCTGTACCGGACAAAGCTTGAAAAGATACCGACGCCCGAATTTATCGTACTTTACAATGGTAAAGAACCGTACCCGGACCGCAGCACGCTCCGGCTTTCCGACGCTTTCAAGGAAGTTTGCGGCCTGCTGGGGGCGGAACCCCCCGCCCCGTCGCTGGAACTGGTTGTGCAGGTGTACAACATAAACAGCGGGCACAATGCGGAAATCCTGGAAAAGAGCCGGACATTGGGCGGATACAGCGCCTTCGTGGGCAAAGTGCGCGAATATGAGCAAACCTTCCCCTTGGAAGAGGCAATGAAAAAAGCGCTCAAGTATTGCATAGATAACGACATCCTTAAAACATTTCTCGAAACGCACAGTTCGGAGGTATTCAATATGCTGTTAACGGAATGGGACACGGAAGAAGCAAAAGTGGTTTGGCGCGAGGAAGGCCGCGAGGAAGGCCGCGAGGAAGGCCGCGAGGAAGGCCGCGAGGAAGTTGCCCGAAACGCGTTGGCTAAAGGTATTCCGCTTGAATTGATTCACGACATTACTGGCCTTAACGAGGAAGCGTTAAAACACATTCAGGCAAGGCTCTAAAAAATGAGGAATGAGGAATGAGGAATGAGGAATAAAGAGCTGTTAGGACATCGGGGCTTGAAAAGTGAAAGATCCCTGCTTTCGTCTTGCTCTCTTCGCTTTTCACTCTTCACTTTTCACTTGTTATGTAACCTTCTGCGATTGACAAATGTTTACTATATATAATACACTGCTAACAGCCTGCCGGCGGACGGTAAGCTGCCGGCAGGTTTCTTCCGAAAACCCGACGGGGCGCGGGAGATTTGATTTGGCGAAATGCCGCGTTGCGGCTTAATTTTGTACCCGCGCCGCCGGCTTTGTTGGCGGGGCGAGATAAGAATAAGGAGATTGATATGAAAAGCAAAAAAATCTTGCTGGGTTTGCTGGTTTTGGTACTGGCATTTGGAATGACTGTTGCCGCCTGCGGCGGCGAGGAGGATAAAGGCGCTGACAGTACCGCTTTTGACGGCACATGGGCTGAGGCATCGGGCGGGATGAGGTCTGCGGAAATCGTCGCCTCAGGCGGAAATTGGACATATTCGACGTACACCACGCCAGGAACTATATCTTCGAAAGTCGACTCTCAAAAGGGTACATATACGGTAAATACTGCTTCGATAGGAGGAGTAGTAACTACGACAACGGTAGAATTGACAATCACTCAGGTTAATACAGGGACAGGTGACAATGTAGTATGGACAAATTATGGACAACTGACAAATGATCAGATGACGCAAATGAACTTGCCTAATACTGCAAAACAGACTGGCACTATAACAGCGGGTACGTTTACCGTTGGAACAGGTAATGGGGCGAAAAGTTTTACAAAACAACCGTAATACGGTAACGTAAGAGCGCCGCGTTCGGCACAAGCGGGGGCTGTCCGGGAAGGGTTTTCTGCCCGGCGGCCTCCGTTTTTTTTGCTGCTCACTGTTAATTGCTAACAGCTCTTTATTCCTAATTCCTCATTCCTAATTCTTCCTCAGAGATGCCTGTGGCGGCTTGTATCTGTTCCGCCAAAAAGCCCATTGTTTTCATCTTTTGGGCAATGTCAAGACTGGCTTGGCTGAGACCTTCCCTAAGACCTTCGTTGCGGCCTTCCTTAAGCCCTTCGTTGCGGCCTTCCCTAAGACCTTCGTTGCGGCCTTCCCTAAGCCCTTCGTTGCGACCTTCATCGCGGCCTTCACTCCGAGCTTCAAATAGAGCGGTGTTCCAGTCAAGCTGGCTTTTTATCAGATTACACATACGCGCGTATTCTACCTCGTCCTGCGTGATGCTTACCAGTGTTTCTACCGCCATCGCTATTCCTTCCTCCCGGTTGATGATCTCAATTATCTTACCCCTTTTCTCCTCGTCTGTCAAATATTCAAAAAATACCGCCCACAGTTCCGCGTTGCTCATCTCTTCAACAGGCTTATCGACAACAGGCCCCGTCTTTATCAGCTCTACGGTGATTATTCGGGTTCTCCCGCCGAGCGGGACGCGGTTGTCAGGGTCGTAATACTGAAAAGTATGCGCGAAATTTTCATCGGGAAAAAATTTCATTTTTGCCAGAATGGCGATTTGATAGGTTTCCTTCAAATCGTTATACGTTTTGTCTTCACCGTGAATATCCTGCCCGACAAATAACTTTGCCGCGTGGTACTCAAGGCGGACCGGTTCATGCGCTTTGGGGTTAAAAGACATTTCTACATTTATGGGTTCTCCTTTTCCGGTTTTGCAGGCTACGTCGAAACGCAGGGGACGCTGTCTTGTATCGTCAACGGGAGGCTCGTTGGCGATGACGGCCTCCACCGTGACGGTACGCCCTATAAGCGAGGAAATCAGATCTGACAGCGCGCCTCTTGATTTCGCCGTATCTTTAGTGAATACGCCTTTGAACACCGGATCGTAGCGGATGTCCATGATACGCGCCCCGTTCCCAAAGGGGAAGGTGCCCCACTTGTTTTGAGCGGGGTTTTGATTTTTTGTTTGCATAGTTAATTCTCCTACACTATATAGGGCGTAAATGTGCAAAAAGCATGAGTGGAAACGGAAAAAAATGAAAAAAAGATGGAGCAATGAGAGAGGCGGCAACATTTTTCCTGGGCTTGAATAGTTACGAGATAAAGAGAAAAACTTCCTTAACTTGTTGACATTGAATTGCTAATTGCTCTTTATTCCTCATTCCTCATTCCTAATTCCTAATTTTTTATCCCCCCCTTGAAAAATAGTATTCTTGTGATATAGTTAAATTATGTTAAAAGTGTACTGCTTATGCTGAACTTGCCGTTTTTGAGGCAAGCATATAAGGTGTATCAGGAGCCGGCATTTTGTGTGCGCCAGTATTCCTGTCTCTTGATACATGCAGTATGCAATTTTTCTGTGCGTT
>Ga0268262_10004001_pt1 | contig 15493 bp, 13 predicted proteins | sample TergutNc150P3_FD_190354 | JGI IMG/M metagenome (GOLD analysis project Ga0268262, IMG submission 190354) | Nasutitermes corniger P3 segment gut microbial community from laboratory colony in Florida, USA - Nc150 P3 (SPAdes) (version 2) | ecosystem: Host-associated > Arthropoda: Insects >... | reverse complement strand
TCTCTTAGAATCTTAATTTTTTCTTCGGCAGTATACCTTTTTCTCTTGCCCATGGTTCCCTCCTGGACATCTTTATACCACCTTATAAGCTCCGGTCTAAAACGGCAAGTTCAGCGTGGGCACAACATCTTTTGGAAAACCCAACGGAGCATATTTTGGATCAGCCTCGCACATTAAAAGCTGAGCGCGAACTGATTCCACTGTATAATAACTAGTCAAAACACGACCTCTAGTTCTCTAAAGCTGAAATGAGCGGATTGCGGCTTTTCTCCAGGAAATTCAAATCTATACTTTCCCACAATTGACGAGAAGGTATTATTTTATCGTGCGGCGGCGACACTAAAGGGAGCCAAAATAAATCACTACCAAATGTTTTTACAAATTTTGTCTTTGTTGCCTTAGACAAAGACTGCTCTGACACCGCCGTTTTCTGCGGCGAAAATACATAAGTAGTAGATACTTTCTCCAAAATATTGCCGTTTAGTTCAACAAAATCAGGCTGGATAGATCCTTGTTCTACTTTTATCTTTAAAAGATTTTTTTCTACTTTTTTCTTACCCTGCTGTTCTTTCGCAACGGAAATAGCGTTTGTGTCTGATTCTATATCTCGTATAAAATATTCCATCTTCGCCTGTCGATACAAAGCAAAAAGTTCTGTTTTTTGCCTGCTCTCAGAAAGAGCCGCTTTAGTGATAAATTTTGCCGCTTCAACAATTGAACCGCCCGCAGCTTCCTTTTCCATGCTAATATACATGGTAAGGGACTTTTCAAGACTTTCCCACGCTTCGGGCTTAGAGTCCCCACTCGCGTCTATCTCAAGATCAATGCAAACGGCCCGCCAAGGGAATATATCGCCACGCTCTTCCTCGTTCAAAAGAAGAAAGCTCATAACCGGAAGAGAAGGCGTAGATTTTTGAATAGGAACAAAAATAATTTTTCCCCAACTGACAACCGACTTAACTAGAAATGAAGCCATAAACAAATCCTTTATAACTTTTTCAACGGTTTAAAATCGCACCTTTACCGGCCCGACAAGCCACAGCAATACCCAACCCATTCTAAGTATAAATGTTTTTCCAAATTAAACAACATACCTACAGAATTTAACAATTTTTAAGAAATTACCAAGCTCCCGGATACATTTGTTAAGAATTGACATATACCTGACTGCAAGTCTGTCCATAATGTAGACCCATTATGGACAGACTAATTAGCGATAAGCCCTTAACTCCCGGATTTTGCGTCCAATTCTGCCAGGATAGAAAGCTCGGTTTCCTTGTCAAAGAACCGCGCCCTTTCCATGTACGGAACAAAATTGACCCTGTCTCCTACGTTGAAGGTGTATTTGGGTTCGGTCCGCGCCACCAAAGGCTGTTTTTCAGTGGTAAGCCAAAGGTGGATATCGGCGCCAAGAGGCTCAACTACGGTTATTTTTACCGGAATGGCGTTATCAGCGGGTTTTTCGACGTACTTTAGGTCTTCGGGCCTTATGCCGAAATATATCTCCTTACCCACATACTTTTTCAGGTATTCAACATGCTCCGGCGCGGCCTTAACCTTGAAAGAACCCTCGTCCAGTACCACGTTTTTGCCCTCTTCCGCTACCTTTACGGTGAGGAAGTTCATGGGCGGAGAACCTATGAAACCGGCGACAAATTTATTTATTGGATGGTTATAAAGGAAAAGAGGAGAACCTATCTGCTGTACTTTTCCATCTTTCATAACAACTATCTTATTGGCCATGGTCATGGCTTCCACCTGGTCGTGGGTAACGTAGATCATGGTGGCGTTCAACCGTAAATGCAGGTCTGAAAGCTCGGCGCGCATCTGAACGCGAAGCTTTGCGTCCAGGTTGGAAAGAGGCTCGTCAAAAAGGAATACCTTGGGATTGCGAACTATCGCCCTTCCGACCGCGACACGCTGCCGCTGGCCGCCTGAAAGGGCCTTGGGCTTCCTTTCAAGAAGTTTTTCAATATCCAGGGTCTTTGCCGCTTCGTGAACCCGGCGGTCAATTTCAGTTTTTTCAACCTTCTTGATCCTGAGCCCGAAAGCCATGTTCTCGTAAACCGACATATGCGGATACAAAGCGTAATTCTGGAATACCATGGCGATATTCCTGTCTTTTGGTGGAATATCGTTCACCAATTCGCCGTCGATGTAGATTTCACCTTCGGAAATGTCTTCCAGCCCCGCTATCATGCGGAGGGTTGTGGATTTCCCGCATCCGGACGGGCCTACAAGAACCACAAATTCCTTGTCCTCCACCACGATGTTGGCATTGTTCACCGCCTGAACACCGCCCTCAAAAAACTTGCTGATACCTTTTAACTCTACTTTCGCCATCTGCTGGCCTCCCTTGGGGATTAGTTTATACTTATAATATAAGGCAGCTTGGCTTAGCTGTCAAGAAAAATACTTAGCGGGGACAAAATCGAAGCAATTCCCATCCTGGTGCAGTATATAGTTGCGGCTTTCAATTCGGTTGATAAGCTGTTAAATTAAAAGGGGGTCGAAATATGGAAACAACACAAACAGCCAATCCACCCAGCTTTGAGACGGTTTGGGCGGCTTTACAGGAAACTGATCGGATTCTGAAAGAAAGCTCAGCGGAACTCAATGAAAAACTTGGGAAATATATCAATCTTTTTGGCGAAGTTACTGAATATACGATGGCGCCTAAGCTGCGTGAAAAATTTACTGAGTTTGGGTTCACTTTTCCCAAAGCAGAACGAAATGTCAGTATCAGGGATTATACTAATAATATTTTTCTTGAAATTGACGTAATGCTGGAAAATGGCGACTATGCCATGCTGGTTGAAATAAAAACCAAACTTACCGTCGAACGCATAAATGACCATATAGACCGTCTTGAGAAAATGCGAAAGTATGCCGATTTACACGGGGATAAACGTACATTTTTGGGTGCGGTTGCGGGAGTTGTGGTAACTGATAAAGAAAGAAAGCACGCGTTAGATCAAGGTTTTTATTTAATAGAACCCGCCGGACAAGACCTTAGTATTACTCCGCCAAGCGGCAAACCGAAAGAATGGTAAAATAACGCACTGGAAGGACGACAGGCGGGGTTAACTTCGGTTCTGTAGGCCAAAACAGCCCGGACTACGCAACCCCTTCTGATCAGTTTATAGCAGCAAAATCGAAGCAAATCCCATCCTGGTGCAGTATATGGTTGCGGCTTTCAATCCGGTTGAAAAGCTGTTAAATTAAAAGAAACAGGGGTTGAAACATGGAAACAACACAAAAAGCCAATCCGCTTAGTTTTGAAACGGTCTGGGCGGCTTTAATGGAAGACCGCGAACGTTTGAAAGAAACTGAACGGATTATGAAAGAGAGTTCAGCGGAGCTCAATAAAAAACTTGGGGAATATATCAATCTTTTTGGTGAAGTTACTGAATATACGATGGCGCCCAAATTGCGTGAAAAATTTATTGAGTTTGGGTACACTTTTCCTAAAGCAGAACGAAATGTCAGTATCAGGGATTATATTAATAATATTTTTCTTGAAATTGATGTAATGCTGGAAAATGGCGACAATGCCATGCTGGTTGAAATTAAAACCAAACTTACCGTTGAACGTATAAATAACCACATGAAACGTCTTGAAAAAATGCGAAGATACGCCGATTTACACGGCGATAAACGTATGTTTTTGGGTGCGGTCGCGGGTGTTGTGGTAACTGATGAAGAAAGAAAGCACGCATTGGATCAAGGTCTTTATTTGATAGAACCCGCCGGACAAGACCTTAGTATTACTCCACCAAGCGGCAAACCGAAAGAATGGTAAAATAACGCACTGGAAGGACGACAGGCGGGGCTAACTTCGGTTCTGTAGGCCAAAACAGCCCGGACTACGCAGCCCCTTCCGACCGGTTTATAGCAGCAAAATCGAAGCAATTCCCATCCTGGTGCAGTATATAGTTGCGGCTTTCAATCATGTTGATAAGCTGCTAAATTAAAAGAAACAGGGGTCGAAACATGGAAACAGTACAAACAGCCAATCCTCCCAGTTTTGAGTCCGTATGGGCGGCTTTACAGGAAACCAGGCAGATTTTCAAAGAAAACGCAGAACGGTATGAACGGGAAAGGAAGGAAAGCGAAAAGGATTTCAACAGAAGGCTTGGGGAATATATCAATCTTTTTGGCGAAGTTACTGAATACGAGATGGCACCCAAAATGCGCGAGAAATTTATTGAGTTTGGGTTTACTTTTCCCAAAGCAGCACGAAATGTCAGTATTAAGGATTATATTAATAATATTTTCCTTGAAATTGACGTAATGCTGGAAAATGGCGACAATGCCATGCTGGTTGAAATTAAAACCAAACTTACCGTTGAACGCATAAATGACCATATAGAACGCCTTGAAAAAATGCGAAGATACGCCGATTTACACGGCGATAAACGTACATTTTTGGGTGCGGTCGCGGGAGTTGTGGTAACTGACAAAGAAAGAAATTATGCGTTGGATCAGGGCTTTTATCTAATCGAACCCGCCGGACAAGACCTTAGTATTACTCCACCAGGCGGCAAACCTAAAGAATGGTAAAATGAGACTGCAATGAACAAGCCAGCGGAAACCGTTGACGAATACATAAATCAATTCCCGCCTGAAATTCAGAATGGCCTGAAAGAACTGCGGGCTTTTTTTAAAGCCGAAGTACCTGAAGCTGAGGAAAAAATCTCCTATCGGATGCCGGCCTATCATCTGAACGGAGTCCTTGTTTATTTTGCGGCGTTTAAGAACCACTACGGCCTTTACCCTACCCCGTCAGGCATCAAGCCCTTTGAAAAAGAACTTTCTCCCTATATCTACGGGAAGAGTACCCTGCGTTTCCCCCTGGACAAACCCTTACCATGGGAGCTTATCAGAAAGGTCATCCAGGTTAAGAAACAGGAAAATTTGAAAAAAGTGATGCGGGAGCAAGAGTAAAAATTTTACCACGAACCATTACTACCCGGAGGAACTAAATTGAGGTGATGAGAGATAAATTTTAAATTGCTGGGCGTATTTCTACTTCAGCGTTCAGTTGACAGGACTTCGCCTTTATACGATTATATAGGTATAGGCGGTAGCCGAAAAGCCGTATATGCACGGAAATCAATTTTCAAAAAATTTACCACGAACGCCACGAACCCTCACTCCGATATTTGCCGTAAAACTCTCATGATCCTTCTTAATTTCATGGAATCTGAAGGTTAAAAATAGTTTATCTAACTGCAAGTTCGTGATGGTTAGTGTGGTTAGTGGTAAAATTGATTTCCGTGCCGTATATGCGAGGACGGTCGGCCAGATCTATCAGGCGGGCCATGTTTCCCGACTACGGCTTTTTTTATGCAGGAAGAAATTTTACGTTTTTGAGCGTGTAATATCTAAATTTTGCTATATCATCAATTCCTTTCCTGACAGTAATAATAACCTTAAACGTTTTCCCATTAACATTACAGGCGCTTTCAAACTGACTTGCGCTCTCGATTTCCGGCCTGTTTTTATAGTCAGGGCTTTCATGGATAAATATTCCATAAGCCCGTCTCTGGATACTCGTATCGGGTTTACGGTATTTTAAATGCCCCACCGACAGGCACTTTTCATCTTCTGCATCCCAAATTTCAGGCACTTGCGCCCCTTCCATATTATTTATCACATAAAAAGTGTACATAAAAAGCAAAAGTTATCAAAGTATTCTCTCCATCTTCAGATAACGCCTGCGAAAACGTGATACGGCCTTTTTCCGTTTAAATATCTGATGGTTGTCTTTTAAAAAGCCCCGTTTGCTTTAACTCCTGAGGACTGGGAAAAACTCCTGCCATGGAACATTTTCACTGCTTAAATTGACGGATACGCCTTTTCCTGTTTTTTATCGGAGAAATGTAATTGGGATTGCAATTTGGCAATAAGGGGTATCTAAGAAGAACTATTTTACCCGGAGGACACGGAGTTTCACGGCAATAGAACCGAAGGTAAAAAAAGCTAATTTTCGTAACAAAACTCCGTGTTACTCAGTGGTTATTTCTTACTTATGGGGAGCGCAAAGTCGCCTGCTTCGTTTTAGGACATTTATGCGCTCCCGTTGTGTTACGGCTGCTTGGCCCAAGCGGTGTCAGTATCAAGCCGCGTATATGTCCCTGCAGCTTTGTTGGCATTGTTATAAGCAGTTTCAAAGCTGCTGACAAATACAGCATAACCAATAGTTACTTCTTTCCCTATTGTAACGCTGATTAGTTTGTTCCAGTCAAACGCATCCCTCTCAATTGATTCAACGCTATCTGAGATGATAACTCTGCTCAGTGGGTTTACGTCAAAGGCAGATGCTTTAATAGATATAACGCCATCTGGGATGGTGACGCTGGTCAGTTGGTTGTTGGCAAATAAACCCTCCACTATGGAAGTAATGGTTTTGTTCATTGTGACGCTGGTCAATTGGTTATAAGCAAACGCCGCTTTTCCAATTGAAGTAACGCTATCTGGGATGGTGATCCTGTCCAGTAGGTTAGAGTTAAACGCCCTTTCTCCAATGGATTCAACGCTACTTGGGATGTTGACGCTAGTCAGTTTGTTGGCTACAAACGCCTCAGATCCAATGGTTCTAACATTCTCGCCTATTTCAACGCTGGTTATAGTTTCGTTATAGCCAAACGCCTTCGTCCCAATTGAAGTAACGCTATTTGGGATTTTGACGCTGGTTATTGTGCCCTTGTAGTAAAACGCTTCTTTCCCAATTTCAGTAACCGCTTTTTCTTTTAATACGTCCGGTATGGTTATGCTGCCGCCGGAACCAGTATAGCCAGTTATTGTGACCCCAGTCGCGGTTTCTGTGAAGGTAAAATCACCAGAACTGCCAATGCCATAACTGGTAACGCTACCTAAGTAACCGATTCGGGTTACTGTTACAGTGATTGTTGAACCTATATCGCTGCTCGTCAGCTCGTATGTGCTGCTTTTCGCACCTGTTATGTCGGTGCCTTCGCGCTTCCACTGATAGGAAATAGTCCCATCTCCGTAGAGGTTAGTGATATTTACTCCCAATGTAACTCCTTCCTTGAAGGTGTCGTTTATGGTTATGGCTACTGTTCCAGTTAGGACGGGTGGAACAAAAACAGATCCGCTAACGCTTCCTGAATAGCCGGAACGGGTCACGGTTACGGTGATAGTCGAATTTACATCGGCTTGTTGTACAGTATAAGTGCTGCTGTTCGCGCCTGTTATATCGGTGCCTCCACGCTTCCACTGATAAGAAATGGTCCCGGTTCCATCAAGGTTAGCGGTATTTGCCGTCAGAATCTGGCTCACCTGAGCGGTTCCAGTTATGGTTACAGCTCCAGTCAGGGCGGGCAGACTAGAACCCCCAACAGTTGCTGTCGCTACGCTGGTAACACTGCCTGAATAGCCGGAACGGGTTACGGTTACGGTGATAGTCGAATTTACATCGGCGCTTACTACAGTATATGTGCTGCTGTCCGTACCTATATCGGTATCTCCCCGCTTCCACTGATAGGAAATGGTTCCGCTTCCGCCAAGGTCAGCGGTATCTGCCGTCAGAGTCTCTCCTACCTTAGCGGTTCCAGTTATGGTAACCGTCCCTGTCAGGGTGGGCGATGCAACAACAGTTGCTGTCGGCTGGCTGGTAACACTGCCTGAATTGCCTGCACGGGTTACGGTTACGGTGATAGTCGAACCTGTATCGGCGCTTACTACAGTATATGTGCTGGCCGTGCCTATGGCGGTACTTCCACTTCCGCGCTTCCATTGATAAGAGATGGTCCCGCTTCCGCCAAGAGCGCTAGTATTTACCGTCAGAGTCTGCCCCACCTTAGCGGTTCCAGTTATGGTAACCGTCCCTGTAAGAGCAGGCTTTTCATTTGTAGTACCGTCCTTGGTTGCCGTCAAACCGGAAATGTTTGCGTTAGTTGTGCTTTCGAATATAAGCGTTTCGTTACTGTTGCTGTATGTCGCGTTGAATTCAGTTTTATCGCCAGGAGAGTCCTCTGATGGCTTAAATACCCATTTACTGTCAGTAATCGTAATTGTTCCTTCGGAAATGATCTCATCGCCTAATTCTATCGTGTAGGAATCGCCGCTTTTCGGATCAAGAACCGCCTTGGAAGATTTTGGTCGGCTTATTGTAATGGTAACAGTTTTGTCGCCGCTTTTACCGGTAAACGACAGATCTTCATACACAACCGGATCCTCGTCCTCGCCGAACAATGAACCAAGCATATCGCAGGACACAAACAATAAACCCAGGGTCAAAAGACTGACCAGGATAACCGAAATAATACGAAACCCTTTCATAAAACACTCCTCATACGAAATCTTATACAAAAACTAAAAAGCCGGTATCTCCGCACACGCGAAAAACCGGCATTCTTTGAGAATAAAATGGCATATTTGACTACACAATTGTATACAGAGAGAGAGAGAGAGAGAGAGAGAGAGAGAGAGAGAGAGAGAGCTTTGACCAGTTTAGAGTTTATTAATAAATTTGGCATTTTATTCATCACTGTATAATATACCACACTTTTTGAAATTATCAATGCTCAGAAAACAAAACTTGACCCACAATTTTTCGAAACAGGCTGGCAAAGGGCGGGCAGCGGGACGCAAAAAATTTCTGGAGTTCCCTATCGTAACAGACCAGAGGATAAAGCATAAACTTAAAGTGCAGTAATGGCGTCCGGCATGAGAAACATGAAGATATCGCTGATCTATAAAAATAAAAAATGCCTTGTTGCAGAAAAAAAAGCCGGACGGGGCTGTGGAGATAGATTCTTCCAGCTTTTTTGCCGTACCGCTGCCCGCCCTTTGCCGGATTTTTCCAAATCTGTGGGTCAAGTAGAGTAAACGCTATTTCCCTGAGCTTGAACGGAGAATGGATAAAATGGTACAAATAACAGGGAGATAGCCTTGTTTTTACAAAGCCTTGACATTTTCGGCTTCAAATCCTTTCCGGACAAAACCAGAGTGGAATTTGCCGCGGGAATTACCGCCCTCTTAGGCCCCAACGGCTGCGGCAAGTCAAACGTGGTAGACGCGATAAAATGGGCCCTCGGGGAACAGGCGTCCAGGGCTTTGCGGGCCGAAAAAATGGAAGACGTGATCTTCAACGGCACGGAGAACCGGAAACCCCTGAACGTAGCCGAGGTGATCCTGACGCTTGGCAATGACACGGGCCTCTTGCCCCTGGATGTGCCGGAAATCGAAGTTAAGCGCAGGCTTTTTCGTTCCGGCGAAAGCGAATACTTCATCAATTCCGCGCCTGTAAAATTAAAGGAAGTAAGGGAACTTTTCTGGGATACCGGTGTGGGCAAAACGGCCTATTCGGTGATGGAACAGGGAAAAATCGATCAAATTTTATCTTCCAAACCGGAAGAAAGGCGTTATCTCTTTGAAGAAGCGGCGGGAATTACCAAATTAAAAGTAAGAAGCGCCGAAACAGAGCGAAAGCTCGCCAAAACCGAAGAAAACATGCGCCAGGTAGATGGTATTTTAGGCGAGGTAAAGCGATCCTACGACAATTTGCGCGTCCAATCCGAAAAAACCATGAAATACCGGGCCCTTAAAGACGAAGTTTTCAATTACGAACTGGACATTCAGCTATTAAAGCTCAAAACTTTCCGCTATGAAGTGGGCGACAAGCAAGCGGCCATGAAAAAAAAGACCGAAGAAAGGGACGCGGTCAGGGAAAAAATAGAAACCGCCAACAAGGCCCTTGAAGAAAACATGGATAAGGTAAACTCCATGGAAGCAGTGCTGGCGGAGCATCAGAAAAACATCTTCGGCCTGGCGTTTGAAAAAAAAGCCCTCGAAAAGGACATCCGCACCCTCTCGGAACAGCAGAGCGATATCAAGGCGAAAATCGCGGTAAACGAAGGCCGTGAAAAAGCGGCAAAAATCAAAATAGAGGAACTCCAAAGCGACGCCCAGGAACAGGACGGAGTTGTCCGCGATTTGCAGAAGCAAGTTACCGCTATAGAAGACAATATCCGTTCTTTTGAAGGGAATATCCAGCTTACCGCCGGCCTAATTGTAGAAAACGAAAGCTCGGTCAAAAAAAACGAGGAAGACATACACCGCCTTGAATCAAACCGGGCGGAAAGGGAGAAGGATTTAGAGGCCATAACCGACGACATTGTGGCCGCCCTTGACGCGGGCTTGAAAGAAGCCGGCTATTCCGCGGCGGAAAGGCGTAATTCCGAAGCGGCCCTAAGCGAAACCTTAACCCTGCTTAAAACCACGCTTTCCGGCAGGGAAGCCCTTATCCGCGACCTTTCCGCCGCGGCAGGCAGGGCCGTATCAGGGGAAAAACCGCCGGGCGCGGAAGAATTGAAACGCATAGCCGAAAACCTGGCCGCCGAGCTTGCGGAAGCCGCAAGCCGCTCCGAAAAGGCAATTTCACTTTTTGAAGCCTACCGGAAGAGTTCACCCTCTTTCCTGGACGACTTTCTCGCGCCCGAAGGGATCATCACAAAAAAGCGGGCTTTGGACGCGGAAATCCGTTCCTGCCGGGAAGGGGTTTTGGAAAAACGCGAACAAATAACGGTTTTAAGAAAGCATAACGACGATCTAGGCGGAAAAATCAACGAGTACCGCAGCACGCTGGAAAACCTGAGGGTTAACAGGATGAAAATGACTACCCAGGCGCAGGCGGCGGAAGAACAGGGGCGGCTTATCCGCCGTGAACTTTTAGGGCAGGAAAACCTGCATAAAACCATTCAGGATGAACTGTTTTCAGACAGAAAGCGGTACACTGAAATCGAAGAGCGTATAGCGGACGCCGAACAGGAAATTGTAGAAATTGAAAGCAGGGGCAGGAAGTTAAGCGGCGAGATGGAAGCTTTGGAAAAGGAAATCACGGCGAAGAACGGCGACGTTGCCGGAACGCAGGACAGCATACGCAGGCGTATGGCGGAATTAACCAAAGCCCAGGAAGCTCTGGAAAGAATACACCTGGAGCTGGTTCAGTCTGAAACAGAAATAAAAAACATTCTGGATAACTTTCGGGAAACCCACTCCCGCGACCTTATGGAATTTGAAGAGAGGACCTTTACCATCACCGCGACAACCGGTGAACTAAGAGAGAACCTTGCCAAGGGCAGGTTGGCTTTGAAAGAACTGGGTACGGTGAACCTGGCGGCCCCGGAGGAATTTGCCGAAACGAAGGAACGCTTCGATTTTCTTTCAGGCCAGCTCGCCGACCTCGCCGCCGCCAGGGCGGATCTCGAAAAACTCACCACAGAGCTCAGAACAGAATCATCGGCAAAATTCATGGAAGCCTACGACAAAATCAAAAAGAATTTTCACAATATTTTTCGCAGACTCTTTGGCGGCGGCAGGGCGGAATTGCGCCTTTTGGACCTGAACCACGTTCTGGAATCCGGAATTGAAATTTTCGCCCAGCCGCCGGGGAAAAAGCTTGAAAACATCAACCTCCTTTCCGGAGGCGAAAGATCCATGACCGCGGTAGCCCTCCTCTTCGCCACCTACCTGGTCAAGACCTCGCCTTTTTGCCTGTTGGATGAAATCGACGCTGCCCTTGACGAAGAAAACGTAAACCGTTTTGTCCAGCTCCTCCGTGAATTCGGCCGCAAGAGCCAGTTCGTCGTCATTACCCACAACAAAAGAACAATTGCCTGCGCAAACACGCTTTTGGGGGTAACCATGGAAGAGTCAGGCGTTACCAAAATGATCACCGCCAAGCTGGGACAAATGCCTTCCCCCGAAGACACCGCGTACACGGAACAGGCTCAAAACGAACTTCTCTTTGAGGACGAGGATGTAGAACCGGAAGAAGGCAGAGAGCTGCCCCCCGGCGTGGACGATCCTTCCAGGGTAAGCGAGGAAGACCTAAGACCCGTGAGGGCGAGAAAGTATAAAAAGTTGTGAAACATTTTTCAGCCTGCTTTTTATTTCCTGCCCTGGCTTTTTTATTTCTTTCCTGCGCCTCAACTTCCGCTGCATATAGAAAAATTGATAGCGCGGTTTACCAAAACGATTTTGAAAGGGGAATCGCTGAAATAGTAATCGGGCAGGAAAAGAACAGGCCAATATACCCTGAAAAAAACGCAGTTTCGCTTTTTTTGGACAAGGGCATCCTTGAACATTACGCGGGGAACTACAGCAGCTCGTCACGGGACCTGGAAAACGCGGAAAGGCTTATCCGGGAATCTTTTACAAAAAGCATCACCGGGGAAATTGCCTCGTATATTGCCAACGATAATACGAAAGAATACCCCGGCGAAGACTACGAGGACATTTATCTAAATGTATTTAACGCCCTGAATTATTATCACAACAATAATCCGGAAGAAGCAATGGTTGAAATTCGTAAAATAACCATGCCAAACGGAAAACTGGATCTTCTTTCCCGAAAGTATGAAGAAGGGAACAAATCTGCGGCGCAGCATTTGCTTGAATCGCTCAATAGTATAGGTTTTATGACCAGGCTGGAACTGCCCAGGGGAGAACCGGTTGTCTTTTCCGATTCCGTACTTGCCCGCTATTTGAGCGCCCTTTTTTATCAGGGCCGCGGAAACGAGGATGACGCCCGAATCGAGTTTAGCAGGCTAAACGCGGCTTTTAAAAGCAATCCCAAAGTGTATTACCATCCCATTCCAAAATCCGTAGGGGAAGCCCAAAATGTGCCGCAGGGGAAAGGGCGGCTTAACGTTATAGGTTTTACCGGGCTGTCCCCCATCAAGGAAGAAAAGATCTTCAATCAATTCTTTCCGTTTTTTCGAAACTCCGCTTTGCGTTATACTCAATTTAAGCTTCCCGTACTGGTAAAAAGACCGAGCGCAATAGACAGGATCCAGGTAAAAATCAACGGAGGGCAAAATTTTGATCTTGAACTTCTTGAAGACATGGGGGCGGTTTCAAGCGAAACCTACAACGCCCGGTTTGCAAATATATTTTTTAAGACTTATATTCGTACTATAATAAAATACGCGGCTGCCGATATTGAGGCTTCCGCTACGGCATCCCGATTTGGCGGCAGGAATGATAACAATAAAGCGGCCGGGTGGCTTGCGGGCATGGCAGTTTCCGTTGCGAGGAAGGCAACGGTAGATGCAAGTGAAGCCGCCGATATTCGCATGGGACGGTATTTTCCGGATAAGGCCTACATCGGCGGGATAAACCTTGAACCTGGAATCTACAGCGCTACAGTTACTTTTTACAATCAGGGCAAGGTTATCGCAACGGCTGATTTTACGGAACTTAACGTCAGGGCAAATACGCTTAATCTTATAGAGGCCGCCAGCCTGAAATAAGGAGAGGATTATGAAAAAGTTAACGTGTTTTTTTACGGCAATTACGATTATTCTGGCCGTTTCCTGTTCTTCGGTTCCGAAAGTGACCCGCGTGGATCCAAACACGCAGACCGATTTAAGCGGTTATTGGAACGACACGGATGTAAGGATCGTCTGCGAATCATTGATAAACGATTGCCTTAAATCGCCAAGGGTCGCGCGGGAAATCCAGAACAAACGGGGTAAACTACCGGTTGTGCTTGTAGGCAGATTCGCGAACGAGAGCAGCGAACATATCGATACCTCCATCATCTCGGACATTATGGAAATCGCGATTTTTAACAGCGGCAAAATGGACTTTGTGGCCGGTGGCGCCACAAGGGACGCAATCCGCGCCGAGCGGCAGGATCAGCAGACCAATGCCAGCGAAGAAACAGCCGCCGCCCTGGCCAGGGAAACCGGCGCCGACTTTATGCTTTTTGGAACGGTAAGAACGATCGTTGACAAAGCGGGCAACCAGACCGCCAGAACCTATTTCGTCAGAGCCGAATTAACCAATGTCGAAACAAACGAGCGTTTGTGGATGGGGCAGAACACCGAAATTAAAAAGGTAATAGTTCAGCCCAAAAATAAACTATAGGGCAGGTTAACTGCGACAGCAGTTTAGCAAGTAGTACCCGAGGCTTTACTAATCATCCAAGCGGGTATATGCTAAACTATCTTGATTTCAGGAGTCAAGCAAAATGAAGGAAATCGTTGTTTCTCTTATCCTAAAGAACGGGTCTTTTCTTATAAAGTTAATAATATGACCGATTTGCTATTCTTTTTCCCTAATACCTTTATAAAGGAGAGTTAAGGTATGGCTGATGTAATGCTTCCTTCTTCAGAGAATTTCCGCAATGTCTTTTTTAATATTAAAGAACGGACGGATAAAATACTTTCGCGGTTTTACGATGATAGCATTATTGAGAGTCCGTCTGTAGATATTAGAGCTATTGCGGATAATATAGGGATCAAGGACATTATCTTTGTGTCGCCGGATATTATTCAAGACGATCACTCTCATCTTACCAAGTACGATATAATATTGCTCAATGAAGAAGACAGTCCGGAAGAGCAAAATTTCTCAATAGCACATGAAATAGCGCATTTTACTTCAAGAGAAAACGATGTTATAGATATAGCACGGGGAGAAGCTGAGGCAAAAATAGAAAAGCTTAAATATAATCTGTTAAATTTCTATACAATTATATTGTCCTATTCCAAACAAATAGCCAAAATAGTTACTGCAGAAATAGGGAAACCGGTTACAGAAAAAAAGGCTTATCAACTTCTTACAAGAATAGCTAATAATTCTTTATTAACAAACGAAAAAAACTTTTTGGAGAAAGTAAAGGGCGTTAATCGTGAAGTTATTTATTACAGAAATATGTTGCATGTGCTAATTAAAGAAATGGATAACAATTTTCTTAATATCTTAAAAAGAATATACGATGAAGAGATAGCCGATTATTTTGCGGCTAATTTGCTTGTGCCTACTGAACAGTTTATACTATGGCAAAACAAGCCAACTGAAGAAATTGCCAAGGCTTTTAAAGTAGACAAACGATGCATAGAAAAGCGCAAATATGAAATACAGTATGAACTAGATTTTATAATGCCTAAAGACCTAGCATCCGATATTAATTTAGAAAACCAGATCCCATTATCATCCGATGAATTGTGTCGTCTTGCAGGGGGTCTTGCCATACATGACGGAGCTTGATCTTAGAGTTATTCTCTGGAATATTCATAATACTGATAAATTAATATGGTTCCCGTTTGAAGCTCAAACAAGGATTGTTAAATTCGCTGATCGGTGGCAGCCAAAGTGGACTAAAGTATTTGAACAAATTTTAGAAGATATGATAAATGGAAACGGCTATCCGGACAAAAATAATAAGGATGGCAGGTATTGGGGACTTCCTGTAAACATCTTTAAAAAAGAATGGATGGTTGTATTTTTCCGACCGCCAGAACCGCATAATGATACTTATTTAATTTACGATTTTAAAATAATAACAAAATAAAGCACATAAATAACTTCCCCATCGTGCATTTATCTCACGGAAATCAATTTTCAAAATTACCCCTAATTCGTAGAATAAGGGTATGGAAAAAACCATCAGAATCACAGAGTATTTTACGGATGTTGAGACTGTCAAAGAACACAACGGCTATTTTTGCAGCGT
>Ga0268262_10004000_pt1 | contig 15499 bp, 14 predicted proteins | sample TergutNc150P3_FD_190354 | JGI IMG/M metagenome (GOLD analysis project Ga0268262, IMG submission 190354) | Nasutitermes corniger P3 segment gut microbial community from laboratory colony in Florida, USA - Nc150 P3 (SPAdes) (version 2) | ecosystem: Host-associated > Arthropoda: Insects >... | reverse complement strand
ATTAGCATAAAGAATTCAGGATGATGCCTTTCAATCCAGTATAAAATTACTCCTGAATAGTGAAACAGCATATTTATTCTTGGGAATTTATCCAAAGCCGAGATAAGGGGCTTTATTTCTGTCTCGTAAAGCGCTTCAAATTCCGCTTCTGACGTTCCGGAGGACAGGTGGGCCTGAGCGTACAGAATAAAATTCAGTTTTTGGTCCATTTCCCCCATCATACTAGAATACTTCCAGTATTTTAAAAAATATCCCTGCCGCAAAAACCGATATCAGAGATAAAAGTCCCATCGAAATAAGAATCAACGGAGCCCCGCGCAGGTATTTTGGTACATACTCAAGAGTGGATCTTCTGCCTATCTCGTTGAGGGTTAACATTGCTGCCAGATTCCCCAAGGCAAATGATAAAGCGATAACCAGAGCGTCCGTGAAAGTTTCCGCCGCGATGGAAGTAATAATAAGCGATGCGGGGACAAGGCCATCATAGGCTGTAATGGCAGAAAACCTTTTTTTTAAGCCGGCAAATTTGGGAAAAACCCGCGGAAGAACACGTTCTACAAAAAGTTCAAGTCCCATGCAGACTATTGCTGACAACGGAAAAAACAGAAAATACTCGGAGTATCCTGTCCAAAAGCCGGGCAATAAATACTTAAAGAAAACCCAAAGAACAAGTGTTGAAATAAAAAATATACAAAATTGAATCAGGGGTAATTCCCTTTTTGCATTTGCTTTATGATCAGTATCAGACGCGGCGCCGGCTATTCCCAGGGCAAACTGCAGAAGAAGGTTAAGCGAAATAGCGGAAAAGACCGCCAGGCCGACTATATTAATCATTGTTACTCCTGTGAAACATTGCCGCTCCGATCCTTGAAATACCGATAAATTGCAATTAAGTAGCCAAGAAGCAGCAAACCGCCAGCCGAAATCGAGAGGATCCTGCCGGGCAAAAAGGTTTCCGTATTCTGCCCCTCATAGATCTCCATTATTCCCTGACTCGATCCGGGAATTGAAATGGTTCCCATACCAAGAGGTTCACGGATTAGAGACAGGGCTATGATAATACCCGAGAAAATAACTGTCTCAACCAGTGCCCGTGAAATTGCCTCAAACGGATCCAAAGATTCAACTGCTTCAAAAAAACCGGTAGACATACACCAGGGTGGAACCAAAACAAGAAAGAAAACCGTCCCAAGGATCAAAAGGGGATTCAGAAGGCTTATAATGACTGCAAAGACACCGCTGAAAAAAGAGGACAAAAAAAGCAGGATCACCGTCCTTCCCCTGGAAGGCAGGCAGGAAGGCAGAACAGAATGGGCGCATGAATAAACAAGAACAGTTAATCCGAATACCCAGACGAGCGCGCCTGAGCAAATAAGGGCAAACGAAAATCTGTTTGATGCCAGAATAATAAGAGCTGCCCCGCTAAGCGCGGACAGCGGGGAATGGGAACCCCAAAAAGGATGAGAAGAAAAACGGCCTTTCATGATTCAGATCCTTCTATCCGCCTGGTGTAGATCCTGAGAATACCGGGCGAGATCCGGGTTAGAATTTTTTTACCGTGCGTATTAAGCGGTATGAATTCCTGCACCTTTCCCACAGGATCAACAACTGCGGCGCATGGGAAAAAAGTTCCTTCAGCGACAAATGAAAAAATGAAGGCCTTAGTCCCATAGGGAAAGTTTTCATTAGGCATGATACCCGGCTGCCGCGCTTCAGTCATAGTATACCACGAACCAATTAATGACGCTCCCACTATGGAAGAAGACAGCTCATCCACCCTGCGAAAATCACCGTATTGTTCCAGTACGCGGTTAACTGCCCGTATTAAAAAACGGGTTCTGACTGGCTGGGTTAGTGTCCAACATACCCCCCCTATTACCAGAATAGAAACTATCCATCCAAATAATTTTAATGTATCCCTGACGACAACTGAATCGAGTACAGGAAATGGATGTGCTACTTTCGGTCCATTGGCCTTCTGTCCGGTTTCTTCAGGCTCGGCGGAAAGCACCGGTTTTTTTTCGTCGCTCATGATTGCGGCCTCTGCTTTTTATACAACTGCCGTCGTTCCAAAACCCTGAATATCGGAAGTATAGCGTTTAAAATAACAACGGTTAATATTGCTCCATAGGGTTCATTTCCGAACCAGCGAAAAACAAAGGCAATACATCCTGCGGCCAGAGTCGCAAAAAATATTCCAACATTGGATTTGGCTCCGGTTGCGTGGTCGGCGGCTAGAAAGAAAGCGGCCGCCATGGTTCCGCCGGTAAAAAGTGCAAAAACGACATCGCCGCTCCAATAACCGGAGCCATAAGCCAAGCCGCCGGCAAAGCGGACAAGGATGCCAAATGCCGCAAGATAAACAGCGGGAATCCAGGAACGGTTTACCTGCGAGGCTGTTATAATTATGGTCCCCAAAAGCAGTACAAATACGCCACGGTCGGCAATTATCCCGGGAAAATGTGAAGTAAAAAGATCCATATAGCCGGCGGGAAGTTCCACGCCCAGTACGGAAAAAATAGTTCTATTGAGGAATGATCTTAGCGCGTCATCAAGAGGGGAAGAGGCGGCAAGAAAAGCGTCGATGCCGTATCCGCCCTCTCTTATAGTTTCGCCGATTACTGAAAGAGGCGAACCTTCGAGGGCGTTTGCAAAAGAAGCAGGCCACGAAAACCTGATAAAAAGCCAGCCTCCAGCAGCCGGATTAAGCCAGTTGGAACCAAGGCCGCCGAAGCTATGTTTGATTACAGCGATTGCAAAAACGGCTCCTGCCGCGGCATTTACAGGGGAAATCCTGTTGGGTAAAAGAAGGGTCAGGATCAATGCTGAAGCTACTGCGCTGCCGTCCATAAGAGCTTTTTCCCTTCCACTTTTTAATAAAATAAGGAGTTCGGTCAAAACGGCCGCCAGAACAGCGCTAATTGCAACAAAAAACGAGGAATAAGAATCTGTCATGGAAGATTGAATGATAACCATAAAAGCGCATAAGCTTACAAGCCACATACGGCCCACGGTAGAACGTGCAATGTTTATCTGCGGCTTTTGACCCTCGCGCATTTCTACAAAAAAACTCTTATTGCCCGGCATCAGTTTTCCCTCGGTGTGTTTGATGTACTCAATGCAAAGGACGATATCACTGAACTAAGGGGAAGCTGGGAGGGGCATACTATTTCACAGCAGCCGCAGGCATGGCATTCAGTAGACAGATCCGATGAAGCGGTATTGGCAAAATTTCTTCCGCTTATAAGGGCTTTTTTGTATAGCTCCTCAGGATCAAGACCTACAGGGCATACATTTCTGCATTCACCGCAGTTTATGCAACTGCTCCAGCTTTCCTTGTGAAACCCTTCAAGAAGCGCAAAAACCGCGTAACTGGTTTTTGTTATAGGTTCATCCAGGTCGCCAAGCGGTTGTCCCGAAAGAGGTGAACCTACGGCAATTTTTTTTGGAGAAGCCTTAAATCCGCCGCATTCTGCAAAAATGTCCCCGATTCTCTTTCCTATTCTTGCCTTCATTATCTGAGGGTGCTTAACCGCCGATCCGCCGACAGTTATATATCTTTCCATAACAGGTTTTCGCAGCTTAACAGCATCGTAAACCGCCGCCAAGGTCGCAGGGCCCATAATAAAAAGCGAGCCAAGTTCTATCCCTTCTTTTTTTTCAAAATTTCTAAGAACCAGCTCTAATTCACGCCGATTATGCTGCGGGTACTTGGAACCGACCAGGACTACTTCGATAGGTATACCCCACTTCTCGCCGACCGCAAGGAATTGTTCTCCAAGTTCTTTTTCCGCCCTGGAAACGGCGTAAACAATCCTGCTCACCCTGCAAGTACGGGCGGCGATTGCCGCCCCTTCGGCAACTTCGGCAAGCCGTTCCTTGCAAAGCACATAATCCGCCGCAAGCCATGGGTCGTCAAATACGCAGCAGGCGACAAGGGTAATGGGTTCAGGGGCTGAACGGAAGGAAGAAATAATTTCTGATACCGGTCTGCCCATTCCCTCCATTTCCACGACTCCAAAATCTGAAATTGTCCGCTGAATGTCGTGGGGAAACATACCATGCCAGGCAAAAGTTTCTTCCTTCTTGCCAAGCTTTTCAAAACAGCCTTCCATGCGTATTACAAAACCGTCCAATGTCTTTCCAATCGAATTTTTCCATGAAACCATGCGGATTATTCTTCCGGGTACTGAAGCGTGGATATTGGCCGATCCCGGCCCTTTTCCACGCGCAATGAGCATACCCTCTTTCACTATATCGCCCACCGAGACAACAGGGTAAGCGCGGCCTCCTGAGTGCTGAATGAGGGGAATTATCGAAAGCGAAGGAAGGAACGCTGAAACGCAGGAATTCCTGGACGGAACAGTCGGATCAGAAAAAGTAATGCCCCCTCTTGGGAACGAATATATTTTCTGCGGCAGTATGGTTTTCCCGTCTGTCATGCGGCTATCCGTTTATCCCCGATAATGGGGCTCTTTTTTTTCGGTATAATCCGCGGCCTGAAAATATCAAATAAACAAAAGACAAAAATGAATGCCACTGAAATCCATTCCTTAAGCGTAGTTGCGGCAGGCTTGCCAGGCGGCTTCTCAAAATCGACTGATTCGCCTGTTATAAGTTTATTATACTTTACCAAAAAATCCATGAGTTTTTCCAGAGGAAACACAGGAGCCACACTTTCTTCGTAAACGGCATAGGCGTTATTGCCTGCTATGAGGCCATCCTCTCCTAAATAATAACGTAGATAATCATTCTGTATAAGGGCATTCTGACTATACGTGTTTGGCTCTTGATTCAGCGGCATATAAGAGAATGATTTTTGAAAGGCAATGTGGCTGTCATAGTCCTCTGAGCTTATTAAAAAGCCGGAATCAATCGGACTTGGTCCGCGGTTTGGCCCGTCAAAGCCCACGGGTAAGAAAAAGGCCGCTATAGCCAGAAGGCCAAATGGCAAAAGAAGGGGAAAAAATGAAAAAGTTTTTACCTTGTGGGGAAGCAGCAGAACGGGCGTAAATCTTATATGGCTGTTTTTTCGCATTCTTTCTTCTTCGACTTTAAAGGACAGAAAATAAAGAAAGGCAAAAGAAGCGCATACAGCAAAAAGCAGAAGAGGGTTTAATAGCCCAAAAAAAGAACACGCCAGCAGGAAAACAAAAAAAAGCAATGCAAGAAGCAAATTTAAGCGAAAGGGTTTGAGCCGCTCTATCACGCCCCTAAAGCCTGAGCCGGCGTAATCCCGCGGCCTCCGCTTGTAACGGCGGGAAACTAATAGCTCCAAAAGCGGCTTCCATAGAAGTTCCCAAATACCTGTCAGACCAGCCGCAAGGATAATTGAAAAAAAACCGACTTGCCCCGCTGCCAGAAGCAGCGGAATCTGGAAAATAAAAAGCCGCCTGTTGGAAGAAAAAACCAGGGCAAAAACGCAGCCGGCAGCCAAAAGCAGGTAATAAAAATAGACAGGCGCGCTTCGGGCCAAAAGCAAAAATGTAAAAGGGATGCCCCCAAGAATCGCGTTAAACTGCTTTTCCGTATATGAAGGGGGGCTGGAAGAACTATCTGTTAAGCGGAAAAAAAAGCGTTTCCCGTCATGGACAAAAAAAGAGCGGAGCTTTGCGGCATAGCCGTCATCTCTGGGATCGAAGCTCTCAATTCTGCTGCGAAAGGAATCCAAAGGAATGAATTTCAAGGTTCCAAAATCATCTATCGGAACAAGCTGGGATGATTCTGAAATAAAGTCTTCCATTCCGTCCAGGAATAATTTACTTTGAATAGCGTTGTCGTCTTCCGATTCGTCTACGATCAGAACCACGCAGCTCGCGTCAAATTTTGACGTGTCAAATTTTGACGTATCAAAATTTTGCGAACCAAGAAAGGATCTTTTTGGAGTAAAAAAAATAAAAAGCAGAAAAATAAGAGCCCCTATGGCTAACGAAATTAGTGCGGAAAAAAGGGGCAGTTTTAAGGCCACCGCAAAACCTACAGCCAGGCAAAGGCGGCGGAGATAAGAATACCCAGGAGCACGCCTACGATTACCTCAAGGGGGGCATGTCCCTGAATCTCCTTGACAGGGGTGAAATCAGTACCCAGCTTTTCTGACGATTGTTTGGCAAAATTGTTAAAGGCCCTTGCCTGAAGCCCTACGGCTCTTCGTACTCCCAAAGCGTCCCGTATAACAACCAGAGCGATTACAAGGGAAGCCGCAAACAGGTTCGATCCCAATCCTTCGCTGAAGGCTATTGAGGATGTCATACAAATTACTACCGCCGTATGACTTGAGGGCATACCTCCGGTACGCCAGAACAGGGCTTCCAGGACTTGTTTGAAGCCTTTTTTTCGTATTTGAAAAAGTACAATTACCGCTTTTATAAATTGAGAAAGAAACCAGCTGGTTAGGCAGGATAAAACTATAGGATTAGTAAAAAAAGTACTGATAGAAGCGATAAATTTGTTAACAGACATTAACTAACAATCAACCGGAGTAGGGGTCTTTGTCAAGCAATCCATTAGAATATAAAATGCTGATATGCCGCTTAGCCTGATAGCCGGCGCCGATGACTCGGGGCGCAGGCTGGATCGCGTTTTAAGAAAAGCCCTGCGCCAAACGCCTCTTTCGGCCATTCACCGTATGCTTAGGCAGGGCCTGGTTCTTGTTGACGGCCGGAAGGCTGGAGCTGACCGGCGCTTACTGGCAGGGGAAACTATTACGGTACCGGTTGCAGAAGGTACATCAAATAGACAGCCAGCGCCAAATGGAGAGAAGGCTACCCTTAAACTACCGGAGATACTTTTTGAGGGTTCAGGGCTTCTAATTCTCAATAAACCCGCCGGGCTTTCTGTACACGGCAGAGGCAGCGTTAATGACCTTGTTCAGTCATACCTTGTCAAGAAACTGCGCCCTTCCCTCTCGTTCAGACCGGGCCCCTTGCACAGGCTGGACAGGCCAAGCTCCGGCGTTCTGGTTTTTTCAACCAGCCTTGAGGGGGCCCGGTGTTTCAGCGCGATGATGCGGGATGGAAAAATAAAAAAGCAGTACCTTGCCGTTGTGGAAGGACAAATAGAAAACGGGGAAGTATGGAAGGATGAACTGTTCCGTGATGAGAAGATAAAAAAAACATACGCCGGAAATTCTGACGGAAATACTTCTGAACATGAAAAAGGAAAAACCGCCCTTACCAAAGTAAGTGCCTTGACTGGAAATAAAGATTGTTCACTTGTACTTTTTGAAATAGAAACAGGAAGAACCCACCAGATTCGCGCTCAGGCCGCAAGCCGCCGCCACCCGCTTTTGGGAGACAAAAAATACGGTGGCAGCCCTTTAAGCGGGGGCTTTTTGCTTCACGCCTGGCGCTTGCATCTGCCGCCCCCCTTCCCTCCCATAGTAGAAGCTCCCCTGCCGGAGAATTTTAAGAATAAAATCGAAAAACTTTTCGGCATAGACATGGGGTATTTTCAGTAATGGCATTTTTTCTTATACTATAACAGAGATATGTTTCCGGACTTTATTTTTTCTTTTGCTTTAATTTTTCCTCTCAGCTTAATTTTTCCCTTGAAGAAAATAAAAGTTTTTGCCCTAATTGGAAACAGCGGCACAGGCAAAAGCTTTCGCGCAAAACTCATTGCCCAAAAATATGAAATTGACTACATAATTGACGACGGACTATTGATTCGGGATGATCGCATCCTTGCGGGACATTCCGCAAAAAAAGAAAAAACCTTCATGGCCGCCATAAAAGTCGCGCTTTTTGACGCAAAGGCGCACAGGGATGAGGTGGCAAAAAAACTTCAGGGAGAGAAAACAAAAAGAATCCTTATCCTTGGGACTTCTGAAAAGATGATTAACAAAATCACGTCGCGGCTGCAGTTGCCCGCGCCGTCAAAGATAATCAGGATTGAAGACATTTCTACCCAGGAAGAAATTGAAAGGGCCATCCATACAAGACACATTGAGGGAAAGCATGTCATTCCCGTACCGTCCATAGAAATTAAAAGAAGCTATCCGAATATCTTTTTTAACGCGATTAAAATTTTAAGGAAAAAAAAAGGCCCTGTAGGTCTTGGAGCTACCCCAAGCGTCCATGAAAAATCGGTGGTGCGCCCTGAATACTCAAAACGCGGAAAGGTAATAATATCCCAGGCGGCGCTTAGCCAGATGGTTATTCACTGCATTGATGAATATAACAAGAATATCAAAATAAAAAAAATTGTCGTTAAAGACGATGAAATAGGATACCGGCTGGTAATAACTATTGACGTTCCCTTTGGTACCCAATTGGGAGGAAATATCCATGAACTTCAGCGCTACCTGATTGATAACATCGGACGTTACACCGGAATCCTTATAGAAGAAGTAAATATAATAATTGACAAGATCACACAGTAAAGTCGCTTTTGCCTGTTTTCGCTTTTGCCTGTTTTATTGAACTATTTCGTAACCACAGCCGCGTTATTTTTGGGCTTTCTTCGGTGCCTCTCGTTTATACGTGATCTTCTAACCGAGAGTCCGTGCTCAAGAAAGATAAGCTTTAAGGCGTGTTCCAGTTCTACCCTTGGCGGATTCATGGGAAGCACGAATTTTCTGGCCAGATTAAAAGCGCTTCGGTAGGTTTCCGCAAGGCCTTCGCTCCCATGCCAATCTACGGTTCTTTCCAGGTAGTCCTTTATCAGGAAAGACAGGGCTTCTCCGGGCAGGTTTTTATAGTCTTCTTTACCCAGAGCGGCAATAGTTTTCAGGTATTCTTCCCTAAAACCAGGCAGAGTCTTAAAAAGTTCCACGGTTTTTGGCTGGAGATAACCGTAAATTCTAAAACTGTCCAGGGCTTCTACAATTTCAAGCGCTCCGGAAGAATGGATAATCTTGAAAATTTCCTCGGTAAGCCTTGAAGGAGATACGTCAGCAAGAAGACTAGAATGTTTTCGTATCATCCTCTTAAGAGAAAAGGGCAGCTTAAATCCGGCAACAGCGGCATATTTGATTGCCCTTATGATGCGTACCGGATCATCGGTGAAAATATGAGACAACGCAATAAGCGGACGTATAACGCCCTTTCGAATATCTTTCATGCCGCCCACATAATCAATAACAAGCTGCTTCAAGGGATCATAAAAAAGGGCGTTTAATGTAAAATCGCGCCTGAGTACATCCTCTTCTATCGTTCCGAAAGTATTGCTTGTGGGGCCGTCTTTGGTTGAACGAAATGTGGAAACTTCGATTATTTTTGGGCCAAAAAAAACATGAACCAGCCTGAACCTACGGCCGATTATTCTGGCGTTTCTGAATATTTTTTTTATCTTGCTCGGACTTGCGGCTGTAACAATGTCAAAATCCTTAGGTCTTTTCCCTAAAATAAGATCCCGAACAGCCCCTCCCACTATGTATGTTTCAAAACCATTTGCCTGCAGCCTTTCGGTTATATACACAGCGTGACTGTCAACATCGTGATAATTGATCTTATGTTCATCCTGCGTATAAACAAGCGCTTTTTTTACCAGATTGCCGTTTTCTTCCGCCGAGTAACGAAATCGCAAAATTCCTCCATGTCAGACGCAATGACGGAGCAGCCATGAGAGAAGACTCTCCTGAACTTCATCGCGGTTTGTTTCATTTAAAGTTTCATGTCTTGCATCGGGATAAAGAACGGTCTCCAAATCCCTTATTCCAAGATGCCTGTAGGCAACTGCCAAAGCCGTCGGACTCTTGCCCATCTCTCCAGCCGGGTCTGCACTGCCTGAAAATATATAAAGAGATAGCTCCTTTCGAATTTTGGCCATCTCGTCTGTTCTATGAATACGCTTCAGGGCCCTGCCCAAATCACGGTAAAACCCAACCGAACACAGTTTACCGCAGAAACTGTCAGCTACATAAGCGTCTACTTCTTTTTCATCCCGCGAGAGCCAGTCAAAGTTTGTACGGATGGGCTTAAAGGCCTTGTCGTAAGGACCGTCCGCTAATGCTCTGGCAATGCGGGAAGGACGGCGTTCTCCAATAAAAAAAGCGAAAAAAGACAAAAAGGCGGCTCCCAGGATAATTTTTAGACCGTCAGGACCCCGTGTTCCCGAAAGAATACACCCCGCCAGACCCACATGAATCGGAGAGTTTTCGCCGTTCACATTTCCGTCGGCTTTACCGTCGTAATTCTCAATATAGTTCTGGGCAATGAAAGAACCCCATGAATGGCCCATAAGAAAAACAGGAAGCTCAGGATATTCCTTTCTAATGGCCTTGTTGAGAATGTCTATATCCAAAGTTACCCTTGCAAATCCGTCGCCGTCCGCGCAGTGGCCCAATTTTCCGCCCTTTCCAGGATCGTTTTTCACGTTCTTTGTAGTCTCGCCGTGGCCGCGCTGATCGGCTGCCCAGACTTCAATGCCTTCGCTTACAAGGCGGCGCGCCAGCCGCGCATACCGACAGGAGTGCTCAGCCATTCCGTGCACAATGTGCAGCACAGCCTTTGGAGTTGAAGGCGTTTTCCAACGGCGCAGGTATAACTGTACCCCGTCGTCCATTTGCATCCAGGCAGTAGTACAATCCTCAATAGCCATGACATAGTTTACTCCCGTTTATACTGTTCATGCAATAATGGTATAGTGAAATCAACAATGGGAAGTGACGAAGTGTTTAGTGTCAGAGTTGAACGGATTGCCGCGGGAGGTGCGGGTATTGCTGCTCACGAAGGCAAGCGTATTTTTGTGGAACTTACTGCGCCTGGAGACCTGGTCAGGTGCCAAATAAAAAAGGATCATAAAACCTGGGCGGAAGCCGAAATTGTTGAAATATTAGAGGCTTCGCCTCAGAGGGTTAAACCGGTCTGCCCTCTTTACGGCCGCTGCGGCGGCTGCACTTTCCAGCATCTTGATTATGAAGCCCAAATTGAGGCCAAAACCGCGATTCTAAAGGAAACGTTTTCCCGAATCGGCGGCATCGATCAAAATAAAATCCGCCTGCGTAAAGCAGAGTCCTTTGAATACCGGAACAGAATGCAATTTCACAAAACGGCAAGTAACCATCCGGGCTTAAAGGAGAGGAAAAGCTCCCGGCTTGTGGTTATCGACGACTGCCCCATCGCGGACAGCGGGATACGCAAGGCCTTGCGGGAAGGGAGAATTCTGCCGCCGCCCGGCAAGGAAAGGTTTACCGTCTTTTCCAGCAGGAAAACTTTTCTTTGTGAAGGAGGAACTGAACAGGGCCGGGTATCCGTTCTTGACAAGGAACTTGCAATGGATGTGCGCGTTTTTTTTCAAAGTAATGTTGCCATGTTGGAATTACTTATCGAGGATTTAATTGCCGCGGCATCGAAAGCGGACAGTACCTTGCCTCTGGCCGATATTTACTGCGGTGTGGGGACTTTCGCTTCTTTTCTGAGCGGTGAACTCCAGAGTAATTCCGGTTTTTCCGAAATTGATCTTGTGGAAGAAAATAAAACCGCCCTTGCACTTGCCAGGGAAAATATGCCGCCAGACAAGAAAGTAAATTACTACGCCATTTCAGACACTGACTGGAGCAAAACACAAAAAAAAGGAAGAACATGGGGGTTTATGGTTTTGGATCCGCCAAGAAAAGGATTATCATTAGGAATAAGAGAGTTTCTTGTTCGGAACGGGCCGGAGTTTGTCGCTTACGTTTCCTGCGATCCCGCCACTTTGGCAAGGGACAGCCGCGCACTTCTGGAAGGGGGTTATACTCTGAAAGAGCTGACTATGTATGACTTTTATCCCCAGACCGCCCATATTGAAAGTCTGGCTATTTTCAGCCGGGGGAAACAGTGATGCGCTATCGTTTTACTCATCTATTGACGATAACGATACCGGTTTTGTTTCTTTTCATTTTTTTATCGCCTGTTTATGCCCAAAATGATGAATATTCAGATTCCTTCATTTGGCGGCATGCATTGGGCGGTATTGTAATCGGCAATCCTGTCGCTCAAGTAGAATCGGTTGTAGTTATCACAGACGGCGGGAGCCTGAAATCAATCTCGGATCGTGGAGATCCGCTTTGGGAATATTATGCGCGTGGCAGGCTTACCCCTTTTGTAAGCCGATCCCGCGAGGGTACCAGCTATATTTGCAGAACCAACGGCCTTTTTATTGCCATAAATCGTTCTGGCAGGGAACTCTGGCAGCTTGATCTAAAATCCCCTTTGGTTTTCCCTGTCTTAATAGGCTGGGACGGAAGGCTTTTTATTTTTACCGACAAAAAAATTACCTGCACCACCGCGGCCGGCTACATACTCTGGTCAAAACAGTTGGAAGCGAAAATCGCCCTTGCCCCTGTCAGTGATTCAGGAGGCGGGATAATTTTAGCGCTGGATAACAATAAAATTCTTAGAATAGACGCCTTCGGAAATACCTTGTCTTATTTGGCTTCTTCAATGCCTTCTGCGATGGCCTCTTTAAAAATTGAAAGATATGGCCTTGCAATTCTTCTTCTCTTTGAAAACCAAAATATGGAACTGTTTATTCCGGCTTTGGGAAACGTCGATTCGATAAAAGCGCGGCTGGATTTGCGTTCTTCCCCTTTGGCGGCGGCTGGAAAAGACAGCGAAGCCGCGGTACTGCTCAGAGACGGCATGGTTGCCCTTTTAACGCCGGAATACCCTCCGCCGGATTTATCTATCGATAGAATTCCAGACGATGGAATTCCAGACGACAGAATTCCCAGCGGCATGAAAATTCTTTGGTCAGAGACAAGCCACATTAACCCGCCTGGGCTTACAGGCGGTGATGCTGCCAACCTTCTTTTTGATGAAAGGGGCGCTTATGTGCTCTCAAAGGAAGGCGCTACCGGTTTTACTCACGACGGCAGAAGGTTGTGGCAGATCAGGCTGACAGGGACCGCCACTATTCCCGCTTTCGGCGATGACGGTATTTTGTTTTCCGGAGGCGCGGATTGGTTGCTGTACGCCTATCGTTTGGAAACCAGGGCAAGGGTAAAACAACAGCTTTTATACGGGGAGAAAAGCGAAGGAGATTACGGAACGGGAAACCCGCCTCCTTCTTCATCGGCGAACTATTACTTCCGTTTTTACGAGGCGGAGATGCAAGAGCGTTTTAACGAGATACGCCAGGCAATTCGCTCAGGAACAGTAGGCGCCAGCGAGACGGAATACGCCGCATATTTAATGGAAGTCGCATCAAACCGGCAGGCTTATCTCCAATACCGAACAGAAGCGGCAAGGCTTCTGGCATATATCGGTTCACGTGAAACCATACCCTTCCTGGCAAATCTTTTCACTCGGGACAGCGAATTCCTGGTAAAAGCAGCAGCAGCAGCCGCTATTGGCAAAATAGGGGTAGACCCCGAAGGACTTGCCCTCAAGGCCTTTGAAAACGCCATTCTTCCCCCTTCCCGCCTTTTGGACGAGGAAGCCTTGATCGCGGTTACCGAGGCAATAGGCGCCCTCTGTCGTTTCTCTGGCCCTCCTTTAAGCGAGGCGGGGGTCAGGCTGCTAATGATTCTTTCAAGCTATGAAACGTTTCCAAGGACGCGAATCCAGGCTCAAAGGGAAATCCGAAGCCTATGGAACCGATGATAAACATGTTGTGAAAATTACACATATAAGCTATAATAAAATAACTGATAAGGAGTAATGACCATGGAGAGATCCACACGTAGATTGTTATATATTCTTTCAATTCTTTGTTTGGGCGTCATTTTGGCTTCCCCGCTTTTCGCGCAGGTTGACCAGTTGGAATTGGGCAACCTTGGACCTGTTGAATTTATCAACTATGTGGGGCCTTATTCAAGAATTGAAACACGCGCCCAGATACGAAATATTGGCTATGGTCTTGGGGAGGCTGTCAAAAGCGGCAATGCCCGTACCGGCGCTTCCGGCCGCTACTTTGTCATTCATTCGGTAAGCGAGCGGGACGGATCAAAGCTGGACGCGGATATTTTCGGTCTTGGTCCCGATGTCGGGGTCGATCACATCCGCAACCTTAGGCTGATAATCCAGGGATACCTGGAAGCGGCATACGGATACACCGAAAGGGACGCCGCCCTTATAGCTGAATACGTCACAATTTATAACGCCGTATATCGGGGAGATATTGCTTACTTCAGTTCCCGCTATAAAAGCCCGGTTATGGCTAATCTCAACGCTGAAAAAGCCGGCCTAGCGATTCGCTACGATGAATGGCCGGGACAAACCCTTATGGTTATCCCCCTTGGTGTAGGGGGAGGGTTAAGTTCAATTGACACTACGACAATAAGCGATCCCCGCGTTGTTGAACAATTGCGCCAGGAACCGGACATGAGCCTTGATCAACGCAAGGACATGGTGGATCTAAAAGAGCGGGAAGCCGATCAGGCCAGCCAGCAGGCGGCAATAAACCGTGACGCCATCCAGCAGGAAGAGCAAAGGATAGCCAACGAAAGACAAGCGGCCCAGCAGCAGCAACAACAGGCTGAGGCGGAACAGCGCAGAATTGAACAAGAGCGACAACAGGCGGCCACTGCTGAACAGCAGGCGGCCCTGGAAAGACAGCAACAGGAAGCCCAGCGTCAGGCGGAAGAGGCCCGGCAGAGGCAGGAAGAGCTTGATCAGAGTCAGCAGGCGCTGGATGCCCAGAAGGCGGAGGCCGAAAGCCAGGAAGCGTTTGCCGATCAAAAAACCGCCGAAGCCCAGGAAGAGCGACAGCAAATTGCCGACGATCAGCAGGCCATTATCAATCAGGACGGTACTCCACAGCAAGGCGGCGGTCCCATAGAAGGTGTTACTCCGGATGCCACTCAAGGCACCGGCGTTTTGGGCTTCTCATTGCTGACCCCTGATGTTTACCTTGGTCGGCTTGTTATGCTCGATCCGACTACGGGCGTAGAAAACAAGAGATCGCCGCTTACCACAGTGAACGGAAGGACGGTTATCCTTGTCAATAACAGGATATTCGCGATAGCCGGAGAAAACAGGGCTAACGCGGCAATCCGGCTTGTTGAAATTGATCCTAACACTCTGGAGATGATAAAACAGGGTGATGACGATATTTCAGCCGATAGTTTGCTCTGGGTTAACGGACAGGATCTATACGCGATTACAGTCTCGGGAAATAATTGCAGCCTTTCCAAATTTAATTTGGATCTGGTAAAGCAGGCCACTTCGACTATTCCTGTGCACCCACACGCGTCGGTTCTTTTGGCTAGTAATATGCTTATAACCCAAAGAACTGATGGGAGCGCCGTACTGCTTGATCCGAATGATTTAACTGAGATGATAAAATAGTTTTAAGTCATTCCGTAAATATGGGTAAGGCCGTGGAGATGCTCCATGGCCTTTTCTTTGCATTGCCCGCAAACCGTACCGATTTTGGTAGCCTGCTGGAGCTTCTCCCAGGTATTGGCTCCGTTCCTAAAAGCGTTTTCTATGTCTTTGTCGCTTATGCCAAGGCAGTGGCAAATTTCCGTGGACGCTTCCTTTAGCTCCCCTGCCCTGCCCTGCTTTGCAAGGTAGTCGTCAATCGCGGCCCTTAGGGCCTTGTCCCCAAGAACGGAGCAATGGATTTTGTAATC